>Ga0299913_10005873_pt1 | contig 10557 bp, 10 predicted proteins | sample RVTome_9_FD_201360 | JGI IMG/M metagenome (GOLD analysis project Ga0299913, IMG submission 201360) | Soil microbial communities from uranium-contaminated site in the Upper Colorado River Basin, Wyoming, United States - RVT155D38 (version 2) ... | reverse complement strand
AGCGTCGGACGCCTGGCCGGAGAGCTGCAGCACTACCCGTACGCGTCGGTGAGCGATCACCTGCGGCGCATCGACCGCTATACCTCGCTCGCCGCGCTCGATCTGCACGAACAGGGACGGCGGGCGGGCGCGGCCGGTCTGCTGATCCACCCGCCCCTGGCGTTCCTGCGCAACTACCTGCTGCGGGGGGGCATTCGCGACGGCCGCGCGGGTCTCGCGGTCTCGATGCTGAACGCCGCGTACGTGCTGATGAAGCAGGTGAAGCTGCTGGAGATCGAGATCGGCCGCCGTTCCGCAGGCGGCGGCTGACGCCCCGATGCTGTCGATTCACATCGATACCGCCACGACCTGGCGGGGAGGACAGAACCAGGTCCTGCTCACCGTGCTGGGCCTGCGCGCGGCGGGGGAGCGGACGCTTCTGGTGGCGCATCCGGACGGCGAGCTGAGACGGAGGGCTGCCGAGGGCCTCGAGTTCGTGCCTCTGGCGCCGGGCCACGAGCTCGACCTCAAGGCGGGATGGAAGCTGTCCCGGCTGCTGAATCGCCTGCAGCCGCCCGTCGTGCACGCGCACGATCCGCACGCCGTCGCCATGGCGGCGCTCGGCCTGTCGATGGCCACCATCGCCCGGCCGCCCGCGCTCGTCGCATCGAGACGCGTCGATTTCCGCCTGAAGAAGAACTCGTTCTCGCGCTGGAAGTACCGGCAGGTGGATGCGTTCATCTGCGCCTCCGAGGCGATCGCGCACCTGCTCGCGCAGGACGGGCTCGAGGCGGCGCGCATCTTCACCGTGCACGAAGGAATCGACGTCGAGCGCGTGGCGCACGCGAAACCGGTCAGCGTCCACGCCGAGCTCTGGCTGCCGGCCAATGCTCCGCTCGTCGTCAACATCGGGGCGCTCGTGGAGCACAAGGGACAGCGCCACCTGATCGACGCGGCGGCGCTGATCGTCCGCGAGGTGCCCGACGCGCGGTTCGTCATCCTCGGCGAGGGGCCGCTCAGGACGGCACTCGAGCAGCAGGTCCGGCACCTGCGCCTTGAGAAGCACGTGTTCCTGCCGGGGTTCCGCGCCGACGTCCTCGGGTGGCTGAAAGGCGCCGACGTGTTCGTCATGCCGTCCGAGATGGAGGGGCTCGGCACGTCGATCCTCGACGCCATGGCCGCCGGCATCCCCGTGGTCGGATCGGCGACGGGCGGCATCCCCGAAGTGATCGAGGACGGCGCGACGGGACTGCTCGTGCCACCCGGCGATGCACGGGCGCTCGCGGGCTCGATCGTCCGGCTGCTGCGCGAGTCCGCGCTCCGGGAGCGGATGGGCCAGGCAGGCTGGGCGCGCGTGCGGGAGCGGTTCACCGTCGAGCGGATGGTCGAGGGCACCCGCCGCGTGTACCAGCACGTGGCGGGCCGCGGTCACCGCGACGAAGGGTGACAGAGCCCCTTCAAGGGACAGCGCGAGTCGCGCGCTCGCGTCCGGAAGCCGCACGCGCCCATCATGCCGACGTGGCACAGCGCGAAGTCGTACTTCACCGGATCGTCGGGGTCGAGGGTCCGCAGCGCCGCGGTGATGTCGGCCGCCATGCGCCAGCCCGGCGATCGGTATCGCGTCAGACGCAGACACTGACCGAGCCGGATCACGTGCGTGTCGAGCGGCACCACGAGCCGGGCCGGGCTCACCCGCCGCCACACGCCCAGATCGACGCCGTCGCGCCGCACCATCCAGCGCAGGAACAGGTTCAACCGCTTGCACGCGCTGCCGGCGGATGGCCGCGGGAAGAAATAGCAGACGCCGGGACGGCGGGGCACGCGGCCGTAGGCCGGGCGGAGGTCGGTCTCGAGCGCGCGATTCGAGAACGCGTCGAGCGCCGGCCCCACGTCGGCGGAACCGTCGTCCCCGGCTGCGAAACAGGCCTCCAGCGAGCCGTGCTGGTCGAGCATCGAGCGGAGCACCGAGAGGAGCGCCAGCAGGTCCTCACCGCGCGTCCAGCGGTGCACCAGGGGTTCGAACGCCGCGCGGTGGACCGCCGGCTCGAACCGCCGGACGAACGCGGCCGGGCCGGGACCCATCTGCGCGAACAGGGCCTCGATGGAGTGCAGCACGCTCGCGACGCGACCGAATGCCAGCGCGGCGGCGCAGAACCCGGCAATCTCGCGATCCTCGGGATTCCGGAAGCGGCGTACCAGGTTGACGGGATCCGAGGCCGCATCCGGGCGGTCGAACGACGCATGAAGCGCGTCGAGACGCGGCTTCAGTGCGGCAGGGCGCGGTGATCGCCGTCCGGGCATACGGGGCACAGTCGATGCACGAGCCGGCGGCGCAATGCGCCCGTCACTCCGCGGACACTCAGAACGCCGTGACGGGAGTCCCCGCCGCGCAGAGCGGGCACTCGCCGGCCGGATAGTTCTCCGAGGCGGCGTATTCCACGAGCGGGACCACGGGAGCGCCCGGATCGACGATCGACGCCTTCCGGTCGCAGATCACGACGGCACCGAGCACCGTTCCGCCCGATTCGCGCACGACCGCCGCCGCGCGGGCCAGCGTCTGGCCCGTGTTCCGGACATCGTCGGCGAGCAGAACGCGCCGGCCGCGGATCAGACTGCGGTAGAAGCTGCGGAGCGTCACATCTCCCGCCGCATCGACGCCGAAGGGCGCGAACGAGCACGGCGGGTGCGTGAGGCTGCGGCGGCTGTCGAGCAGACCCGCCGTCGTGTGGGCGAGCAGCGCGCCGCCGGTCGCCGGGCCGGCGACGACCTCCGTCGCCGACGCCATCTCGACCGGGACGAGGTCGAGCAGGTCCTGCGCGAGCCGCCAGATCGTCGACGGCTGGCGGAAGAGCTGATGCGGATTGAGGTAGGTACGGCCGTGGTACCCATTGCCGTAGTCGAAATGCCCGTCGAGCATCAGCACCCCGGCGCGCTGCAGCTCCGTCAGGCCGCGTCCGCGGATGTCGTCGGCCCGCGTCACGACGCGAACACCTCGCTGCCGGTGACGGCCGGGTGCGTGAAGACCGTCCGGCCGCCCACGATCGTCGCCGCCGCGACGCCGCGCAGCTCCCAGCCGTCGAACGGCGTGTTCTTCGACTTCGAGCGCAGTTCCCGCGCGCGGATCGTGATGCGCGCCTCCGGCGCCAGAATCGTGATGTCCGCGGTGCTGCCGGGTGCGAGGCTGCCCCCCGGGCGCCGCAGGATGCGCGCCGGGTTCACCGACAGCAGCTCCACGAGCCTTCGCAGCGGGATGCGGCCGGTGTGGACGAGGCGCTCGAACACCAACGGCACGCAGGTCTCGAGCCCGACGATGCCGAAGGGGGCCTGATCGAACTCGACCAGCTTCTCGTCCGCGTGGTGCGGAGCGTGATCCGTCGCGATGGCGTCCACGCTGCCGTCGCCGATCCCCTCGAGCAACGCCTCCACGTCGGCCGCCTCCCGGAGCGGCGGGTTCATCTTCGTGTTCGTGTCGTACTGGACGGGCGAACGCAGCGCCTCGTCGGTCAGCGTGAAGTGGTGCGGCGCCACCTCGCAGGTGACCGTGACGCCGCGCGCCTTGCCGGCACGGACGGCGGCGAGCGATCCGCGCGCGCTCATGTGCGCGATGTGGACGTGCCCGCCCGTGAGGCCGGCGAGGGTGACGTCGCGCGCGACCATGATCTCCTCGGCGGCGCCCGGGATCCCCCGCAGCCCGAGGGTGGCGGCATGAAACCCCTCGTGCGCCACGCCGTCGGCCTTGAGCGATGGGTCCTCGCAGTGATCGATGACGGGCATGTCCAGCATGCTCGTGTATTCGAGCGCCCGGCGCATGAGCAGGGCCGTGGCCACGGGCCGGCCATCGTCGCTGACGGCGACGCATCCGGCCGCGTGCAGCTCGGCGAGATCCGCGAGTTGTTCGCCCTGCGACCCGCGCGTGACCGCGCCGATGGGATAGACCCGTGCCAGCGACGCCTCCGCCGCCTTGCGCAGCATGAGCTCGGTGATGCCCGCGGAATCGTTGATGGGACTCGTGTTCGGCATGCAGGCGACGGCCGTGAACCCGCCGGCGACGGCGGCAAGCGTCCCGGTGGCGATCGTCTCCTTGTGCTCCTGCCCCGGCTCGCGCAGGTGGACGTGCATGTCGATGAGCCCGGGGACGATGACGCATCCCCGCGGCACCTCGATCACCTGAACGCCGTTCTCCACCGGCAGGGCGCGGCCGACCCGCTCGATGCGATCGGCCGCGATCAGCACGTCGCAGTCGCCGTCGATCCCGTTGACGGGGTCGAGGACACGCCCGCCCCTAAGCAGCCGCTTCATCGTCCACTCCGCCCGCGAGCAGGTACAGCACGGCCATGCGCACCGCGACGCCGTTGGCGACCTGCTCGAGGATGACCGAATACGGGCCGTCCGCGACCTCAGAGGCGATCTCGACGCCGCGGTTCATCGGACCCGGATGCATGATGATGGCGTCGGGCCGCGCCCGCCGCACGCGCGCTTCCGTCATCCCGAACACCTGGAAGTACTCGCGCAGGGAGGGGAAGAACGCGCCCTGCATACGCTCGAGCTGGATGCGCAGCAGCATGATCACATCCGCCTCTTCGACGGCATCGTCGACGCGGGTCGTCACGCGGACGCCCAGCCGCTCGATCCCCGACGGAATCATCGTCGGAGGGCCGCAGACGCAGACCTGAGCGCCAAGACGCGTCAGCAGCAGCACGTTCGACCGCAGGACCCGGCTGTGCAGCAGGTCGCCGACGATGGCGACCTTGAGCCCCGAGAGCCGCCCCTTGTGGTGGCGGATCGTGAAGGCGTCGAGCAGCGCCTGGGTCGGGTGTTCGTGCATGCCGTCCCCCGCGTTGATGATGCGCGAGCGGCAGACGCGGGCCAGCAGGTGGCAGGCGCCGGAGGACGCATGGCGCAGCACGATCATGTCCGGGGCCATCGCCTCGATGTTCAGCGCCGTGTCGACCAGCGTCTCCCCCTTCACCACGCTGGAGGTGGCGATGGCGACGTTCAGCGTGTCGGCGCTGAGCCGCTTCTCGGCGACCTCGAACGAGGTCCGCGTGCGCGTGCTGGGCTCGAAGAAGAGGTTCACGACGGTGCGGCCGCGCAGCGTCGGCACCTTCTTGATCGGGCGCTCGGCAATCTCGCGCATCGCCTCGGCGGTATCGAGGATCAGCAGGATTTCCTCCGGCGACAGCTCCTCGATGCCGAGCAGGTGCCGTCCCCTGAGCCGGCTTGCCGGCGGCGGCGCGGTCACGACCGCACGGCTATCCTTCGGCTTCGACGACGACTTCGTCATGGCCGTCCACTTCCTCCAGCCGCACCTGCACGCTCTCGCGGCGTGAAGTGGGCAGGTTCTTGCCGACGTAATCCGCCTTGATCGGCAGCTCGCGGTGGCCGCGATCGACGAGCACGACGAGCTGGATCGACTGCGGGCGCCCGAAGTCGATCAACGCGTCCAGCGCGGCGCGGATGGTGCGTCCGGTATACAGGACGTCGTCGACCAGGAGGATCACGCGATCGTCGATGGAGAACGGAACGTCCGTGCGGCGTACGAGTGGCTGCGGGCCGACGGGCTGCCGCATCAGGTCATCGCGGTACAGCGTGATGTCGAGCGCCCCCGTCGGCACGGGACGCCCGTCGATCGCCTGCAACTGGTCGGCGAGGCGCTTCGCCAGGTGCTCGCCCCGGGATCGGATCCCCACCAGCGCCAGGCGCTCCAGCCCGCGGTTCCGCTCCACGATCTCGTGGGCGATGCGGGTGAGCGTGCGCGCGATCCGGTCGGCGTCCATCACGACCGGCATGCAGGATCTCCGTCAGGCAGACAGGCGCAACCGGCGCGGAACGCCTCCACGGCGTCGGCCGGGACCACGTCCGGAACGTCTGCGGGATGAGGGAACGAAGGGCGGTCGCGGGGCGCGGAACGTGCGGGCACTGATTACCTCTTCGCAACCTCACCGGGCCGCGTTAAAGAGTCTGGGCATTATACACAGAGTCGGCCGTCGGCGTCGGGCGGGGCGCGAGGCGGCCCCCGGGCGCATCCCGTATCATGCCCGGGTGCGGTACCTGCGGCTGCTGCTCAACTCGGTGCTGGCCGGCGGCATCGCGGCCGCCTACCTGACCATCCTCTTCCTTCAGCTCAATCCCGCCGTGCCGCTGGAATCGGGGGCCGTCGGACCGCTGCTCGCGATTCTGCTGTTGTCGTACGGCATCCATCTGGCGGTCGCGAGCTATGCCGCCATGGTGCTGTGGCGGATGTTCGCCGGCGCGCAGCTCTCACCGGCATGGGTGAGCGTGCGCGTTCTCGCCTGGCTTGGAGCGCTCGTGGCCTCGGGCGGCGCCGCGCTGATGTGGCTGAACCTGGCGGGACTGCGCACGTCGCTGACGAGCACGGCCGCGCAGGAGATGGCGCTCGGCGCCGCGATCGTGACGGTGTGCGCCATCGTCTTCCTGCTGCTGGCGCTGGTGCGCCATTCCGTGCGCCCGCAGCAGTGGCGGCTCGGCGCCGGCCTGTTCCTGCTGGCGCTGATGACGTCGATGGTGGCGCCGCTCGCCATCAGGGGGCCTGCGGTTGAACCACCGCGGGCCACGGGTGCGGGATCCGGCGACGTGCGCGCCTTCGCCGCCGCGGGGACGGGCTCGCGAGTCCTCATGCTGCTCGTCGACGGCGCGTCGCTCGACTACATTTCGCCCGCGGCCGCCGGGGGACGCCTGCCCAATCTCGGGCGCATTCTGGATGCCGGGGCGGTCATGCATCTCGCGACGCTGCGCCCCACGCAGCCGGAGCCGGTCTGGACGGCGGTGGCGACCGGCAAGCTGCCCTCCGGGAACGGCGTGCGATCGAGCGCCAGCTACCAGGTCGGCGGCGGCGGCCCGGCGTTCGACCTCCTCCCCGATTACTGCCTCGCCCAGGCCCTCGTACATTTCGGATTCCTGCGCGAGACGCGCCACCGGTCGGAGGCTGTGCGGGCCGGGACGCTGTGGGACATCCTCGGGGCCTCGGGGATCGACTCCGCCGTCGTGCGCTGGCCGCTCACCTATCCTGCGCGCCCGATCCCCGGCGTTCTCGTCAGCGACCGCCTGCACCGTTCCGCGGTGAGCTCGACGCTGGTCGACGGATACCCGGCGCTTGCGCCCGCCGACCTCGTCGAACGCCTGCACGCCGGCCTCAGCCCGTCCGCCGTCGCGCCCGTGATCGCCGGCGTCGCGCCCGAGGCGCCGTATCCCGGAATCGGATCCCTCGCCATCGACCGCTTCTATGCCGAGGTGTTCCACATCGTCCGCGAGACGCCGGGCGTCCGCTTCATGGCGATGCGGTATCAGGGTCTCGACACCGTCGGCCACTACTATCTGCGGCGCGCCGTGCCGCGAGCCTTCGGCGGCGTGGCCGGCGATGAACCGCCCGACTCCGGCCGCGTCCTCGAGCAGTACTATCGCTATGTCGATGAGGAGGTGGGACGGGCGGTGGATCTCCTGGACTCCGACGATCTGCTGCTCGTGGTGTCGGCGTTCGGCATGGAGCCCGTGCGGATGCCGAAACGCCTGCTCGAGCGGCTCCTCGGCAACCCGGAGCTCAGCGGAACACACGAACGCGCGCCCGATGGATTTCTGATGGCGTACGGTGCCGCCGTGCGCGCGGGACGCCTGCCGCGCGCGTCGGTGCTGGACGTCGCACCGACGGTGCTGTACTTCTTCGGCCTGCCGATCGGCCGCGACATGGATGGCTTCGCCCGGACCGACGTCTTTTCACGGGCGTTCACCGACGAGCGCCCGCTCACATTCATCCCGAGCTACGAGCGGTAGCGTGCTGCCGACGGCTGTCCGCCGACCGCCAAACCGCCGACTGCCGACCGCCGACCGCTAACCGGTTGATATACTCGCCGGAATGCCCGTCGACATCTGGGCCGCGGTGCTGGAGAACCGCCGCCTGTCGGCCGACTACAGCGTCCTGGAGCTCGAGGCGCCCGAGATCGCCCGCGCGGCGCTGCCCGGTCAGTTCGTCATGCTGAAGCAGTCGCCCGGACTGGAGCCGCTGCTGCGGCGCCCGTTCTCGGTGTTCGAGATCCTGCGCGATCCCGGCGGCCGCCCGCGCGGCGTGTCGATCCTGAACAAACGCGTCGGGACCGCCACGCGCCAGATCTACGACGCAGAACGCGGCCAGCGTGTCGGCTGCCTGGGGCCGCTGGGCCGCCCCTTCAGCGTGGCCGGCGCGGGGCAGCGCGCCTGGATGGTGGCGGGCGGCGTCGGCCTGGCGCCGTTCGCGACGCTCGCCGCGGCGCTGGCGGCGAGCGGCGCGGAGATGACGCTCTTCTACGGCGGACGATCGGCCTCAGACCTCTACTACATCGACATGTTCGAGTCGCTCGGCGCGCGCGTGGTGCTCGCAACCGAGGACGGGTCGAGAGGCGCGCGCGGGCGCATCACCGTCCCGCTCGAGGCGGAGCTCGCCGCGTCGGGCAGCAACCCGGTCTCGCTCTTCGCGTGCGGCCCCGAGCCGATGCTCGCGGCGGTCGCGCGCCTCGCCGCGCGATACGGCTGCTTCTGCGAGGTATCGGTGGAGCGCGTGATGGGGTGCGGCCTGGGCGGCTGCTACAGCTGCGTCGTGCCCGTCCGCACGCCGTCCGGCTCCCACTTCGTCCGATCCTGCATCGGTGGTCCCGTCTTCGATGCTTCGACGATCGTCTGGGACTGACATGGATATCGATCTCAGCGTCCGCGTCGGCTCGCTCCAGTTGAAGAATCCGGTGATCGCCGCCAGCGGCTGCTTCGGCTACGGGTTGGAGTACGCCGAGGTCGTCGATCTGGCCGATCTCGGCGGCGTGGCGGTGAAGGGTCTCTTCCTGGCCGAGCGAGAAGGCCACCACCCGCCCCGCATCGTCGAGACACCCGCCGGCATGCTGAACGCGATCGGCCTGCAGGGGATCGGCGTGCATCGCTTCATCCGGGAGCGCCTGCCCGAGCTGCGCGACCGCCGCGCCGTCGTGATCGTGAACATCTGCGGCAGCACGCTGGACGAGTACGTCGAGATCGCGCGCATCCTGTCGGACGTGGAAGGCGTGGCCGCGCTCGAGCTGAACATCTCCTGCCCGAACATCAAGGAGGGCGGCATCCAGTTCGGCTGCAGCCTCACCGGCACCCACGAGGTCGTCGGCGCCGTCCGGAAGGTCACGCGTCTGCCGGTCATTCCCAAGCTGACACCGAACGTCACGAGCGTTGCTTCGTTCGCCCGGGCCGCCGAGGACGCCGGCGCCGACGCGGTCTCACTCGTGAACACGTTCCTCGCCATGGCCATCGATGTGGAGACGCGCCGGCCGAAGCTCTCGAACGTGGTGGGCGGCCTGAGCGGTCCCGCCATCCGTCCCATCGCCGTACGGATGGTCTATGAGTGCCGGCAGCAGGTGAAGATTCCCGTGATCGGCATGGGCGGGATCATGAACGCCCAGGATGCCCTGGAGTTCATCATCGCGGGCGCCAGCGCCGTGCAGATCGGCACCGCCAACTTCGTCGATCCGTTCGTGTGGGGCAAGGTGCTCGACGGCATCCGCGCCTACCTGCGGGCGCACGGCATCCCCCGCGTTGCCGATCTCGTGGGCACGGTGGACACCACGTCGACGGAGAAGCAGTGGACCAGCTCCTAGTCGCGCTCGACCTGGATACCGCTGACGAGGCGCTCCGGATGGCCGAGCGCCTGCGAGGATCGGTCGGCGGCTTCAAGGTGAACGTGCACCTCTACACGGCCGAGGGCCCCTCGCTCGTGCGGCAGCTCGTCGAGCGAGGCGACCGCGTCTTCCTCGACCTGAAGTACCACGACATCCCGAACACCGTCGCCAACGCGGTCGCGGCGGCCGCGCGTCAGGGCGTGTGGATGCTCAACGTGCACGCGGCGGGTGGCAGAGCGATGATGGACGCGGCCCGGGCGGCCGCGGACGACGCCGCGCAAGGTCAGGCAGAGCGCCCGCTCGTGATAGCGGTCACCGTCCTGACGAGCCTCGATCGGGACGCGCTCGCCGAGACCGGCTGCGGCGGCGGAGAGCTCGACCGCCACGTGGAGCGTCTCGCGCTGCTCGCCCAGGATGCGGGGCTGGACGGCGTGGTGGCTTCGCCGCGGGAGACACCGCGCCTGCGCGAGCGCTGCGGTCCGGACTTCCTCATCGTGACGCCCGGCATCCGGACCGGGACGGTCGCGGGCGACGATCAGTCGCGCACGTCGACGCCGGCGGGAGCGCTGGCAGCGGGCGCCAGCTACCTCGTGGTCGGCAGGCCCATCCTGCGCGCCCGCGATCCGCGCGGCGCCGCCGAGGCCATCGCCGCCGGGCTCAGCCGTTCCCGCTAAACGCCTCACGAAAAGAAAAAGGCCGGGCACCGCGCATCTGGCGCGGCCGCCCGGCCCGTGTGTCACGTGCGGCTGGCTACTTCGCCGTGATGATGAAGTGCCCTCGCCGGTTCTGGGACCAGCAGCTTTCGTTCTCCTCCGTGCAGAAGGGATCCTCTTCCCCCTTGCTGACGATCTGCAGCCGGTCGCTGGCGATGCCGAGGCTGACGAGGTAGTCGCGCACGGCGGCCGCCCGGCGCTCGCCCAGAGCCAGGTTGTAC
>Ga0299913_10005872_pt1 | contig 10557 bp, 9 predicted proteins | sample RVTome_9_FD_201360 | JGI IMG/M metagenome (GOLD analysis project Ga0299913, IMG submission 201360) | Soil microbial communities from uranium-contaminated site in the Upper Colorado River Basin, Wyoming, United States - RVT155D38 (version 2) ... | reverse complement strand
GCGAGACGGCCCGCGAGCGCCCGCGCGCCCCGGTTGCGGAGCCCTTCAGGTGCGGTGCCGCAGGAACAGCAGCTGGCCGTCCTCCACCGTGCCCACGCCGGGCGCGGTCGTCGGCGCGTGTGCCATGACGTCGAACAGCGCCTCGCCCGGCCGCCCGGTCGCAACGATGCCGCTCGACTCCCACAGACCGGGTCCGGGCAGCGGTGTGCCGTCACGGCCGGGAGGGGCAAGGGAGACGACCAGGGTCGCCGACGATGAGGCGAGCCGCGATCGCAGCGGGGCATGACGGAGCTCGAACCGCCAGATGCCCGCCTCTCGGCCCAGCGTGGTGAGCGCGGCGGCGCCGAGCGAGGTCGCGTCCTCCTGCACGAACAGATGCCCGCCGACCACGTCGAGGTTGTCGGGGCTGATGGGACCGTCGCCGCCGTCGCCGATCGTGCGATCCGCGTCGTAGGCGAGCCGCAGCGTGGCGGCTCCTCGCGGCGTTCGCGGGTCGAGCGCAAGGTGATAGAGGCGTCCCAGGCCGTTGCCCGCCCCCGCGTCGCCGCCGGTGGTGGCGAAGAAGAGGTCCTGCGGGCGGCTCGCAGGGAAGGCACCGTCTTCCGGACGTTCGAACCCCAGCGCGCCCGCCGCGTCGGCGGCCTGCTCGAGGGCCACGTCGTCCAGGCCGTCGGCCCCGGGGATCGGCATCCAGCGGCCGCCGATCGCACCGGAGCCGACGTCGGCTTCGGTCGTGATGCCGGGATCGTCGGCCGCGAAGACGAACAGCGTGCCGCCGACCAGCCCGTTGCGGACCAGGGGATGCCGCGCGCGCGGGTCCTTGCGGCCGAGATAGAGATACAGCTGGCCGTCGGAGCCTCCCACGTCCTCGAGCACGACGATGGCCGTCCGGCGGTCCTGGGACGGCTGCACGATCGCGTTCTCTCGTTGGAGGAAGCCGAGGCTGGACAGCGCGTGCGCCTGCCCGTCGTAGATCGCCACGGTCTGTCCGCCACGCGGATCGAAGGTCGCGGGGGCCGTTGCCTCTTCCGAGGCCAGGTACATCGGCGGGTCGAAGCCGACCGCGGCACCGGCGAGGAACCCGGAGCAGAACCTGCCGAAGGCGGGCGTCGTGTTGGCCGCGGTGGCCAGGGGTCCGACCCGCCGGCGATCCTGATAGACGTCGTCGAACGCGACGTCGCCCGACGTCGGGACGTGGTGCCCGTCGAGCCTCCACGCTGACACGAACGAGCCGCGCACCGCCGCCTCGCCGGGCAGGGGCCGCGAACGCACGGTGGTGTCGAGCTCATGGCTCATGAACAACGTCGAGCCCACCGCCGGATCCCTCAGGACGCCCAGCCCATCCGGTCGCCCCACCATCCGGAACCGAGCGCCGCGGTCGCCGGTTCGGGGGACCCGATCGCCGACCGACAGCAGGACGCGAACACGGACGCCTTCGTCGGTCGATGACGCGTAGCGAGGCACCGCGCTCGCCGGCAGCCCCGGCAGGAGCAGCGCGCCCGACGCAGCCAGGATGAGGACGAACCGGACGACGGACCGGTGAGCGGACACGGCCCGCACCCCCTTCAGGCGCCGTACTTCGCGAGACGGCCCGCGGCCGCCATCATCTGCGGCAGCAGCGTGACGGTCGGGCGCAACCCGAGCCCGCCGCCCCGGCACCAGCGCTCACCGAACCGGTCGACCTGGTCGCGGCCGACCCGCGCGCCGTGCAGCACCACCGGCACCGGGTGCCACGAGTGTGCGGCCATCTGCGAGGGGGTCGCGTGGTCCCCGGTCACCGTGACGACGTCGGGCCGTGTCGACTCGAGGATGCGCGGCAGCGCGGCGTCCAGCCGCTCGATCGCGGCGACCTTCGCGGCGAAGTCGCCGTCCTCCCCCGCCGCGTCGGTGTCTTTGTAGTGCAGGAAGATGAAGTCGAGGCCGTCACGGTGGGTGCCGAGCAGTGCGATCGCCTCGTCCAGGTCGGCCGGCGGCCCGATCACTTCGAACCCGAGCAACGAAGCGAGGCCCCGGTACATCGGGTAGACGGCGATCGCCCCCGCGCGCATGCCGGTGCGGTCCCGGAACGCCGGCAAGGCGCGCAGCGTGTCGAAGCCACGCAGGACCAGCCCGTTCGCATCGGGACGGCCGGCGAGCAACACCCGGGTCTGCGCCGTGATGTGGGCAACGGCCCGGGCGGTGGTCTCGGCGGACGGGTCGAGGGCCACCGGCTCCGACGGGGGCACCCCCGTCGTCTGCGGATCCGTGTCGCGGACGCGAGGGTCCAACCCCTCACCCCGCAACACGAGCAGCAGCCGATGGCCGCGCTCATGCCGGAAGGAGACCTCGACCCCGTCGACGTGTACACCCGTCTGCAGGGTCCGCACCACCTCGAGCGCCGCGTCGTCGGCGATACGGCCCGCACGGCGGTCGGCGATCGTGCCGTCGGCGGCGATCGTGCACAGGTTGCCCCTGGCGGCGACGTCCCCGGCCTGCAGCTCGAACCCGAGTCCCGCCGCCGACAGGGCGCCCCGACCGAGCTCGAATCGGGTCGGCTCATACCCGAACAGCGCGAGGTGGCCGGGACCCGATCCGGGGGTGATCCCGGGGCCCACCGGCTCCACCAGCCCCGTGACGCCCTCGGATGCGAGACGGTCGAGGTTCGGCGTCGTGGCCTCCTCGAGCTCGGTGCCGTGTGCCGCGTCGGCCATGCCGCCCAGCCCGTCCATCACGACCAGCAGGATCGTCGAGCCGTTGTCCTGCGCGAGCGAGGCGAGGTCCACGACGGGCATGCTAGCCGCCTCGCGCAGGGCCGTCAGAGCCGCGCGACGATCGCGTCGGCGACAGCGAAGGTGCCGGCCGCAGGCCGGTCGTCACCCGGTGCCCGCAGGTCGAAGGTGACGTGCACCCCGTCGGCGAGCACCGCGGCGACCGCCGCGTCCAGCCGATCGCCGGCGTCGGACTCGCCGAGGTGCCGCAGCAGCATCGCGCCCGACAGGATCAGACCCACGGGGTCAGCGCGGTTCGTGCCCGCCAGGTGCGGCGCGGTGCCGTGGGTCGCCTCGAACACGGCGAGCTCGCGGCCATCCGCCCCGCCGAAGTGGCCGCCCGGCGCCACGCCGGTGCCGCCGATCAGGCCCGCCCCGAGCTCGGCCACGATGTCGCCGTACAGGTTGGGCAATACCACCACTTCGAAGCGCTCGGGGTGTTGGATCAGTTGCATACACAGCGCGTCGATGATCCGATCGTCGAACCGAACGTCGGCGTGTTCGGCGGCCACCCGTCCGGCCACCTCGAGGAACAGACCGTCGGAGAACTTCATGATGTTGGCCTTGTGGCTCGCGGTGACCAGGGACCGACCGCGCCGACGCGCCTCCTCGAAGGCGAACCGCACGATCCGCTCCGATCCGAACGCGCTGATCGTCTTGATCGACAGACCACTGTCCTCCCGGACGTGGCGGCCGGTCGTGGCCTCGATGAACCGGATCAGCTCTTTCGTCGCCACGGTGCCCATCTCGAACTCGAACCCCGTGTAGGACCCCTCGGTGTTCTCGCGGACGACCACGAGGTCGACCTGGTCATAGACCGAGGGCACCCCCGGGTAGAGCCGGCACGGTCGCACGTTCGCGAACAGGTCGAGCAGCTGGCGCAGCGCGAGGTTCAGGCTGCGCAGGCCGCTCGTGACGGGGGTCTCGACCGGGCCTTTCAGCGCGACACGCGACGCGCGGATCGCCTCGAGCGTAGCGGCGGGCAAGGGGTCGCCCGTGCGCGAGTACGCACCCGAGCCCATCTCACGACGGTCCCACTCGATCGCGACACCGGTGGCCTCGATCGTGCGGCGGGCGGCCTCCACCACCTCGGGGCCGACGCCGTCGCCGGGGATCAGGGTCACGCGATGGGCCACAAGCCTCCTTCGCCGTCGGGACGAGCCGCACGTGAGCGAGCTGCTTCCGCCGGTCACCGGCGGGTTTGGGCCTCATGCGCGGCCCCGGATATCCTGTCAGATACGTTTCGGGGCGCCCGTCCCGGACAGGGAGGAGCGTCAGCGTGACCGAGAAGGGGCTGCGCGACGTCGTCGCCGCCGATACGACGGTCTCCGACATCGACGGCGAGCGCGGCAAGCTCTGGTACGTCGGCTATCCGATCGAGGATCTGGCCGCGCACGCGACCTTCGAAGAGGTCGTCTATCTGCTGCATCACGGCGAGCTGCCGACCGAGCGCCAGCTCGGCGAGCTGACCACGTTCCTGAGCGCCGAGCGACGCCTGTCGCCCTTCCTGTCGCGGATGATGCCGACCCTCGCGCAGACGACGTCGCCGATGTCGATGCTTCGCACCTCGGTGTCGGCGGCCTCGGCCTACGACCCCGACGGCTGGGAGGACTCGAGCGAAGCCCAGCTGCGCAAGGCGACCCGGCTGATCGCCAAGATGCCGACCTTGATCGCCTCCTACCACCGGCTGCGCACGGGTCAGGAGGTCATCCCGCCGGATCCGAAGCTCTCCCACGCTGCGAACTTCCTGTGGATGCTGCTCGGCGAGCGGCCGAGCGACGACGACGTCCGGGCGATGGACCTGTCGTTCGTGCTCTACGCCGATCACACGATGAACGCCTCGACCTTCACGGCACGCATCATCGCCTCGACCCTGGCCGACATGTTCTCGGCGATGACCGGGGCGATCGCCGCGCTCAAAGGCCCGCTGCACGGTGGCGCGAACGAAGAGTCGATGAAGATGCTCGAGGAGATCGACAAGCCCGAGAACGCGCAGAGCTACGTGGCGGAACGCCTCGAGCGCAAGGAGAAGATCTTCGGCTTCGGCCACGCCGTCTACACGACGATGGACCCGCGCGCAACGATCTTCAAGGAGCAGGCACGGATCGCGGGCGAGGCGCACGGCGAGACGAAGTGGTTCGAGATCTCCGAGGCGATCGAACAGACCACCTTCGAGCAGAAGGGGCTGTACCCCAACGTCGACTTCTACGCCGCGAGCGTGTACCACGTGCTCGGCATCCCCACCGACCTGATGACCCCGATCTTCGCTTTGGCACGCATGGCGGGGTGGACCGCCCACGTCCGCGAGCAGTACGCCGACAACCGCGTGATCCGTCCCGACAGCAGGTACGTCGGCCCCCCGGAGCGGCTATGGGTGCCGCTCGCCGATCGCTGAGGTCCATGCTGTAGTCGGAGCCCACATCGGTCGATACCACCCCTGATGCGCACGCGATCGATCGGTTCCGTCGGCCACCTCGAGACGGCGCGCCTGCGGGGCCGCGTCTGCCTGCTCGCGGCGTTGGTCGTGCTCGTGGTGCTGGTGCCGCTCGGACCGCTGCCGGCGGCCTCGGCCCACCCACCGGGCAGCTTCGGCGTGCAGTGCGGGTTCTCGCACGCCTCGAAGGACGACCCCATCGTCTATCCGGGCGTGCCGGGCGCCGCGCACCGTCACGGCTTCTACGGCAACCGCAGCACGGACGCCCACTCGACGCGGGGGAGCCTGCTCGACGCCGGCACGACCTGCACGGACCGCAAGGATCTGGCGGCCACCTGGTTCCCGACCGCCGAGCTACGCAAGGGCGGCGTGTGGCGCAAGGCGACCGCGTACCGGGAGCGCACGTATTACTTCCGCTCGGTGCGGGAGACCCTCGGCACGACCCAGACGGTGCCCAAAGACCTCAAGCTGATCGGTGGCAACCCCCACGCGACGTCGTGGAGGCAGAACCCGGCCGTCAGCTGGTTCTGCGGCGAAGGGTCGCCGATCCGGCCGTGGCCCTACGACTGCCGTCCCTACACCTTGCCGAAGGAAGACGGCGTGCGCGCGATCGTCGCGATGCCGTTCTGCTGGGACGGGGAGAGCACGGATTCCTCGGATCACGTCTCCCACGTGATCTATCCGAACCCCAGCGACCGCACGCCCCATACGAAGCCCGCCTCGTGCCCCGAGTCCCATCCCGTCAACATCCCGGCGATCTCGATCCGCGCGCACTTCGCCCTGAAGGACCCGTGCGCCGGCGCGACCCCGTGCGGCCCGGACTCCGGCGGCGGCAAAGTGCGGCTGCGCCTGTCGAGCGGGCCCTTCTACACGATGCACGCCGACTTCTGGAACACGTGGATCCAGAAGCGACTGAACTTCCTGCATCGGTCGTGCCTGGACGCCAAGAAGGAGTGCGGCATCCTCGGCGTCGAGACCGACCTGTAAGGCCGCTACCAGGCGCCGGTCGGCCGCGGGAACGCCCCGGCGCGCTCGACCAGGTCGCGGATCGCCGCGTCGCGGCCCATCGCCATCACGTGGATGCCCGCGACGCCGTCGATCCCGCGGATGCCCGCCACCAGCTCGACCGTGAGGTCCATGCCGACCGCCGGCGCCTCGTCGCCCGCCGCCTCGAGAGCCGCGATCGTGTCGGCGGGTACGCGCACGCCGTAGAGCTTGTCGTCCATGAAACGGGCCTGGCGCGCGCTCTGCAGCGGCGTCACCCCGATCAACACGTGGGCTCGATCGAACAGGCCACGCGGGCGCATCGTGTCGGCCCACGCCGCCAGCCGGTCCAGGTCGTAGGCGATCTGGGTCATCACGAAGTCGGCGCCGGCGTCGAGCTTGGACTCGAGCTTCTCGGGTGCATACGGCTCGGCGAGCGGCGAGTCGGCCACGCCGATCAGGTACCGGGGTGGCTCGGACGGCGCCGTGCCGGCCTGGGTGGCGCCGGCTGGGGCCAGGCCCTCGCGCATCCGGCGGGCCAGCCCGACGACCTCCTCCACCGTGAGATCGGCGACGGTGGCGGCCTCGGGGTGCTCCCCCGCGGCGAGCGGGTCGCCGGTCAGGCAGAACAGGTTGCGTGCCCCGAGCGCCCACGCGCCGAGCAGGTCCGAGGTGATCGCCAGGCGGTTGCGATCGCGCGCGGTCAGCTGCACCGTCGGCTCGATCCCGGCTTCGTACACGAACCGCGCGCCCGCCAGCGGCGACATGTGCGCCTTCGCGGTCGGGTTGTCGGTCACGTTCACGGCGTCGACGTAGCCGACGAGGCCTCGCGCGTGCTCGGTGATGCTCACCGACGAGGCATCGCGTGGGGGCACGATCTCGCCCGTCACCGCGAAGGCGCCGCTCTGCAGGACCGCGGCCAACCGGCCGCCTACCACCGGCCGACCCACGAGCTCACCGGTACGCCTGGGCCTCGGAGGCCGCGACCGTGTTCACGAGCAACATCGCGACCGTCATTGGACCGACGCCGCCCGGCACCGGCGTGATGGCGCCGGCCACCTCGACCACCTCGTCGAACCGGACGTCGCCCACGAGCCCCTCGGAGGTTCGATGCACGCCGACGTCGATCACGGTGGCGCCGGGTTTGATCATGTCGGCGCCGATCAGCCTTGGCACGCCGGCGGCCGCGACCACGATGTCGGCAGACGAAGTGTGCGCCTGCAGGTCGCGGGTCTTGATATGGGTGCTCGTGACCGTGGCGTTGCCGCGGATCGAGTTCTGCGTGAGCATCACCGACAGCGGCGAGCCGACCAGGTCGCCGTAGCCCACGATGCAGACCTCAGCGCCTTCGAGCGGAACATCGCTGCGCAGCAGCAGCTCCACGATGCCGTAGGGCGTGGCCGGCAGGAACGTCGTGCCCTTGCGCAGCATCATGCCGATGTTCAGCGGGTGCAGGCCGTCGACGTCTTTCTCGGGCGCCACGGCCGACTGCACGTCGAGCTCGTGGAGGTGGTCGGGCAACGGCAGCTGCACGATGATGCCGTGGATCTCGGGATCGCGGTTCAGTCGGCGGATCGTCGCCATCAGCTCGTGTTCGGTCACGTAGACGGGCAGGTCGATCTGCTCGGAGCGGATGCCCACGTCGGCGCACGCCTTGTGCTTCTGGCCCACGTAGATGCGAGAGGCCTGGTCGTCGCCCACGAGGACGGCGGCCAGGCCGGGGGTCACTCCCCGTTCGGCGAGCGCACGTACGCGCTCGCTCACCTCGCTGCGGATCTGCGCGGCGATCGCTTTCCCGTCCAGGATCCGGGCCGTCACGCGGGGCATCCTACCGGGCGCGCAGGGCGTGCCACCAAGCGGTTCCCCGGCGAGCGGCTCAGTGGCGGAAGTGCCGGGTACCGGTGAGGACCACGGCCATGCCGCGCGCCTCGGCGGCGTGCAGGACCACCTCATCTCCTTTCGACCCGCCGGGGTGGATCACGGCGGTGCAACCCGCGTCCGCGGCCACCTCGAGGGCGTCGGGGAACGGGAAGAAGGCGTCGCTCGCCAGCACCGCACCGCTCGCGCGCTCCCCCGCCTTGCGGGTCGCGATCCACGACGAGTCCACGCGGCTCATCTGGCCGGCGCCGACCCCGACCGTCGCGCCATCCTTCACCAGAGCGATCGTGTTGGACTTGACCCGCCACGCGATCGTCCACGCGAGCTCCAGATCCGTCCACTCGGCGGCGGTCGGCTCACGGCTAGACACGACCTTCCACTCGGCGCGGGACTCCCGGACCGTGTCGACGTCCTGCACGAGCGCCCCGCCGGGCAGGGTGCGCACGTCCCACCCCGCCGGCTGGTCGAGCGGGGCGCTGAGGACCCGCAGGTTCGGACGCGCGGCGAAGGCAGCCAGGGCGCCGTCGGTGAACGACGGGGCGATCACGACCTCGGTGAAGACCTCGCGCATCGCCTCGGCCGCGGCCTCGTCGCAGAACCCGCGGAACGCCACGATGCCGCCGAACGCGCTCACCTCGTCGCACGCGAACGCCGCACGATACGACTCGGCGAGCGACCCTCTCGCCGCGACACCACAGGGGTTGTTGTGCTTCACGATCACGCAGGCCCGGTCGGGCAACGCGATCGCCAGGTCGTAGGCGGCCCAGGCGTCGAGCCAGTTGTTGAACGACATCTCCTTTCCCTGCAGCACCTCGGCGCCACCCAGCACCCCGGGCCCGCCCACCTCGGCGAACAGGCCGCCGCGCTGGTGCGGGTTCTCCCCGTACCGAAGGTCCTGGACCTTGCGGTAGCTGAGCCCCACGAAGGCGGGCAGCTGCGCGTCGGCGGCCCCGCGCGCCGCGAACCAGCGGGCGACGGCGGCGTCGTAGGCGGCGGTGTGGGCGAACGCGGCGGCGGCGAGCGCGCGGCGGGTCGCCTCGGACAACGTGCCGCCCGCCCGCAGCTCCTCGAGCACCTCGTCGTAGGAGGAAGGGTCGACGACCACGGCGACGCTCGCGTGGTTCTTCGCCGCCGCACGCACCATCGCCGGTCCTCCGATGTCGATCTTCTCGATCACCTCGTCGTCGCCGGCGCCGCTGGCGACCGTCTCGCGGAACGGGTACAGGTTCACGACCACCAGCTCGAAGGGCTCGATGCCGTGCGCGGCGAGCTGGGCGACGTGGTCGGGCTTGCGACGGTCCGCGAGCAGACCGGCGTGGATGTGTGGGTGCAGTGTCTTCACGCGGCCGTCGAGCATCTCGGGTGAACCGGTGACCTCCTCCACCGGGGTCACGTCGACGCCGGCCTCGCGCAGCGCGGCCGCGGTACCCCCGCTCGAGACGAGCTCGACCCCCAGCTCACGTAACCCGCGCGCCAGCTCGACGACGCCGGTCTTGTCGTAGACGGCGAGCAGCGCGCGGCGCACCGGGACCGGGTCGGTCATCGCCCCGACTCCTCGACCTGCACGACGCGGCCCTCGACGTGCACGCGGCCGCCGAGCAACGCCGCGACGGCCGCGGGCAGCAGCCGGTGCTCGACCTCGTGGATCCTTCGCTCCAGCGTCTCGGCGGTGTCGCCGGGCTGCACCTGCACGGACTCCTGCGCGACCACAGGACCGTGGTCCAGCAGTTCGTCCACCAGATGCACGGTGACGCCGGTGACCCGCACGCCGTAGTCGATGGCCTCGGCGATCGCCCGCACACCTGGGAACGCGGGCAGGAGCGACGGGTGGATGTTGAGGATGCGGCCGGCGAACGCCTCCACCACCTCGGGTCCCAGCACCCGCATGTACCCCGCGAGCACCACGACGTCGGTGGCGCGGTCACGCAGGAGCGTGGCGAGCGCCTCGTCGTGGGCCCGTCGGGTGGGGAACGACGCAGGGTCCAGGTGCACGGTCTCGATGTCCCGCGCCCTGGCCCGATCCAGGGCCGGCGCGTCGACGCGATCCGACACGACGAGGTCGACCTGGGGACCCACCTCCTGATCGTCGAGCAGGGCCTGCAGGTTCGTGCCCTTGCCCGACGCCAACACCGCGACACGACCGTCCACGAGGCGGTCACGCTATCACCCGTCCCCAAGGCGGACCGACGCCGTGTCGGAGGGTCGGCGCCCGCGCCGGACGCCGACCCGGCTAAGCTCTACGGGCCGAACGCCCATCCGGAGGATGACCGTGAAGAAGTGCCCCTACTGTGCAGAAGAGATCCAAGACGAGGCCATCAAGTGCCGGTACTGCTTCTCGGACCTGCGGGTCCCTGTCGACGAGGCCTCATCGGCCGGGTCGGCAGGAACAACCGCTCCCGATGCGTCCGCGATCCCGACGGCCGGCAGGGTCCCGACGGCCGGATCGACGGGAGCGTCATCCGGGATCCCGACAGCGACGGCGCGCCCAGCGGAGGGTGCGGGCTCGTCCGCCGC
>Ga0299913_10005871_pt1 | contig 10558 bp, 9 predicted proteins | sample RVTome_9_FD_201360 | JGI IMG/M metagenome (GOLD analysis project Ga0299913, IMG submission 201360) | Soil microbial communities from uranium-contaminated site in the Upper Colorado River Basin, Wyoming, United States - RVT155D38 (version 2) ... | reverse complement strand
GTCGATCCTCCAAAGACAGAGTCGAGTGGCTCCCCGCACGGCCGTCGCCAAGCCGGTGTCGGCCGCCCTAGCCATCGGTACCGGTGGGCCCTTCGGGGCAGAGGGGCCGATCATCGTCACCGGGGGGTCGTTGGGGTCCCTGCTCGGCCAGGTCCTCGACGTATCGCCCTCCGAGCGCAAGATCCTTCTCGCCTGCGGAGCAGCCGGCGGCATGGCGGCCACCTTCGGCGCGCCGATGGCCTCGATTGTGCTGGCCGTCGAACTGCTGCTGTTCGAGTTCTCCACCCGGGCATTCATTCCACTGGCCGTCGCCACCTCGGTGGCAGGAGGGGTCCATAACGCAGTCTTCGGCGACGGACCCCTTTTCACCGTCCCGGACTTCGCCTTTGCCGGTCTGGCCGACCTCCCCGTGTTCATCCCCCTCGGGCTCCTCTCGGGACTGGCGGCCGTGGTTGTCGCCAAGGGTCTGTTCCTGGTGGAGGCCGGCTTCAGACGGCTCCCGATCTCCGAGTTCTGGCACCCCGCCATCGGCGCGCTCGGTTTCGCCACGATCGGTCTCATGGTGCCCGAGGTACTGGGCGTCGGTTACGACGTGATCGACGGGGTCCTGGCCGACGAATACGCCGTCGATGCCCTCGTGGTCCTGTCCGTCGCCAAGCTGGTTGCCTGGTGGCTCGCCCTCGGTTCGGGAACCTCGGGGGGCACCCTGGCTCCCGTCCTGTTGATCTCCGGGGCATTCGGGGCGATCGTGGGTCATGTCACCTTGTCCCTGTTCCCCGAGGTCGCCATCGCCCCCGGGGCCTTCGCCTTGGTGGCGATGGCGGCGACCTTCGGCGCCGCCACGCGGGCGACGCTCACGTCGATCGTCTTCGTGTTCGAATTGACTCGGGCGTATGAGGTGATCCTCCCCCTTATCCTGGCCGCGGTTCTGGCAGACCTGGTCGCCACGTGGCTGCTCCCCCACACCCTGATGACCGAGAAGCTCGCCCGTCGCGGCATGGTCGTGTCGACAGACCTCGCCATCGATGTGCTGGGGACATGGAAGATCCGAGATGTGATGACCACAGACGTGGTCAGCCTGGGACTCGACGCCACTACCCAGGACGCCATCGACATGATCGCCACCACCGGGCACGGTGCGTTTCCCATCGTGTCGCAAGGCAAGTTGGCGGGCATCGTCTCCCGGTCCGACCTTTTCCGCCAGGACCGGCCGCGGCCCGAACAGCTGGCCGAGGTGGTACGGACCGATGTGGTCGTCGGTCGACCCGACGAAACGCTGCGGACAGCGGTCGAACGAATGTTGGAGGAGGGAGTCGAGCATCTGCCGGTGATCGACGACCACGGTCGACTGGTGGGTGTGTGCACCCGCACCGACATCCTCATGTCTCAACAACGCACCGACGACCGCCGTCAGACGGGATGGCGCCCACCGGTGCCGCGGCGTCGCCGCTAGTGCATCCACGCACTAGTTCTTTGAATGCTATTGGGATTGTCTTCATCTCGGACTTGGGAGGGTCAAGATGTGGACAGTGGAACCGTTGGTGTTGAGCGTCGAGGAGCGTGACGAGTTGGAGCGTCGGGTACGTGGCCTGACGACTGCGCCTCGGGATCGTCAACGTGCCGAGGTGGTGCTGCTGGCCGCTGATGGGTGGCCGGGCACGCAAATCGCGCCGCGTGTCGGCATGTCGCAGCTGTCGGTGTGCAAATGGCGTCAGCAGTTCCGCGACGGGGGCCTCGACGGCCTCGCTGACGCGGCTCGGTCGGGGCGACCGTTGGTGTACGGTCCGACGGATCGGTTGGTGTTGATGGCCAAGGTCACCGAGGAACACCCCGAAGTTGATTCGCAGTGGTCACACTCCGAGTTGGCCACGGCGATGAAGGCGGCGTCGATTCCGATCTCGGCGTCGCAGATCGGCCGGATTCTGGCCGCTGATGATGTGAAGCCGCACCGGGTGCAGGGCTGGTTGACTCGGCGGGACACCCCGGAATTCTGGGAACGAGCCGCCGACGTATGCGGTCTCTACCTGACGCCGCCGGTGAACGCTGTCGTGCTATCGATCGACGAGAAGACCGGGATCCAAGCCAAATCCCGCAAGCATCCGACGCAAGGTGTTCAGCCCGGCCAGCCCGAGCGACGCGAGTTCGAGTACGTCCGTCACGGCACCGCGTCGTTGATCGCGGCGTTGGACGTAGCGACCGGCAAGGTCACCGCCGGAGTGGTGGCCCGCAACGACTCGGTGCACTTCATCGAGTTCCTCGACCAGCTCGAGGCGTCGATCGATCCGGCCTTGGCGATCCACATCGTGATCGACAACGGCAGTTCGCACCGCTCGAAAACGACCAAGAAATGGTTGGCCGAGCACGCACGATTCGTCGTCCATCACACCCCGGTCCACGCCTCGTGGTTGAACCAGGTCGAAGCGTTTTTCTCGATCCTCACCCACAAGGTGCTACGACGCGGCGAGTTCGACTTACGCGACGACCTCGTCGCCAGAATGCTCGCCTTCATCGAGCACCGCAACCAGACCGCCCAACCGTTCAACTGGGTCTACAACGCCAAGAAGGCAGCATGACCCACGTTCAACGAACTTCTGCGCGGCACCACGAGGACATGGCGGGGTGGCGGCAGGTGAAGCGGGCAGTGTTCGCCCGCCACTGCAACCCGTGGAGCGCGTGGACCAGGTGGGCCAGCGCGCCGCTCGTGTTGGTGCCGGTGTGGCGTCGCAGCTGGCGGGACGCGGCGCTGGTGAGCGTCTGGATGGCGGTGAATCCGGTGGTGTTCGGCAAGCCCGAGCACGAACGGGCGTGGGCGACCAGGGCGGTGCTCGGCGAGGAGCAGTGGATCGAGGACCGGCCGATGGACGCCGCGATGGCCGTCGATGTGGGAGCGTCCGTGGCGGGCGTTGCCGCGATGATCGCCGCCCGCAAGCGCCGTGCCGCACCGGCCGCAGTGTCCATGGCGACGCTGATGGCGTTGCTGCTCTGGTACTGGGAACTGATGGCCCGCTACCACGACCAGCGTCTGGAGCAGCGAGGCGACCGGTGAAAGTTCTGATCCTGACGCTGGGTACCAGGGGCGACGTGCAGCCGTTCGTCGCGCTGGCCAGAGGACTCGCCAACGCGGGACACGAGGCCGTGCTGGCCGCACCGCATCGGTTCGAGGGCTTCGTACGGGACCGGGGCGTACCGTTCGCCGGGATCGACGACGGGCCGATGCGGCTGATGGACCGCGCCCCCGAGTCGGGCACGGCGGTCGGTGACGTGGCGACGGGTGGTCTGGCCGCGACGCTGGCCCTGGCCAGAAAGCTGCCGGCGATGTTCACGAAGGTGTTCGACGACTGCTGGTCCGTCGCCGCCGAAGGGCCGGGCGCCGGCGCGGACGTGCTGGTGCACAACGGTCAGGTGATGGTCGGCCAGCATGTCGCGGAGAAGCTGGGGATCCCCGCCGTGCTGGCGTTGCCGATACCCGTGTACGTGCCGACCCGCGAGTTTCCCTGGGCGGGCATGGCGATACCGCGCTGGTGGCCCTCGGCGCTGAACCGGGCCACCTTTCTCGGGATGAAGGGCCCGGCAATGATGTTCGGCCGCACCGTCGACAGGTGGCGCGCGACGTTGGACCTGCCGCGACGCCATGGCCGGCATGATCCGTGCCGCCGCCCCGACGGCTCACCGGCGCCGGTGCTGCACGCGATCAGTCGACATGTGCTGCCACGGCCCGCCGACTGGCCGGATACAGCCACGGTGACCGGCTACTGGTTCCTGGCCGACACAGAGCGCGAGCAATCATCTCTCCCCCGCGCCCTGACCGAGTTCCTTGACGCGGGCGAGCCGCCGGTGTTCATCGGGTTCGGCAGCATGGCCGGGTTCGCCCCGGCCGCCACCACCGCCACCGTGCTCGAGGCCACCCGCCGCGCCGGCGTGCGCGCCGTGGTGGGCACCGGCTGGGGTCGACTCGCCGCTGACGCCGCGATCGACGACGTATTCGTCATCGACGAGGTGCCACATGAACAATTGTTCCCCCAGGTCGCCGCAGTGGTCCACCATGGCGGGGCGGGCACGATCGCGGTGGCGGCCGCCGCCGGACGACCACAGATCGTGTGCCCGTTCGTGGCCGACCAACCGTTCTGGGGATGGCGCATGTACGACCTCGGCGTCGCAACGAAACCGATAGACCAGCGCCGACTGAACGCTGACCAGCTGGCCGCGGCCATCCACCAAGCCACCACCGACACCGCACTCGCCACCACAGCCGCCGAGCTCGGCACGCGGATCCGCGGCGAGCACGGCGTCCGGGACGCCGTGCGACGGTTGGAAACCGTGTCCGAGGCACACCCCGCCAAGGACTAGTGCTGCCGCGCGGAAGTTCGTTGAATGTGGCTCATGCTGCGTGTTTGGCGTCGTAAACCCATTTGAAGGGTGTGGCGGTCTGGTTGCGGTGTTCGATGAAGGCGAGCATTCTGGCGACGAGGTCGTCGCGGGAGTCGAACTCGCCGCGTCGTAGGACTTTGCGGGGAGGATCGAGAAGAACGCTTCGACCTGGTTCAACCACGAGGCATGGACAGGGGTGTGGTGCACGACGAAGCGGGGATGCTCGGTGCCACTTCTTCGTTGCCTTCGAGCGGTGGGAGCTGCCGTTGTCGATGGCGATGTGGATCGACAATGTGGGATCGATCGAGTCCTCGATCTGGGCGAGGAACTCGATGAAGTGAGTCGAGTCGTTCCGTTCGCCGGTGCTGCCAGGTAGAGACCGCACACGTCAGCGGCCCGTTCCCAGAACTCGGGGGTGTCACGGCGGGTCAACCAGCCCTGCACCCGATGCGGTTTCACATCGTCCGCGGCCAGGATCCGGCCGATCTGCGAGGCCGAGATCGCGATCGCCGCAGCCTTCATCTCGACAGCCAACTCCGAATGTGACCATTGCGAATCGACCTCGGGGTGTTCCTCAGTGACCTTGGCCATGAACACGAGACGATCCGTCGGCCCATACACGAGCGGCCGCCCAGACCGCGGTGCGTCACGCAGACCATCGAGACCGCTGTCTCGGAACTGCTGACGCCACTTGCAGACCGACTGCTCGGACAATCCCACCCTCGGCGCGATCTGCGTGCCCGGCACTCCGTCAGCAGCCAACAGCACCACTTCGGCGCGTTGGCGATCACGATGCGTCGTGGTCTGCGCCCGCGCACGGCGCTCCAACTCGGCGCGTTCGGCGATCGTCAACACCAGCGGTTCCACGGCCCACATCTTGACCCTCCCAAGCATCAGATGCGGGCAAGACCATCACATTCAACGAACTAATGCGGGGATGCACTAGTGGTCTGTCGCTCGATTAGGGAGCCGTCATCATTTGGGCGACAGGCCACTCCACCGGGGTCGTTCAGCAGCGCATGGCGGTTTGAGCGATTAGGTTCGATTCCACATTGTCTCCCCAGCGCACCTGCCAGCCGGCATCTGCATGGTGAGCTTCATCGCCGCCCCGGACTGAACCCGCCGCCGACTTCTGAGCTGACCTCATGCTGCCCTTGAAGGACGAAAACCCAACCCACCGCACACCGGTGGTGACGGTCCTGATCATCGTGGCGTGTCTGTGGGTGTATTTCGGATGGCAGCCGAGCCTGGGACCTCAGGACACGGTTGATGTCCCGACCCCTGAGGGTGTGCTCGTGTTCGACGGGGCCAGCGCCTTCGCCTTCGAGAACGCCGCCATTCCCTGCGAGGTGGTGCGCGGCCGTCCTCTCAACGTCGACGAGATGGTCGAAACGTTTGAACGCACCCGACCCGACGAGAGCACCTGCTCATCGTCTGCCGGGTCGGCCGTCTTTCCCGACAAGTCCGTGTGGCTGGCGCTGATCACTTCGATGTTCCTGCACGGCAGCCTGCTCCATCTGGGTGGCAACTTGCTGTTCTTGTGGATCTTCGGCAACAACATCGAGGACCATCTCGGGCACGTCCGGTTTCTGCTCTTCTATCTGATCGGCGGTCTGGTCGCTTCGGCAGCCCACATCGGCCTCAACCTGGAGTCGACCATCCCGGTGGTCGGGGCATCGGGGGCGATTGCCGCTGTGATGGGCGCCTACCTCGTCTGGTTTCCGGATGCCCCGGTGAGGACTGTCGTGATTCTGGTGTTCTTCGTGACCTTCGTCGACCTCCGCGCCAAATGGCTCCTGGGTTTCTGGCTCGTGAGCCAGTTCTTCACGAACCCCAATAGCGGGGTCGCATGGGGCGCCCATGTAGGGGGCTTCGTGTTCGGCGTGGTCATCGGCTTGATCGTCCGCGCCAGCGGATCGATTCGCCGCGCCTCGTGGACGCCCGACTATCAGCCGCGAGCCGGCGCTCGATGGGACGCCACCGGAGGCGCCGGATATCGGCCCTATCGGAACCGGCGCTGGGGTCGCGGTTGACGCCGGCGCGGTAGGCTCGCGCTGCCATGACCCATCCTCTCATCCAGGAATCGAACGACAAACGCCCGGCAGTGCGTACATTGCTGGCCCGCCCCACCGATGACTACGAGGCGGTTCGCGAGCTGTGGAAGTCCCACTCCAAGGCCGAAGACGCCCGTGACATCGCCGGCCTCATGGCCACGCTGACCGGGGACTGCGTCTACGAGCTGGTCCAGACCGGTGACCGGTGGGAGGGCCACAGCGGAGCGACCCGCTTCTACACCGAGTTGCTGACCGCCTTCCCCGATATCGACTTCTCGCTCACGAGTATCGTGGTAGGACCGCAAGGTGTGTGCGAGGAGGCCGTGGTAACCGGCACCCACACGGCCGCCTGGCTGGGGATCGAGCCTACCGGTGAGAAGCTCGTCTGGCGCAACGTGATCTTCTTTCCCTGGGATCCGGAGAGGCGCCTCTTCACCGGTGAGCGGGTGTATTCGTTCTTCCCCGCCCTGGGTGATTCGTCGGCCTACCCGGCCTGAGCCGCCTCGGCGGCTCCTCCCGCGCTTGCGGGGGAGGTGCCGAGCGCAACGAGGCGGTGGCAGCGGCCCTGGCACCCCCACCCCGCGTCACCCTCCCACGCGAACTACAGACACAAACGCCGCCCCCCTCCGACCCCTTCGGGCCCACCTCCCGCCGCTCCGCAGAGGGAGAAAGACGCCAGTTGCTCCCCTCACCCCAGCGAGAGAAGAGGCCCCCACCGCTAGGGGGAAAGACGTCAGTTGCACACAACGGTTTCGGAGCCGCAGCGGTCGGGTATCGGCCCGCTCCCGTGGAAGGAGGGACCGAGCCGTGCCGGTGCACCGTGGGAAAGACTCGAAGGGGCCGTATTACCAATGGGGCGGGAGCGGCAAGAAGTACCACTACACGTCCGGTGACAAGTCGAGTCGCGAGGCTGCCAGGAAGAAGGCAACCAAGCAGGGCCAGGCCGCCCGCGCTTCGGGTTACCGTGGCTGACCCCGACGCCGGTAGCCTCGCCGAATGGACCTGATCGCCGTGACCGGCGTGTCCGGAGTACTGGGTTCGCGGATCGCCGAGAACCTCAACCGCCTGGGCCGGCCGCTGCGGCTCATCGCCCGGGACCCGTCCCGGGTCTCCGAAAGCCTGGAAGGCGCGGTCGTCGCCGGCGACTACAACGACGAAGCTCAGATGACGGCCGCCTTCTCAGGAGCAGGCACCGTTTTCTTGGTTTCGGGTCGCGAGGCGGAAGACCGGCTCCAGCACCATCGCCGGGCGGTGGCGGCGGCGACGGCCGCCGGTGTCGGCAAGATCGTGTACACGTCGTTCCTCGGCGCCGATCCACGGGCGACGTTCGTGCTCGCCCGCCAACACTTCCAAACCGAAGAGTTCATCCGCGCCTCGGGCGCCAGGTTCGTGATCCTCCGCGACAGCATGTACACAGACTTCATTCCCTACTTCGCCGGTCGGGACGGGGTCATCCGGGGACCGGCCGGCGACGGTGAGACATCGTGGGTGACACGGGACGACATCGCCGCCGCCGCCGCCCAGGTCCTGATCACCGCAGACCACGACGACTCCACCCTCGACATCACCGGCCCCGAAGCCGTGTCGATGGCCGAGACAGCTCAACGGCTGAGCCGTCACATCGGACGCCCCATCAGCTACTACGACGAGACTGAGGAGGAGGCCTACGCCTCCCGGGCTTCGTTCAACGCCCCCGACTGGGAAGTAGAAGGCTGGGTCACGTCGTACCAGGCTATCGCCAAGGGGGAATTGGCCACTGTCAGTAAGGCCGTCGAGATCCTCACGGGACGACGCCCCGAGTCGATCGAGGACTTCCTGACCGCCCACCCCGAGACCTACCAGCATCTGCTGAGCTGAGAACAGAGCCAACGAGCGGAGCGACAATGGAACTCGGGATCACCACCTTTGCCGAAAGCTACCCCGACCCCGAGACCGGGCACACGATCAGTCACGGCGAGAGGCTGCGCCAGGTGCTCAAGGAGATTGAAGCGGCCGAGGCTGTCGGCCTCGATGTCTACGGTATCGGCGAGCACCACCGGGCTGACTTCGCCTCCTCGGCTCCGGCGGTGATTCTGGCCGCCGCCGCCGGTCGCACCGAACGCATCCGCCTCACGCCGGCCGTGGTCATCCTCAGTTCGGATGATCCGGTGCGAGTGTTCCAGGCGTTCTCCACCCTGGATCTGGTATCGGGTGGCCGGGCCGAGCTCCTGGTCGGTCGGGGATCGTTCATCGAATCCTTCCCCCTCTTCGGACACTCGTTGTCCGACTATGACGAGCTCTTCGCCGAGAAACTCGACCTGCTACTCCAGATCCGCGACAACGAGCGGGTCACCTGGTCGGGACGTCACCGCCCCCGCCTCGACGATCAACCGATCTACCCCCGACCGGAACAGAGCCCCCTCCCGGTTTGGGTGGCTGTCGGGGGCACCCCTCAATCCATCGTTCGGGCCGGGACCCGGGGACTCCCGGTAGCTCTGGCGATCATCGGCGGCAACCCGGACCGCTTCGCACCTCTCGCCGATCTCCATCGCCGGGCCATCGCCGACTCGGGCCACGACCCGGCTCAGGCCCCACTGGCGGTTCATGCCCACGGCTACATCGCCGACACGACGGACCAGGCCGCCGACGAGTATTACGCCTCTTACGCCCTGGCCATGACGCGCCTGGGCCGCGAGCGAGGCTGGAACCCGATGACCCGGGGCCAGTACGAGGCGATGCGGGGCCCGGCCGGGTCTCTCGTCCTCGGCGACCCCGAGACCGTCGCCCAGAAGATCATCCACATGCGCGAGGTACTCGGGATCGAGCGGTTCATGCTCCACATCAGCGTCGGCACCCTCCCTCACACCCAGGTCCTGCATTCAATCGAACTGTTGGGCAGCAAGGTCGCCCCACTGGTTCAGGGTTGACGTCCGGCCGACACCGGCCGGACCCAGGCGGATACGATGAATCCCCGGGCTGGAACGAAGGAGGACGATGTGACAACGAGGCCGTCGAGGTGTTCGAGGAGGCGATCGGCGCGCCGGTCCGCCGTCGCTACGTTCCCCGTGCGGCGTTGTCGGTGGGGTCGTCGCTGATGCGCCGGTCCAAGCCCAATCTGGCCCCGGTCATGGGCCAATCGTTGTTCGCCGACCGTTTCCCGTCCGTGGCCGACGACACCCCTTGCGGAATCTCGGTCTGAGCCCCACGCCGGCCAACATCTACATCCGTCAGGTGGTGACGGCGGGTTGATCCCCGAACCGGCACACCCACGACTCAGGCCCGCATTCCTCGAACCGAAAGCCTCACCGTCAGCCCTTGACGGCGCCCATGGTGAAGCCGGAGATGAACCGGTCGAGGAAGAGGTTGAAGACGAAGGCGATGGGCACCGCGGAGATGATGGCGGCGGCCTGCAGCGACTGCCAGAAGAACACGTCACCCCTCACGAGGGCGGTTGGCACCCCAATGCTGATGGTCTTCTCGGCGGTGGATGATATGAAGGAGAGGGCATAAATGAACTCGTGGGCCGAGAGGGTGAAGGCGAACACCGTGACCGCCACCATGCCCGGGAACACGAGGGGAAGAACGGTCCGCAACACCGCACCCGCCCGGGTATAGCCGTCGACCATCGCCTGCTCCTCTATGTCGCGAGGGATCCCCTTGAAGAACCCCATCAAGAGCCACACCGCGATGGGGATGGTGATGGTGGGATACACCAAGATCAGTGACCACAGGGACTCGTGGAGGCCGAGAGCCGACACCACCCTCGACATCGGGATAAAGAGGAGAGTCGGTGGGATCAGGTAGACCAAGAAGATGGCGATCCCCAGCCGCTCACCCCACCGTCCCACGAGATGGGCGAGGCTGTAGGCGGCAGGAACGCTGACGACCAGCGTGATGATGACGACCGCCAGCCCCACCAACAGGGTGTTCGACACGAACGTGACGAACTCGGTGTTCGTGAAGAGGTACCTGACGTGCTCGAGCGTGGGAGGGTCGTTGAACCAGAACGGATTGTTGGCCTTGGTATAGAGATCCTGGTCCTGTTTGAACATGGTGATGGTGCTCCACAGGAACGGGAAAGCGGCGAGCAAGGCCGCCAAGAAAGCCAGCACGTACAACGCCACCCGGCCCCAGACTCGTCTCGAGTTGGCCGACCG
>Ga0299913_10005870_pt1 | contig 10558 bp, 13 predicted proteins | sample RVTome_9_FD_201360 | JGI IMG/M metagenome (GOLD analysis project Ga0299913, IMG submission 201360) | Soil microbial communities from uranium-contaminated site in the Upper Colorado River Basin, Wyoming, United States - RVT155D38 (version 2) ... | reverse complement strand
CTGAGGACCGTCCCACGGTGGACGAGCTGCTCGGCGCGGTCCACCGTTGTTGACGGACCGCCGTGGTCCTCGTTGGAACTACGCCGCGCGCGACGTGAGATCGCCGCGCAGCTCGTCGTATTGCGCCTTGGTGATCTCACCGGCGGCGTAGCGCCGGCGCGCGATCTCGAGGGGCTCGCTCCGGGTCGACCACCCGCCGGACACCTTGACGATCACGTAGATGAGCGCACCCCACATCAGCAGCCACAGAAGGCCGCCGAACGCCATCCACCAGCCCATTCCTTCACCCGTGTGCCACATCGGCTGCTCCTCTTCTGCATGCCGGCCTACGTCCAGGGTGACGTTCGCAGCCCTCTGTGGATAGGGGCGAACGCCGTCACCGATCGGGACCTTCGGTCCTATCGACCGCCCACGCCAGCCCCGATGCTGGAGCCCATGCGACGAAACATCGTGATCCTCGGCGGGGGTACGGGCGGAACACTGACCGCCAACCGGTTACGCCGCGCTCATGACGCGGCCGACGTGGCGATCACCGTCATCGACCAGGACAACCGCCACATCTACCAACCAGGGCTTCTGTTCGTGCCCTTCGGGCTCGCCGGCGCCGACGAGATCGTGCGCGGGCGAGGCGCGCAACTCCATGGGGACATCGAGTACGTCCAGAGCGCCATCGAGCACGTGGACATCGAGGCCAACGAGGTCGCGCTGGTGAACGGTGGACGTCTGCGATACGACGTTCTCGTCGTGGCCACCGGTGCCGTGCTCCTCCCCGATGAGACCGAGGGCCTTACCGGCCCAGGCTGGATGAGCAAGGTCTTCACGTTCTACGACCTCGACGGCGCCATGGCGCTAGCGGACGCATTGAAGTGGTTCGACGGCGGGCGGATCGTCGTGAACCTGGTCGACATGCCGATCAAGTGCCCGGTGGCGCCACTGGAGTTCTGTTTCCTCGCCGACTGGTACTTCCACGAGCGCGGCATTCGGAACAAGGTCGACATCACGTACGTCACGCCGTTGGACGGAGCGTTCACCAAGCCGGTGGCCGCCCGTCAACTGGCCGGATTGCTCGACGAGAAGGGCATCGAGCTGGTCACGGAGTTCAACACCGGCGAGGTCGACGGCGCCGACGGTCGCCTGGTGAGCTACGACGGCCGCGAGGTTCCCTTCGATCTCGGCGTGGTCGTCCCGTTGCACGGCGGCGCGCCGTATGTCGGACGGTCGCCCGGGCTCGGTGACGAGCTGAACTTCGTTCCGACCGACGAGCACACCCTGCAGTCCAAGGCGGCGCCGAACATCTTCGCCATCGGCGATGCTGCCAGCCTTCCGAACTCCAAGGCGGGCTCGGTGACGCATTTCGAGGGCGAGGTGCTGGTCGACAACATCGTCCGGTTCCTCGCTGGCGAGCCGCTCGAAGGGAGCTACGACGGCCACGTCAACTGCTTCATCGAGACCGGCTTCCACAAGGCGTTGCTGATCGACTTCAACTACGACACCGAACCGCTCCCCGGTCACTTCCCTGGCCGGCTCGGCATGCCGCTGCTCAAGGAGTCCCGCCTCAACCATCTCGGCAAGTTGCTGTTCCAGTGGTTCTACTGGCACGCCCTCTTGCCGGGTCGCGAGATCCCCGGAGTGCCGCACAACATGCCCACGGCGGGCAAGCAGCTCACCACCAAACCTGAGGAGAACTGACATGTCCACGCTGACATTCGCAGCAACCGACGTCGAGGTGAACGACGAAGGCTTCTTCGTCCACCCCGAGGCATGGACCGAAGCGATGGTCCCCGACCTCGCCCGCCGCGAAGGCATCAATGAGCTCACCGACGCGCACTGGCAAGTGATCCGCTTCATGCGATCGGAGTACCTGGCCAAGGGCGCCGGACCCACCGTGCGAGTCCTGGGCAAGACGAGCGGCGTATCGATCAAAGACCTCTACCAACTGTTCCCCAAGGGCCCAGCGAAGATCGCCGCCAAGATCGCCGGGATCCCGAAGCCCCGCGGCTGCATCTGAAAGGACCACACCCATGGCTGACACCATCGAGCCAGAGCCAATCAGCAAGGTCTCGATCATCATCTCCAAGGGGTCGCTCGACGGCGTCTATCCCGGGTTGATCATGGCCAACGGCGCTCGGGCGGAGGGCATCGACGCCAACCTGTTCTTCACGTTCTTCGGGCTCGACGCCATCCACAAGGCCCGCCACGACCACATCAAGATGGCCACCGTCGGCAACCCCGGCCTGCACTTCGCCACGATGTTGGGCGGACTTCCGGGCGTCTCGACGATGATGACGCATTACATGAACCACAAGATGGAGAAGCTCGACATCCCCGCCATTCCCGAGTTCATCGAGATGATCGCCGACACCGGCGCCGGCCTCTACGCCTGCAAGGCGTCCGTCGATCTCTTCGGGCTCGAGAAGAACGACTTCATCCCGCAGGTCCAGGACATCATCACCGTCGGCGAGTTCTACGAGATCGCCGCCGGCGGCCACATCATCTTCACGTGACAACCATCTCCACGATCAACATCGCGGCAAGGACGGCGCCCACGACGGACGCGGCCGGCTCTGTGACGGCTCGCCCACGGTATTGGTGGCTCAGCCAGCACAATCGGCGAGGGCGGAACGATTGTGCTGGTTCAGCCACGATTTTGGTGGCTCAGCCGTCACAATCGCCCCTCGGCTGCGGGCGGCGGTCTTCAAAAGCGCTGGTACTGTTCCGTCTCGGCTCGAGGGCGCCTTCGCTCTCCCTCCACCGGCGCGTTTGTGTACGGGGCGAGTCATGACCGAACCATCGAGCGGTGCTCCCCTGCGTGAGCAGCCATCATCACGGTCCGGGAACGTGTCCCCCGCTGGCGCTCGCACCATCGCCAAGGCGATCACCGCGCATGCTGGGCTCGGTCCGGCACCATCCGCTCGCATCGGCGACACCGATCTGCCCATCCTGGGCACCGCCCGCATCTACGTCTGCGGAATCACCCCGTACGACACGACGCATGTCGGTCACGCCGCCACGTTCGTGTGGGCCGACGTGGCCGCTCGGGTGCTGCGCCTCGCGGGCGTGAACGTCGAGGTGTGTCGCAACATCACCGACGTCGACGATCACCTCCTCGTCCAAGCGCGGGCAGAAGGTGTGGCGTGGCAATCGCTGGCCACGCAGGAGACGTACCGGTTCGAGCGCGACATGGCCGAACTGGGCGTCGTGCGTCCCACCTATGAACCCCGCAGTCGCGACTACGTCGACGAGGTGATCACCCTGACGGCCGCGTTGCTCGCCCGCGGTGCCGCCTATGAACGAAACGGCTCCGTGTACTTCCGCGGCGCGGCCGTCGCCGAGGCGTCCGGGCTCGACCGAGACCGCGCCATCGCGCTGGCCCGAGAGCGCGGAGGTCACCCGGACGACCCGAACAAGGACGACCCGCTCGACGCCGCGTTGTGGCAACGGTCCTCCGGCGACGAACCGGCTTGGCCGAGTCCTTGGGGACCGGGCCGGCCCGGATGGCACGCGGAGTGCACCGCGATGTCGCTCGCGACGTTCGGTCCCACGGTTGATCTGCACGTCGGAGGCGAGGACCTCGCCTTCCCCCACCATGCCTACGAGTCGGCCCAAGCCGAGGCCTACACGGGGGTACGACCCTTCGCGAGGGCGTGGCTGCACGTCGGTAGCGTGCTCGTCGACGGCGAGAAGATGGCCAAGTCGACGGGCAACCTCGTGTTCGTGCACGACGTGCTCGACCAGTTCCCGGCCGGTGCGCTGCGGCTCCTGATCCTGTCGCGGCGGTGGAGCGAGCGGTGGGAGTTCGACGAGGCCGAGCTCAGCCGAGCCGCGGCGGAGCTCGAGAACCTCTGGCACTTCGGCGCGGCATCAGGCGATCGCGACACCGCGGAGCACGAGGTCGCTGCAGCTCTGCTCGACGACCTCGATGTTCCCCGAGCGCTTGCTGTTGCGAAAGAGGCGAGAGGCCAAGTGCTGCGCGACCTTGTCGCGCTGCTCGGCTTGTCCTGACGCTCCGACCTCGTGACGCTTGTCAGCTGATCTCGGCGACGGTGCCGAAGCTGTAGCCCTGTTGCCGCAGCCCGTCGATGACGCCCTGTAGTGCAGCCGCGTCGGCCGACGCACTACCGACGTGGAACAGATAGATCGCGCCGTTCTGCGCGTTGTCGAGACAGCGGCTCACGATGGCCTCGACGCTCACGCCTTTCCACCCGAGCGAGTCGACCGTCCACATGACCTCGTAGCGGTAGCCGGCCAGTGCCACATCTCCTCGCACGGATGCGTCCTCGTCCCCGTAGGGCGGCCGGAACCAGGGAATCGGAGTGACGCCGGCCGCGGTCTCGATGGCGGCTTCGGCTCGTGCCGGCTGGTCGAGTCGCTCGGCGCGGGTCAGGGGCGCCGTGCCGGTCGACCGGCCGGTGAACGACGGGTGGTTGTACGAGTGGTTGAGCAGTTGGTGCCCGTCCTGAGCCATGCGCAGCACGTGCGCATGTCAGCTCTTCGTGCAGACGTCCACGAGATCGAGCCGCATCGCGTTGACTCCGTCGGAGATCCGCACTCGGAACGGCGACCGGTCCACGTCCACCTGCAACTCGAGAGGCCGAGCGTCGCTCGTCCACCGGCCCAACATTGAGGGTGCGAGACTCGACCACTCGCCTGTGTCGGGAATGTCCACCACCATCGTGAAGGGCCAGCCGAGGGTGTTCGCCGACTCGCTCACGCAGTCGAGACGGACCCGAGAGTTCACCATCGACGAGAACACGATCTGTGCACTACAGAGCTCTTCCCATTCCTGACGTTCCGTGCCCACGGTGATCTCCTCGTTGTCGACCTGCTTTGCGTGGCAACGGGGGGAGTCGAACCCCGTTGGCGCTGCCTTCCGTCGCCGGCAAAGCGAAGGTGCCAAGCGAAAGACCACCACCTGGTGGCGCCGCTGCCATCGACATCGTCTCCCGTCGGTGGGGCTCCGATGTAGGGCCGAACGTCAGGCTCCGAGGGGACCGAAGGCACCGCGACGTGACCAAGGTCCCTGGTGCACGCCGCGCTTCTGCATGATCGCTTGTGCCGCGCTGCTCGACCTTCGACGGTCGTTCACGCCGCCTTTGAGGTGCCGTGTGGCCGGCGGCTCGTGCGCGGCACCGTCAATGACGGGCGCGTGCTGCCGTACAGCGGGACGGTCCGGTCGTTGTACCACTCCGACGCTGGTGTCTTTCCGACGCGTCGAAGCTCGATCACAAAGACGGCAATTGCACAAAGGATGAGAGCGGCCGCGCCGCCGACGACGTAGAAGAACGTCAGGTCCAGGCTGTTGTAGATCGGCCACATGACTGCCTCCTTCTCCTCGGAGCACTGTCCCACCGTCGAGCTCGGGCCTGTAGAGGCGAAGGGCACTTGTCGTTACGCACTTGAGGCCCGTCCTCTTCGGCTCGGCAGCGTGTCCGCTGGCGTTGGACCGCAGGCGAAGGGCCTTAGGTCATTTTTCCGCGATCCGCTGGCCCTCTCGTCGCTCACGGACCGCCGAGCCGCTCTCGAAGTCGACGCCGATGGCGATGCGTCCGGACGAGAGCGTCGTGGGGAGTTCGCCGGTCATGAGGTCGTCGCACCGAGCCGGCTGGCCGTCCCGGGCCCGATCGTCGCTCCTTCGGCCCGTGCCGAGGACGTCATCGAGCATGGACTCCGCGTCGGGTCCGAGCAGGGCGAGGTCGTCGGACACGAGCGCCATCCCTCCAGAGATGGCGACGACCTCGGCCCACGAGCGTGCCGCCGCCGGGCTCAACTCCGTGGAGTCCGTGCGGAGCATCAGGCAGTCGGGATCGTTCAGCCACAAGCGTCGGTGCATGAATGACCGGGCGAGCGTGTTGCTCAGCGCGTGGGCCGTCGCCGGTTGGGCCCGGAGGTAGCCGGCGATGACCTCGCGGTCGGCCGGGAGCGCCCATTCCGGGGCGACATCGGGCCCGATCCGGTTGCCGTCGACGACGCCGACCACGTGGCCGAGCGGGACGCCGCAGCCGAGGAGGAACGTGTCGTCGCCCACACCCCGGCGCACGGCGTCGTAGCCGGCGCGCACGCGCTCGGCCGGAGTGCGGTGTTCGTCGTGCCACCCGCCGTCGAGTGACGGTGCGAACGTGAAATCGAGCTTCACATAGGTGAACCCGAGAGCAGCCAGGTCTCGGCCGACTCCTTCGAGATGGGCCAGGACCTCGGGGTGGGTCGTGTCGAGCGCCCACATGAGCCCGCCCTGGCCGCCCCCCCATGACGGGTTGAGCCACGCGACCAGCGGACGTCCGTTGGTGTGGCGAGCGAACCAGTCCGGGTGGTCGCGCGCGACCTGGGAGTCCGGCGCGGCGAGGAAGGGGGCCAGCCAGATGCCCGGACGAAAGCCGCGGTCGCCGATGTCACGGGCCAGGCGCCCGAGCCCCTCGGGGAACTTCTCGTTCGTCTCCAGCCAGTCGCCGATCGCCCGTTGGTAGCCGTCGTCGACCTGGAAGACGTCGAACGGCCACTCGCCCGCGAGCGCCAGGTTGGTGGCGATGTCGGCGGCAGTGATGTCGCCGAAGTAGTGGTACCAGGAGCACCAGCCGACCTGGTAGGGCGCACTCGTGCGCGCGCCCTCGGCCTCGCCGGCCGCGGCCGCCCATGCACCGAGGAGCTCCGGCGCGTCGGCCGCCGTGGCCTGTCCAGCTCCGTCGAATCGGACATCGTGGAGCGTGCGGCGCTCGCCGGGCTCGAGCACGGCCCCGCCGAGGAAGGCCTCGATCGAGAGCGCGACGGTGGCGTCGTCGCGCCTTGCTCGGAACGTGACGTCGTGCGCGGATCCACCGATCGCGCCGAGCGCGATCGCGTTGGACTCGTCCGCGATGACCGTCACCCATTCGGAGCGGATCTCGCCGTCGCGTGCGAGCCGTTGGTCTGCGTGGTGGACGCCGTGGAACGACTCAAAGGTCGGCGACAGCGTCGAAGGATCCGCGTGATGACCGACGATCGCGGTGTCGCACGGCGACCAGGACTGGTAGCCATTGCGCCACATGCGGATGGGGCCGGCCGTTCCGTCCACGGTCATCTCGACGCTCACACGGCGCACGCGCACCGGTCGATCGCTGCGGTTCACCACCGCCCAGGCCAGACCTCCGTCGCGGAGATGCGCATCGACTTCGAGCGCGCTGACGCCAACCGGCCGCGCTGCGAACGTCGTGACGTTGACCGGCTCGCCGTCGAGCTCGACGGAGATGGTGCGGGGGACGAGCTGCATCAGCGGATTCTCAGGCCCGGTGGATCCGGTAGCCCCATCGGTAGGTGCCCGGGCCGACGCGGTGTGGGGTCATGCCGAGCTCGTCGCACACGTCGTAGAGGTAGGGGTCGTTCGGATAGTGCGACGTGCGGACGGCATTGAGGTTGTGCGCCTTCATCACCTCGATGTCGCGCTGGATCGACGCTCGGCTCACGGTCTTGCCCGACCGCGGGTCGTGGTCATGGCGGTTCACGCCCTTGATCAGGACCGCGCGGCCGTTGTCGAGGAGTTCGGGCCCGCGGACCTCGACCCTGCGGAATCCGACGCGCATCGACACCGCGTCGACGACCGCGCCGTCGTCCAAGAGCTCGACATCGACTCGGTAGAGGCGCGGATGCTCTGCCGACCACGGGGCCACACGGGGGACGGCGGCGCGCAGGCGACCGCCGCGACCTGACGGACAGCTCGATGTCCGCGCCGTCGTCGGTGGCAAGCCGTCGGCGACTGGGACCCGGAGTCCGGCGAAGGGCGTGACTCGAACAGCACCGCGACACCAGTCACCGACGTCAGACGTGAATGTGAACCGGGTGACCTTCGAACTCCTCGATGTCGTGTTCGGCCGCACCCTGCAGCCGCACCACGAGGCTCTCGAGGGCGCGAGCGGCCGCGACCTCCTCACCGATCTTCGGCCGGTCGGGATCGATCGGGTTGCGACGGGCACGACCCCACCCGTGGTAGCGGTCGGAACCGGCCTCGAGAATGGCGTCGGCTCGGGTGTGATCCTCGTCTTCGGTGAACGCGATCTCCACGGTCCACACGCGCGGCTCAATCATGATCGTCTCCTCTGCCTCTGTGCCAACGTTCGCTTCCATTCGCCTGGTGTCGCCATCGTCGACCCTTCTGGACACGAAAGGAAGGGCCAAAGGTCCGCGAAACCGCGACAGCGAGGCCGGCCGCCGGCGAAGTGGCCTTCGACCCTTGGCCGCCACGGCCCTCGCCCTCAGTGTGGAGCCGGAGGTGTTGTTCGATACCTGAAGGTTTGGTGCCGCGGTTCGACGCGGCGACGGCGTGATGGGAAGCGAGGAGCGCATGACAGGACGGATCGTGGTTGGCGTCGACGGCTCTGACGGGGCGGTGCGCGCGTTGCGCTGGGCGCTGGAGGAAGCACGGCTCCGAAACGCGTCCGTTGATGTTGTGCACGCCTGGCACATCCCGCCGATGGTCATGGCCGACCCAACCGGCCTGGCCATCGGTGCGCTCGATCCGAAGCAGTACGAAGATGCGGGGCGCCTGGAGCTGCGGACCTGGTCGTTCCCGCCGGCTCGCCCTGATCCTCCGGAGCGCGCCATCCGCCTGAGACGAGCCGCCCGGGGAAGATGACCTTGGTCCTTTCGGCTCGGGAGGTTGGCCGGTGGGTGTCGTGCCTGAATGGGCGGATACTGGAAGCATCGAAAGGACAGGTGATCGATGTGGTCTTCATCGACCGAGTCGACGCTGGCCGGCAGTTGGCGACACGGCTCCAGCATCTGCGGGGCGAGAAGGTGGTGGTCTTGGGCCTACCGAGGGGCGGTGTGCCCGTAGCGGCTGAGGTCGCCCGCGCGCTCGACGCGCCGCTCGACGTGATCCTCGTGCGCAAAGTCGGCGTGCCCTTCCATCCCGAGGTGGGGATGGGTGCCATCGGCGAGGGTGGAGTGCGGATCGCGAATGACGAGGTGATCCGGGCCGCGCGTGTCACCACCGGCGAGTTCTTGGCCGTCGAGGAGCGTGAACGGCGCGAGCTGGAGCGGCGTGCCGCGCTCTATCGCGGCGACCGTCCCCGCGTGTCGTTGGTGGATCGCACGGCGGTCCTTGTCGACGACGGGATCGCGACCGGGTCGACCGCCCGGGCCGCCTGCCAGGTGGCCCGCGAGCTGGGCGCGCGACGGGTCGTGCTCGCGGCGCCGATCGCACCACGGCGCGCACTGGACGAGCTTGGACAGATCGCTGACGAGATGGTGTTCGTCGACACCCCGGTGCAGCTGCAAGCGGTGGGTCAGTGGTACCGCGACTTCTCGGCGACCTCCGACGCAGAGGTCATCGCGCTGCTGCGCCGGTCGCTCGGCGGAGGAACGACGCCGCGCAACACGACTCCGGTCGATCTCGTCGTCGACGGAACGCATCTCGTGGGTGACCTGACGGTGCCCGAGCGTGCGATGGGACTCGTCGTGTTCGCGCACGGCAGCGGGAGCAGCCGCAGGAGCCCCCGAAACCAGTACGTCGCTGAGGTGCTGAACGACGCGGGGTTCACCACGCTCCTGTTCGATCTCCTCACTTCGGCCGAAGAGGAGAATCGGGCCAATGTCTTCGACATTCGGCTGTTGGGCTCGCGCCTGGCGGGCGTCACCCGCTGGGCACGATCGCAGCCACGGCTCCGAGACCTCCCGATCGGCCTTTTCGGGGCGAGCACGGGGGCGGGCGCGGCGCTGTGGGCCGCGGCCGAGCCGGATCTCCCGGTTGCCGCGGTGGTGTCGCGTGGTGGCCGCCCCGACCTCGCGGGCCGGCGAGTCGAGTCCGTGCGCGCGCCGACGCTTCTCATCGTCGGGGAGCGCGACGAGATCGTGATTGCTCTGAACGAACGAGTGGCCCGCGAGCTCAGGTGCGAGCACCGGCTCGTGATCGTTCGGGGCGCCACCCACGTGTTCCCGGAACGCGGCGCGCTGGAGACCGTCGCCCGCGTTGCTCGTGACTGGTTCGTCGAACACCTGGCACGCGACACGACGATGGCGCCCGAGCTCGGTCGAGGCGCGTGATGGCGACCTTGCATGCAACGGCCACCGTTGTCGACGAGGTCTCGCGGACCGCGGTGCCGTTGACCGGCGCCCGCGAAGATTACGACGGGCTCCTCGATCTCATCGGTGACCGCCGGCTGGTGCTGCTCGGCGAGGCGAGCCACGGCACCCACGACTTCTACCGCGAGCGGGCCCGCATCACCCAGCGGCTCATCGAAGAGAAGGGCTTCACGGCCGTGGCGGTCGAGGCCGACTGGCCGGACGCCTATCGGGTCAACCGGTACGTCCTAGGCCAGTCCGCCGACGTCGACGCCACCAACTCGCTTTCCGACTTCAAACGCTTTCCGGCATGGATGTGGCGCAACACCGATGTCGTGCGCTTCGTCGAATGGCTGCGGGCCCGTAACGACGCCCATCGACACCTCCAGACGAAGGCGCGCTTCTTCGGCTTGGACCTCTACAGCTTGCGCGCCTCGATGGAAGCCGTCGTCGCCTACCTCGACGCTGTCGACCCGGCTGCGGCCGCGGCGGCACGTCAGCGCTACGGCTGCTTCGACCACATCGCCGGCGA
>Ga0299913_10005869_pt1 | contig 10558 bp, 6 predicted proteins | sample RVTome_9_FD_201360 | JGI IMG/M metagenome (GOLD analysis project Ga0299913, IMG submission 201360) | Soil microbial communities from uranium-contaminated site in the Upper Colorado River Basin, Wyoming, United States - RVT155D38 (version 2) ... | reverse complement strand
GTCGCGATCGCGCGCGCACTGGCGATGCGTCCCAAGCTCATGTTGTTCGACGAGGTGACCTCCGCGCTCGATCCCGAGCTCGTCAAAGAGGTGCTTGACGCCATGAAGCGGCTCGCCGAGGAGGGCATGACGATGGTCGTCGTGACCCACGAGATGGGCTTCGCGCGCGAGGTAGGAACGCGCCTGCTGGTGATGGACGACGGCCGTATCGTCGAGGACGGGGACCCGAGGGAGATCTTTGCGTCACCGCAGCACGCTCGTACCAAGAAGTTTCTCTCCGACGTGCTGTAGCTAGAGAAAGAGAACCTCGACTACCCCCGCTATGGCCGGACCGATGATCAGCGCCGGCATGAGGCCGACTATCCGTATCCGGGCGATGTCCAGCAGTCGCAGGCCGATCCCCAGCACGAGCAGGCTTCCCACGGCCCCGAGTTGCGCGATGACCTCGGCCGTCATCAGCGGCTCGACCAGCGAGGCGGCGAGCGTCAACCCGCCCTGGTAGACGAGGATTGTTAGGAGCGAACCGAGCACCCCGACGCCGTAGACCGAAGCGAACCCGATGGCCGCGAAGAAGTCGAGCGCGCTCTTGATCGCGAGCGACCGGATGCTGATTCCCAAACCGTCCTCGATCGATCCGAGGACGGTTAGGGGCCCGGCGCAGAAAACCGTCGATGCGACGACGAAGCCCTCGACGAACCTGTGGTCCTTGGGTTTCTCGCCGGCCCCGGTAACCGGCCCCCCCGAGCGGCCGGTCCAACGTTCTTGCAGCCTCCCGGCGAACCGCTCGAGCCGTTCCTCGAGTTGAAGCGTCTCGCCGACCAGGCCCCCGAGGATGATCCCCGCAATGAGAACCACGAAACGCCGCAGTCCGGCGTCCGGGTCGTACAGGGGCTCGAGGCCCACGATTCCGACCGCGAGCGTCACGAGGCCCAGGCCCTGCATAATGGTGCGTCGAATCCGCTCGGGTAAACGATCACCCGCGAACAACCCGATGCCGCCGCCCACCGAGACGGCGACGAGGTTGATCAGGGTTCCGAGGCCTCTCACGCGAAGGTCGCTCTAACGGGTTCGGGCATCGCTGCAGGTTAACCAACGAGGGGTCGTGAACGCGCAGAAGAGCATCGCCGAGATCAACCGGGAGATCGTCGAGTGCCGGGCCTGTCCCCGGCTGGTCGAATGGCGCGAGCGCGTTGCCCGCGAGAAGGTCGCCCGCTTCCGCAACCAGGACTACTGGGGCCGGCCCGTGCCCGGCTTCGGGGACCCCGAGGCCAAACTGTTCGTCGTCGGGCTCGCGCCGGCCGCCCACGGCGGCAACAGGACGGGCCGCATCTTCACCGGCGATCGCTCGGGAGACTGGCTGTTCGCGTCGATGCACCGGACCGGATGGGCGAACCAGCCGACCTCGGTCGACGCCGGCGACGGCCTGCGGTTGCTCGGCGCGTACGTCGCAGCGATCGTCCGCTGCGCGCCCCCCGCCAACAAGCCGACTCCAACCGAGCGCGACACCTGCCTGCCGTATCACCTCAGAGAGCTCGCGGCCCTCACCGGAGTCAGGGTGATAGTCGCCCTGGGGAGCTTCGCCTGGGAGAACTCCCTGCGCGCCCACACCGCCGTCGGCGGGCAACGCATATCCCCGCGCCCCCGCTTCGGGCACCTCGCGGAGTGCGATCTCGGCGACCGTGTGCTGTTGGGCTCGTTTCACCCCAGTCAACAGAACACCTTCACCGGCAAGCTGACCGAGCCGATGCTGGACGCGGTCTTCGAGCGAGCGCGCCGGCTCGCCGGCTGAGGGGCCCGGTCGTCGGCGTCGTTGGATGTCCGCGACAATGCCCAGACAAACCATTCGAGGGGAAGACCATGACAGAGGAAAAGCAGGTCGCATGGCTGGTGACACCCAAGGAGGCACCGGTCGTGGGTTCGGCGGGTGAGCTCTTGGGCGAGGTTCGGGCCGTGCTCGGCGATGACGAGGACAACATCTTCCACGGCCTCGCCTTGAAACCGGCGAGCGGCGGCAAGCTCGTGGAGCTACCCGGCGCCCGCGTCGAACGGATAACGACCGAGCGCGTCTATACCTCGGTCTCCGCCGACGAGATCGACTCGCTCGAGCCCTACGAGGAGGATCGCTGGTTCGACTTCGAGGGACTCGAGGGCATCTTTCGCAAGCGGGTCAAGTGGGAGAAGGACTCCTGACGACGCCGCTTCACACGTAGGCCGCGGCCGTGCCCTCGAATAGCGCCTCCAGACGGGCAACCTCCGCGACCGGTGCGACCCGCTTGAACCGGCCCTGCGATTGTTTCCACGTCGCGAGTATCTCGGCCGCCACCGACGAGTCCGTCGCGTCGCAGTGGCGTTGGATCACTCGCTTGAGCGATTCGAGTTGGCCCCCGCTGGGTTGGTACGCCGCGACCAGCTGCGGGTTGAGCGATACGTCGAGCTCGTCGGCCGGGTCGTAGACGTACGCTTCCCCTCCGCTCATCCCGGCCCCCATGTTCCGTCCCACGGGACCCAGGATCACAACGGCCCCCGCGGTCATGTACTCGCACGCGTGGTCACCGGCGCCCTCGATCACCGCGACCGCGCCCGAGTTGCGGACCGCGAAACGTTCGCCCGCGCGCCCGGCGACGAACAACGAACCGCCGGTCGCACCGTACAAAACGGTGTTGCCCACCAGGTAGGGGTCGCCCGCATCGTTGGCCGGCGGCCTGACGGTGATGCGTCCGCCGCCCATGGACTTGCCGACGTAGTCGTTGGCCTCACCGGTCAGGTTCAGTTCGATGCCGTCCGCGAGAAACGCCCCGAAGCTCTGACCCGCCTCGCCCTCGAAGGTGGCCTTCACGGTGCCCCTCGTCGCATCGGGAGGCCTGGACTCGAGCCAGCATCCGAGGCGGGCGCCGACCGTGCGGTCCGCGGTGGTTATCTCGTAGCTCAGATTCCCCGCTCCTCCCGAGCCGAGGATCACCGAGGCGTCCTCGAAGAACCTGTCACCCAGGGCCGAGCGCGGGCTCTGAATCGGAAGGCCTCCGGTAAAAGCGCGCTCTCGTTGTTCGGCGTCGACCAACAGCACGGCGAGGTCGAGTGAATCGTAGCGGACGTCTCCCGTCCTGCGCCTGCGCAGCAGATCGACGCGGCCGACGGCCTCCTGGACGCTGCGAAGCCCGAGCGAGCTCAACAGCAGCCGGGCCTCCTCGGCCACCATCATGAGGTAGCGCGCGACCATCTCGGGTGTGCCCGCGAACTTCTTTCTCAACTCGGGGTTCTGTGTGGCGATACCGACCGGGCAGGTATCGCGGTGACACGTTCTTACGAGGATGCATCCTTCGGCCACCAGTGCGGCGGTTCCGAAGCTGAACTCATCGGCGCCGAGCAGCGCGGCCACGACAACGTCGCGTCCGGTCTTGAATCCACCGTCGACTCGCAGTCGCGCCCTGCCGCGCAGGTCGTTGTCGACGAGCGCACGCTGAGTCTCCGCGAGACCGAGCTCCCACGGCATCCCCGCGTTCTTGATCGAGCTGAGGGGACTGGCCCCCGTCCCGCCGTCGCCACCCGAGATATGCACCACGTCGCTCAGCGCCTTCACCACACCCGCGGCGATGGTGCCCACACCCTCCGACGCGACCAGCTTGACCGAGACCTTCGCCTCGGGGTTGGCCTGCTTCAGATCGAACACGAGCTGGGCGAGGTCCTCGATCGAGTAGATGTCGTGGTGCGGTGGGGGAGAGATGAGCGCGACGCCGGGCACCGTGTGACGCATGCGGGCGATCTCGGCCGACACCTTCACACCGGGGAGCTGGCCGCCCTCGCCCGGCTTGGAGCCCTGGGCCATCTTGATCTGCAGTTCCCTGGCGAAGGCGACGTAGGCGGGGGTGACGCCGAAGCGGCCGGAGGCGATCTGCTTGATGCCGCTGTTGCGCTCGTCGCGGTAGCGCTCCGGTGCCTCTCCGCCCTCACCCGTGTTCGCCATTCCCCCGATCATGTTCAGCGCGACCGAGAGAGTCTCGTGCGCCTCCGCGCTCAGCGCCCCGTGGCTCATGGCGCCGGTCGAGAAGCGCGCCGCGATCGAGCTCGCGGGCTCGACTTGATCGAGCGGAATGGCTTCGTTCGCGCCGACGAACTCGAGCAGGTCGCGCGGCTCCGTTGGGGGCCGTTCGTTGACGAGGCGCGCGAACCTCGAGTAGGCCGCGTCGTCACCCTTGGTCGCGCGCTGGAGCGAGTGGGCGGCCGTGAGCTCGGAGGATCGTCGTTCGTCGTCGCCGGAGAGCCCCACCGAATCGTGAAGCGAGTCCACGACGTCGGGGTTTATGGCGTGGTAGTCGCCGCCCTTCTTGTGCTTGATGAGACCCGGACTCGGAAGCGTGGTCTTGGCGCCGGCGCGGCCTTCGGGCGAGTAGGCGAGCTCGTGGCGTCTCCAGACGTCCGCTCCCAGCTCCACCAGCGATAACCCGCCGAGCACCGAAGCGACGCCGTCGAGGCAGAGCTCGATCACGTCACCGCCGAGCCCGATGGCCTCGATTATCTGGGCGCCCCGATAGGAGTCGACGGTGGAGATCCCCATCTTCGACATGACCTTCAGCAGTCCGTCCTCGATTGCGTGGAAGTAGTTGCGCTGGGCCTCTTCGCTCGAGACTCCGCCGCCGAGTCGTCCTCGCCTCGCGAGCTCGGCGATCGACTGCAGCGCGAGTCGCGGGCAGATCGCGTCGGCGCCGTTGGTGAGCAGAACGGCGTGGTGGTGGGTTTCGCGGGGGTCGTCGCAGTCGACGACCAGGCTCGCCCGCGCGCGCAAACCCGCTTTGAGCAACCCGTGATGGACCGCCCCCGCGGCGAGCGCGCTCGGGACGGGAGCGCGTTCGGGACCGCTGCGGCGGTCGGACAGGACGATGTACTCGGAGCCGTGATGCACTGCGTCGACCGCCTCGAGCACCACCCGGCGAAGGGCGCTCTCGAGTCCGTCGGGACCCTCGGTCACGGCGAAGGTGGCGTCGAGTTGCGCTCCGCCTAGCGAGAGGAGTTCCTCGACCGCCTCGGGCCGCAGCAGGAACGAGGGGTACTCGCGCAGACGGGCGGCCTCCGGACGTTCCTGCAGGAGCGCGTGGCGGGCGCCGAGGCGCGTCGACAGCGACATGACGTGTCGTTCGCGCAGGTGATCGATCGGCGGGTTGGTCACCTGGGCGAAGCGCTGCTTGATGAAGCTGAACACCGGACGCGCCCACCGCGCCAGGGGCGGCTGTGCGGTGTCGTCGCCCATCGACGACGTGGGCTCGGCCCCCTCGGTCGCCATCGGACGGAGGACGACGGTGAACTCCTCCTTGCTGTAGCCGGCGGCCACCTGTCGGGCGGTGAGGTCCCCGCCCGTGGCCTCGACGGGTGACCCGGTCGAGGCCTCGACGATGTGCTCGCGCAACCATTCGTCGTAGGGCCGGCGCCGGGCCAGGCGCCTCTTTGTGTCCCGGTCCTCGATGACACCGCCCTGCGAGGGATCGACGCAGATGCCCTGACCCGGGCCGATCTTCATCCGGCGAACGCGTCCATGACCTCGGGTGGGTACCGCCCCGCTCTCGGAGGAGCACGCTACGAGACCGTCGTCACATACCGATAGCCGAAGGGGGCGCAACCCGTTGCGGTCGAGCGCGGCGGCCACGCGCTCGCCGTCCGTAAAGACGAGGCCCGCGGGGCCGTCCCACGGCTCGAGCAGGCACGCGTGATAGCGGAAGAAGGCGCGCACGTCTCCGTCGAACCGGGCGACGTCCTCCCACGCCGAAGGTACGAGCATCGCCGCCGCGTGCTGCAGGTCGCGGCCCCCGCGCTGCAATAGCTCGAGCGCCTCGTCGAGAATCGCCGAGTCCGAACCCTCGACATCGACCACCGGTTGCAGCAGGTCCTCGGGACCGACGTCGGCCGACCCGAGCCGGCCCCGGCGCGCCTGCATGGCGGATACGTTGCCCCGGATGGTGTTGATCTCGCCGTTGTGCGCGAGGAAGCGGAACGGCTGGGCTCGTTCCCAGGTGGGTGTGGTGTTGGTCGCGAACCGTTGGTGGAAGAGGGCGAACCAGGCCTCGTAGCGATTGTCCGTCAGGTCCGGGTAGAAGTGGGCGAGCTGATCGGCCGCGACCAGACCCTTGTACGTGATCGTCCTGAACGAAAAGGACGCGACGTACAGACGGAGGCCGCGCGCGCGAGCGGCCCGCTGGATCCGGCGCCGGGCGCGAAAGGCGCGGCGCTCACCCTCGTCGGTATCCGTGCCCAGGGGCCGGAGCACCATGGCCTGTTCGATGGCCGGCCTCGCGGCGCGGGCGCGGTCCCCGAGGGCACCGTCGTCGGTGGGCACGACCCGCCACCCCGATACCTCGAGGGACTCGCCGGCACAGGCCTCCGCCACGATCGCGCGCGCCGCCTCGGTCTCGCCCGGATCCGCGAACACCATGGCCACCCCGAGACGGTCGACCCGCTCGGGCTCGCCGCCCGCCTCGGCCGCCAGAATCGCGCGCGGCAGCGGCAGCAGCAGCCCGGCGCCGTCCCCCGTGAGCTCGTCGGCCGCCACCGCGCCGCGGTGCTTGACCCGGCACAGGGCCTCGAGCGCGGTATCCACGATCGAGCGCGCCGCGCGCCCCTGCGCGTCGGCTACGAAGCCGATCCCACAGGCGTCGCGCTCGCTCTCGTAGGGATGGGTGCGTCCCATGGCCTCCCCTGATCGTGTCGGGACACCAAAAAGGCGCCCCGGAGTGCGGAGCGCCATTGCTCACCGATGCGTGTGCTGGCACCGTATCCTGTCCGACCGGTCGGCGGCAACGACCCTCGGCCCCAATCCTGTGATCCCCGAACCTCCTCCTATTTGGCGCGCTTGACAGGACAACTTAGGTGAACCTAACCTCTGGCTGCCTAATGCGAAGAGTTCGGACTACCGAATAGACTCGGAGGGAGACTTGGAGAAGACCAGGATGCGCCGGGTGGGACTGTGTGCCGCGCTGCTCGCCCTGCTGCTCGTCCTCGCCGCTTGTGGTGAAGACAACGGCGACGGCGGTGGCAGCGAGGCCGGGGGCGAGGCCCCGGAGGACGTAACGCTCACCGTTTACTCGGGCCGAGAAGAGGAGTTCGTGGGTTCACTGCTCGATCAGTTCCAGTCCGACGAGGGCATCGAGCTCGACGTTCGCTACGGCGATTCGGCGGAGCTCGCCGCGCAGATTCTGGAGGAGGGGGACGCTTCACCCGCGGACCTCTTCTTGTCGCAGGACGCGGGCTCGCTGGGAGCCGTCGCCGATGCAGGTGCGTTCGTCGAGATCGACTCGAGCATCCTCGAGCGCGTCGACGAGCGCTTTCGCTCGCCCGAAGGACTGTGGGTGGGCACCTCCGGGAGGGCGCGCGTGGCCGCGTACAACACCGAAGCTCTATCGGCCGAAGAGCTCCCCGGCAGCATCGAGGACTTCACCGCTCCCGAATGGAAAGGTCGAGTCGGGTTTCCCCCGACCAACAGCTCGTTCCAGGCCTTCGTCGCGGCGATGATCGCGACACAGGGCGAGGAAGCCGCACGCGAGTTCCTCGAGCGCCTCGTCGCGAACGATCCCAAGCTCTACGAGGACAATTCGTCGACGGTACGAGCGGTCGCAGCCGGCGAGATCGAGGTCGGGTTCGTCAACCACTACTACATCTACGAGGTCTCGGCCGAGGACGGGGACATTCCCGTCGCGAACCACTTCTTCGAGGGGGGCGATGTAGGGGCTCTGGTCAATGCCGCGGGGGTAGGTGTGATGTCGACATCGGACACCCCGGAGGAGGCAGAGGTCCTCGTCGATTACCTCACGGACGAGCCCGGTCAGACCTATTTCGCACAGGAGACCTTCGAGTACCCGGTCGTCCCGGAGTACGAACCACGGGAGGACCTGGTCCCCCTCGAGGAGATCCAGTCCCCGGAGATAGACCTGTCGAATCTGGCGGAGACCATCGAACCGGCGCTCACGCTACTCGCCGAGGTCGGGCTCCTCTGATGAAAAAGGAGATCGCATCGCCGAACGTGCACTAAGAGCACCGAGAGCGTCGGGCGCGGGCCGGAGATCCTTCGGCCTGCGTTTCGGCGCGTTCGCCTGGCAGCGGGCGGGCTTCCTGGTGCTCGCGCTCGCCGTGTGCGCATTGATGTTGCTGCCGCTCGTCTACCTCGTGGTCCGGGTGGCCGGCGCCGACGCGTCGAGTTGGGACCTCATTGCGCGGAGCCGAACCGTGTGGCTGGCGCTGAGGAGCATCGGTCTCGCGGTTACGGTGACCATCGCCGCGCTTGCCATCGGAGTTCCGCTCGCGTGGCTGACGACTCGCACCGATCTGCCCGGCCGCAGGCTTTGGGCCGTTGTGGTGGCCCTGCCGCTCGTCATCCCGAGTTACGTGGGCGCGGTCGCTCTCATGGCCTCCCTCGGCCCCCGGGGGATCTTCCAGGGGTGGCTACAGTCGTTGCTCGGCGTTGAACGGCTCCCGGACATAAGCGGTTTCCCCGGCGCGTTCGCGGCACTCACGCTGTTCACCTATCCGTACGTGTATCTCTTGGTGGCGGCAGGTATCAAGGGCCTCGACCCGAGCCTCGAGGAGGCGGCGCGCAACCTGGGGCGGACGCCGTGGCAGACGTTTCGCGACATCACCCTTCCGCTGCTGAGGCCGTCGATGGCGGCGGGGGGACTGCTGGTCGCGCTCTACACGCTCCACGACTTCGGGGCCGTTTCGCTGATGCGATACCAGGCGTTCACACAGGCGATCTACCTGCAGTACAAGGGAGCCTTCGACCGCACGCCGGCCGCGATCCTGTCGTTGATGCTGGTGGGACTGGCGGTCATCGCTCTGTGGTCGGAACGGCGAGCGCGCGGGCGCGCCCGCTACTACCGGTCACACTCCGGGTCGAAACGCCCACTCGCGGCTCTCCAACTGGGGAGATGGAAGTGGCCCGCCCTGGCCTTCTGCTCGAGCGTGACGCTTGCCGCGCTGGTCTTGCCGGTCGGAGTCCTCGCCTTCTGGTTGGTTCGGGGTGGTACCGAGGCGCTGACCCTCGGCGACACCCTCGGCGCGGTGGGTGGTTCGGTGTCGGCCTCGGCGCTGGCAGGGGGCCTGGCCCTCTTCGCGGCGCTGCCAATCTCTCTCGTCGCGGCGCGTTATCCCGGCCGGCTGACCTCGTTCACCGAGAAGCTGTCCTATTCGGGCTACTCGTTACCGGGGATCGTCGTGGCGCTCGCCTTCGTGTTCTTCGCCGCAAACTTCACTCCGGGGATCTACCAGACCCTTCCCCTCGTGGTTATCGCCTACGTCGTGCTCTTCCTCCCGCAGGCGAGTGAGCCGTTGAAGGCTTCGCTGCTGCAGGTGGGTCCCCGTATCGAGGAGGCCGGACGGGCGTTGGGCAAGGGGCGCGCCAAGGTGTTCGCCCTGCTCGTGGTTCCTCTTATCTGGCGGGGGGCGCTAACGGGCTTCGCTCTGGTGTTTCTGACGGCAATGAAGGAACTCCCCGCCACCCTGCTACTTCGCCCGACGGGATTCGAGACGCTGGCGACCCGCGTTTGGACGAGCGCGTCGGTCGGCCTGTTCGCAAAGGCAGCCCTCCCCGCCCTGGTGCTGATGCTCGTATGTTGCGTGCCGCTGTACGTTCTTGCACGAAGGGTCGAGGTCGAGAAAGTCGAGGTGAGATCCGATTAGGCCCCCGGCCGAGGTGAGCGGACTCGCACTTCGTTGCGAAGCTGTGTCCAAGTCGTTCGACAACACGGTTGCCGTCGACGGCTTCGACCTGCCCCTGCGCGAGGGGAGCCTGCTTGCCCTTCTGGGACCCAGCGGCTGCGGGAAGACGACCGCGTTGCGCGTCATGGCCGGATTGGAGCGGGCGGACGCGGGGGACATCTGGGTCGGTGACCGGCATGTACAGGGACGCGGCGTCTTCGTGGCTCCCGAGAAGCGACGCATCGGAATGGTGTTCCAGGACTGGGCACTCTTTCCTCACCTCGACGTGTGGCACAACGTGGCCTTCGGGCTGCCGCGCGCGGAGAGGACGCGGGTCCACGAGGTGCTCGAGATGGTGAGACTCGAGAGGCACGCCGAGCGCATGCCGCACGAGCTCTCCGGAGGCCAGCAGCAGCGCGTGGCACTGGCGCGCGCCCTGGCCCCTTCCCCTCAGGTGATACTCCTCGACGAGCCGTTTTCGAATCTGGACGCCAGCCTGCGGGCGAAGGTCAGGGCTGAGGTCGCCGAGCTTCTCCGGGCGGCGGGGGCGACCGCGATCTTCGTTACTCACGACCAGGAGGAGGCCCTTTCGATCGCCGACGAGGTCGCGGTGATGTCGGACGGCAAGGTGCTCCAACTTGGAACCCCCCACGAGGTCTACGGTGCTCCTCGAACGCGCGAGGTGGCCGGGATGATTGGCTCGGGAAACTTCTTCACGGGACGGGTCGAGGGCGGGAGAGTCGCTACCCCTCTCGGTGTCGTGCCCGTTCCCGGCCTGGCGGACGGTCCGGTTGACGTTCTCGTCCGCCCCGAATCACTTCAACTCCGCAGGAGCGCGGACGGCGGCGCGACCGTCGTGCACGCCGAGTTCTACGGACATGATCAA
>Ga0299913_10005867_pt1 | contig 10561 bp, 6 predicted proteins | sample RVTome_9_FD_201360 | JGI IMG/M metagenome (GOLD analysis project Ga0299913, IMG submission 201360) | Soil microbial communities from uranium-contaminated site in the Upper Colorado River Basin, Wyoming, United States - RVT155D38 (version 2) ... | reverse complement strand
CTGCCGCAGCCCTTCTGCAGGTTGTGGATGCAGTCGTACCCGTGGTTGTCGAAGAGCACCAGCGTGATCTTGCGCCCCTCCTGCACGGAGGTGACGATCTCCTGGCTGAGCATGAGATAGCTGCCGTCGCCGACCAGCGCGTACACGTCGCGCTCGGGCCGCGCGATCTTGACGCCCAGCGCGCCCGCGATCTCGTAGCCCATGCAGGAGTAGCCGTACTCCGAGTGGTAGTCGCCCGCGGCCTTGCTCTTCCAGAGCTTGTGCAGGTCGCCGGGCAGGCCGCCCGCGGCGTGGACGATCGTGGCGTCGGGCCCCAGCTCCTCGTTGAGGACGCGGATCACCTCGCTCGTATGGAGCAGGCCGCCGTTGCGCTTCGGGTGCACCATCGCCTGGTAGTCGCGCTCCCACTCCTCGCGCGCCGCGGCCACCTCCTGCGTGCAGGCAGCCGGCACGCGGTGGCCCTCCAGGGCGGCGGTCAGCTCCTCCAGCACCGCCCGCACGTCGCCCACGAGGGGCAGGGCGCCGTGCTTGTGCGCGTCGTGCGCGTCGAGGTTCACGGCCACGAAACGCACGCCCGGGGCCTGGAACTGCGTCTTGGACGCGGTGGTGAAGTCGCCGAGGCGCGTGCCCAGCGTCAGCACGAGGTCGGCTTGCGCGGCCATGCGGTCGGCGGCGAGCGTCCCCGTGACGCCCACGGCGCCGAGGCCGAGGGGGTGGGACTCGGGCAGCGTGCTCTTGCCGGCCTGGGTGACGCTCACCGGGACGCCCGTCCGCTCGGCGAACGCGCGCAACGCGGCTTCCGCCTCGGAGTAGAAGACGCCGCCGCCGGCCACCACCAGCGGCCGGCGCGCGCGGCGCACGAGGTCGGCCGCGGCCGCCAGCGCGTCGCGGTCCGCGCGCGTCCGGACCACGCGGTGCACGCGCTTCTCGAAGAAGGCGGCCGGGTAGTCGTAGGCCTCCGCCTGCACGTCCTGGGGCAGCGCGATGGTGACGGCGCCCATGGTGGCCGGGTTGCTGAGCACGCGCATGGCTTCCGGGAGCGCGGCCAGGATCTGCTCGGGCCGGTTGATCCGGTCCCAGTAGCGCGAGACGGGCCGGAAGCAGTCGTTGACGCTGAGGTCCATGCTGTGCGGCGACTCGAGCTGCTGCAACACGGGGTTGGGCAGGCGGTTGGCGAAGACGTCGCCGGGCAGCAGCAGCACGGGGAGCCGGTTGATGGTGGCGGTGGCGGCGCCGGTCACCATGTTGGTGGCGCCGGGGCCGATGGAGCTGGTGCAGGCGAACGTGCCCAGCCCGCGGCGCGCCTTGGCGAAGGCCACGGCCGTGTGCACCATCGCCTGCTCGTTCTTGGGCTGGTGGTACGGGAGCTCCGCCCCGCCTCTCTCCTCGAGCGCCTGGCCCACCCCGGCCACGTTGCCGTGGCCGAAGATCCCGAACACCCCGTTGATCAGCCGGTGCTCCGCCCCGTCGCGCTCCACGTATTGGCGCTTGAGGAACTCCACGAGCGCCCCCGCCATGGTCAGCCTGCGCGTGCTCATAGCCCCGGCACTCCTTCCGGCCGCCAGCCCTGCTGCGCCGGGTCGAGCACCCACGCGTGCTCCGGCGTGAAGTGGAACCCGGTATAGCGGTTGCCCGCGAGGTGCCGGACGGTCCAGATGTAGTACATGCCGTAGCCCGGCGCCGAGACCTGCGCGTGCGACAGCCCGCCCGTGATCTTGAGCGTGTCGAAGCCGCGCACCTTGTAAACGTCTTCACCCAGCTCCGCGTGCCCGTACCCCTGTGGCCGCGTGAAGCGGTAATGGTAGATCTCCGGCTGCACGTGGTGGTGGGGCGGGTAGCTCGACCAGCGCCCGGGGAAGTTGACGACCTCGCCCAGCACGAGGTTCGCCTGCTTGCGGTTGCCGTCGTCGAAGATGAGCCGCACGTTGCGCAGGCTCGTGTCCTGCACCAGGCCCAGGCCCCGGTACTCCGGCGCGAGCCCCGAGGGCAGGAAGAGCATCGGCTCGAACCGCTCATCGTTGCTCGCGCGCGCCACCGCCCACTCCGACCCGACGCCCAGCGTCCGTATGCGCACCCGCGTCCGGCCAGGCACGTGCAGCGCGGTGGGCGCCTCGTCGAAGAGCGAGCGGCGTGCCACCCGCGCCTCACCCCCCTCCCAGGCGATCTCCGCCTCGCCGTCCAGGAGCAGCCAGGCCGTCTCCTTCTCGTGCGTCTCCTCCTGGACCGAGCCCGCGCGCGCGCGCACGATCCCGAAGTCGATGCCGGTGTCGAGGATGGCCTCGCCCTCGCGCGTGAGCGGCGTGTACCCCTCCTCGAAGCCGCCGCGGAACGAGTCGATCAGGGCGGGGGCGCCCACGTCAATCCCCGGCATAGGCGGCCACGATCGCCTCCAGCCAGCGCGCGTCCGCCACCGCGTCGTCCACCGAGGGGGAGGGCGGCTCGCCGGTGGCGACGCAGCGCTGGAACGCGTGCAGCTCGGCCCGGAACGCCTCCTCGTAGGATACGGTCCGCCGCTCCACCACCAGCTCCTCGCCGTCCATGCGCTCGATCTCGAGCGGGCTCGGGGCGTGGCGCAGGTAGGGTGAGGGGAAGGTGAGCGTCACCCGCTCCTGGGGGCCCACGAAGCGCAGGCGCTCTTCGTAGTGGCGCAGGCCGGGCAGCATGATCCAGCTCAGCGACACCGCCACGTCGCCCGGGAAGCGCGTGAGCGAGGTCTGGGCGAACCCGCCGCGCCACACGTGCGCGGAGACGACGTTCTCCGGCTCGCCCAGCAAACCCCGCAGCGCGTTGACGTCGTGGATGACGCTTTCGAAGAGCAGCAAGGCGCCGAGGCGGACGGGCAGCGGCGCCTCCCTTCCCACCACGCGATCCACGCACCCGCGGAGGGCGCCCGTCGTGGCCCTCTCCACGGCGGCGCGGTTGAGATCCTCCTCGGTCCGCGGCGGCGCTGCGCGCTGGGCCAGGGGCAGCAGGACGTGGTGCGACCGGTACGCGTCGTCGTCGGGGTGGAGGACGGTGACCTCCGCGTAGCGCAGGTCCTTCAATCCCCGCAGGGCCTGCCGCGTGCGCTGGTAGGCCGGATCGAACCGCTTGTGGTAGCCGACCATCAGCGCGCCCTTGCGCCCGCGCGCGGCGCGCGCGACCTCCTCGGTTTCCTGCAGGCTGAAGGCCAGCGGCTTCTCGACGAACAGGTGCTTGTCCGTGCGCACGAGGTCGAGGGCGGCCTCGCGATGGCAGCCCGAGGTCAGCAGCAGCAGCGCGTCCACGTCCGGGCGCGAGAGCAGCTCCCGATAGTCCGTGGCCAGCACCTCGACGCCGTAACGCTGCCCCACCGCCTCCAGCGTGGGGCGGCTCACGTCCGCCAGCGCCGTGATCTGGAACAGGTCCCGTCGCTCGGCGAGGGTGGGTAGATGGTGCATCTGCGCGATCCCGCCGCAGCCGATGACGCCGACGCGGAGGGGCGCGGTCACAACCCGGCCTTCTCGCGCAGGAACGACCGGCTGCGCCGCGCGCTGTCGAACGGGTCGGGCCGCAGCCGCCCGTCCGCGTCCGGCACCACGTCCTGCTCCACGATGAGCCAGCCCGCGTAGCCGCGGCGGCGCAGCGTCTCGATCAGGCGCGGGAAGTCCACCACGCCCTCGCCCAGCGGGCAGAAGACGCCGCGCGCCCAGGCCTCCGGCATGGGCACGTCCGTTCCGCGCACCCGCTCGATCTCCGACCGGCGCGCGTCCTTCAGGTGGACGTAGCGCACGCGCGCGCCGTGGCGCATGACGATCTCCAGCGGGTCGCCCCCGCCGTAGACGGCGTGCCCGGTGTCGAGGAGCAGCCCGATCATCTCGGGATCGGTCTGCTCCAACACCCTCTCGATCTCCTGCGGCGTCTCCACGAAGGTGCCGGCGTGGTGGTGGAGGACGACGCGCATCCCGAGCACGTCGCGCAGGGCGCGCGCCACCGATTGCAGGGTGGCCACCACCTCACGCCAGGCCTGCTCGCTCCAGCCCGCGCTGCCGTCCGCGGGCACGCGGCCGGCGATGCGCGCCCGCGCCGGGTCCTCGTCGTCGGCCACGATCAGCTCGCCCACGCCTTGCGTCTTGAGCAGCCGGGCCACGGCCAGGGCATGGTCCACCGACTGCGCCCGCCGCGACGGATCCTCGAGCGGCAAGGCCACGAAGGACGAGCCCAGGGCCAGGTGGCGCGACTTCAGCTCCTGGTCGAGGGCCTCGGGCTCGGTGGGCAGGTAGCCGTACGGGCCGAGCTCCGTGCCTTCGTAGCCCGCCTGCGCGATGGCGTCGAGGACCACCCCGAACGGCGGGTTGGGCCGGTCCGCCTCGTACACGCCCCAGCTCACGGGGGCATTGCCGACGCGCATGTCTAGGGCTCTCGCTCCCTGGGCTAGAACGTGAGCCGGAGCGAGAACTGCATGATGCGCGGGTCGCCGGCCAGGCTCGTGATCGTTCCCACGGCGCCGCTGGAAATGTTGCCGCTGGGCAGCCCGAAGTTCGCCCGGTCGAAGACGTTGAAGACGTCCCAGCGGAGGATGGCGGCCACCCGGTCGCTGGCGTTGATCTGCCGCTGGAGGCTCAGGTCGAGGCTCGACCACCCGGGCCCGCGCACGATGTTGCGCCCCGCGTTGCCGAACGTGCCCGAGGGGACGGCGCGGAAAGCCGTGGGGTCGAACCACTGCTCGACGGTCTCGGGCCCGTCGGGGTCGCCTACGAGATCCGGCATGCCGGTCATGCCCTGCCCGACGTTGTTGCTGCTCTGGGTGACCGTGAATGGGCGTCCCGACCGCGCCGCGTAGATCCCGCTGACCGTCCAATCGCCCAGGAGGGCCCGGCCCACGCCCGTGGTCGCCCAGCGCTTGCCTTCGCCGAAGGGCAGCTCGGCGGCGAAGTTGGCCACGAAGCGGTGGCGCACGTCGTAGCCGCTCGGCCCCTCCCACGCGTCGATGTTGCGCGCGTCCTGGGGAAAGCTGGGCGAGCCTCCGGTCGAGAGGTGCTCGGCCGTGTTGTCGCGCGATTCGGAGAGCGTGTAGGCCACGCCGAAGCCGAGGCCACGGTTGAACCGCCGCTGGAACGAGAAGTCCAGTCCCTTGTAGCTGGAGCTGCCGTTCTGCGCCCGCCACTCGATGAAGCCGCCGAAGTCCGGGAACGGGATGGCGCCGCTGCCGCCGATCGGCTGGTTGAGGTTGACCAGGCTGGCCAGGTTGCGGCCCCAGCTTCCCACCAGGTCCGCCGAGACGACGTACACGCCGCCGAACAGCCGCTGGGCGCCCACGCTGGCCTGGTGCACCATGGTCTTGGAGGCGTCGCGGTCCGTGACGCGCAGGCGGATCCGCCGCAGCTGGCCCGCGGCGGGATCCATGTTGACGGGCGCGAGGAAGTCGCCGGGGAACCCCTGCCTCAGGAAGAACACGGGCGCCGTGGGGTTCGATCCGACCGCGATGGAGTTGTTGATGAGCCCGGGCGGGTTGAGCGCGATCTGGTCCTCGCTGCCGATGCGGTCGAAGAGGTTGTAGAAGAGCCCGTAGCCCCCCCGCAGGACCGTCTTGTCGTCGAGCTTGTACACCGCGCCGATGCGCGGGGCCAGGTTGTTGTAGTCCGGCTCCACCAGGCCCCTGTCCTCCAGCGAGCCGTCCTGGGCGAAGACGAGCCGGCCCGCGCCCTCCGGGATGAAGTTGGTCTGGCGGTTCTGCGCCTCCAGGGGCGGGGTGATGAAGTCGTAGCGCACGCCGAGGTTCAGGGACAGCCTGGCGCCGACCTTCCAGTCGTCCTGGACGAAGAACGACGTGGCCCAGTGCCGCTGGTCCACCGCATACACGTTGGTGAGCGCCGCGTCCGACGTGTACCCGAGCAGGAAGTCCGCCACCGAGTTCCCGGTGAACACCCCGCGGTACCTCAGCGTGCCCCGCGTGGACGGGACGTCGAGGTACTCGTTCTTCATGGGCGCCAGGATGTCGATGCCGAACTTGAGCTGGTGGTTGCCCTTGAGCCAGGAGAGCGTGTTCAGGTACTCGAACTGGTCGGTGCGCTGGAACTTGGGCAGGAAGTCGGGCGAGCCGATGCGTCCGAGGCCGCCGCCGCCGAAGTAGCCGTCGATGGTGATCCCGGCGATGCCGCCGTTGACGCGCGGGTCGTCGGGCACGCCGGGCACGCGGGCGGCCGGCGGGGGCAGCTCGCCGAAAGGCTGCTGCACCGCGTCCGAGCGCGTGCGCGCCCAGGAGAAGCGGAACTCGTTCACGACCGTGGGGCTGAAGATCCGCGTCCACCCGAACACCAGGCCGTGGGAGGTCATGTCCTGGTCGCCGAAGGCGGAGGTGCCCGTCCCGTCGATGACCCCGCCGAAGGCGCCGGGCAGCGAACGGAAGCGGTCCGTGTAGATGTAGCGCGCGAAGAGGCTGTCGGTGCTGCTCAGGCGCAGGTCCAGACGTCCGAGCACGCGGTCGCCGTCGTCGATGACGTCCGGCTGCCGGAAGAAGTTGTTCGTGCCGGACTCGTTCGGCTCGGGCAGAAGGCCGAAGATCGCCGCGGCCACGGGGTCGATGCGGTTGGCCGGGATGCGGTTGCCGGGGAAGGGCTGGCCGGTGAGCGGGTCGCGGACGGTGCCGCTGAAGATGCCCTGGCGCTCGGCCATGGTGGGCACGCGCGTGAGCCGCGTGACGCCCTTGGTGATCCGCGTGCGCTCGTAATCCACGAAGAAGAACGCCTTGTCCTTCCAGAGCGGCCCGCCGAGGTTCGCGCCGAACTGGTTCTGGTCGTTGGTCGGTTTCTCCGCGCCCGCGCGCTCGGCGAAGAACGTGTTCGAGTCGAAGCGGTCGTTGCGGTAGAAATCGTAGATCGTCCCGTGGAAGGCGTTGGTTCCCGACTTGGTGGTGACGCTGATGGCCGCCCCCGGCGAGCGGCCGTACTCCGCCGAATACGGGCTCGTCACCACCTTGAACTCCTGGATCGAATCGATCGAGGGCCGGGAGACCTGGGTGGTCAGCTCCTGGACGTTCGTGGAGATGGTGTTGTTGTCGACACCGTCGAGCAGGAAGTTGTTCTGAAGCGACCGGTTGCCGTGCACGTTGACGCCGCCGGTCCGTCCCGCCGAGGTCCCGCCGGACTCTTCCGTGTAGCGGTCGCCCTGCACCCCCGCGACCAGCACGAGCAAGTCGTCCCAGTTGCGGATGGCCAGCGGCAGCTTCGAGACCGCGGCCTCGTCGATCACGGTGCCCAGGGCCGACTGCTCGGTGTTGAGGAGCGGCGTGGCGTCCTGGACCGTGACCTCCTCCGTCACGCCGCCCACGCCGAGGGTGATGTCGAGGCGCGCGCGCTGCCCGACCTCCAGGATCACGGCCTGGGCGCTCTTCTGGAACCCCGCGGCCTCCGCTTCCACCCGGTAGCGCCCGGGCGCCAGGTTCATGGCCAGGTACGCGCCCTCGCCGCTGGCGGTCACGCGCGTGGTGACGTTCGAGTCGAGGTTCGTGAGCACGACCGTCCCGCTCGGGATGGCCGCCCCGGTAGAGTCCTTCAACTCCCCGGTGAGGGTCGCGCGGTCGACCTGGGCGTGGGCGAGCCCTGCGGCGCAGGCGACGAGCAGCAGGGCGGACAGGATTCGCTTCATGGACTTGGCTCCTCGGGGGAGTGAAGGGGCGGTCGGACGGACACGAAGCCGTCGAGCAAAAGATCCTCGGGTGAGGCAGGACACTAGCCCTCCGGCTGGCCGGTGTCAAATCACGCGGGCGCCTCTGAAAGCGTGGTCAAGGATGGGCGCCGGGGACGGCCGTCTGGACCGACCAGCGGAAGTCGTCGAGCAGGACGACCGAGTCGTACAGGTGGTCGCCCGTGTCCCAGATCGTCAACCGGAGCTCCATGGTCTCGCCGGGCTCGACGTTGCCGCGCAGGGTGAGCCAGCCGGTGCCGCCACCGAGGAGGTTGTTGCCCTCGCAAAAGCCGGGTTCGAAGCTGGTCGGGGAGGTCGGGTTCGCTATGTCGAATCCGGTGCCCACGAGCTCCGTGGTATCGACGCAAGTGGTGATGGCGCCGGGCTCGCTCCCCGAAGCGCACCCGATCGGACCGTTCTTGCACTGCCGGAACAAGCCGCGGTCGAGGGCCGCGAGGTTGCCGCCGACCGGGTAGGCCCGTCCCCGCCGGGCGGGCGCCGGGTCGTGGACCGCCAGGTTCTTGTCCGCGGGGTTCGGATATTGGCCGCGCCGGGGCACGAACTGCGAGTCGAGCAGCGCCAGGAAGTAGTCCACGTACGGGCTGCAGGTGTACTCCGGGTAGTCGCTCACGTAGACGAAGGCTCTCAGGCTGAACGACCGCGCGTTCGTGGGCACGCGCACGCGCAGGCGCAGCAGGATCGGGTCGAAGGCGGTGGTCCCGCCCGCCGCGCTCGGACAACGGCGTATCACGGGCGGAACGCCATCGTGAGCCGCCAGCCAGTCCGCTGGCACCGGGCTCGTCGTGGTCATGTCGGCTCCGGGGTTCTGGGGGTTGACCCAGGCAGGGTTGACCTGGAACTGGGCGGCGGCCCGCCCGCTCGAAAGCACCGCGACTCTGGCGCCGCCCTGCGGGCCGACGCCGGAGCCGAAGCTGTCCCGGATGGACCGCGCGTTCGCCGCCGGCGTCCCGGTCCCGTCGGCCAGCGCGAACGCGGCGTCGATCACCCCCCACCTCTTCTCGGCCAGCGGGGCGTCCTCGGCGGTGAAGGAGCACAGGTCGATGGCCCGGGCGTAGTCGAGCGCGTCGGTCGAGTTCGAGGCGAGCAGGCCGTCGCACGTGACGCCGCCACTGTCGGGCGTACCCGCGTCGCAGTCGTCGTCCACGAGGTTGCCGGGGACCTCGAACGCGCCCGGGTTGACCGCGGCGGCCACGACGCCGCCGCAGGGACCGGGTCCGTCGCAGCAGTCGCCGTCGCAGTCGGTCCAGCCGTCCGCGTCCGCGTCCACGCAGGCCGCCGCCGCGGCCTCCGGAGTGGAAGCCAGCGACCCTGCCAGCAGCAGCAAGGCCAGGGGGAGTCGACGCATGGGTCGTCCTCGAGAGGGATAGGGGATGTTCGAAGGTACGCCCGTGCTGGCCGCGGGTCAACCGATGGGCGTTGGCCGCCGCGGGTGTTAGATTGGCGCCACCCGGAAGGAGAGAGAGTGGGCCCGTTCCCCGCAAGCCGCTGGCGCGCCGTCTCGGTCGTGGCCTTCGCCGGCCTGATGGCCGGTCCGCCGGCCGGTACGCGGAGCGTGGACGCGGAAGGTTCGACGCTGCTGCGCGACGCCGCGTTGACCCTGGCCGAGCCGGCCGAAGTCGTGGCCGCGATCACCGCCGCCTGCGAGACGTGCGCGTGGGGCGAGAAGGGCCGCGAGGCGGCCGTGCTCCGCATCCGCGTGGACGGGCGCTACTCGCAGGACCTGCCCCTCGTGCAGGGGCGCGGGCCGGCCGTCTACCGCGTGCTGCTCGGACGCCTGGAAGCCGGCGCGCACACCGTCGAGGCCACGCTCGACCCGGTCTCCGCGCCGGGCGCGCGCGGCGTGAGCGCGGAGGTCGTGTTCGAGCGCGTGCCGGAGAGCGCGCCCGAGCACGTGGCCCTGGCCCACGCGCCGGTCCTGCACCAGCGCCCGAACGCCGTCGGCCGCTTCACGGACGTGCCGCTCCTCATGTATTACGAAGTCCACCCCTTGCCCTCGGGCCGCCGGCTGGACTACTCGGTCGTCTTCAGCCACGAGGACGGGGGCACGCCGACGGACCGGCTGATGGCGACCTGGGGCCGTGCCACCGACATCGAGCTCGTCTATTCGGTGGAGCTCGATCCGAAGGGAGCGATCGTCCGCGAGGTCTACCAGGCCAAGGACCACGCCATGCTCCCGTTTTCGGGCCGGCGCGAGGGCCGCCATCCTCTTCTATGGGTGGTGACCGACAACAACATGCTGAGCGACCGCGGGCAGACGACCCGCCGCCATCGCCCGGCGCCCCGGCGGTGCGAGCTGACGGACGTCTCGCGCGAAGGCGTCATGGACGCCCACCCCTGGACGTACCGCGTCATGGCGGAAGAGGTCCGGCGCGAAGGACGGGTGGACCCATCGGCGCGGCCGGCATCGGGGAGGATCCCGGACCCGAGCCGCTTCGTGTTCCTGGAAGCCTGCGCCGAGGTCCACGACGCCACGCTCGCCTTCGACCTGGCCGTGCGGCACGAAGGCACGGTACGGTGGATCGCCTCCGACGCGGCCGATCCACGCTTCCGCGTCGCGCGCAGCGGCTGCTTCCGGGCGGCGGTGGCGCTGCCGAAGGGCGCCGCTGCGACAGGGGTCGAGGCCGTCCGGCTGCGCGCGCACACCCGCCCGCCGCGAAAGGGTGAGGCCGCCCTGCCCGCCGGCACCGGCCGCGCCCGGCTCACCCGCATCAACCGGCTGTTCACGCTCGGTGGCGACTACGCCCCGGGAGAGGACCTGTTGCGCTGGATTGGCGAGGCGCTGCTCGGCGGCGAAGGCCCGGGCGTCGAGATCCGGGTCGGGACCGGGCCGCGGCCGCTCCCCTGACCGGGACGAGTTCGCGTCGCGCCGGGCCGACGCGATCGGCCCCTGCGCGTC
>Ga0299913_10005866_pt1 | contig 10561 bp, 9 predicted proteins | sample RVTome_9_FD_201360 | JGI IMG/M metagenome (GOLD analysis project Ga0299913, IMG submission 201360) | Soil microbial communities from uranium-contaminated site in the Upper Colorado River Basin, Wyoming, United States - RVT155D38 (version 2) ... | reverse complement strand
TTGATCGTCCGCGCGGCGCGGCTCGCGTCGCGCCCGGTCACCACGACGCTCCCCCGCCGGAGGGTCGTTCCGTAGGCCATCCCCAGACGAACGGCCTCGATCGGGGTGAGGCCAACATTGACCAGTCCCGTGACACCGCGCGCGCCGAACAAGCTCCTCGTCGCTCGCCGTTCCGACACGACGCTGTGCGTGACGATCGCGCCGGCCTCGACCGTCCGCGCGGGATACACCTTCACGCGCGGCTGGATCAACGCGCCGGCCCCGACGACCACCTCGTCGCCGAGCACCGCCCCCTCCTCCAACGTGGCGCCGCGGTTCAAGGAGGCGTTGCGTCCGACAACCCCGCCGTGAACCCGCGCGTAAGCGCCCACGTGGGCGCGCTCCATCACGACACCGGGGCCGACGACGGCGTCGTCGTCGATGATCGTGTTGGGTCCGATGACCGCGCCGCTGGTGATCTGCGCGCCGGCACCGATCCGCACGTTGTCGCCGATCAAAGAGGGCCCCTCCACCCGCGCCGACGGATGGATCTCGACGTCGCCCCCGACCCAGACACCGGGGCTGACCTCGAACCCCTCCATCTCGACCCGCACGCGGCCCGCGAGAACGTCCTGGTTCGCCTGCAGGTACGCATCGATGTTGCCGACGTCGGTCCAGTAGGCGTCGGTGACGTAACCGAACAGGGGCAGCCCCTTGTCCAGCATCAGCGGGAAGAGCTCGGAGGAGAAGTCGTAGGGCTGGTCGGGAGGTATCAGATCCAGGACCTCTTGCTCCACCACGTAGATCCCGGTGTTGATGGTGTCCGAGAAGACCTGGCCCCAGGTCGGCTTCTCGAGGAAGCGCTCGATGCGCCCGTCCTGAGCGGTCATCACGATGCCGAACTCGAGGGGGTCGGGGACGCTCTTCAGCACCAGGGTCGCGGCTGCCCCCCGCTTGCGATGGAAGTCGACGACGTCTTCGAGATTCAGATCAGTGAGGGCGTCACCGGAGATGACCAGGAAGGTCCCCGACAGGAAGTCGCGCGCGCCGAGGACGGAACCGGCGGTTCCCAGGGGCACCTCTTCGTTCGCGTAGGACAGAGACACGCCGAGATCCGACCCATCGTCGAAATAGTTGCGGATCACCGACGAGAGGAACTGAACCGTCGCAACCACGTCCGTGAACCCATGCTTGCGCAACAGGAGCAGGATGTGCTCCATCATCGGGCGGTTCCCGACCGGCAACATCGGCTTGGGCATGTTGCTCGTCAGCGGTCGGAGGCGCGATCCCTCGCCTCCCGCCATGATCACCGCTTGCATGTCGTTGTTCATCCCGTTGGCTCCGCCATCGCTCTCAAACGTCTCATAGCCTCACGCGCATACATCCCCGCGGCGACCCAATAGAGGATCGCTCCCAGGATCACGAAACCCATCCCCACAACCTCTACGAAGACCGCATCCACGAAGGTGGTCTGCGAGAACGCCAGCCAGGTCAGTCCGGCGAGCAGGCTCGCGGTTGCCGTCTTTCCCACGAAGTTGACGGCTATCCGCTCGACCCGCCGGCGTTCGAGCAACGGGAAGATGCTCAGGAGCAGGACGTCGCGGGCTATGACGGCCACCGCCAGAACCAACGGCAGGACGTCACGGGCGACCAGGGCCAGGGCGAGGGCGATGATGAGGACCCGGTCCGCCAACGGGTCCAAGAGCTTGCCTATCTCGCTCACCTGGTTGAACCGGCGCGCGATCACGCCGTCGAAGAAGTCGGTCCAGGCCCCCACCGCGTAGAGGATCACGGCGGCGTTCTCCCGGTCGGTCAAGAAGAGCCACAGGAAGACGGGGACCGACGCCAGGCGGAGGATCGACAGGGCGTTCGGGATCGTGAGCCACCCCGCGTCCGGGCCGGGGGCGAGACGATCGTCGACGGCGCCGGCCGGACCCACCGCCCTCTCGGGTAGGTGGGAACCGTCCCTCGGGGACGCGTCGTCTGAGGGCCGCTCTTGGATCTCCACCGGACCGGCAGCCCCTCCTCCGCGTTCCGCCTCGAGCGTTCTCCGAACCTTGGGTCGGGACGGCCGGATTTGAACCGGCGACCCCTGGTCCCCCAGACCAGTGCGCTAACCAAACTGCGCCACGTCCCGCAACATCCCCGACGCGCTCTCTGCCTCCGGGGAGGACGTGATGATACTGCCGGCCCCATACGCTGGAACTATCGACAAGTAGACGAAGAGACAAGTCGATGAGTAGATCGGATCGACGCCCGCCCCGGGGCTTCCCGGGTTCGGGGAAGCGGCGCCTCCTCCGCTGGTTGCCGCGCCTGACCGAACCTGCTGGGTTGCCGCGCCCAAACCACCCGATGGCCCTCCTTTGCGCTGCGACCGGATCTGGGACGAGGGATCCACCTGGCCGACCGGCGGCTACCCTAACTCTTAACTTTATCTCTAGACTTTACCCTCGTTTCCAGCTTCAGCGGGGTGCCGGTGAACGGCCCTGCCTCGCGGAGCTGGTGTTCCAGGTAACGGAGATAGGTGGCCTCCATCCGCGCGTTCGTGAACAACAGGAAGCGGGGCGGAGCGACCGAGGCCTGGACCGAGTAGAGCACCTTCACCGCCCTCCCCGTCGAGCGAGGGTGGGGTCGCTTGCTCTGGGCTTCGCGGATCAGCTTGTTCACCTCCGCCGTGGGAAGACGGGTTCGGTGGGCGTCGACCGCCTCGATCAGAGGCCCGAGGATCTTGGTCACGCCGCGCCCGGTCAGCGCAGAGGTCCTGATCAGAGGCGCCCAGGGGAGGAAGCGCAGACGAGACGCGACACGACGTTCGTAACGCTCCCGCTCGACCTCGTCGGTGTCGACCAGGTCCCACTTGTTCAAGACCACTACGCAGGCGCGGCCCGACTCGATGACCTCCTCAGCGATCCGCTGGTCGTGGCCGGTTACTCCCTCCGACGCGTCGACGACCATCACCGCGACATCGGCTCTCTCCAGAGCACGCCGGCTACGGATCAGGCTGTAGTACTCGAGCTGATCCCTCACCTGAACCTGGCGCCGCATCCCCGCCGTGTCGACGATGCGCAGGGGTCCACGCTCACTCTCGAGATAGGAGTCCACCGGATCGCGCGTCGTGCCCGCGGCGGCATCCACGATCGATCTCTCTTCGCCAAGCAAGGCGTTCAGGATCGACGACTTGCCGACGTTCGGGCGACCGACGATGGCGATGGATGCCCACACGTCGTCGGAGTCCTCCGTCTCCTCGGGCAACAACGCCACGAGAGCGTCCAGGAGGTCCCCCGACCCGCGGCCGTGCAGGGCCGAGAAGGGCAACGGCTCGCCGAGGCCGAGGCGATGGAAAGCCGCCGCGGACGGTTCGTCCCGCGGGTCGTCGATCTTGTTGACCGCGAGCAGAACCGGCTTGTCCGTCTTACGCAGCTCGTCCGCGACCAGCAGATCGTCTTGCAGTGGACCTGCGACGCCGTCCACGACGAGCACGACCACGTCGGCGGCCACTATCGCCAGCTGGGCTTGCTCGACGACGCGCGCGTCGAGGCCTTGCGCGCCGGGCTCGATGCCTCCCGTATCCATGAGGTCGAAATCTCGTCCGGCCCACGACGCGATGAAGCTCCTTCGGTCGCGTGTGACCCCCGGCATCTCTTCGACGATGGCCTCTCGCCGGCCGAGGATGCGGTTGATGAGCGACGACTTCCCAACATTCGGGCGGCCCACGACCGCCACGAGCGGGAGCCCGCGGGAACGCGTCATCGGCGCGCCTCGACGAGCTCGACGACACGACGGACGACCTCGTCTAGCGTCATGTCGGTCGTATCGATCACGTCCGCGTCGGGAGCCCTCGTCAGCGGCGATTCAGAGCGAGTCGAATCCGCCTTGTCCCTCTCGGCGATCTCCTCCTTCAGAGCGTCGACCTCTCCCCCATCGAGGCCCAGCTGCAGTCCTCGCCGTCGGGCCCGCTCCTCGAGGGAGGCGGTTACGTAGACCTTGACGGGCGCGTCCGGAAAGACCACCGTCGCCATGTCTCGCCCCTCCGCTACGAGATCCGTCTCATCTGCCATGGCTCGTTGTCGTGCGAGGAGAACGGCCCGCACGCCCGCGTGTTGCGACACGATCGAAACGATCTCGGTCACATCACGTGCCCGGATCCGTTCGGAGACGTCGGCTCCGTCCAACCACACGGTCTCGCCGGTCAGGTCGATGTCGATAGAGCGCGCCACCTCCTCGACGGCACGCTCGTTGGTTGGAGGTACCTCGCGCTGCAGGCAGGCCAGTGCCACCGCGCGATAGAGGGCTCCGGTATCGAGGTACCTGGCACCCAGGGCGCGCGCGACCTCACGAGCGATCGTGCTCTTCCCGGCACCCGCGGGCCCGTCGATGGCGATCGTGATCACGGCTTCATCGTCCCCTCTGCGCCTCGGCGAGCACGTCGAGGAACTCGGGGAACGACGATCCAACGCAGCTCCACGACAGGACCTTCACGTTGTCGGTCGCCACCAGTCCGGCTACCGCGAAGGCGAGGGCGATGCGGTGGTCGTCGTGCGGCTCGATCACGGCGCCCCCGAGGGCCGACGTCCCGTCGATCACGAACCCGTCCGGGCGACCCTCCGCTTGCACCCCCAGTGCTAGCAATCCCTCCACGACCGTGTCGATCCGGTCCGATTCCTTCACGCGCAGCTCCGCGGCGCCGGTCACCTGCGAGGTTCCCCGGGCGCGCGCGGCGGCGATCGCAAGGATCGGAAGCTCGTCGATCAACCCCGGCACCTCACCGGGGGCGATCGTGAAGGGGGCTAGGTCCGAGGCCTGCGCCCGGATCCTTCCGACCGGCTCCCCGCCCCACTCGTCGTCGACCTCCCACGTCAGAGCCGCCCCCATCCGGGCCAAGACCTCGAGGCCACCCGTGCGGGTCGGGTTGAGACCGACCTCGGCCACGGTGAGGTCGGACCCGGGTACGAGGAGCGCGGCCACCACCAGGTAGAGGGCCGAGGAGATGTCCCCAGGGACCCTCCACGTGCGAGCCCCGGGTCGCGCTCCCCCCTGGACGGCAACCGTGCCGCGCCCGTCCGCTTCCGTGGATCGCTCGACCGCCACGCCGGCCGCAGCCAGCATCCGTTCGGTGTGATCGCGGCTGGGGCCGGGCTCGGTGACGCGGGTGCGCCCCTCGGCGGCCAAACCCGCGAGGAGCAATGCGGTCTTGACCTGTGCGCTGGCGACGGTGAGGTCGGTCTCCAGACCGCGGAGTCGTCCTCCTCGGATCGACAACGGCAGGAGGTTCCCGTGGTCGCGACCGTCGATCGCGGCCCCCATCTGGCGCAGGGGTGCGACCACTCGCAGCATCGGCCTGCGCCGCAACGAGCCGTCCCCGTCCAGCACGCTCAGGCCCTCGATGGTGGCGCAGATCCCCGCGAGGCAGCGAGCCGAGGTCCCGGAGTTGCGCAGGGCAAGGGTCTCGTTGGGCTCGCTCAACGCGCCCAGGCCGCCACTCTCGAGGTTGACTTGAGGGTTATGTTCGTGCCGCTCGACCCGGACCCCCAAGGCCCCGACCGCATCGAGCGACGCGGCGACGTCGTCGCCGCCGGGAAGGCCGACGACCGTCGACGTCCCGCGTGCGCAGGCCGCGAGCAGCACGGCCCGATGCGCGACGGACTTGTCCCCCGGGACCTTGATCTCGCCCACGAGCGGGCGAGCGGAGGCCTTCGGCCGGCGCCTCATCGCCGTCCCCTTATCGATAAGTAGACAGATCTATCTGTAGACATGGCTACTGGTCGACCAGAGGTTCTACGTGGTAGCCGAGCTCGTTCAGGGTCTCCGCCAGCCGCTGGGCCGCCTCACGGCCGGTGACGATGAGCTCGAGCCGTCCCCGTCCTCCCTCGGTGGAGTGCACGATCCGAAGATCCTCGATGTTGGCGCGTAGGTCGGCGGCCGCGGTCGTGACCTGGGCCAGGACACCGGGCCGGTCCGGGACGAGCATCGTGAGGCCGATGGGGTCGCCCGAGAGGTCGGGGCGAGCGAAGAGCTCGAGACGAGCCCGGCGCGCCGCGGCCAGGAAGCCCCCGAGGCCGTCCCAGTCCCCCGCCTCGATCAAGGCCCTTACGTCGTCCAGGCGAGAGCCGGTCCTATCCAAAGCCTCGAGTACCGATCGACGGTTCGCCTTGAGGATCGAGATCCACATCCCGGGGTCACTCGCCGCGATCCGCGTCACGTCGCGGAAACCGGGGCCCGCCAACCCGAGCAGGACGTCCCGGTCCGCCCCGGCCACGGCGACGTCCACGAGGCTGCTGGCGGCCAGCTGGGGCACGTGGCTCAGCCGGGCGACCATGCGGTCGTGCTCGTGGGGCGGGAGTGCGAACCCGTTGGCCCCCACCGCTCCGACCATGCGGTTGACGGCTCGATAGGCGGTCGACGAGGTGTTGTCGGTGGGCGTCAGGATCCACCAGGCCCCCTCGAACAGGTGGGCGTCCGCCGCCTCGATCCCGTGCCGCTCCGAGCCCGCCATCGGGTGTCCCCCCAGGAAGCGCCCGCCGAAGGCGTCCTCCCCCTGCGCCACGACCGCCTCCTTGGCGCTGCCGACGTCGGTCACCACGCTCTCCGGTGGGACGACGGCGGCCAGTTCCTCCACGACGGCCGGCATGCGGTCGACGGGCATGCAGAGCACCACGAGGTCGGCGTCTCTCACCGCCTCCGCAGCCGAAGGGCGCGCCTCGTCCAGGGCCCCGCGGCGAACGGCGGCCTGGGTGGCGGACGGATCCTCGTCGAAGCCCACGACGTGTCCGCCGGCCTCGCGCAACGCGAGGGCCACCGACCCTCCGATCAATCCCGTGCCGAGCACGGCGGTACGACCGATATCCAATGAGTAACCCTTAAGGAGAGCTTTACTGCTGGAGGTCCGTCCGGAGGGCGCTCGCTCCCCTCAGATAGACGTGGCGGAGGCTACCGTAGTCACGGTCGGTCTCGAGGTGGACGAGGACCCGGATGCAGCGCTCGGGGGCGCCGGGCACGGCCATCTCGGTGGCGCAGAGCAGGGCGACGTTGTCGAGCCCGAGACCCCGAGCGGCCACGGCCGGGAACCGAGCGGTCAGATCGGGGGTGGCCGTGAACACGATGCTGATGATGTCCGCGGGACTCACCCCGTTGCGGGCCATCAGTTCCCTGAGGAGCTCCTCGGTCGCTCCGTCGATCTCGGCCCCGTCGTCGGCGGCCACCGTCGTCGCGCCGCGCAGGGCCCTAACCGCCATCGGCCGCACCCCTCTGTCGTCTTGTCGACATATCGATCTGTAGCCATGTCGCCGAAGCGACTCGCCTGGAACGAATGAAGGTGCCGTCCACCAGCAGGTATATAGGTTGTCTACAAGTCAACATCCCCACTAGGAGACTCCCGGGCTCTGATGACTTGTCGACTTGTCGCCTCACTGTTCCGACTCCCGGTAGAGCGCCCTGACCTCTTCCGGTGACAGCCGGCGGACCGTGCCCGGCCGGAGCCGGCCCAGCGCGATCGGCCCGATCCTGGTTCGCACCAGGCGCCTCACCGGATGTCCCACGGCGTCCATCATCCGTCGGATCTGACGGTTCCGGCCCTCCCTGATCGTCACCTCGATCAGGGAGCCGCCGCGGGACCTCTCGATCAGCTGAACCTCTGCCGGAGCGGTCATCCCGTCGTCCAGCTCGACGCCCTTGGCGAGCCGGCGGGCGGTCCGTTCGGGCACGCTCCCCTGCACCTCGACCAGGTAGGTCTTGGGGACGCCGTAACGGGGGTGCGTCAGCAGGTTGGTGAGCTCGCCGTCGTTCGTGAGGATCACCGCCCCCTCGCTATCGATATCGAGGCGCCCCACCGGCCACAGGCGCACCACAGGATCCGCCAGGTCGACCACCGTCGGGCGGCCCTCGGGATCCGACGCGGTGCTCACCACGCCGATCGGCTTGTTGGCCACGTAGTGCACCAGATGCTCCTGGAGCGGGATCCGGGAACCATCAACCTTAACTTCATCCTTAGATACGTCCACGCGCTGCCCCAGGACCGCGAGACGCCCGTTCACCTGGATACGTCCCGCGACGATCATCTCCTCGACCGCGCGCCGGGACGCGACCCCGGCTCGGGCGAGGACCTTCTGCAGGCGCTCGCCCTCGTCCGCCGGGCTCACGCGTTCGGGGAGAGCTTGGCCTCCATGTCCTCCACCGCCTCGGCATCGGGGATGAAGCCCGCCAGGGGCGGAAGCTCCTCGGTGGAGCGGAGGCCCATCCGCTCGAGGAAGTGAGGCGTGACGCGGAACAGGACGGGAGCTCCGGGGGCCGTATCGCGGCCCACCTCTTCGATCAGGCCCCGCTGGGCCAGGGTGCGGACGACCCCGTCGGAATCGACCCCTCGGATCTCGGCAACGTGCGCCCGCGAGAGCGGACCCTTGTAGGCCACGATCGCCAGGACCTCGAGCGCCGCAGCGCTGAGGCGGGAGGTGCGGTGGCGCAGGACGAAACGCTCGAGCCAGGGCCCGCACTCGGGCGCGGTGTAGAGCCGCCACCCGCCGGCCACCTCGCGCAGCACGAAGCCCCGGTCGGCCTCCTCGTACTCGCTCGCGAGTCCGCCCAGCAGAGTCTCGACCTCGGCCGTAGGCGTCTCAAGCAACTCGCCGATCAGGCTGGCCGGGATGGGCTCCTCGGCCAGGAGAAGGACGGCCTCGGCAACCTTGCGATCGTTCATCTAGTCCCCTCCCGCCGGCAGGCTGTATTCGTCCACATCGGTGAGCACGTCTTCCAGGTCGACCTCGTCCGCCCACGAGGCCCTGATGTCGGCGAACCTCTCCCCCTGGTAGAGGTCTATGGCCCCCGCCTTGTACAGCTCGAGCAGGGCGAGGAACCGCACCACCACCTCGATCCGGTCGCGACCCGGCCCGCAAAGCTCCTGGAAGCTCAGGACCCTCTGCCCGCGGAGCTTCGCGGCGACCTCGAGCAGGGCGTCTTTCACCGACTCCCGGAGGGGTGCCACATGCGAGACGTCCAGCTCCGGCTGAACGGTGGGCGTCAGGGCGGCCGCGGCCGCCACGGCCAGCGCCTCCAGCGTGACCCTCTCTAGGGGATCCGGAGCGAGCGACTGGTAGGGCTCCTCCAGACCCACGTCGCGGGGGAAGTAGACCGAGCCGCGTCCGAGCTCGGCTCTGATGTGCTCGCCGGCTCCACGGAAGGTGGCCACCTCGACCAACTTGGCCAGCAGCCGATCGCGCTCCTCGAGGAGGAGGGCATCCTCGCCCTCTGCGCTGCGACCCGGAAGCAGCCGGGCCGACTTCAGCTCGAGCAAGGTGGCCGCCACGACCAGGAAGCCCGTCGCGGCCTCCAGGTCGAGGTCGCCGAGGGCGTCGAGCGCGCGCACGTACTCCTCGGTGATCGTCGCCAGAGAGACCTCGTAGATGTCGACCCGCTGCCGGGTGATGAGGTGAAGCAGCAGGTCGATGGGCCCCTCGAAGACCTCGAGCTTTACCTCGTGGGCCATGCCGTCAGTCGATTTGTCGACAAATCCATAATCTCATCCATGGGCTCGCTCGACCCTATAAGCGGCACCGGGCCCGTAGGCGGCAATCCCCGCCTACGCAGGGGGCAGCAGCCCCGTCCGCGCCCGGACCTCTTTCATGGTCACCTCGGCGACCTCCGCGGCCCGGGCGGCACCTCCCCCGAGGATCTTCTCGAGCTCCGCGGGGTCGGCCATGAGCTCCTCGTACCGGGTGCGGATCGGCTCGAGGGCCGCAACCGCGGCATCCCCGAGCGCCGCCTTGAAGTCCCCGTATCCGCTGCCGCGGAACCGCTCCTCGAGCTCGGGGACCGGGGTGCCCTCCAGGAGCGAGTAGATCCCCAGCAGGTTGGAGATGGCGGGCTTGTCCTCCGCTGCCACGAGGTCCCGGCCCGAGTCGGTCACGGCGACCTTCACCTTCTTGCGCACCAGCTCGGGAGCGTCGATCAACAGGATCATCGAGTTGGGGCGCTCGGCGGACTTCGACATCTTCTGGGTCGGGTCGTCGAGGGACATGATCCGGGCGCCGTGAGCGGGGATCCACGCCTCGGGGAGCACGAAGGTGTCCCCGAACTGCGAGTTGAAGCGACCCGCCACGTCCCTCATCAGCTCGATGTGCTGCCTCTGGTCCTCCCCGACCGGGACGCCGTGGGCCTGATAGAGGAGGACGTCGGCCGCCTGGAGCACCGGGTAGGTGAAGAGGCCCACGCTCGTGGACTCGGTCTCGCCCTTGGACTTCTCCTTGAACTGGACCATCCGCCTCAGCTCCCCCATCCGGGCCACGCAGTTGAGCACCCAGGCGAGCTCGCTGTGAGCGGCCACGTGAGACTGGACGAAGACCACCGAACGGGCCGGGTCGACCCCGCAGGCCAGCATCTCGGCCGCCTTCATCAGGGTCTGGCGCCTCAGCTCGGCCGGAGACCACGGCAGGGTCAGGGAATGAAGGTCCACGATGCAATAGAAGGCGTCGTGCTCGTCCTGCAGCGCGACCCAGTTGCGGATGGCCCCCAGGAGGTTGCCGATGTGCGCCTCACCGGTTGGTTGGATGCCGCTGAACACCCTCTTGCGACCAACTGTAGATGTTTGGTTCAG
>Ga0299913_10005865_pt1 | contig 10562 bp, 7 predicted proteins | sample RVTome_9_FD_201360 | JGI IMG/M metagenome (GOLD analysis project Ga0299913, IMG submission 201360) | Soil microbial communities from uranium-contaminated site in the Upper Colorado River Basin, Wyoming, United States - RVT155D38 (version 2) ... | reverse complement strand
ATCTCGGCTTCCCTGGGCAACATGGGGCCGGACCACTGGACCTGGCACATGTACGACACCGTCAAGGGCTCGGACTGGCTCGGCGACCAGGACGCGATCGAATATATGGTGCGCGAGGCGCCGACCGCGGTCTACGAGCTCGAGCATTTCGGGGTGCCGTTCAGCCGCACCCCGGAGGGGAAGATCTACCAGCGCGCGTTCGGCGGCATGATGCAGAACATGGGCGAGGGGCCGCCCGCCCAGCGCACCTGCGCCGCCGCCGACCGCACCGGCCACGCCATGCTGCACGCATTGTACCAGCAGTCCTTGCGGTACGACGCCGACTTCTTCGTCGAATATTTCGCCCTGGACCTGATCATGGACCCGGCCGGCGGGGGGTGCCGCGGCGTCGTCGCCTGGTGCCTCGAGGACGGGTCGGTGCACCGCTTCCGCGCGGCGGCGGTGGTGCTGGCGACCGGCGGCTACGGCCGCGCCTACTTCACCGCCACCAGCGCCCACACCTGCACCGGCGACGGCGGCGGCATGGTGCTGCGGGCCGGGCTGCCGCTGCAGGATTGCGAGTTCGTCCAGTTCCACCCGACCGGCATCTACGGCGCCGGGGTGCTGATCACCGAGGGCGCGCGCGGCGAGGGGGGGTATCTGACCAACTCGGAAGGGGAGCGCTTCATGGAGCGCTACGCGCCGTCGGCCAAGGACCTGGCGAGCCGCGACGTGGTGTCGCGATCGATGGCGATCGAGATGCGCGAGGGCCGCGGCGTCGGCCCGCGCAAGGACCATATTTACTTGCACCTAGACCATCTGGACCCGAAAGTGCTGGCCGAGCGCCTGCCGGGGATCACCGAATCGGGTAAGGTGTTCGCCGGCGTCGACCTGACCCGCCAGCCGCTGCCGGTGACGCCGACCGTCCACTACAATATGGGCGGCATCCCGACCAACTTTCACGGCGAGGTGGTGACGCTGAAGGACGGCGATCCCGACGCCGTCGTGCCGGGGCTGTTCGCGGTCGGCGAGGCGGCGTGCGTGTCGGTGCACGGCGCCAATCGGCTCGGATCGAACAGCCTGATCGACCTCGTCGTGTTCGGCCGCGCCGCCGGCCTCAGGCTGGCCGAGACGATCGCCGCCGGCGCCGCCCGGCCGCCGCTGCCGAAGGACGGGGCCGACCTCGCGCTCGCCCGGCTCGACCGCTTCCGCCACGCCAAGGGCGGCTCGCCGACCGCCGAGGTCCGGGTCGAGATGCAGCGCACGATGCAGGAGCATTGCGCGGTGTTCCGCACCGACGAGCTGCTGCGCGAGGGCGTCGGCAAGCTCGGCAAGACCTACCAGAGGATGGCCGACATCCACGTCACCGACCGCGGGCTGGTGTGGAACACCGATCTGGTCGAGACGCTCGAGCTCGACAATTTGATCGCCCAGGCGGTCGTGACGATGCACTCGGCGGCCAATCGCACCGAGAGCCGCGGCGCCCACATGCACGAGGATCACGCCAAGCGCGACGACGCGAACTGGATGAAGCACACCGTCACCTGGTTCGACGGCTGGGGCGGCCAGGGCGGCAACGTGCGGATCGATTATCGCCCGGTCCACGATTATACGCTCACCGACGAGATCCAGTACATCAAGCCGAAGGCGCGGGTGTACTGAGCGCCGGGCGCGACGGCCGGCCGGCCTCGTCGTCCCGCTCCATCCCGCATCGGTCCGCGCCGAAGGCGCGCGCGGCCCGCGCCAGGCCGCCCTTCGCGACCGAGCGACGGCCCGCCGCTCTTCTCCCCGGGAAGTCCCGCCGCAACTTTCCCGACGAAAATCGGGCCAGACGAAAATGGGGCCAGACGAAAATGGGGGCTGACGTTGCCGCCAGCCCCCACTTTCCTGAGTCCGCGTCCCGTGCCGGTGAGGGCGTGGGCGCATTCTCCGGAAAGGTTCCGGCCGGAGCCTTTCGGCCCCGGTCGGTCCCTTGGGTTCCAGGTTGGGCCTTGCGGCTTGCCCCGGTTCCCTGACCGGACTTCCATCGAAATCTTGCGATTTCGCCGAACATCCGATCCAGGATCCTTCGAAGCATCGCTGCCTCGGAGGCTCCCTTCGCGGTTCCTTCGCCCGAAGGCTCCGGTTCCGCAGGACGGAAGAGAAAAGTGGGTTCGGCTTGCGCCTCGCGCTTCTTCCTCGACTGCCCTTTCCCTCGCGGTGCGCTCGTCGATCCTTGCGGATCGTCGCCGCTTCCGCGGTGGTCGCCGCCGCAGGTACCTTCCGTTTCCGGAGGGCCGCTCATCGGCCGCGAACCACCTTCATGACTCGCCGTTCCGAGTCGCGCCAAGCGGAATCTTTCGAGTCGCGCCTGTGGATTAGGTGAATCATGGGGATAAGTGTCTCGTCGCCCGGAAAACGCCGGTCCGGGGCGGGGCGCGGCCGGCGAAAAGTGCCGCTTGCCAAGCGCCGGCCCCGCTCCGATAGTGGCGCGCGCCTTCGGGTGGGCCCGCGCCGACGGTCCGAAGCGATGAGGGGATTCCCCGGGAGGAAACCGGATGGGCCGCGTCTACGGTTCGCGCAGACGGATATTGGTGACCGGCGGCGCCGGCTTTCTCGGCTCGCACCTGGTCGACCGGCTGCTCGAGCGCGGCGACGAGGTGCTGTGCGTCGACAATCTGTTCACCGGCACCAAGGACAATGTCGCCCACCGCCGCGACCATCCCCGCTTCGAGTTCCTCCGCCACGATGTCTGCCACCCGCTGCACGTCGAGGTCGACGAGATCTACAACCTCGCCTGCCCGGCCTCGCCGATCCACTATCGCCACGATCCCGTGCAGACCACCAAGACCGCCGTGCTCGGCGCGATCAACATGCTCGGGCTCGCCAAGCGGCTCAAATGCCGCGTCTTCCAGGCCTCGACCAGCGAGGTGTACGGCGATCCCAAGATCCACCCGCAGCCCGAATCCTACTGGGGCAACGTCAACCCGATCGGCCCGCGCTCCTGCTACGACGAGGGCAAGCGCTGTGCCGAGACGCTGCTGTTCGACTATCACCGCGAGCACGGCGTCGAGATCAAGGTCGCGCGCATCTTCAATACCTACGGGCCGCGGATGCACCCGGCCGACGGTCGGGTGGTGTCGAACCTGATCATGCAGGCGCTGAAGGACGAGCCGATCTCGATTTACGGCGACGGGCGGCAGACGCGGTCCTTCTGCTATGTCGACGACATGATCGACGGCTTTCTCGCGGTAATGGACAGCCCGGCCGGCTTTACCGGCCCGGTCAACCTCGGCAACCCGGAGGAAACCACGATCGCCGCGCTCGCCGCGCTCATCGTCGAGATCGCCGGCTCGCGCTCCGCGCTCGAGCACGGGCCGCGGCCGGAGGACGATCCGCTGCGGCGGATGCCGGACATCGCGCTCGCCCGCCGCGAACTGGGCTGGGCGCCGCGCGTCGGCCTGCACGAGGGGCTGGAGCGGACGATCGACCATTTTCGCCGCCTCGCCGGCAACGACGCGCGGCGGCCGAAGCTGGTGGCGGCGTCGTGACCGTTTTCGCGTTGCCGCCGCGGCTCAGCGTCGTCATGCCGGTGCGCGACGCCGGTCCCTATCTCGACGAGAGCGTCGGCAGCATCCTCGGCCAGACCTACGGCGATTTCGACTTCATCATCCGCGACGACGGCTCGGTCGACGGCTCGACCGCAAAGCTCAGGGCATGGGCCGAGCGCGACCGGCGCATCCGGCTGTTCGTCGGCGATCGGGCGCTCGGTCCCGCCGGCAGCTCCAACTGGGTGGTCGAGAAGACGACCACGCCGCTGGTGGCGCGGATGGATGCCGACGACGTCGCCCACCCCGACCGGCTGCGGCGGCAGCTGGCGGCGCTCGAGGCGGACCCCGATGCGTGCCTCGCCGCCACCTTGTGGGAGGGCATCGACGAGGATGGGAACCGGGTGCGGCACCGCGACCGCTGGGCGCTGTCGCGCACCGGCCCGTTCGCGCCCTTTCCGCACGGATCGATCATGTTCCGCCGCCGGGCGTTCGAGGAGATCGGCGGCTACCGCGTCGACTGCGACTTCTGGGAGGATGCCGATCTTTATGTCCGCATGGCGCGGCACGGCCGGCTGCTGGTCCTGCCCGACGCCCTCTATCTCCACCGCGCGTCGCGGCTGAGCACGCGGCTGGTCTCGCCCTGCGCCAAGGTCGAGCGGGCGATGGACCGCATGTACCGATCGCTCGAAGGGGAGGGCGATCCCGGTCTCGACGCCGACGTCGGACCGATCCTTCCCAAAGTCTATCTCGCGCTCGGCTCGACGCGGCTGTGGGCGGGCCAGCCGCCGGCGGTGCTCGGCCGGCTGTGGCGGAGCGGCGGCCTGCGCTCGGACAGGCTGAGTCTCGCCATCCTGCTGTGGGCGATCTGGTCGGCGGCGAGCCCGCGCAGCCTGCGCGTCTTCCTGCGCTCGCTGATCCGCCTGCGCGATCTGGCGGTGCGCGGCCGCTTCCGCGACGGCGACCCGGTCGCCTGGTGCCCGATCGTCCGTGCCGACGCGTGCGAGGACCGGTCGACCGCGGCCGGGTCGGAAGCGGAGCGGGCGGCCTGACCGCCGCCGGCCGCGCCATGCGCGTCACCGTCATCGACCTCGCCGAGCGCGGCCCGACCCGCGACCCGTTCAAGCGCCGGATGAGCCCGAGCTTCGCCAGCATCATGCCGCAGGCGGCGGCGGCGTGGGCGGAGGAGCTCGGCCATCGGGTCCGCTACCTCTGCTATACCGGCGGCGAGGACCTGTTCGCGCCGGCCGGGGAGACCGACTTCCTGATCGTCGGCGGCTTCACCCTGTCCGCCTACACCGCCTATGCGCTGAGCCGGATCTACCGCGCCAGGGGCGCCGTCACCGCGCTCGGCGGGCCGCACGCGCGCTGCTACCCGGAGGACGCGGCGAAGCATTTCGACTATGTGCTCGGCCTCACCGGCCGCGACCAGCTCGCCGAGATGCTGGGCGAGGCGGCGCCGCGCCGGCCGCTCGGCCGGATGCTGTCGGCGCCGGTCCAGCCGCGCGCGATCCCGAGCCTGCGCCAGCGCTGGAAATATGTCGAGCCGACGCTGGCCAAGGCCGGGCCGATCCGGATCGTGCCGATGATCGGCAGCTTCGGCTGCCCCTACAGCTGCAGCTTCTGCATCGACGCCACGGTGCCCTACCAGCCGCTCGACTTCGACGAGCTCAAGGCCGACCTGCGCTTCCTCGCCGGCAAGGTGAAGGACCCGCTGGTCGGCTGGCACGACCCCAATTTCGGCGTGCGCTTCAAGGACTATCTGGGCGCGATCGAGGAGGCGGTGCCGGCCGGATCGATGCGCCACATCGCGGAGATGAGCCTGTCGCTGCTGACCGACGACAATCTCGCGCGGCTGCAGCGCAACGGCTTCGTCGGCATGCTGCCGGGGATCGAATCCTGGTACGATTACGGCAACAAGTCGAAGGCGACGCTCGCCTCGGGGGCCGCCAAGGTCGAACTGGTCGCCGACCACGTCAACCGCATCCTCGCCCGCATCCCGTTCGTCCAGACCAACTTCATCCTCGGCCTCGATTGCGATTCCGGCGACGAGCCGTTCGAGCTGACCAGGCGCTTCCTCGACCTGACGCCGGGCGCCTATCCCGCTTTCTCGCTCTTCACCTGCTACGGCCGCGCTTCGCCGCTCAACCTCGAGCTGCAGCGCGCCGGCCGGGTCAACGCGATGGCATTCCACTTCCTCGACAGCAACCACGGCATGAACATCCGCCCGCTCCACTACAGCTGGCCGGACTTTTACGACCGCGTCGCCGACGTGACCCGGCACGCGCTCGGCGCGCGCGGCATCTGGCGGCGGCTGGTCGCCAACCGCCCCGGCACGGCCGGCCTGTTCAACCTGTTCCGCGGCGCCACCACCGGGCGTCCGAAATATCAGGCGGCGATGGCGCGGATGCTGCGCGAGGACCGATCGATGCGCGCTTATTACGAGGGCGAGAGCGCCGAGCTGCCGGGCTTCCTGCGCGCCCGCATCCGCAAGGATCTCGGGCCGCTCTGGGACGCGCTTCCGGACGGAGCGCTGGAGCACGATCCCTACGCCTATCTGAACGGGCAGGTGGCGGCCGTCGCCTGATGCTGCTAAGCGCCTTGGAATGAACGTCTTTCTCAAATTCTGCGCGGGCGCCGCGGCCGCCTTCGCGATCCCCGCCGCGGCCGCCGCGCAACCGTCCTGCACCGGGCCGGAGGGGCCGGTGCGGCTGTTCGTCAATGTCGAGAACCTGCGCTCGTCGAACGGCCTGGTCGCGGTGACGCTCTATGCCGACGATTCGCGCCGTTTCCTCGCCCGCCGCGGCTCGCTCTATGTCGGCCGGGCGACGGCGCGGGCGGGGACGACCCGGCTGTGCATCCACCTGCCGAGCACCGGCGTGTGGGCGCTCGCCGTCTATCACGACGAGGACGGCAACCGCCGCTTCAACCGCAGCGGCGTCGGCATGCCGGCCGAAGGCTTCGGCTTCTCGAACAATCCGGGGACGCTGTTCGGCGTGCCCTCGTTCCGGTCGGTGCGCATGGCGGTCCCGCGCGACCGCATGCAGACCACGGTCAGGCTGCGTTACCCCTGACCCCGACCGCGGCGCCGTCCGCCAGCATCTTCTCGGCGAGCGCCAGCGCGCGCGGGTCGTCGACGTCGATCCAGCGGGCGCCGTCGACCTCGATCGTCGCCGCGCGGCCCTGCCCGGCGAGGCGCTGGACGCCGGCCGAAAGGCTGCCCTCGCCGCCGGCCGCGATGTCGGCGCGGATCGCGTCGGCGAGCGCCGGCGTCGCCCGGAACAGGCCGGTGTCGATCGCGTCGAAGCGGGCCAGCATCTTGCCGATGCGGACGATCGCGCCGTCCGGCGCCAGCTCGACCTTGGTCGCGTCGGCGAGGTCGATCAGCGCCCCGTCGACGTCGCGGTCGACCGCCAGCGTCACCGCGGCCGGCGTCGCCAGCGCCAGCAGCCGCCGCGCGATCCCGGGATCGAACAGATGGTCGGCCATCATCAGCAGGAAATCGCCGCCGACCGCTCCCGCGCCGGCTATCACCGAATGGCCGTTGGCCTGCTGCCAATTCTCGACCCGCACCCAGCCGACGCTCACGCCGAGCTTCGCGGGAAGCGTGCCGAGGAACGCCTCGACCCGCTCCGCCCGGTGGCCGGTGACGACGACGAAATCGCGGATTCCGGCCGCGGCGGCGCTTGCGATCGCGCGCTCGATCAGCGGCACCCCCGCCACCGGCGCCAGCGGCTTCGATTCCGACACCGCCCGCAGCCGGGTGCCGCTCCCGGCGGCGATGACGAGCCCCTTCATTCGGCCGCGAGCGCCTCGCCGGCGATGAACTCCTCGGTGAGCTGGGCGGCGACGTCGTCGCTGAACTGCTGCGGCGGATGCTTGCAGTAAAAGCTCGACGGGCCGACCAGCGCGCCGCCGATGCCGCGCTCCAGCGCCACCTTGCAGCAGCGGATGGCGTCGACCACGACCGCCGCCGAATTGGGGCTGTCCTCGACCGACAGCCTGAGTTCGAGGTTCATCGGCACGCCGCCGAACAGCTCGCCCTCCATCCGCAGGAAGCACAATTTGTTGTCGTTGAGCCAGGGGATGTAGTCGGACGGGCCGATATGGATGTCCTCCGACCCCAGCGGCTCGGCGAGGCTCGACTGCACCGCCTCGGTCTTCGACTCCTTCTTCGACACCAGCCGCGAGCGGTCGAGCATGTTGAGGAAGTCGGTATTGCCGCCGGTATTGAGCTGGTAGGTGTGGCTGACGCCGACGCCGCGCTGGCGGAACAGGTTGGAAAGCACGCGGTGGACGATGGTCGCGCCCAGCTGCGCCTTGATGTCGTCGCCGACGATCGGCAGCCTTTTCTCGGCGAAGCGCCGCTCCCAGGCCGGGTCGCTGGCGATGAAGACCGGCATCGAGTTGACCACGGCCACGCCGGCTTCGAGCGCGCACTCGATGTAGAAGCGCGTCGCCTGCTCCGAGCCGACCGGGAGGTAGTTGACGAGTACGTCGGCGCGGGATGCCCTCAGCGCCGCGACGATCTCCTCCTTCTCCGCCTCGGGCGCGTCGGCGCGCACGAACCCGCGGCCGCCGTCGGTGGCCAGCATGTGATCGGCCATGCCGTCGAGGACGCGGCCCATCGTCACGGCGACGCCGGTCGCGGGCACGTCGCGGGCGAAGACGGTCGTGCAGTTGGGCGCGGCGAAGATCGCCTCGGAAAGGTCGCGGCCGACCTTGCGGGCGTCGGTGTCGAGCGCCAGCACGAACTCGATGTCGGCCGGGCCGTAGCCGCCGATCGCGGCGTGGATCAGCCCGCGGCCGCGCCGCGCCGGATCGGCATAATGATGCACGCCCTGGACGAGCGAGCTCGCGCAATTGCCGACGCCGACGATCGCCACCCTGATCTTGTGCATGAAGCCCCCGGCCCTGAACCGGCCCACGCTCGCGCCAAATAGCGGAGGAAGTCAAGCGCTTCGCCAGCGCACCCGGCCGCTGCCGCGACGCGCCGGCTTGACCTGGCGGGCGGCCGCGCGCGAAGTGGCCGGCGGACGCGAGGGGGCGGCGCAGTGAACGGAATGACGGTCCTGGTGACATTCGACAGCGCCGGCGACGGTTCGCGCCGGATCGCGGGCGTCGCCGCGGCAGCGCGGATCGTCCGCGAGGCCGCCGAGGCAGGCTGCGACGCGGCCTGGCTGGCGCTGCCCGCCGGCCAGCCGCTCGCCGCCGCCGCCATGGCCGACGTCCGCCGCCTCGCCGGCGGCATGCCGGTGCGGATCGTCGCCGACGAGGAGCCGGCCGGCGCGGCGCTGCGGCTGCCGGGCGACCGGCTGATTCCGGCGTCGGCGATACGGGAGATGGCGGCCGGCGCGCCGGTGCCGGCGGGCGCGGGGATCGTTCGGCTCGACGATCCGCGCGCCTCGGCCGAACTGTTGCGGCGTACCGGCAAGGCCGGCGACGGCCCGGTATCGCGCTGGCTGAACCGCCCGGTGTCGCGCCGGCTGTCGGCGCTGCTGCTGCGCGTGCCCGGCATCCGTCCGCTGCACGCCACGGCCGGGACGGCGCTGCTCGCCGCAGCGATGTTCGGAGCGCTCGCATTCGGCGGCGGCCCCGGCCTGGTCGCCGGAGCGCTCCTGTTCCAGGCCGCCTCGATCTTCGACGGCGTCGACGGCGAACTGGCGCGCGCGACGTTCCGCGCCTCGCGCGCCGGCGCCCTGCTCGACAGCATCGTCGACGTCGCCACCAACCTCTTGTTCGTCGCCGGGCTCGCCTTCAACCTGTGGGCGGGTGGCAGCGACCAGGCGCTGCCGGTCGCCGGCTGGGGCTTCGTCCTGTTCGTGCTCGGCCTCGGCGCGATCGCCTGGCGCTCGGCGCGGGCCGCCGGCCCGTTCAGCCTCGACGCGGTCAAGCACGACTATGGTCAGCGTTTCCCCGGGCGACTGATCCCCCGGCTGATCGACGCCGCGACCATCGTGTCGAGCCGCGACTTCTTCGCGCTCCTGTTCGCGTTGCTGATCCTTGCCGGGTTGCCGACGGCGGTGCTCTATATCTTCGCGGCGGCGGCGACGGTCTGGATCCTGTTCGTGATCGGCGCGCTGGCGCTGCCGGCACGCTCGCCGCTCGCCTCCTCGACGCGATAGGTGGTCGGGGGCGCCGCTTCGGACTTCTTCAGGAAGGCATAGGCGTCGTGCTCGACCGCGCCGGCCGGCAGATGCTCCGCCATCGCGCCGAGGTCGGAGCGGATCCGATCGAGATAGAAACGCGGCAGCGCGTCGCTTTCGCGCTCGAAATAGCGGCGCACCTCGGCGTCGGCGTCGAGCGCGCGGCGCACGCGCCGGAAGTGGCGGATGCGGCCCAATCCCTCGCTCGACACTGCCCGCAGCAGGTTGACGGCGCGCGACGTGAACTGCCGCGTCCCGCTCCACCGGCGGGCGATGGCGCGCGGGGCGAAGGAATATTCGGTGAGGTCGAGCAGCCGGTCGTAGAAATCCGCCCAGCGATAGTGTTTCGGGACGACGTTCATCACCTGGTTGTTGTCGAGGAAGTGGAAGGGGAAGCCGAGCACCCGCCCGGCCCGCTGCAGCTCGAGATTCTCCGGCGTCGCCTCGCCGAAGGCGGTGCGCTGCGAATAAGCCGGGAAGGCGCCGGGGACGCGGTCGACGAACGCCTTGGTCAGCTCGAACGGCTCGGCGCCCTCGTCCTCGTCGAGTCCGAGGACGAAGTTGGTTTGCACGTAGGGCATATGTTCGAGCATCATGTTGATGTGGTCCGAAACCTGCTCGACCTTGGCCATCCCCTCGCGCGCGCCGGTCTTCGACTTGAAGCCCATGCCGAACCAGGATTCGATGCCCGGCAGCAGCCCGACGAAGCCGGCCGCCGCCATCCGGCGCACGTTCGCTTCCGACAGCAGCGACAGGCTGCTCTCGGCGATGAAGCGCAGCCGCCGGCCGCTCGAGGCGGCCTCGATCGTCGACAGATATTCGTCGAAGCGGACGCCGAAATTGGGGTCGTGCCAGCCGATCACCGCGTCCGGCATCTCGCGCTCGACGAAGCGCAGATCGTCGAACAGCT
>Ga0299913_10005864_pt1 | contig 10562 bp, 7 predicted proteins | sample RVTome_9_FD_201360 | JGI IMG/M metagenome (GOLD analysis project Ga0299913, IMG submission 201360) | Soil microbial communities from uranium-contaminated site in the Upper Colorado River Basin, Wyoming, United States - RVT155D38 (version 2) ... | reverse complement strand
CCGGGATGCTTCTGGCGATCATGGTCATGGGCGTGCTGCTCGGCCTGGGACCGGCCATCGGCGCCGCCGTGCAGGGGGACGCCTGGCTTCAGGTACTCGCCGGAGGATTGGTGCTGGGGCTCTACGCCGCTGCGCTGGCGGGGGTCGGATTGCTGGTCGGCGGCGCCGGCTGGCCCAAGCTCGCGGCACTGGCGGTCGGCGGCCTGACGCTGCTGTTCTACCTGATTGACCTGCTCGGTCAGCTGCTCGGGCTGTCTCCCGAGCTGCTCAACATCTCGCTTACTCGCCACCTGGGCCGACCTATGGCCGGCACCTTCGACGTTCCTGGGCTGGTGGCCTGCGCCGCGCTCGCGCTGGGCGGGCTCTTACTAGGCGCATGGCGCTTCGGGAGGCGCGACCTGCACGCCACGTAACGTGGTGCGCAGCCACGCCCCCGGTTTTCTGCGGTCACGCGCCCGGTCTTCCGCGGCCAGGCGCCCGGTCTTTTCCAGGGCGGAAGGTAACGGCCAAGAAGCGTGGCTTACGAGCGCGGAAAGGGTCGAAGCGGGCCTGATCTCGGCTGCCTGGCCACGTTGGCGCCCAATTCGGTGCTAAGTTGGCCGCTGCCTTCGGGTGGGAAAAATCGGCCTGCTATCTGTCGCCGGAGTAGGCGGCCGCGGGATGGTCGGACGCGGGAATAATCGGTCGATAGGCGATAGATAAGCGGCCGTGCCGATCATGCGCCCGATGGCCAACAGAGAGCGCCGGCTTGATCGGGCGGCATGGCTGTTCGAACGCGACCTATTGTCGCTCGGCGGTGACCTGCGCGCGGCGCGGTTGGCGGCCGGCCTGACGCTCGAAGAGGTGGCGCGCCAGATCGGCACGTCGCCTGCGGACGTTTATCGGCGTGGGCGCGCCCGGACCGCTCGGCTTCGGCAACGAATCCTTGCCCGGCATGCCGCGGCGGTCGGATTGCGCGTCCGGATCAGGGCGTATCCGGAGGGAGCGCCGCTCCGGGACGCGGGCCAGATCGAGCTGGCGAGGCGGTTTCGCCTGCGCGTGCCGGCGGTCGTGCCGATCGCGTTCGAGGTCCCGGTCTCGAGCGAGCCCGGCGATCTGCGTGCGTGGGATGCGCGGCTCACCCTGCCCGGCTGCCGATGCGCAGTCGAGTTCGCGTCGTCAGAGCCACCCACGCCAACCGCCGAGCGCTGGCGGCTACGCACGACATCGTCGCGGCGAACTTTCCGCTCGGCACGCGCGCGGTCATGGCCGCTCGCGCCGCCGGGCGCGACCCCGGCACGAACGGGATCGCGCTCATCTAGCGCCAGTGGCGCCATCTAGCGCCAACTAGTGCCAACACCCGGCGGCAGGTTTGACTTTCGGCGGTCGGGCGCCCACCCTCGTTCCAGAGGGAAGCACCACGGGGGCGAGAGAGGAACGGATGACCGCCCGTCACCGATCGACATTCACCCTGCCACTGGTCGTGCTTCTGGCCGTGGCCTGCAGCGCGACCCCGGTCGCGACGCCGGGATCCCCACCGCCCAGCGACACGCCCGCCTCGTCGTCAGCGACCGATCTCCCGACGCCCAGCCCAGTACCGACCCCGACCGCCAGCATCACCGCCACGCCCGAACCTTCGCCGCGCATTTTCACCAGCGACGACGGCCTGCTGACGATCGAGGCCCCGCCCGGCGCGATGCCTGACGATGTCGAGCTGACAGCCACGGCCCAAGGGCCGGACGATGCGCCGCCCGAGCTGGCCGGCATCCAGATGCGCTCCGCGTTCTACCTCCTCGAGCCCGACGGTCTGACATTCTCCAAGCCGGTCATGGTCACCCGCCGCGGCAACATCTCCGACATGGGTTACGATCTCGACGAGGACGGCATCCCGATCATCAGCCTCGCCCTGCGCACCTCGGACGGTGCATGGAGCTGGCTCGAGGACCAGGAGATCGACGTCGATGGCGATGACCTGGTCGTCTCAGGCAAGGCGAGCCACACGAGCATGGTGATGGGCTTCGGCGGCACGACTTTCGTGCGGCGCGACATCAGCGAGCCCAGTGCCAGGGTCCCCGTCGGCCAGACGTTCTCGGTGTTCGGCGCGCTCGATTACCGCGCCTCGGACGGCGCGCAGCCTCTATTCGGAGCGACGCTCGGGCCGTATGCAGAAGGGGACGCGGCGACGATCGGCGACAGCAGCCCCGATCACGGCGTCACCTTCCAGCAGGACTTCCTCTGTCAGAACAACGGCACGTCCTGGGTCGGCGTGGCGGTCGACATCGATGGCGTCGCGTCCGGACAGTTCTTCGGCCGGCTGGAACTGGCCCCGACGTCAACCGAGCTGTACGTCGGCATCGACCTGAACTGCTTCACGCCGACGCAGACGCCCACGAGCCTCGCGCTCGCCTTCGACGCCTGCTTCAGGACGGTCCACCAGTCGCTCGGTGACTTCGCCTCCTACCTCCTCGTTCTTGTCTACCTCGCCGGCGAGAGCCGCAACGTTCGCGTCGAGTCCTTCTCACTGACGGTGGAAGGTGCCAACGATGGGCACGCGTACCAGCTGCGCTACGACGTCGATCAGCTCGCATTCGCCGGCGAGCTCGGCCTGCACAACGCCGGCAAGAAGAGGATCGTCCGCCTCGTTGCCCACCTCGACGACGGCTCGACGGTTGACCTGACCCAGGATCTTATCGCCAAGCTCGGTGGCGAGGAGATCAACGTGCGCTTCCCGCAGGAGGACGAGTTCGGCCGCTGCGAAGACCAGTAGGGCGCGGTGCCGGAGCCCATTGTTTCCAGGGGAGAAGATAACGGCCAAATAGGGCCCGTTCTGCCTATGAATCAGGGTTGAAGTTGGTCATCCCTTTCGGGGGCGGAAAGACTTAGCGAACCAGCGCGGCTCTGAGGCGCGAAGTTGGCCGATACCTTCCGGGGGAGAAAAGTCAGAGCGTGGCGAGCCGTGCGGCGGCCTCGTTCAGGGTTGAAAGCTTCTTTGGGAAGGCGAAGCGGATCTTGGTCCGGCCCAGCTCCGGCCGCGAGTAGAACGACGAGCCGGGCACCGTCGCGACGCCGGGTGACTCGGTCAGGCGACGGGCGAAGGTCGCGTCGTCCTCGTCGGTCAGGCCCGCGACGTCGGTCATCACGTAGTAGGCGCCGTGCGGCGCGTAGGTCCTGAAACCGGCGGAATCGAGTGCCGAAACCAGCGTGTCGCGCCGCTCGAGGTAGTCTGCCGCAAGAGACGCGTAGTAGGAATCGGGCAGGCCGAGCGCCACGACCCCGGCGGCCTGCAGCGGCGCCGCGGCACCCACGGTAAGGAAGTCGTGCACTTTGCGGATCGCGCCGGTCAGGACGTGCGGCGCGATCACCCAGCCCACGCGCCAGCCGGTAACCGAGTAGGACTTGGAGAGCGAGTTGATGGCCACTGTCCGATCACGCATGCCGGGCAGCGTGGCCATGGGGATGTGCGTGCCGGCGTAGAGGATGTGCTCGTAGATGTCGTCCGTGAAGACGAGCGTGTCGTGCTCGACGCACAGCCCGGCGATCGTCTCCAGCTCGGCCAGCGTGAAAACCTTGCCGGTCGGATTGTGGGGCGAGTTCAGCACCAGCCCGCGCGTCCGTGGTCCAAAGGCTGCGCGCAGCTCGTCGTCGTCGATATGCCAGTCGGGCTCGTGCAGCGTTACGTAGCGCGGCACGGCGCCCGAAAGGATCGCGTCCGGACCGTAGTTCTCATAGAAAGGCTCGAACACCACGACCTCGTCGCCCGGGTTGAGCAGCGCAAGCATCGAGGCGATCATCCCCTCGGTCGCGCCGCAGGTGACGGTTATGTCGGTCTGCGGGTCGACCAACCAATCGGGATAGAAATGCGCCGTCTTGGCGGCGATCGCTTCGCGGAAGTCGCGCGCACCCCAGGTGATCGCGTACTGGTTGACGTCCGCGTAGATGGCCGCCGAGGCCGCGTCTTTCAGCTCAATCGGGCAGGCGAAGTCGGGGAAGCCCTGGGCCAGGTTGACCGCGTCGTGCTGGAGCGCCAGGCGGGTCATATCGCGGATGACCGACTCGGTGAAACGGGCCGCCTTGTCGGAAACAGTGGTAGGGCTGGGGCGCGTCATGGGAGCTGATCATAGGCACCGCCACACCGGCTGCGGTGGCGAGCGGGTTCGACCCGCTGCGCTACGCTCGGGTGAAACGACGTCACGAGAGCTGGCAGGCACCCGTCGGGTGCACCTATTCGGTGATCAGCGTGCCGGTCATGGTCGGGTGGAGGTCGCAGACGAAGCGGTACTCGCCGGCAGGCAGCGGCTGGACCTGGTAGATCCGCTGGGCCGGTCCGCTGAAGATCTCACCCACGAAGACTGCCCCGTCGCCGTGGATGCTCACGTTGTGCGGCGCGCTCTCGCGGTTCTCGAACCAGATCGCAAAAGGCGCCGCGGCGGGAGCGGTCAGCTCAGCGCGATCGAACTGGATGTTCTGCGCCGCGAGGTCGAGCGTTACCGCTGGCGTTGCGAGAGGCGTCCCGGCCGGCTCACTGCCGCAGCCGAGGGCCAGGATCGTCACTGCTGCGACCGCGACTATGGATCGTTTCCTGAGCCGCCCGAAGGCGAGACTCACGTCTCCGGTTCGGCCGCTTCCGGTTCGGCCGCTGCGGGCCGGCGGAGGGCACTCCGGAGAGCCGTAACGGCCATGTCACGCGCGAAACGCAAGGCCGGAACGACTTCGTGCCGAGCACGGATGAGCGCCAGCCCGATCAGAGCGAGCAGCACCAGCTCGACGGCCTTGGTGACGTAGGCGAGCGTGAAGTAAGGGCCCATGATCGCCCAGCCGACTATCGTCGTGATCGTGTAGCCGGCCAGCGCGATGAGGGTCAGCGGGCGCAGACGGCGCATGAAGTCCATCGGCGCGACCAGCAGGACGGCCAGCGTGACGTAGCCCGCCGCGTTGAGGAGAAAGAGCATGCCGCCGAGCGTGAAGTGGATGTAGGCGGTGGTGAGCGTCGCGGCGACGATGGCCGCGAGCAGGACGGCAGGCGCGCGCTTGACGAGTGAGTCCATGGAAGTCCCCATATTTGTGAGCTGGCGGTGTGACGGAGTCGCAGCGACGCGGCAAATATAGCGCGATCTGCGTATCCGCAGGGTGAGCTTGGTCGCCCAATGACATCGACTGCGGCGGCGACGCGATGGAGTACGCTCATGTCGAGGTCTCACTTCACGGAGGGTTGCTGTGCCCTGTCCCCGCTGTGGCGCCGAAACGCGTCCCGGCCAGAAGTTCTGCGCCGAGTGCGGCCTCGCCCTGAGCAGTACCTGTCCCAACTGCGGCGCTCCTTACGAGGGCAGCCCGAAGTTCTGCGCCGAGTGTGGATTCAACGTCGGCTCGCAGCCAGCCGCCCCCGCTGCCACCGCGCACGCGGCCACGGCCCAGGCCCAGCTGCCGGCCGCCGAGCGGCGCTACGTCTCGGTGCTCTTCGCCGACCTGGTTGGTTTCACGCAGCTGTCGGAGCAGCAGGACCCGGAAGAAGTGCGCGACCTGCTGTCGCGCTACTTCGACGTTGCACGCGAGGTGATCGACGGTTACGGCGGAACGGTCGAGAAGTTCATCGGTGACGCAGTCATGGCAGTGTGGGGTGCACCGGTCGCGCGTGAGGACGACCCCGAGCGCGCCGTGCGGGCGGCCATTGAACTCGTCGATCGCGTCCGCGGGTTGTCGATCGTCGAGCAACACCTGGCCCTGCGCGCGGCCGTCCTATCCGGCGAGGCCGCGGTCACGCCCGGCCGAGTCGGTGAGGGGATGGTTGCCGGCGACCTGGTCAACACCGCCTCACGCCTGCAGTCGGTTGCCCCGCCGGGCGTCGTGCTGGTCGGCGAGTCGACCTATCAGGCGACCAGCGCGGCGATTGCCTACGAGCCGGCCGGCGACCAACTGCTCAAGGGCAAGCAGTTGGCGGTGGCTGCGTGGCGTGCACTGCGTGTGGTCGCACGCATCGGTGGTGAGGGTCGCGAAGAGGGCCTCGAGCCGCCCTTCGTGGGGCGCGACGAGGAATTGCGGCTGCTCAAGGAACAGGTCCACGCCTCCGAGCGCGAAAAGAAGATGCGCATGGTGGCCATTTCCGGCCAGGCCGGTATCGGCAAGAGCCGGCTGATCTGGGAGCTCGAGAAGTACCTCGACGGGCTCGCCGGTCCCCAGCTGTACTACTGGCACCAGGGCCGGTCGCCCTCGTACGGCGAGGGGATCGCATTCTGGGCACTGGGTGAGATGGTCCGTCGACGGGCGCGTATCGCGGAGGGCGAAGACGAGGCATCCACGCGCGGCAAGCTACGGGCGACGCTCGACGAGTTCGTTCCTGACCCACAGGAGCGACGTTGGTTGGAGCCTGCGCTGGGCGCTCTGCTCGGCATAGACGAGGCCGACTGGGCTGCCCGCGAGCAGCTGTTCAGCGCGTGGCGCACCTTCTTCGAGCGGATCGCCGACAAAGGCCCGACGGTCCTGGTGTTCGAGGATCTGCAGTGGGCCGACACCGGCCTCCTCGACTTCGTCGAGCACCTGGTCGAGTGGTCTCGCGACAGGCCGATGCTGGTCGTGACACTCGCGCGCCCGGAGTTGCTCGATCGTCGGCCGAACTTCGGCATGGGCTACCGAGCGCTCGTCGCGCTGCACCTCGAACCGCTGCCGAACGAAGCCATGCGAGCGCTGTTGCACGGACTCGTGCCCGACATCGGGGAGGCTGATCTGGCAAGGATCGTCGAGCGCTCCGCGGGCGTGCCGCTATACGCGGTCGAGACGGTGCGCTCGCTGGTCGATGGCGGCCACCTCGTCCGGCGAGGCGACGTGTACGAGCTGGTCGGTGAGTTGCCCACGCTCGACGTGCCCCCGACTCTCCGCGCACTCATCGCCGCGCGGCTCGACGCCCTGGAGGCCGGCGATCGCGCACTCCTTCAGGACGCGGCAGTTCTCGGACTGGCGTTCGGCGTGCCGGCCCTGGCGGCCCTTACTGGCGGATCCGAGCAGCACGTCGAATCCCAGCTGCGCCAGCTCTCGCACAAGGAGCTCGTTGCGCTCGAGACGGACCCGCGCTCTCCCGAGCGCGGCCAGTATCGCTTCCGGCAAAGCATGATCCGCGAAATCTCGTACACGACACTGTCGCGCCGCGAGCGCCGGGCGCGCCACCTGGCGGCCGCTCGGTACTACGAAACCATGGACGAAGACGAGCTCGCCGGCGTGCGGGCGACCCACTACCTGGAGGCATTTCGTGCGGCGCCCGAGGGCGAGGAAGGAGCTACCGTGGCGGCGCAGGCGCGAGTGGCGCTGCGAGCGGCCGCCGATCGTGCATCTCGGCTCCATTCACCGGCCCAGGCGTTCCACTACTACACGCAGGCCATCGCCGTGACCTTTGACGAGGCGGACCTGTCCGAGTTGCACAGCAGGGCCGCGTTCTCCGCCTATCGCGTTGGCGACCTGGATGCAGGGTTCGAACACATGCAGGCCGCGATCAATTGGTACCGGGCCAATGGGGACCTCAATCGAGCCGGCGAGTTGACGGCAGACGTCGCCGGTTGGCTGCTTGAGGCCTCGCGCCTCGAAGAGGGCATGGCGATGCTCGGCACCGCGCTTGCCGGCTTGCCCGCCGATGCTTCGCGCGCCTCGATCAAGCTCAACGGACAGCGCGCTCGTGGCCATCTCTTCCGTGGCGAGGGGGAGGAGGCCTTGACCGCGATCTCCGCCGCGCTCGAGACAGCCGAGCGGATGAACATCATTGAGCCCACTGTCCAGCTCATCATCACCAAGTCGTGGGCGCTGGGGCAGGTGGGGCGCTTTCGCGAGGGTCTAGCGCTGCTGACTGGCGCGATGCACATCGCCGACGCCGAGGACGAACTGTTCGCGCGCATCAGGACGCGCTTCAACCTGAGCTCGATCCTGAGCGCTAACGATCCGCACCGCGCCCTACGCACTGCGCGTGAGGGAATGGCGATCGCAAAGCAGTACGGAATAGCGTTGTCGGCGGCGACTTCTGCGGGCAACGCCGCGCACGCCGCCCTGATCATCGGCGACCTCGATGAGGTGCTGCGCCTGGAGGAAAGCGCCGGCGACGTTGCGACCTCGCTCTCCAACTTCGTCCACGGTCACGCGGCGATTGCCCTGGCGCTGCGTGGCGACATGGACGCGGCCAGGCAGCGCATGGCCGTGGTTGCCGAGATGGTCGCGGGCTCGACCTCACCGCAGGACTTGGGGGCGCACCTATACCAGCGCGCGATGATCGCGTTCGCAGATGGTGACTTGATCGCGACACGAAGCCTGGCGCTCGAGGCTCGCGACGCTTACGCCGGAGGCGACCAGCCAATCAGCGCCGTCATCGCCGGCCACATGGCGGCTCTGCTCGGTGACCTCTCGGCGCTGCGCAGTGATCTGGAATGGATGGGTAGCCCGGCCGGCGCCGTGTGGCTGGAACGATCGCGGCAAACGCTTCTTGCGGCTCAATCCGCCCTCGAGGACCGCGTCCAGGAGGCGCTCCAGGCGTACCGCCGCCTGATCGACGAGTGGCGTGCTGCGGACCTGCGTTTCGATCTCGCGCTCACGCTGCTCGAGCGCGCCCGCCTGCTGGGCGAGGTCGACGCGGAGGCCGCCGCCGGGCGGGCCGAGGCGGCCGAGATCTTCGCCGCGATGGGTGCCGAGGGCCTGCTCGAGCGAATCGAGGCTGGAGCCGGGCCACTGGCGTCGGCGGCTACGACCTTGGCGCAGCCCCGGCCAGGGGGAGTCGTGGCAAAGAGACGCTGAACAAGGCACCGCCGCCAAGGGCGTCGTCGACGCACAGCGTGGCGTTCTGGCGCGCAGCGAGGATGCGCGCGATGGCCAGGCCCAGGCCGGTGTTGCCCGTCTCGCGGCGGCGTCCGGCCAGGCGCGCGAACGGCTCGAAGATGCGTGCCCGCTCTTCGATCGGCACGCCCGGTCCCTGATCGGCGACACCGACTTCGACGCGTTGCCGGACGCCCTCGCCCATCGTGCGGACCACGAGCCGGACCGTGCCGCCGGCAGGCGAGTGGTCTATGGCATTGTCGATGAAGATCATCAGCAGCTGAGTCATCCGGTCCGGATCGGCATCCACGATGAGCTGCTCGTCACCGCCCGCCGCGCCGTCCTGGACGACCTCCAGGCGCACGCCACGCTGGCTGGCCAGGCTGTCAGTGCGCCGAGCCAGGTCGGCCACGAACGAGCGCATCTCGATGGCCTGCTTGTCGATCGTGATCGCGCCGGCGTCGGCCGAGGCGAGCGCGAGCATGTCGCCGATCAACCGCCCCAGCCGATCCGATTCGCCGACGATGTCCTCGACCAGCCTGCTGCCCTCAGGCTTGATGAGGTCCTCGCGCTGCAGGATCTCGGCCGACGCGCGCATCACGGCCACGGGCGTGCGCAGCTCGTGCGACGCGGCAGCGACGAAGCGCCGCTCGGCGGCGAACGCGGTCCGGATTGGACGCATGGCACGCCCGGTTACTGCAAGCGTGACCGCCGCCGCGCCGAGCAGACCGGCGACGCTGGCGAGGATGATCGTGAGGAGGATCTGTCGGTTCTGCTCGGCCTGAAGCGTGAGCACGAAGCCAGACTGGAGGACGCCGGCCAGCCCGCCGTTCTGGTCTCGTACCGGCTGGCTGAGCAGCCTGATCGGCACGCCATCGCCATTTACCGTCCGCCAGTCATCGCCCGCTGCGATGGCCGCGTCGGCCGCGGCCACGTCAGGCAACCCTGCGAGGGAGACGCGCTGCGGGTTGGAGATCACCTCGCCGCCGGCGGCCAGCAGCAGGAAGAAGGTGTCGGCCGAACCGGGTGTCCGATCATCGATGTCGGGCAGGCCGAAGCCTGCGCTGGCGGTCGGCGACGGGGAGGGCAACTCCGACGGCTCGGCCGTCTCGTCGGCGTCATCATCATCGTCGTCGGCATCGCCGCCATTCCCCGAGTTGTCGCTGCCCGGGCCGGAGTTGTCGCCGCCCGGGTCCGAGCGCTCATCATCGTCGTCATCGCCTCCATCCGGTGGTTGCTGCGCGAGCTGCTGCTCGAGCAGTACGAGGCGCGTCTGGGCAGCGGCGGCGAGGTTGCCGTCCACGGCACGCTCAGCAGCGCCGATCGCCACAGTCGCGGTGATAACTCCGACGCCGGTCAGGAGCGCCGCGATCAGGCCGAGCGTGATGAGTGCCAGGCCGCGCGAGGTTCGCCTGACGATGCGGTCCATGGGCGATCCAGCGGAGCGGGGGTCAGGCGCCCGGTCGAAGCGCATAGCCGACTCCACGGACAGTGCGCAGCGCGTTGCTGCGGCCAAGCGCCGCGAGCTTGCGGCGCAGGTAATGGACGTACAGGTCGACGACGTTCGAGTACACGTCCGGCTCGGCTCCCCAAACCGAGTCGAGGATCTGCTGCCGTGTCACGACCTGGCCGGCGTGACGGATCAGGTACCCGAGCAGCGCGTACTCGCGTGCTGACAACAGCTCGCTGCGGCCGTCCACGGTGACCTGGTGCCGATCGGGATCGAGCTGGATGTCGCCCGCCGACAGTCGCTCGCTGACCAGCTCCCGACGTCGCCGGGAAAGTGCCCGCAGCCGCGCGAGCAG
>Ga0299913_10005863_pt1 | contig 10563 bp, 8 predicted proteins | sample RVTome_9_FD_201360 | JGI IMG/M metagenome (GOLD analysis project Ga0299913, IMG submission 201360) | Soil microbial communities from uranium-contaminated site in the Upper Colorado River Basin, Wyoming, United States - RVT155D38 (version 2) ... | reverse complement strand
GTGACCAGGGCCTTTTCTCTGGAGCGGGCGACAAGATTCGAACTGGCGACCCTCACCTTGGCAAGGCGATTTGGCAAATGCGCCGCCTTTTGACCCTGGGTGTCTTAAGCGTTTCTTCCCAGGTCAGAGGGCAGATCGAGAGACTCACCCTTGGGCATTGGTGGTCATCCTTAGTCATCCTTGCAGGAGCGGAACAGGAGCGGAAAAGCTGGTCGTCTTAGATGCCGGCCACTACGCCCCATCCATGGAAATCGAGTGCGGTCACGACCCTGACAGGCGCGATGAGTATGACTTCAGCGATGGAGTGAGGGGCAAGTACGCAGACCGCTTCGCCGAAGGCTCGAACGTCGTGGTTCTCGACCCGGATGTGGCCGCCGAGTTCAAGACACGCGAAGCCGTCAACGATGCGCTCCGTGCCCAGCTCAAGAACGGGCGCCGCGCCTCTTGAGACGATGGCTAGGGCCTAGCGCCGCATCCACACCGGTTGCAATCCGATCGATGCTCAAGATCAGCACACTTCGGACGAGATGGAGTTCCCAGACGCGTTAGGCCCGAAGTCCGGAATCCAGGCTGTGTCATTGATGGTTCCGGCAACCATGTTGCGTCTTAGATTCAGACATTCGACGCGATTGCCGGTCGCAGGCGCGCTATCATTGTCCTCATCCGAAAGGCTTATCCCTCCAATAACGCTCAATCCTCTAGCACTCTCGTCCTGCATCATCGGAATAACAGGCTCTTTCACAATGAGGTTGCAACGAGCCGATACGTCCCGCACCTGGTTGGCTTCGGCTCCCAACGTCCTCTCCGAGACACCCCCAACCAGGTTCAGACCGATCAGATCCGTATCGATCCGGTTATTAGAGATGTTTGCGCTCTCGATTACGTTTGACCTGCCGCCATTCGCACCGATGAGGCTGACCCCCCCAGCCCACATGTTGACGTAATCGGTTCCTTCTTCCGTTTCATGCTGGATCAGGTTGTTGCGAATCGACAGAGTGCTAACGGCATTTCCTTCACTATGTTTGCTGAAGGCGTCACCGGTGTGCCCACCCATGAACTGCACGCCTGCGGTCAATCCGAGCCGCAACAGTTTGAGATGAATCACGTTCGCGTAGATCCGCACGTTATCCACGACGTTGTCGCTCCCTCCGCAGCACGCTCCAAAGGAGTAGACCCCATGCGCGATCTCGCCCTTCATTGTGTTGCCGCTAACCTGAACGTTGCTTAAGACGTTGCGGCTCGGATAACCAATGGGCGAGTAGCTGCGGTTGTAGAAGTCAGTCGCCCCATCTCCGGCGAGCAACGCGATGGCGGTTCGACCGGCTCCGAATGAATGCCGTTCCGAGATGTCGATCGTGTTACCGATGATCCGAAGGTCGGTAACGGAATTATCCGTCGCCCCCACCATCCCAGATCCGATCAGCATTCCCTGTGAGGGGTCTCCTAGGATCGAGTTATAGGCAATGACCCCATTCGAAAGCCTGTTCTCCTTCGAATCACTCCAGAACCCCATACCTAGACCTATACCGAAGAGAGCTTCCTCGGTAGATTGATCGATATTGATCGAGTTATTAGCGATCAAGATCCGATCCACCACATCACCGATCGCGAAGTGGACATGGAATTCGATCCCCGCGCCTTGGGATTCGATCGTGTTCCCAACGATCCTGGTATCCAGCCACGTAGTGTGCGTTTGTTTGGAACGCATGTTGGCGAAACAATCACCACAGCTGTCGTGGACGATCCCTCCCCTTTCGGTCTCCAGAACCAGGCCGGTGAACGAGTTGCTCAAGCTCTGTCCAGTGTCGTCATCGGACAGGTGCACACCGAAGCTGAAACCGCGCACCGCTAGGGCATGGAGCCGATTGCCGCCAGAGGTAACTCTGAAGCCGAACACGAGTGAGGTAGAAGAAGTTGCTCTTCGGTTAAGCACCGTGATATCCGGGCGCCCATCAGCATCGACGTCGCCGTTGATGAAGACCCCGCCACCTTCGAGGGCCGGTATTTCCCCAAACACTTCAATCTTGGAGCCTGCTAGTGCAGGATCGAAAACAACTGTGTACTGACCCGGACTGTTGTTCGTGGCCATGATTGCTTCCCTTAGGGAAATGCCATCGCCTCCGGGGTTCGCCGCCAGCGCAGCAGGGCTCGAAGTGCTTCCATTTGTCGCGTTAGACGAAGTTCCGACGGTGATAACGGACCCAATGGTCTCCTCTTCGCCTGTAGGCACGCCCGTTGGCAGAGGAGCCGGAGTCGGAGCACCGACGGCGCCACAATGGCGGAGTTCCGGAACCCGTAGATGACGATCAGGAGCCCGAGGTGGGATCTCGCACCTAGTGACATCGAGTCCCCACGTCGTCATCGAGCCTGCGTACCCACCTCGCTCGTCGGTGATCCGCAGGGTCCACGTTCCTTGCCTCGGCTGCCCGGCTAAGCGATGCAGTAAGTCGTTCGGCCTCAACTTCCCCGTGAAAGGCGGTAGGGAGCTAATGACCGATGTTGCCCCCGCGTCGTCGAACTCCGTCCCCGAGAAGTCATCTCCCCACAAGCCAACACTGTCGGCAAGCACAACTGATTCACCCCAGGGAGCGAAGAGTTCAATCCGAAGGTCAGAGACGAATGGGTGCATGACGTTCAGATGAACATCGACATCATGGACGACCGCGGTCCCGGAAAAAGAAAGCGCCGCTTCAACCGTTCCATGATCGGGAATGGGCAAAGGACCTTCCGTCCACCTCGGCTTAACCGTCTTGCAGCCGCTGGGACCCCGCGTCATGTCGGCGCTTCTTGAAGGGGCCGCCAACGAAACGAGGACCAGGAGGATGATGCAGGCTGCGGCAGACATCCGACTTCGAGATCTCGATAAGGGGCGCTTGGCGTTCAGCACGCTCTTGGTCGGCAATAGAGACACGATCAGTGGTGACCACTTGTTCCGAACGGTTCGCTCCTGTGATCGACGCATGCTGGTTGGCCTCCGGCTCTTCACTCCAAGGAGACCCCTCCTGGGCACTCACGTCAATGGAGCGTGGACGGATCGGCGGGGGATCGTAGGACGCCTGATCGGGGGACCAAAGCTCCGCTTGGTCACAACTCTGCCGGAACTACGTATCGCCACGAAACCCCAACAGGTCTACACATGGATTTGGCGGGCGTTTCTACTGGCCCAAAGCGGTGGGGAAGGGACGCGATCGTGGCCAAGGGCAGACGAACCCTCTCAGTATTAGTCGCCGCAGTGAGTGTGACGATCCTGCCGGTCCCCGCAGTCCCTCAAGCGTCCGCGAGCCACACCTTCGGCAGGAACGCATTCGTCAACGGAAACGTGGCCGCTACGTGGAACGCTACGAAAAAGGAGGTCGCGGTCACGTGGTCGGATTCCGCGGTCTCCTCCTACAACCTCACCGGTGTTGTTCAGGTCTACTACGGAACGGTGGTCACTGACGGTGTGATCGACGCGTATGGAGATCACGGAGGGAAGGGAAGTTACGCGGGGTCGTCCGTCGGAGCGGGATCGAAAACGTTCGCTCCCTCCGCGGTTCCCGCCGGCGCTGACTTCTACGTCCAGATGGTTTGGTTTTGCAAATATCCCGGGCCATGCCCGACACACGGTGAAAGCGCCACAATTATCTACTCCGAGACGGTTTTGGTGAGTGTTTCGAGTAGTGGGCCGACTCCGACTCCCACCCCATCGCCGGAGGATCCCGACGAGCCCGAGGAGCCCGACCCCGCGCCCGACGCACCTTCATTGCCGACCGTATCTATTCGCGAGTCACTAGATCGGGGAGGGATGTGGGAGCGGAATCCGGACGACAACAATTCCGCGTTTCCGCAATTCATCGTGTCTCTGTCGCGTGCAGCTGATGAACATGTGTCCGTGAACTACCGGTTCGGAGAGACGCCGCCACGGCCGGGGATTACCGAAGGCAATGCCATTCTGGGTGAGGACTACGTAACAAGCCCGTCTCTGTCTGTAGGCACCGTGACCTTTTCACCGGACCAGGTCTCCGAAACGATCGACGTAGCGATACTTCCGGATACGACACCAGAACTGGATAAGACTTTTACCGTGACGTTGGAGGCGGTGTCGGCCAACGCGACGTTGGGGGCACCGCGGTCGGTGCGGTTCGTCATCCTCGACGACGACGGCATCGCGGTGCCCGCCGGGGCGATCACGGACGGGACCGGGCTGATCAACGGTGAGTGGATCAATGGTTACGGGCATGTCGACGAGGGCGACGTCATCGAGGCCAGCATCTTCTCTCCGATCAAGATCATCCTGAGCGACAATAGATCGGTGATCGTGCTCGGGGCACTCGCCGACCTCAAGGTGGGAGATGGCGGGACCCTCAGGCTGATCAGAGGAAGCGCGCTCTACAATCTGCTGCCCGGCCGGTGGAAGATCCTCGGGCGCGGCGCGCGAGTGAGAGTGAAGGGAACCATCCTCTCGATGGAGACGTCGGCGAAACGGGACCGGATCCGCACCTATGAGGGGTCGGTGGACGCTACGGGGGCCAAGGGCAAAGCAGTGCGGGTCAAGAGGGGGTTCGAGACCGTGTGCCCGGTCAAAAAGGCGTGCGGCACGCCGAAGCGATTCTCGCCACCCTCAAACCCGTTCTGGGAATCCCCGATGTGCGTGTCCGGAACCAGCTGCGCGGTCGACGGCGACGATGTGTCGTGGGTCCTCGATCTCGCGTCCGTCACGGTGGCATCGTCGCCCACTGAGATCGAAGTGACGTTCGTCACGCACAACCCCTGGACGGCCACCGATCTAGGTTCCAACGACTACCCAGCTGTTGATTTCGACAGTCTCGGTGGTGATGGCGAGGACTTCTCCGCGTACCTGTGGGCCGATGATGGCGAGCTGGTCGGCGCCGTCTGGTCGTATGAAACGAGGACTGACATCGCTCCCGCCGAGGTGGAGAAGATCGATGACTGGACGGCGCGGCTCACGTTCGATCGCAGCCTTCTCCAGGAGACGAGAGAGACGTGGTGGTATGCATATTCGACCTACGTAGACGGGGGTCAATGCGACATCACCCCCGAGGGCGATTTGGAGTGCCTGGACTGGGCCCCCGACCGGGGGTGGCACGTAATCCCCGACACCGTCGATGGGCCGGACACCAGCGTGACCACCGAAAGAAGGTCAGGCTTGTCTGTTCAGCGGGCCCGGTCTCCTTGGGAAAGCCGCCACTAGACCCTCCTTAAGCGGGAACCGAAATAGCGCCGACGCCACCCGGGCGACATCGGGCCGAATATGGCCCGAAGAGGGTGCGTTGAACAGGTGTTCGATGGCTTCGGGAAAAGGGAAAACCCCCTGTCACCAGGGGGTTTGTCCAGAGCGGGCGACCAGATTCGAACTGGCGACCCTCACCTTGGCAAGGTGATGCTCTACCACTGAGCCACGCCCGCAGAAGGCCGCATTATAGATGTGCCCCGCCCGGCCCAGGGAGCCTCCGCCCGGATAACCCTCCTCGGAGAGCTTGGTACGCTCCCGCGGGGACGAAGGGGGCAAGTGGAAGATTTCGACAAGCATCTAGACAGCGCGCGCCTGTGGTGGGGACTAGACGATGTGGTCCTAGAGGCCATCATCGAAGGCCAAGCGACCGGAGAGCCGTTCCGCCGCGTCGCCAGATACACCCGGTCCCTGAGGATCTCGGCCGGCCCCTCACCGAGCAAAGCCCAAGTCAATGCCGCGATCACCAAGATCGCGATCCGGCTGGCGGCCACGCCCGAGTTCAGTCCCCGTATTCCAGAAAAGGAACGCCCGCGGGTGCTGAGAAGAGTAAGGCAAACATTGGTGTTCACCGCGCTCGGCACCGTGGCTTTAGTCGCTCTCTTGGTCGCAGGCGATGCAATCAACATCATCGAGCTCCCGCGGCCGATCCGGGTGATGCTCGACCGCTTCGGGATCGACCCTCCGGACGATCAGACACGTACGGATGATTCCCTCGAGGGGGCGAACCCGCCGATCGATGGGGACAGCGGGGCGGTCCTCACACCCGCTTTCGCGTCGACGGAGGAGAGCTCTGAAGCGACGCGATTCGGGTCCGAGAAAGTGCCGTCTCAAGGCAGCGAGGAGGACGGTGCCAAGGATAAGAACGTCCCCGCGACGCCCGCCGAACCTCCTGCAGAGCCGCCCGCGGACATCGACGAGCAGGCCCCTAGGAACCCGGGCGACGATGGGCGGTCCCGTCAGCCAACCGCGCGTCCCGAACCCACCCCACGTCCCGAACCCACTCCAAGTCGGCAATCCGCCCCACGACGCGAACCCACCCCGCGGCCGAAGCAGACGGAGCGCCCAGACCGGCCCTAGGTACCGCTGCTTCCGAAACCACCCTCGCCGCGATCTGATGCCGGGAGCTCGTCGACCTCTTTCAGCTCGATCGGTGTCACCTTCTGGATGAGGAGCTGAGCGATCTTCTCGCCGCGCTCGATACGGATGCTGTGCCCGCGCGCGAGGTTGATGACGATCACCTTGATCTCGCCGCGGTAACCGGAATCGATCAACCCTGGAGCGTTGACGAGCGCCAGCCCTTGCTGGATCGCCCGGCCCGAGCGCGCCTGGACGAAACCGGCATATCCCTTGGGGATAGCAACCGCGATCCCGGTGGGGACGGCTTTGCGGTCGCCAGGAGACAGGCTCACATCCTCGGCTGCATACAGGTCGAGGGCGGCGTCGCCCGCGTGCGCATACGCGGGGAGCGGCAGGTCCTTGTCGAGCCTATGTATCGGTAGCTTCATCGTCGAGCGGCTCCCTGTCCTTGGGGGGCGACTTCTTCAGCAACAGCCCCAGCTCCCGTTCGAAGTCGTCGAGTTCCTGGAAGTCCTTGTACACGGACGCGAACCGGAGGTACGCGACCTCGTCGAGGTGTCGGAGACGCTCGAGAACCTCGCGGCCGATCTCGGCCGACGGGATAGGCCGCTTCAAGTAGCCCCGCATCGCCTCTTCGACATCCTCGGTTAGGGCATCGATCTCGGCCGTGGTCACCGGACGGTTCTTACAGGCGCTCACCAGTCCCGCGATGATCTTCTCGCGATCGAACGGCTCTTCTACACCGTTTCGTTTGACGACCAGAAGAGGGACCTCTTCGGGCCGTTCGAAGGTCGTGTAGCGGCGATTACAGCCGAGACATTCGCGGCGGCGTCGGATCGCCCGCCCTTCCTCTGCGACACGGGAGTCGACGACCTTGTCCTCCTCGACGCCGCAGTAGGGACAGCGCACCCGCTATCTGCCCTCGCTCGCGACGAACGACGACCAGGGGCACCATCGCTCCCCCATCCACCGTCTGCGATGGTTCTCGACGAAGTTGGGGTGCGCATCGCAGACCTCGACGAACACTTCACCGAGCACGATCGACCCCGGGCTCATCGTGTATGACCAGTTCGGGTTGTAGCGCGCCCCGCGCCGCACGATCCCCGAAACGATGCGGCGCTGATCCTCGTTGCGGCCGAGGTCCGTGCGCAGCTGGCGGATCGGCTTCTCCTTGCGCACGAAGATCGCGAACGGATCGACCTCGGGACATTCGTTCGGGTTGCCCTCGCACCGGAAACCGAGGGTGAAGAACGCGCCGACCTCGAACGTGTCCTTGAACTTGCCGACCGACGTCCGATACGTAGCGCGGAAGATTCCGGCATTGCCCTCGTGAAGCCACGTCCACTGGTGCAGCGCCTCGGGCGGGAGGAAGCGTCTCTCGGGACGGAGCCGCACCATCACGTCACCGCTGCCGGCTTCCCGGATCGCCCCACCGAAGAGCTCGATGCGCCTGTTGGACCCGTTCGCGAGCGTCAGGCCAACGTTTCGATCGTCGAGGAACCGGTTGCGATCCGCGCGGAACGACACGTCTCCCGCGGCCCCCGTTGCCACGACCGGTAGCGCGAGCAGCACGACGCACAGAGTTGGAATGGCGAGGCGACTACCCCTCAAACAGCCTCCGCATCGTCCCTGAGCTTCTTCAGTTGCTTCCGCAGGTCCCGCAGGCCCTCTTGATACCTCTCGACGCTCTTCTGTGCAGGAACGTCCGCAGCGGGAGCCTCGACCTCGGCCCCACACAACGGGCAGCGGTGGGGACGAAGCCTAAGCTCCGCCCCGCACTCGCTGCACTTCTTGGGTCCTGCCATAGGCCTTAGGCCTCCTAGGAACACCCGCTCGTCGAGCCGCAGGACGGACATGCGAAGCACGAGCCGGCGGGGTTCATCTCGACCCCGCAGGTGCCGCAGAAGGGCCGGGATCCGACGCTGGCGGTCGCCACCGGGCCGAGGACGATGATGCCCTCGTCCTTGGAGTGACCGTTGCCGTTCCCGTTCCCATTGCCGTTGCCGTTGCCGGTCGTGGTCTCGGGCCCCTCGAGCTTGGACTCGATCTCGTTCTGGCGCTCGCCGGCGGTACGGATCCCCAGGGCGTGGCGCTCCTCGGGGGCCAGGTATTGAGCCGCGAGGCGGCGGAACACATAGTCGAGGATCGAGGTCGCGATCCGAAAGTCCGGGTCGTCGGTCATGCCGGACGGCTCGAAGCGGGTGTTCGCGAACTGCTTCACGTAGGCCGACAGCGGGACGCCGTACTGCAGCCCCATCGAGATCGACACCGCGAACGCATCCATGATCCCGGCGAGCGTCGAGCCCTGCTTCGCAACCCGCAGGAAGATCTCGCCGACGCCCCCCTCGGGGAACTCACCGGCGGTGAGGTAGCCCTCGGTGTCGGCGACGCGGAACTTGAAGGTCATCGAGCGGCGCGCCTGCGGCAGGCGACGACGGACCGGCTCGCCACCGTCGGTGGCACCGGCCACGGCCACAACCTTGTCCTTCTTTGCGCTCGACAGCGGCTGAGCGACCTTGCAGTTGTCGCGATACAGAGCGAGGGCCTTGATACCGAGACGCCAGCCCTCGATGTAGACCTGCTCGACGTCTTCGACGGTGACGTTCTCGGGCAGGTTGACGGTCTTGGAGATCGCGCCCGAGATGAACGGCTGCACCGCACCCATCATCCGGATGTGACCCATGTAGTGGATCGAGCGCTCGCCCATCGCGGTGTCGAAAACGGTCATGTGCTCGTCGCGTAGATGCGGGGCGTCGACGACGTGCGAGTTCTCGTCGATGTAAGCGACGATCTCGGCGATCTGGGTCTCGTCGTAACCGAGCTTACGCAGCGCACGAGGCACCGTCTGGTTGACGATCGACATCGTGCCGCCGCCGACCAGCTTCTTCGTCTTCTTCAATGCGAGGTCGGGCTCGATACCGGTGGTGTCACAATCCATCAGAAGGCCGATGGTCCCAGTTGGAGCGAGCACCGTGGCCTGGGCATTGCGGTAGCCGTGAGCCTCGCCGAGCGTGACCGCTTCGTCCCACGACGCGCGGGCGGCGGTAACGAGCTCTGGCGGGCACAGTTCGCTGGGGATCTCGTAGGCCGCGTCGCGGTGCTTGTTCATGACCCGGTCGTGAGGCTCCTTGTTCTTCGGGTACTCCTCGTAGACACCGACCCGGCTGGCGATCTTGGCCGAGGTCGCGTAGCAGTGGCCGGTCATGATCGACATGAGGCTGGCGGCCCATGCGCGGCCCTCGTCCGAGTCGTACGCCAGGCCCTGGCTCATCAGCAACGCACCGAGGTTCGCGAAGCCCTGCCCGAGCTGACGCATCTTGTGTGACGTCTCGGTGATCCTGGCCGTCGGGTAGCTGGCGAATCCGACCGAGATCTCCTGCGCGAGGAACATGACCTCGATCGCATGCTTGTAGGAGTCGACGTTGAAGCTGTCGTGGTCGTCGATGAACTTGAGCAGGTTCAGTGATGCCAGGTTGCACGACGAGTTGTCGACGTGCATGTACTCGGAACACGGGTTCGAGCCGTTGATCCGGTCCGTGTTCGAGCACGTGTGCCAGTCGTTGATGATCGTGTCGTACTGGACACCGGGGTCGGCACATTCCCACGCCGCCTGGGCGAGCTCGCGGAACAGGTCTTTCGCCTTGACGGTCTCGATCGGCTCGCCGGTCGTCACCGCCCGTAGCGCGTAGTCCTTGTCGTCGATGACGGCCTGCATGAACTCGTCGTCGACGCGTACCGAGTTGTTGGCGTTCTGGTACTGGATCGAGTGTGTGTCCTTGCCGTCGAGGTCCATGTCGAATCCGGCCTCGCGCAGAGCGAGAGCCTTCTTCTCCTCGAGGGCCTTGCACCAGATGAAGTCACGGATGTCGGGGTGACTCACGTTCAGCACGACCATCTTGGCCGCACGACGCGTGGCGCCACCGGACTTGATCGTCCCGGCAGATGCGTCTGCACCACGCATGAAGCTGACCGGCCCTGATGCGGTGCCACCGCTCTTCAGTCGCTCCTTGCTCGAGCGGATCTTCGAGAGGTTCACTCCCGAGCCCGAGCCGTGCTTGAAGATCGTGCCTTCTTCGACGTACCAGTTGAGGATCGAAGACATCTCGTCGTCGACCGAGAGGATGAAGCACGCGGAGCACTGCTCCTTGCCCTTCTCGCGCCAGCCGACGTTGAACCACACCGGAGAGTTGAACGCCGCCTTCTGGTTGACGAGGAGGTGGGTGAGCTCGTCCTTGAAGATCTGGGCCTCGTCG
>Ga0299913_10005862_pt1 | contig 10564 bp, 10 predicted proteins | sample RVTome_9_FD_201360 | JGI IMG/M metagenome (GOLD analysis project Ga0299913, IMG submission 201360) | Soil microbial communities from uranium-contaminated site in the Upper Colorado River Basin, Wyoming, United States - RVT155D38 (version 2) ... | reverse complement strand
GCCCCTTGAGGAGCGTGAGGATCTCCCGACGGTGGGGCTCCGCGATCGCATTGAAGGCGTCAGCGGTGGTCCTGGCACGAGCCATGTATGGATCATATGCCTATATAGGCAAATGTCAACCCAAACGACCACAAACCCCCTGCCAGGAACCGCTCCTCAGGCATGCCGATCTCGGATGGGTCGAGATATGAGCGATTCCGCTACACATAGCGCGAAACGAAGAAAGACCATGGCAGAAGGGTATGAGAAGCGTTTTCCCAGGTCACAACGCCAGCAATCGAAGTATTGCCTGGTAGTCGATTTGCTCCGCGGGTAGGACTCGAACCTACAACCAATGGATTAACAGTCCACTGCTCTGCCAATTGAGCTACCGCGGAAGGTACGCCGAATGGCGAGACCACAGGTTACCAACGGCACCCTGGTACTCCCATTCACGTCGAGAGTGCACCGCGTGTCGAAATACGCAACGCTTTGCACTCTCGTCACTGGGTTCAGCGTGGTCGTGCACAGGGTCCCGGAAACCACGACCTGTTGCTATAGAGACGCTAAATCAGGCGTCTTCGAGGAAGCCCTGAAGGCGGCCCGACTTGTCCGGGTGACGGAGTTTGGCCAGGGCCTTGGTCTCCAGTTGGCGGATTCGCTCCCTGGTGACGTTGAAGTGGACTCCCACTTCCTCGAGGGTCCTCGGCTTGCCGTCCGCGAGGCCGAAACGCATCACGAGCACCTGTCGCTCCCTCTCGCTGAGACCCTCCAGAGCCTGGGCCAACTGTGTTTGCAGGGCACCGAAAGTGGCGACGTCCGCCGGCATCTCCGAGTCGAGGTCTTCGACCAGGTCTCCTAGGGTTCCGTCCTCGTCCTCGCCGACCGGTGTCTCCAACGAGACGGTGTCCTGTGCGATCCGCCGTAACTCGACGACACGGTCCACCGGTAGATCGAGCTCATCGGCGAGCTCTTCGACAGTGGGCGGCTGCCCGCGAAGCTGGGTCATTTCCCGCTGCAGGCGGGTCAGCTTGTTCACCGAGTCGAGAACGTGGATCGGCATCCGGATGGTGCGCCCCTGATCGGCGATGGCCCTCGAGATCGACTGTCGGATCCACCACGTTGCATAGGTGGAGAACTTGAAGCCGCGGCGGTAGTCGAAACGCTCGACAGCCCGCATCAGGCCAACGTTCCCCTCCTGGATCAGGTCGAGCAGGGCCATGCCCCTCCCCACATAGCGACGGGCCAAGGAGACGACCAGCCGAAGGTTGGAGTTGACCAGCTGGTCGTGCGCCGACTTTCCGACTCGGATCTGATGGCCGAGCATCCCCCCGTCTTCGGCGGTCAGCGGCTCGTCGCCGTGGAGCCGTTCCTCGGCGCGGTGGCCCGCCTCGATCTGCATCGCTAGCTCGACCTCCTGTTGCGCGGTGAGCAGCGGATAACGACCGAGGTCGTTGAGATAGAGCCGGACCGGGTCGGATACGGAGATCTGGGAGACCTCGATGGCCTCCTCGACCACCCCCGGACCCTCCTCCATGAGCTTGATGCCCTTGATCCGAAGTTCGTCGGCGACCTTCTCGAACGCCTCACCCGGGGCCTCGATCTCCTCGAGCTGCTGCTGCACCTCGGCCATGGTGAGAAAGCCCCGGTGATTGCCACGCTTGATCAGGGCAGCGGTCGCGGTCGTCAGAGATAGTTCTGTCATTGTCCCAGGGAGCGTTTCTCCTGTTGTAAAGCTATCAAGCGGCGGAGCTTTTCGGAATAGGATTGCGCTCCTTCGTCCATTCCGGCGACCTCGGCATCGAGGGCATCGATCTCCGCCTCGATCCTGCGCAGTCTCACCCGGTTCATCATCTCCGACCACTCCGGCAGTGGACGTGCATCCATCAACAGCCCACGGATGAGTGTCTGCATGCTCGGGTCTTCGACGAGAGACGGGTCGAGCAGAGCGCCGGGAGCCGCCGACGCCAACTGCCCGGCTACTGCATCGAAGGCTCGTCGAAGCCTGGGATCCTGAAAGTCGTCGCCCGTTACGTTCATGTCCGGCGGATTACTCAAGACGACTCGAAATAGCTCTGTCTCGGCTCGGTCGAGAGGTGTCTCCGTAGCCGGGGCCGATTCTGCATGACGTCGTTTGCCCCCCCGGACGGCATTCTCGACCGTTGACAGGTCCACTCCGATGAGTCTGGCGACGTAGCGGTTGTACTCACCCTGTGCGATCTGGTCGTTCACCCGCCGCACGTGCTCAGCGGCCGCATGCAACGCACGAGCTCGACCCTCGGGCCCGGTCAGGTCGTGCCTCGACACCTCTTTCTCGATGCGATGCTCGAGCAGGGGCCTGGCGACGCGCACCGCCTTCGCCAGTTCGTCCCCCCGGCCCTCCTGATACAGGTCGGCGGGGTCGAGACCGTCAGGCATCGACACCACCCGGAGATCGAGGTCGAGACGGAATGGAGACTCGAGATCGTCACTGCGCAGGGCCGCCTTCGAACCTGCCTCATCGGAGTCGAAAGCGAGTACCACTCTCTCGGTGAACCTTCGAAGTAGGTCGAAATGCCCATCTCCGAGAGCGGTTCCACAGGTGGCCACCGCCGTCTTGATGCCCGCCCCATGCATGGCGATGACGTCTGTGTAGCCCTCGACCACGACCGCAGGGTTGTCGTCGTCCATCACCTGACGGGCCCGGTCGAGCCCGAAGAGCACCCGCGACTTGTGATAAATCGCAGAGTCCGCAGAGTTCACGTACTTCGCGTCGGGGTTGTTGGTGACCTCACGATCGACTTCGTCGATCTTGCGGCCTCCGAAACCTATCGGGTCGCCCCGGAGGTCGTGAATGGGAAACATGAGTCTCCCCCGGAAGAAGTCGTATATCCCGTGACGCCCCCGACGTCCGAGACCGGCTTCGACCATCACACGATCTTCGACTCCTCCTGTTCGGAGGTTCTTTGCCAGGGTGTCCCAATCGGTGCCGGCGAAACCAAGCTTCCACTCGTCGATGAGGTCGACGTCGTAGCCGCGACTGCGCAGATACGAACGGGCCGGACCGGCGTCCGGGGCCTTCTTGAGCCGCTGGTGATAGACATCCACCGCACGTCTCAGGGCTTCGACCGCAGCGGCCCTCCTCCCCCGCCTGTGCTCCTCCCCTGGGTCTCGCACCAGAGTGATCCCGGCTTTGGAGGCCAACATGTCGAGTGCCTCGGAGAACTCGACTCCCCTCGTCTCCCTGACGAAATCGAAGACATCGCCTCCTTTGCCACAGCCGAAACAGTGATACAGGCCGCGGGCGCGGTCTATCGACATCGACGGGGTCTTCTCCTGATGAAATGGACACACCGCCATGAAGGAGCGACCGGATTTCTTGACCTGGGTGACCTCGGAGACCAGCTCGACCAGATCGGTAGCTTCTCGCACCCGGTCGATGTCCCCACGTTCGGTCATAGCGGTCGATGATAAGGACGCCGCGCCGCGAGCGGATCAGGCGACTACCGCAACGACCTCGAGTCGATGTGCACTTCATCGGTCCTGCCGGCGATGCCCCGCACGCTGGGGATTGCGATCTCGTACATATCGGGGGTGATGCTGGTATTCACCGACTGCCCTACGGTTGTCTCGTCGACGAAAGTGGCCGCGACATCGACGGTCGCCGGTTGTGTGTTCCCCTTGATCTTCAGATGCCCAGCTTTTCGTGGAGGTAAGCCACCAGCTTGTCCATCGACACCCGATCCTGGCTCATCGTGTCCCGGTCCCGGACCGTGGCCGCATAGTCTTCGAGAGAGTCGAAGTCGACCGTGACGCAGTACGGAGTACCGATCTCGTCCTGGCGGCGATAACGACGCCCGATCGATTGAGTTATGTCGAGCTCGACCATCCAATACTTACGCAACTGGTCGGCAAGCCGCTCGGCCGGCTCGATTAGCTCGTCCTTCTTGGAGAGGGGCAGGACCGCGACTTTGTAAGGAGCCAGCCGATGGTGGAGCTTCAACACAGTCCTCGACTCACCGTTCACCTCTTCTTCGGTGTAGGCGTCGATGAGGAAGGCAAATGTGGTGCGAGTCGCGCCGGCTGCCGGCTCGATGACATAGGGGAAGAAGCGCTCATCCGTCTCTTGGTCGAAATACTGGAGGTCCTCGCCGGAGAACTCCGTGTGCTGCTTGAGGTCGAAGTCGGTTCTGTTGGCAATGCCCTCCAGCTCGTCCCAACCCCAGGGGAACTCGTACTCGACATCAGCCGTTCCGGCCGAGTAATGACTGAGCTCGTCGGACTCGTGGTGCCGCAGCCGGAGATGCTCCCCGGCCATCCCCAAGTCGATATACCACTGCATACGCGCGTCGAGCCAATATTGGAACCACTCGGCGGCGTCTTCCGGACGACAGAAGAACTCCATCTCCATCTGCTCGAACTCCCGTGTTCGGAACACGAACTGGCCCGGTGTGATCTCGTTGCGGAAACTCTTGCCGATCTGGGCGATTCCGAAGGGGAGCTTCAGCCGGTTGGCACGCCGCACGTTCTCGTAGTTGATGAAGATGCCTTGGGCGGTCTCTGGCCTGAGGTAAACGAGGTTCTCATCCGACTCCACCGGCCCCATGTGCGTGCGGAGCATCAGGTTGAATTCCATGGGGTCTGTGAACTGCCCGGTCATCCCGCACGTGGGGCACTTGTCCGGATCGGCGAGCTTGTCGAGACGGTGCCTCGAGTTGCAGTTACGACACTCGACCATCGGATCATGGAAGACGTCCTCGTGGCCGGAGGCCTGCCAGACCCGGCGCGCCTGGATGACTGCCGAGTCGAGACCGACCACATCCGCACGCTCTTGCACCATCGATCGCCACCACTGCTCCTTTACATTCCGGAGCAGTTCGACTCCCAACGGGCCGTAGTCGTATGCGGAACGAAGGCCCCCATAGATCTCGGAGGATTGGAAGGCGAACCCCCGCTTCTTGGCGAGGTTGGAGATCGTGTCGAGTGTGACTTCGGTCATTTGTGTCGAGAACGGTGGCCTACTTCTCTGCTCTCGTCAATCTGAGGGATGGTCCTCGGCTCCCCCGAACCGACGGTCCCGACCCTGGTAGTCGACGACGGCGTCGACGAGGGCGTGCCGGTCGAAGTCAGGCCACAGGATTCCCGGGAAGTAGAACTCGGCATAAGCCGATTGCCAGAGCAGGAAGTTGGAGAGCCGGTGCTCTCCCGAGGAGCGAATCACCAGGTCGACGTCGGGCATATCGGATATGTAGAGGGCTTCGGCGAACATCTTCTCGTCGATGTCCTCGGGATCGGTGCCGGCCAGCTTCCGGGCCGCGTCCACGATCTCTCGGCGCGACCCGTAGTTGAAGGCGAAGACCAGGTTGAGCCGGTGGTTGACCTGGGTGAGCTCAGCCGCCTCGGCCATGTGTTTCCGATTGCGATCAGGTATCCGCGGGTCGTCCATGTCTCCGGCAAATCTCATGCGGACACCTTGCGCGTGCAGATCGTCACGTCTTCGGGTGAGCAGGTCTTCGTTGAACCACATGAGGAACTCGACTTCGTCTTCGGAGCGCGCCCAGTTCTCGGTGGAGAACGTGAAAGCGGTCACCCACTCGATCCCGATCTCGAGAGCGCCTTCGACCGTGTCGAACAAGGCCTGCTCGCCCGCGAGGTGGCCGGCTGTGCGAGGCAATCCTCGTTGATTGGCCCAACGGCCGTTCCCGTCGAGGATCAAACCGACGTGTCTCGGGATCCGATCGTGGTCCAATCCGGTCAGGTCGAGGCTCACTCCATCACCGCCAGGGAGATCAGCTTGCGGTCGAGGTGGTACTCGACGAACCGCCGGGCGATTCCCATGGCCTCGCTCGAGTAGGTGGCGTCCGTCGGAGGCAGCGCCATCAGCTCAGATCCGGCAAGGGCGGCCAGGTAGTCGGTTATCCCATCGCGAAGGCGGACCGCGCCCTCCACGCGACAACGGTCACAGATCGAGCCGCCGCCGGAGAACGAGAACCGGTGCAGGCCGTCGACCCGACCGCAACTGGCGCACTGGAGGAGCGATGGTGCGACACCGACGACTTCGGCCAGCTTGAGGAGGTAGGAGGTGATCAGATCTGGGCTGCGCACGCCCGACTCCAGCGTCTTGAGCCCTCGCTGGAGCAGCAGGAAGAGCCGTAGCGCCGATTCATCCTCCTGCGCCACAGCATCGGCCGCCTCCACCATGGTGCCGGCGGCCACGACGGCATCGAGATCTCCGCGCAGCCGGGGGAAGGGCTCGAGAACGGCCACCTGGGTGATGGTGTCGAGGTTGCGGCCCTCGTAGAGGATGAGATCGACATGGGTGAATGGCTCGAGTCTTCCACCGAAGCGGCTCTTGGTCTTTCGCACACCCTTGGCGACGGTTCGAATCTTTCCGTTGTTGGGGCTGAGAAGGACAACTACACGGTCGGCCTCACCGAACGGATAGGAGCGGAGCACGATGCCCTGATCGTGGACGATGGCCATGAGATCGACAGGGTATTCCGTGAAATGCGTAGTCTCGGGTACATGTCACTTCTCCCCGACGAGCAGGTCGAATCATTCACCGAGGACAATCCGGGGTGGACGTTGTCCGACGCCGAGATCACCAGGACCTTCGAGTTCGAGGATTTCAACGAGGCAATGGGTTTCGTCACCCGAGTCTCCTTGGCGGCGGAGAAAGCCAACCACCATCCCGACATCGACATCCGTTGGAACAAGGTGACCCTGACCCTGTCCACACATTCAGAGGGTGGTCTGACCGAGAAGGACCTCGAGCTGGCGACCACCGCGGCCGCACTGGCCTGATGCGAATTTGAGCGGATTTGACCCGGATACGGTTCCAGGAACCCCGAGTTCGCAGGTTCAACTGAAGTTGGGTGGGCGTTTCTCTTTGACCGCTGCCATGCCTTCGGCGGCATCGGGGGCGTGGAACCCGAGGAACTCGTAGGCCACGGAGGCGTCGAAGATCGGGTATGCCATGCGCAGCCAGTGGTTCAGTGTGTGCTTGGTCCAACTCAGCGCCTCGGCGGGGCCCGCCGCCAGTTGCTTAGCTAGCTCCATGGTGAAGTGCTCCAACTCCTCGTCGTCTACGACCTTGGCCACCAGACCAATCCGCTCTGCCTCCTCACCAGTCAGCGGCTCATTCGTCATCAGGTAATACTTGGCCTTGGCCATGCCGACGAGAAGCGGCCAGATGACGGCGGCGTGGTCACCTGCGGTGACGCCGATGTTGGTGTGACCGTCGATGATCCGAGCGGCTCGGCCTGCAACCGGGATATCGGCCATCAGGGCCGCCGCAAGGCCGGCTCCCACAGCCGGCCCATTGATGGCAGAGACGATGGGCTTCGAGCACTCGATGATGTTCCTCACCAGCTCGCGGGCCTCTTTGAGCACGCGACGGTGCCCCGTTTGATCGGCCATGATCTCGTCGATCATCTCGTACGCCCCTCCCGCCGAGAACGCGCGCCCTTTCGCCCGCAGCAGCACGGCACGAATCTCGGGTGAGCGATCCACATCCAGCCACACCTCGACCAGCTCGCGGTGTCCGGTGGCAGTGACCGCATTGAGTCGGGGCTCGTTGCCCAGCGTGACCACCAGGACCCCACCGTCCTCCAGGTCCAGGTTCAAGTATTCGTACCGCTCGGTGTCCATCACGTGACAGTAGAGCAAGGGCGATAATCAGAACATGAGGTATGAGAACAAGCGCGTCCTCGTCACCGGGGCGGCCTCGGGAATCGGGGCTGCTACCGCCCGACGGCTGGCCGCCGAAGGAGCGTTGGTCGCCGCGCTCGACATCGATGGCGTGGGGGCGTCCGCCGTCGCCGAGGCGATCGGCGGGCTCGCGGCCAGCGTCGACTTGAGTGACCTCGAGGCTGTCCCTGCCGTGGTCAGCGATCTCAGCAATGAGCTCGGGGCCTTCGACCTGGTGGTGAACTGCGCCGGATGGGACTTGGCGATGCCCTTCGTCGAGACCGATCGTGACTTCTGGCGCAAGGTGATCGGCGTCAACCTGATGGGGCCCATCGCTCTGACACACGCTGCCCTCACTCATATGCCAGACGGAAGTGCCATCGTCAACGTCTCCTCCGACGCCGGACGGGTCGGCTCAAGCGGTGAGGTCGTCTACTCCGGCGCCAAAGGCGGCGTGATCGGTTTCAGCAAGGCGCTGGCGCGCGAGGTGGCCGCTCGTGGCATTCGTGTCAACGTGGTTGCCCCAGGGCCGACGGCCACCCCGTTTCTCGAGCGCTTCGACGAGACGGGCAAACTGGCGGCGGCGATGGAACGGCAGACGCCTCTCAAGAAGCTGGCAACTCCCGAAGACGTGGCATCAGCCATCGTCTTCCTGGGATCGAACGATGCCGGTCATATCACCGGGCAGGTCCTGTCGGTGTCCGGAGGTTTGACCATGGTCTGATCTCCTGGTGATCGGGACGATTACCGCCGTATCGAGCGTCGAGCTCCCCAATCGCGAGTTGAGCTAGAGCTCCTCGAATCCCAAACGATCGAGCAGCTGTGGTGACCTCTGCCAGTCTTTTTCCACCTCTACACGGAGGATCAGGTTGACCCTGGTCCCGAGAAGCGACTCGAGCTCCGTCCGTGCCTCGGTGCCCACTGCCTTCAACAGGCCGCCTCCCTTGCCGATCACTATGCCTTTCTGGCTCGAGCGCTCGACGATCACGTCGACGGAGATGTCGAGCACTCCGTCCTCCCTGGTCTCTATGTCTTCGACTCTCACGGCAAGAGCGTGGGGCAACTCCTCACGCAGCCGATCGAGGAACTTCTCACGCACTATCTCGGCGATGACGACCGCCTCCGGTTGGTCGGTCGTCATGTCATCCGGGTAGAACGGTGGCCCTTCCGGGAGTCGTGAGACGATTCCCTCCACCAGTTCGGCCACACCGTCACCCGTGCGGGCCGAGATCGGGAAATACTCCTCGAACGGCCACTCCGCCGCTTCCACCAGTTGGGTCACGGTCTCCCCCCTCCTCGCCGTGTCGACCTTGTTGACCGCCACCACGACATCGGCTTTCGCCTCTTCCAGCCGCTCAGCGATGCGTCTGTCTCCAGGTCCGATGGGCATCGTCGCGTCGATGAGAAACAGGACGACATCCGATTCCGCCAGCGACCCGTACACGAGTGAATTGAGACGCGCGCCCAACTCGGTTCGAGGTTTGTGGAGACCGGGCGTGTCGACGAGAACGATCTGGTAGTCGTCGCCGTGGACTACCCCCCTAATGGCGTTCCGGGTGGTCTGTGGCCGGGAGGACGTGATCGACACCTTCGAGCCCACCATTCGATTGACCAGTGTCGACTTGCCGACGTTGGGGCGGCCCACCACCGCGACAAAGCCGGACTTCACCTCGTCTCGACCCGCTCCGTCACGGACACGGTGATTTCGGCGACACGACGGCCCTGCATTCGGGTCACCGTCAGGGCCAAGCGATCGAAGATGAAAACCTCACCTTCCTCGGGAACTCGTTCCGCCAGCCCAAGAATCAGCCCGCCAACCGTGTCGCCCTCGAATTCGCGGATTTCGATGCCGGTCACCTTGCTCAGCTCGTCAACCGAAAGTCGTGCGTCGACCCACCAGCCGTTTGCCAGCACGACCACGAGATCTTCTTCCAGGTCGGTCTCGTCTGCTATCTCGCCCACCAGTTCTTCGAGTAGGTCTTCGATCGTCACAAGGCCGGCGACGTCTCCATATTCGTCGACGACGATCACCTGGTGGGTGTGGCTCTCCTGCATTTCACTCAGCAGGGAAGCGGCGAGCTTGGTTTCGGGCACGAACTCGACCGGGCGCATCACTTGAGCAACCGAGCGTGGCCGGTCGTCCGCGTCGGTCAGCATGCGCAGGAGGTCTTTGACGATGACCATGCCGACGACGTCGCCGTCGGACGTCACCGGCACGCGTGAGAAACCTTCAGTCGTCGATATCTCGATCAACTCCTCGATCGACCCCGTGACTCCGATCGTCACCATGTCAGGCCTTGGGGTCATCACCTCGCGCACGATGGTCTCGCTGAACTCGAGAACGGAGTCGATGAGCTCCCGCTCCTGCTCGTCGGTCTCCTCGTCCTCTTCTTCTTCCGTCGATTCGTCATCATTGTCGACGTCGGGTATCAGGTCGTTGGCCCAATCCCCGAGCCTGACCGCACGGCGCAGCACACCGTGGGAGGCATAAGCCAAACCGGAAGGGTTGAGACGACCGAGACGTCTCGGGATCAGGTCGCCGATTAGAAACGAAACCACACCGAAGCTCACGGCCACGGCGAGTGTGTCCCAGCCGGCCCCGGTGTCGGCCACGAGAACTGCCGTGGCCAGGACTGCACCCACGATCATGAAGGCCGACGCAACCACCCCGACCGCCGGCGAGATCGCTTCGCGGTTCTCGAGCAGCTGAGCGACTGTGTCGGCTCCTTCGACTCCGTCGGAGGCGTCACGGAGGGCATCGGCTCGCGGAACGCGCGTGATGGCGGTCCCTGCACTCCTCAGCCATGCCGCGGTCAGTAGGAGGAGGCCGGCGACGATCAGGGCGCCAACGCTCATCGTCTCTTCTTACCCACCTTGGCCAACAATTGACGCTCCCGTTCCTCCATGCGCTCGGCTT
>Ga0299913_10005861_pt1 | contig 10564 bp, 9 predicted proteins | sample RVTome_9_FD_201360 | JGI IMG/M metagenome (GOLD analysis project Ga0299913, IMG submission 201360) | Soil microbial communities from uranium-contaminated site in the Upper Colorado River Basin, Wyoming, United States - RVT155D38 (version 2) ... | reverse complement strand
GCCTGCCGGTGGGGATCGCCGACCCCCGCGAGCGGCTGGCCGAGCTCCGCCGCCGAATGCGCGCGCTCAAGCGGTCCGCCGAGCCGCTCGTGGTGTTCCGCATCCTCCAGCTCCTCGGCCGCTCGCCGCTCTGGGTGCAGAGGGCCGTGGTCAAGATCCTGGCGACGAAGACGACGGCGGTCCTGACCAGCGTCCCCGGGCCGACCCGCCCGCTCTACCTGGCCGGCCGGCGGATCCGCGACTTCTTCTTCTGGGTGCCCCAGGCGGGCCGGGTCGGCCTGGGGATCTCGATCCTCTCCTACGACGGCCGCGTACGCCTGGGGGTGGCGACCGATGCCGGTCTGGTCCCCGACCCCGAGCGGATCGTCGAGGGCTTCCACGCCGAGCTCGCCGCGATGGCCGAGCTCGCCCCGGGCGAAGACGTCGATCTCTGAGGCCCGATGCGGCCTCAGCTCGGCCCGCGCCGGAGCCGAGGCGCGAGGATGAGCGCGGCGCCGAACAGGGCCAGCGAGGCGAACAGCGTGGCGGGCCGGCCCTGGGGGAGGTCCTCGACGAGCAGCTTGAGGGCGCCGAGGCCGAGCAGCGGGTAGACGAGCCGGCCGGCCTCGGCGAGCCGGTGGGAGCGGCCGGCGAGGCCGGCCGCGACGGCCAGCAGCGCCAGGACCGCGGTGCGCGCCAGGGCGAGGAGCCCTCCGTCCGCCGCCGGGCCGGGCGACACCGCCGGCACGAGGGCGGCGAGCGCCGCCAGCGAGGCGGCGGCCGCCCCGATGGCGGCGACGGCGAGCAGGATCAGGCGGGGCAGCGCGCGCCAGGCGCCCCAGAAGGCACCGGCAGCGGGGGGCGGGAGCGCGAGGCAGGCGAGGCTCGCGGCCCAGGCGGCGCCCGCCGCGGCGGTCCAGGGAGGCCAGGGAAACCGGGCCGGAGCGGCCAGGGCCAGGGCGCCCGCCGCCACGAGCCCCGAGGCGGCCGCGGCCGCGGCGGCGTAGAGCGCGGCGTGCAGGCTGAACGACAGGCGGCCGTAGCGCCCGCCGAGCCAGGCGAGGGCCACCGCCAGCGGGCTCCACAGCCAGGAGGGCGCGGGGAGCAGCAGCGCGGTCCCGGCAGCCGTCGTCGCCAGGCCGAGGCTGGCGAAGTAGTGGAGGCGTCGGCGCCGCGCCTGCTCGAGCCCGCGAAAGGCGACGAGGTAGGCGGCCGCGCCGGCGGCGAGCAGCGCGGCGCCGAGGAGAGCGGGGTAGCCGGGCGCGGCCCGGGTCGCCAGCCAGGCTCCGCCCGCGCCGACCAGCCACGCCGCCGCCGTCTGGGCGGCGACGAAGGGCCCCACCCGCCGCCAGCCGCGCAGCACGGCCAGCCCGAAGAGGGCCGTGTAGCCGACGGGCAGCGCGAGGAGCACGGCGAAGGAGAGGCCGTGGCGGACGGCCTCCACCTCTGCGGGCGCCGCCGCGGGTCGCTCCATCAGCCAGGATGCGGCGAGAAGCAGTGCCGCCAGGTCGGCGACGGCGGCCGCGGCCCACCCCACCCAGCGGAAGGCGCGCGGGGCGGGCTCGCTCCAGACGAGCACCAGGGCGCCGAGGCCCAGCGCGACGGCGAGGGCGGCGGACGGCGCGAAGGCGCGGGCGCCGAAGACACCGGCGAAGACCCCGGCCGTGCAGCCCGCCACGGCGATCCAGGCGATCGCCGGTGAGCCGTGCATGCGCGCGATGACGAAGAGCGGGGCGGTGAGCAGCGCCATGCCGCCGGCGGCGGCCCACGGCGCGAGCAGGTCGAAGCGGGTCACGGCCTCCCACAGCAGCGGATAGCCGAGGAGCGCCGCCGCCGCCGCGTGGTACGCGGCGCCGGCCGGCGAGCGCTCCGCGACCCGGTGGGACTGGAGCACCCAGACGCCGGCGTAGACCAGCCCGAGGACGACTCCCAGGGCGACCGGGACGGCACCCGAGTCGGTCAGCGCCCGCAGCAGGTAGCCGCCGCCGACGACCAGCAGGGTGCGGCCGATCAGGGTGAGCTGCTCACCGACCGTGGAGGCGCCGAAGGGCGTCGACGGCGCCTCGACGGACGGCGTCGGGGCCGGCGCGGCCGGTCGCCCGACGGGGACCGGGGCGCCCTCGACCGGCCGTGCACCCGGAAGCGCCGGGCCGGCGCGCGGCGCCGACGGTGAGGCGGCGGGTCCGCCCTCGATCCGCTCGACCCGCCGGCGGAGCTCGTCCACCGCCCGGACGAGGAGGGTGAGCCGCTCTTCGAGCGCGGCGAGGGGATCCGCCCGCACCGCCTCTCCGGAGTCGACCGGAGGGTCGGCGCGCCGGGGCCGCTCCGCCGAACCGCGTGCCGTCATCGCGTCCTCCACCGGTGGTGTCTCGGATCACCCTGGCCCTGCCGCGGGAGCGGCACAACACCCGGCGAGGCGGACTCCCCTCTGCCGATGCCCGCCCCGGGGCTCGGGCCGGGGCCCACCCGGCCGGGTGTCCGTCTTTCGCCGGGCACTTGGGTACAATGCCTCGGACCTCAGCGAGTCGTCACAGACGGACACGGCCAGAGGAGGAGACCTCGTGGCGGAGCCAACCCGGCGCCGGTTCCTGAACTGGCTGCTCGGCACCTCGGCAGGTGCCCTGGCGGCGGCCGTCGTCTATCCGGTCGCCCGCTTCGTCAGCCCGCCGAGCGTGCCGGAGTCGACCGCGAACCAGGTCGAGGCGGGCCTCGAGAACGACCCCGAGCTGCTCGAGAAGGGGTTCAAGATCGTCCGCTTCGGCGACGAGCCGGTGATCCTGCTCAAGACGGCGACGGGCGACTACCGGGCCTTCGCCGCCACCTGCACTCACCTCGACTGCATCGTCGAGTTCCGCCAGGCCGAGCAGCTCATCTGGTGCAACTGCCACGACGGGGTCTACGACCTGACCGGCCGCAACATCGCCGGGCCGCCGCCCCGGCCGCTGGACGCCTACACGGTCCACCGCGTCGAGCGCGGCAGCGGCCAGGCGGCGAGCCTGGTGATCGAGAAGGCCTAGACGATGACCGTCGGGGACCCCACGGCTCCGACCACGCGGCGGGCGGCGGTGCGCGCCTGGCTCGTCGACCGGCTGAGCCTCACCGGGCCGCTCGACAAGCTCGCCCACAAGTCGGTGCCCGTCCACCGCTACGGCGTCTTCTACTACCTCGGCGGGATGACGCTGTTCTTCTTCGTCGTCCAGGTAGTGACCGGCATCCTGCTGATGCTCTACTACCGGCCCTCCGCCGAGCAGGCGTTCGAGTCCGTCGAGTTCATCATGACCACCGTGCCGTTCGGCTGGCTGGTGCGCTCGCTCCACTCCTGGTCGGCCAACCTGATGGTCTACTTCGCGGTCGTCCACATGGTGTCGGTGCTGTTCCTCAAGGCCTACCGGCCGCCGCGCGAGCTGACCTGGATCACCGGCGCGCTGCTGCTCTTCGTGACCCTCGCCTTCGGCTTCTCGGGCTACCTGCTGCCCTGGAACCAGCTCGCCTTCTTCGCCACCAAGGTGGGCACCGACATCGCCGGATCGGTGCCGCTCGTCGGCGAGTGGCTCCTGCGCTTCCTGCGCGGCGGCGAGCGGGTGGGGGGCGGGACGCTGTCGCGCTTCTACGGCTGGCACGTGGCGATCCTGCCCGCGGCGGCGACGGTGATCCTGGTCGTCCACCTGCTGCTCGTCCAGGTGCACGGGATGAGCGTGCCGCCCGGAGCGGCGGCCGACGAGGCGGCGCGGCGGCGGCCGATGCGCTTCCTGCCGCACTACGCCCTGCGCGACCTGTTCGGCTGGGTCCTCGCCCTGGGCGTCCTCGCCACGCTGGCGGCCCTGTTCCCGTGGGAGCTCGGCGAGAAGGCGGACCCGTTCGCGCCGGCCTTCCGGGACATCCGGCCCGAGTGGTACTTCATGTTCCTGTTCGAGACGCTCAAGCTGGTGCCCGGCGGCGAGGTCGCGGGGATCGAGTACGAAGCGTTCCCGATCCTGCTCTCCGGCCTCTTCGCGGTGCTCTTCGTCCTGGTGCCCTTCTTCGACCGAGGGGACAGCCGCCGGGCCTCGTCGACGGTGACCCTCCTCGGGGTCCTGACGGTGGTCTACGCGGTGGGGATGACCGCCTGGGGCTACCGGTCGTGGGTGCCGGTCGCGGTGGTCGTCGCCACCCTGCTGCTCCTGGCGGTGCTCGCGCGCGTGACCCGGCACGACCCGCGGGCGGGGCGGGCCGGCGCCGCCGGACCGCCGAGCGGCCGGGAGGAGGGGGCGTGAGCGCGCGGGAGAGGTTGCGGAGGCTGCGCCCGCTCGGCGTGGCGGCGACGCTTCTCGCCGCGGCCGCCGCCGGTCCGTTCGCCGCCGGGAGCGCACAGCCGGCCACGGTCGCCGCGGAGGGAGGCGAGACCGCGCAGCCGACGGCCGCTGCCGCCGGACCGATCGCCGGGGAGGCGGCCTCCGCAGAGCCGGCCGGGCCGGTGAAGGCCGCCCGCACCTCGTGCACCGCCTGCCACGGGGACGCCGATCTCTTCGGCGAGGAGGGTCCGGCGCTCGTCGCAGCGGTGGCCGCGGGCGCCCACGGCGAGGCGGGACTGTCGTGCCACGACTGCCACGGCGGCAACCCGGACCCGGCGCTCGCCGACGACCTCGACGCCGCGATGGACCCGGAGTTCGCGCCGAACCCGTATCGCGGCGCGCCGGCACGGACCGAGATCCCGTCCTCCTGCGGCCGCTGCCACTCCGACCCGGTGCTGATGCGCCGGTTCCGGCCGGACCTGCGGGTCGACCAGGAGGAGGAGTACTGGACCAGCCACCACGGCCGCGGGCTCGCGGCGGGCGACCCGGCGGTCGCCACCTGCGTCGACTGCCACCGCACCCACGGCATCCTCGGCGCCGGCGACCCGGAGTCGCCGGTGTACCCGACCCGCGTCGCCGAGACCTGCGGCACCTGCCACGCGGACGCCGAGCGGATGGCGGGCTACGCCACCGCCGACGGCCGCCCCCTGCCCACCGATCAGCTCGCCGACTGGCGGAGCAGCGTCCACGCGGCGGGCCTGCTCGAGGGCGGCGACCTCTCGGCCCCGACCTGCAACGACTGCCACGGCAACCACGGCGCCACCCCGCCCGGCGTTGAGTCGGTCGCCTTCGTCTGCGGCCAGTGCCACGGCCGGGAGGCCACCCTGTTCCGCCAGAGCGCCAAGCGCGCCGGGTTCCAGGAGCACAACGAGCTGATCGCGGGGACAGAGGGCTGCGGCGACTGCCACTCCGAGCCCGAGCCGCAGGCGGCCCTCGCCGGCGTCGCCCACTTCACCGAGTGCGCCACCTGTCACGGCAACCACGCGGTGGGGCGGCCGGCGATCACCATGCTCGCGCCGCTCCCCGCCGTGCCCTGCGCCTTCTGCCACGAGCCCGCCGGCGCCCCGGCGCCGGTCCCCGAGCCGCCGGGCGCCGCGCGGCGCTACGAGCGGGTGCGGGACGAGCTGGTGGCCGCGGCCCGCGCGCGGGGGCTCGCGGACGAGGCGCTGTTCGATGCGCTCCTGGCCGAGGCGCGGGCGCTCGAGCCGCACACCGTCGCCGGCGAGGCGGGCGGCCGCGCTCCGCGGCCCGAGTTCGAGCGGCTGTGGGAGAAGTTCCGGCTGCCGCCGGTGCCGCGCCCCGCGCGGACCGCGCCGGTGAGCTGCGCGGACTGCCACGGGCCCGAGACGATGCTGGCCGCCGAGGCGGCGGGCTGGGAGACCTCGGCGGCGATGCTCGCGCGGCTGCAGGAGCTGACCGCGTGGACCGCCCGAGCCGAGCGGATCCTCCTCGAGGCGCGGCGCGGCGGGGTCCAGATCCGCGCCGCCCAGGAGGCGGTCGACCACGCGGTCGACGCGCAGATCGAGCTCCAGGTGCTGGTCCACACCTTCTCGGCCGCCGAGGACGGCGCCTTCCTCGCCAAGCAGGCCGAGGGGATGGAGCACGCCGAGGAGGCGCTGCGCGCCGGCCGGGCGGCTCTCGACGAGCTGCGCTTCCGCCGGGTCGGGCTGGCCGCCTCGCTCGTCGTCGTCCTCGTCGTGCTCGTCGCGCTGGCGCTCAAGATCCGGTCCTTGACCGCCGACGAGCCCGCCGGCTGAGCCGGTTCTACCAGCGGTACCCGAGCGACAGCTCGAGGATGTCCGCGTCGTAGGACTCGAGGCCGAACGCGCCCTCGTCGAAGTCGACCGTGCGGTACCCGACGCTGCCGATGTAGCCGTCCGCAAAGAGGTACTCGACGAACGCCCGGAGGTCGTCGCGCTCGATCGGGAAGCTCCCGTCGTTCTCGTAGAGGAGGAAGCTGCCGCCGACCGCCCAGCGGCCCGCCGCCCGCCAGCGCACGCGGCCGTCGAGGAAGTCGGACTCGGCCGAGTAGTCGATCGGGAACAGGGTGCCGAACGAGACGAGCTGGTCGATCTCGCGGTCGATCTCGACCAGGCCGTAGCCGAACGAGACCTCCAGCGTCTCGTTCCGCCAGCCGAGGCCGAGGTTGACCTGGTCGACCGAGGAGTCCCAGCCGGCGTCGTCGTTGTCGCTGTCGTGCCCGACGTAGGACCCGGTGAGGCTGAACCCGGACCCGAGGCCCCAGCTCGCGCGCACCCGGGTCCGCAGCCGATCGGTCGGCGAGACGAGGGTGAAGGGATCGTCGTACGAGCTCGAGTCGATCTCGGCGGTCACCCGCAGCGGCAGGTCGGCCGGGCGCCAGGAGGCGCTGCCGAAGAAGCCGGTGTGGTCGGTCTCCTCGGCGTGCCCGAGCTCGAGCCGCTCGCCCGCGGCGGCTCCTTCGATCGCGTCGTGCGCCACGTCGCGGGTCTCCCAGCGCACACCTCCCGCGAGGGTGACCGCGGGGGAGAGGGCGAACTGGAGGCCCGCCTCGGCGCCGGTCGTCTCGACGTCCCACGCGCCGAGGTTGCGCTGGGCGCCGAAGAGGAACTCGCCCTCCTGGTCGTAGGACCGCCGGTATGCGCCGCCGGTCAGCGACAGCCGGTCGGTGATCAGGTAGGAGAGGTCCACGTCGAACGCCTCGCCGTCCCGCTCGACCTCGCCGGAGCCGGTGAGGTCGGTCGCGAAGGGTTGCCCGTTGAAGGCGGTGCCCTGCGAGCGCTCGGCAGCCTCGACGTCGAGGTCGGTCCTCGCCAGCGTCGCCGCGGCGCGGACGGTCCAGCGGTCGTTGGGGCGGGCGATCGCCCGTACGACGTGCTCGTTCGTGCGGAAGTCGTACGGCTGGTCGAGGAAGAAGAAGTCGAGGCTCGAGTTCGGCGAGGGGTTCTCTCCGAGGCTCGCCCCCGGCAGGAAGAACTCGACCGCGTTCTCGTAGTCCTGGACCCGCTCCTCGACCGTCAGCGTCACCCGATCCCAGGCGTACTCGAAGCCGGCGTGCCAGGCGTTCGACGACTCGTCGATGACGCGGTCGAGCTCGAACTCGTCGCGCTGGAGATCGAGGGTCGTCGTCCCCTCGCCGCGCTTGGTGAAGCGGTCGAACCCGAAGGTCAGGGCGGCGCGGGCACCGAGGTCGACGTCGAGGTCGGCGCTGTCGCGGACGCGCTCGAGGTCGAAGTGGTGGAAGTCGCCGGCGTTCGACACCCGGACGTCGGGCTGACCCGGCGGAAGGAGCTGGTCCTGGTAGAAGTACTCCGACTTCCGCCGGTCGTAGCGGAAATCGAAGGAGCCGCGCTTGACCACGTCGAGCCGCAGCGTCTCGAAGGGGTCGCCTCCGTAGTTCGAGACGTCGAGGCGGAAGCGGTCGAAGTAGGAGCGGAGGCCGGAGCCCGGGACGAGGTCCAGGGTCAGGTCGAACAGCCGGGGACCGTCGTCGAGGTCGACGTCCTCGGCGTACTTCGTGCCGTCGCCCTCGACGTCCACCGACCGGTAGCCGACCCGGATCTCTCCCTCGAAGGCCCCGCCGTCGCCCTCGTCCTGGGCGAGGGCCGGGAGCGCGAGCAGGGTGCCGAGCGTGAGCGCGAGCAGAAGCTTGTGAGTCATCGCTGCCTCCGTCCGTGTCACTTCAGGAAGAAGCGGTCGAAGTTCGACCCGTGGATCGACGAGTGGCAGTTCGTGCACACCGTCGCGAGGGTGAACCGGGAGTGGAACCCCGGCACCGCGGCGTGGCACGAGAAGCAGAGCTCGGCGGTCCGCTGGAAGGTCAGCAGGTGCCGGTTCGGCGAGCCGTGCGGCGTGTGGCAGGCGGTGCAGCCCTCGACCTGGATCGAGCCGTGCTCGAAGACGAACGGGCCCTCCTTGTCGGTGTGGCAGCTCACGCAGCCCTGCTCGTGAGCGGCGAGCAGCGTGCCCCGGGGGCTCGGCGCGTGGGGATCGTGGCAGGACTGGCACTCCATGACCCCCTCCTGGAGACGGTGGCGCTCGTTGAACTCGAACTGGGTGAGCACCGCCGAGTGGCACTCGGCGCAGGTGCGGGTGGCGAGGCTCAGGTCGTCCATCGGGCGGGGCGGGAGAGCGGTCTGGCTGCCGCGAAGGAGCGAGACGCTCGCCGTCTGCGGGTGGTGGACGTCGTGGCAGGTCGCGCAGGTGACCCCGGCCCGGGAGTGCTGGCTGTGGAGGAAGCGGGGATGCTCGTCGCCGTGGCAGGTCAGGCAGACCCCGCTCTGCGCCAGCGGCGTCGTCTCGGGTCCGAAGGCGAAGACGTTGTCGGTGCCGCCGCCCTCCTCGACGTGCTGCGTGAGGTCGCCGTGGCAGGAGGCGCACGAGAAGGAGGGCCCGTGCTCCTCCGCCCACTCGGCGGAGTCGATCCAGGCGTGCGGCCCCCGGCCGAACGAGGCCACGACGTCCTCGTGACAGGCGCCGCAGAGCTCGAGGTCGTACTCGGCGGCCGCCGGCTCGGCGGCCTCGCCGGGCTCTTCCTGGGGGGGCGGTGCGCTCGCGGGGGCGGCGGCGGCGGGGGGCCCGGCGCTCCCTCCGAGGAGCACCGTCAGCAGCAAGATTCCGGCGAGCGCTCCGGGCACCAGGGCCCGGCGGAGCGCCGGCCGGCGGGCAATCCGTGAGATCGGCGACATCGTCGTGCTCCCTCCGTCGTTCGTGCAGGACGATCGACCACTGGTCGTCAGGATGGCGTCAGCCGGCTGCGTCGAACAACACCCTGCGAGGTGAGACGAGCAGCCACCCCGCCGGGTGGTTTCCCGCCCGCTCCGCGGTGGGTTGGACAGACGCGGGGCTACCGGGGAGAATGTTAGCGTACCGATCACGACGACGGAGGAAACGACACATGCGCCGGATCGCCCTGTTGCTGACCTTGCTCGCCGCTCCACTGGCTCTGGCCGCGCTCTCGACGGTCGCCGCGGCCGGTCCGACCTCGTCGCCCGCCGGCCCCTCGCCGGCCGCGGCGGGTACCGCTCTCGACGGGAAGAAGATCTTCCTCGCCGAGAAGTGCAACCTCTGCCACTCGATCGAGGTCGCCGGGATCGAGGCGACGACGAAGTCCGACAAGATGAAGGGTCCCGACCTCGGCGCCGTGGAGCCCGAGCTCAAGGGGGACGAGCTGATGAAGTTCCTGCGCCAGACCGCGACCCTCGACGGCGAGAAGCACAAGAAGGCCTACAAGGGGAGCGACGAGGAGCTCGGGGCGCTTCTCGGCTGGCTGACCGAGCAGCGGAAGAAGGCCGGCGCGAAGAAGAGGTCGTGAGGGGCGGGCGCCGGTGATCTCGATCGGCACGCTGTTCGCCGTCGCGGTGTTCGTGACCGTGGCGCTCGCCGCCTTGCCGGTCCTGCGGCCGGAGCTCACGCGCGGCCGCGGCGGCCGGGTCCTCGCATTCTTCGCCCTGTTCATCTTCCCCGCGCTGCTGACCGCCGGCGGCCTGACGGTCCACATGGAGCAGGCGAAGTCGACCGAGTTCTGCCTCTCCTGCCACCTGATGGAGCCGTACGGCGAGAGCCTGTGGACCGAGGACGCGTCGTTCCTCGCGGCGTCGCACTTCCAGAACCGCCGGGTGGCCCAGGACAGCGCTTGCTACACCTGTCACACCGACTACACGATGTTCGGCGACGTGTCGGCGAAGTGGCGTGGCCTGCGGCACGTCTGGGTGCAGGTACTCGGCGACCCGCCCCCGCCCGAGGAGATCGAGCTCTACAGCTCGTACAACAACCGCGAGTGTCTCCACTGCCACGGCGGCGCCAGGGCCTACGTCGAGAACGAGCTCCACGCCGAGGTGCTCGGAGAGCTGGCGAGCGGCGAGCTCTCCTGCCTCGAGTGCCACGGCCCGGTCCACGAGGTGGCCGACGTCGCCGAGCGCGAGCGGTGGACGCCGGCGGGCGCTCCGGCCGGCGAAGGGATCGACGCGGAAGGCGAGGGGATCGACGAGGAAGACGAAGCGGACGGCGAGGGAGGGGGTGACGAATGAGCGAGCCTCCCGCCGCGCCGCGCGAGCGCTCCCCGCGCCTCGACCGCAGGCTTCGCCTCGCCGCCCTGCTGGTGACCCTGGGCCTCGTCGTCGAGGCGCTGTCGTTCCTCTCGGTCCATCCGGCGGCGTTCTTCGCCTTCCTGGCCCCCGGCGCGCTCCTCGTGGCGGTCGGCGTCGTCGTCTACCTGTGGACCATCGTTTCCCACGCGGAATTCTCCTCTTAACCTCATGGTTATAAGGTGCGAT
>Ga0299913_10005860_pt1 | contig 10566 bp, 3 predicted proteins | sample RVTome_9_FD_201360 | JGI IMG/M metagenome (GOLD analysis project Ga0299913, IMG submission 201360) | Soil microbial communities from uranium-contaminated site in the Upper Colorado River Basin, Wyoming, United States - RVT155D38 (version 2) ... | reverse complement strand
TCTTCTCACCTGCACGGCGCTGCTCCTCGTCCCGGTCCTTCACGCGCAGCGGACCGTGAAACCTGTCCTGCACGGCCGCCATTGGATGGCGATCACCGGTAAACCGCTTGGCGCCACGGCGGGCGCCATGACCTTCCAGAAGGGCGGCAACGCCGTCGACGCGGCGTGCGCGATGCTCGGCGCCGTCTCGACCATGTGGGACACGCTGGGGTGGGGTGGAGAGACACAGGCGCTGATCTACAACCCGAAGACGATGCAGGTCGTCGGCATCAACGCCCTCGGCGTTGCGCCGACCGGCGCGACACCGGAGTTCTTCCGCAGCAGGGACATGGCTTATCCGCCGGAGTTCGGACCCCTCGCGGCGGTGACGCCAGGCACGCCGGGCGGGCTGATGGTAATGCTCGCCGAGTTCGGCACGCTGAGCCTCAAAGAGGTCCTTGCGCCTGCGATCGAGATGTCCGACGGCTACCCAATCGAAGCCCAGGCCGCGGACGGCATGGAGCGGCAGAAAGCGGAGATCAAGAAATGGCCGTACTCGAAGGCGGTGTTCCTGCCCCACGCTGGTGAAGCGCGGGAGGCGCCTCATGCAGGCGAGATCTTCCGGCAGGCGGACCTGGCGGCCACGCTGAGAAAACTCGTGGATGCCGAGCAGCAGGCGCTTTCCGCAGGCAAGAGCCGGAAGGAAGCGATCTATGCGGCATACGACCGGTTCTACAAGGGGGATATCGCACAGGAGTTCGTCCGCGGATCGCGCGAAATGGGCGGTCTCCACACCGTGGAGGATCTCGCCCGCTGGAAGGTCCAGATTGAAGAGCCCGTGATGACCGACTACAAGGGCATTCAAGTCTACAAGCTGACGGTCTGGACACAGGGGCCCGCGCTGCTGCAGTCGCTCAACATGCTCGAGGGGCTCGACGTAAAGGCGATGGGCTACAACAGCGCCCGGTACATCCACGCGCTCTACCAGGTGATGAACATGGCGTTCGCCGATCGCGACTTCTATTACGGCGACACCTACTTCCCGCCAGAGGAGCCCGTCACGGGGCTCCTGTCGAAGGACTATGCGCGCGAGCGGGTCAAACGCATCGACTGGACGAAGAACGATCCCGACGTCAAGCCTGGCGATCCGTATCAGTTCCAGGACGGCTCGAATCCGTTCCTCGATCTGCTGCAGCGATGGGGTGCGGAGAAGACTGTGTCCCAGGCCGATGCCGATCGCGCTCGATCGTTCGAGGACGGATTTACAGCGGGGACGACCTCAATCCAGACGGCCGACAAGGACGGCTGGGTCGTCTCAATCACGCCGAGCGGCGGCTGGATTCCGGCGGCGATTGCCGGGCGAACCGGGATCGGCATGAGCCAGCGCATGCAGAGTTTCGTGCTCGATCCGGCGCAGAACCCCTACAACGTCCTCGAGCCGGGCAAACGCCCGCGCGTCACGCTCACGCCGAGCCTGGCACTCAAGGATGGCCGGCCGTATCTCTCCTTCGCCGTCCAGGGGGGAGACACGCAGGATCAGAATCTCCTCCAGTTCTTCCTCAACGTCGTCGAGTTCGGGATGAACGTGCAGCAAGCGGCCGAAGCGGCCAACATCAACAGCTATCAGATGCGCAGCTCCTTCGACGATCACAAGTCCGAGCCCGGCCGGCTCACGCTGAACGAGGCCGTGCCCGACTGGGTGCGCCAGGAGCTGCGATCGATGGGCTATCGCCTCGATTTCCAGCGGCTGACGTCGGGCCCCATCAACGCCATCTTCTTCGACTGGAAGAACGGGACGATGTGGGGCGGCGCGAGCAATCACGGTGAGGACTACGGAATAGGCTGGTGAACTGATTCCAGGTCTACGCGAGCTGTCAAGGGGACCGATCGGATGCCGCGGTCGAGAATACGCGGAGACAGCCTACCGCGAGAGCGAACGTGGTGGGCGGACCCGGACGACCGCGGGGGCCGCCCGGGCCATTGCCTTACTTCGCGATGCTCCTGACGACGTCCTTGACCTGGAAGCCGGTGCCGGACACGACGGCAGCGACCGCCGACACATCGCGCACTTCGACGACGCGGAGGATACCGACCTGTGAGCTCACCTGATGAATGATCTTGCCCGTCGCGGGGTCCTTCACTTCCTCGGTCACGCGCTGGACGCTCAACTGATCGCCAACCTTGACGCCCGCCTGTGATCCGACGTTGAGGATGATCTGGTCCCCGAGGACAGCCGCGACCAGGCCCTCGACGGTGACCACGCGCGTGGGCACGCGCTCCCGATCCGCAATCACGTCGGCACTCAAATCCTCGACCGCGGCTTTCACGGCCTCGCCGATGATCGTGTTCTGAAAGTCGCTGCTGCCGAAATTGACGCCGCCCGCGCCGAAGCCGCGCCAGGATCCGCCGCCACCGGCCATCGACGTGCTGGTACGCTTCGATTCGCCCTCGCCCCCGGCGGTTGCGAGAATCTCGCCCGTGTTGACGTCGATCAGCCTGGCTGTGACGGCCACGACCGCCTTGCTCCGTTTCTGGTTGAAGCCTCCGAGTCCGACCCGGCCGAGCGCGCCACCGACACCGCCCACGCCGGTGGTCCGTGTGTCGTTGCCGAACTGCGTGATGCTGCCGACGATGATGGCGTCGACGCCGAGCAGCTGGCCGAGCCTGGCGGCGGTGCTGGAATCGGCACGATCGCTGTTCGAGAAGTTCTGCTCGGCCAGGATCCTGTCGAGCGCCTGCCGTTCGATCACCGAGTACGTGCCGTCTTCCACGAGGTGCGTCACGAGCAGGTCCGTGATGCCCCGGCCCACGTCCACGTTCTGTCCGAAGATGGCGGACACTCCGCTGTGCACCGTCGCGTAATCGAAATCGAGCACCGCAATCCGCACCCGCGGGCCCGCTGATCCTGCGGTACTGGCGGCCGGCGCCTGAGCGCCGAGAACGGCCACGGCAAACGGCGCCACGAGCACGCCACAAAGAGCTGATCGCATTGTGTTCATGATGGTTCTTCCCACTGCCGCTGTTAGGGGTTGCCGCGCGATTCTACGAACCCCATCCGCACCTGTCAACGGTAAACCAGGAAGCGGCCCGGAACCGGCGACCTCAGTGAATATCGCGCATCTTCAGGAACGCCAGCACCGAGCCAAGCAGAATCACGAGCATCGAACCGAGCGCCAGCATCGACTGCCCGGACGAATGCCGAAGGCTGCCGGTTCCTGTGAGCGGCGCGGGGAACCCTCCGTCAGCCTCGCTGTGGACGGCTTCGGGGAACTGGTTCGTGGCGGCATCCACGCCCGCGCCGCCATCCGAACAGGCGTCCCACGTGAGCGAGCCGGGCACATAGCCGCACGGGCGGGCGCGAGCTTCGTTGAGCAGGTTCGCCTCGAGCGCCCAGCTCGACGGGACCACGTAGCTGAGGCTGCGCGCGGGCTGGGGCATCTTGTAGATCGCGCGAATGCCGCCGCCGAGCGCGATGACCGGAAGCAGGACGACCGGAAGCAGGGCGATGGCGCTCTCGGTGCTGCTGCTGCGCGCTGAGATGGCCAGCCCGAGCGCCGCCCCGACCAGTGACGACAGACTCAGCACGATCGCGGCCTCGGCGAAGCTGCCCTTCAGCCCGGAGAAGACGTGCACGATCGTGAGCAGCACGAGACACTGCAGCACGCAGAGCCCGAACATGATCGCGAACTTCGAGAACACGTACGACGGCAGTTTGAGGTTCACCATGCGCTCGCGCTGAAACACGGTCCACTCGCCGACGATGTCGCGGGCGGCGTTGTTGCAGCCGAACCAGATCGCGGCGACGACCATCAGGAACTCGATGCCGACGAGGCTGGCGCTCAGCTCGGTGAACGCCCGCGTAGCCTCCGGCGACGCGCCGGACCGGTCGGCGCCGATGGATGGCGGATCCTGCACGCGGCCGAAGACCAGCACGATCAGAGCCCCGAAGAGCGGCGCCTGCAGCAGCAGGATGACGAGTTGGGCCCTGTCGCGGATCTTCAGAATGAGGCTGCGGCGGGCGAGCATCATCCACTGCCTGAAGTCGGCCCGCCGCCGCGCGTGCCCCTGCGCATCATCACCCGGCCGCGACTGTTCCGCCCTGTCATCCACGAACTGCTTGCGGTAGCGGGATCGAGCGAAGCGCTCGGACCAGTCGAGCGTGTGCGCGGAGGCCAGACCGGACAGGAGCATCTCCGGATTCAGATCCGGCTCGCCCTGGCCGTGTGCGACGGGAGCAGCAGCCTCCGCGGGCGGCTGCCGGAAGAACTGAATGGAGTCCGGATACGCGGGGCCGAAGTAGACGAGGGCGCCGGACCCGCCGGCGTCCCGCGAGATCATGATCAGATTGTCGAACTTGCGGAACACGTCGAGGCTCGGCTGGTGGATCGTGGCCACGATGGTCTTGCCGGCCTGCGAGAGACGCTTGAGCAGCTCGACCACGCCCGCGGCGTCATACGAGGACAGGCCGGACGTGGGCTCGTCGAGAAACAGCACGGGCGTGTCGCTGATCAGCTCGAGCGCGATGTTGACCCGCTTACGCTGCCCGCCGCTGAGGACCTTGCGTTCGGGGGAGCCGATGAGGGACCCCTTCTTGTCGAGGATCCCGAGCGCGTCCAGGATCGTGTCGATGCGCGTCTCGATCTCCCGGTCGGTCAGATCGGTGCGCAGCCTGGCTGAAAAATAGAGCGCCTCCCGCACTGTGAGCTGCGAATGGACGATGTCGTCCTGCGGCACATAGCCCATCTGCTGCCGGAACAGATCGTACGAGCGGTACAGATCCGCGCCATTGAAGAGCACGCGCCCCTCTGCGGGCGGCGTGTACCCGTTCAGCGCTTTCAGGAACGTCGTCTTGCCCGCGCCCGCAGGTCCCATCAGGGCGACGAGCTCCGACGGGTAGACGGTGAGCGAGATCGGATCCAGCAGGCGGCTGCCGTCCGGCGCGTTGACCGTGACGTCCACCGCCTGGATCGAAACGTTCCCCCGATAGTCGCGGCGCTCGAGCGCGCCATTCTCCAGAAGCTGGAAGCGCACGCCGCCGATGCCGATCTCCTGCCCCGCGGCGACGCGGACGCGGCCGGCAATCCGGGCGCCGTCCACGAACGTGCCGTTCAGCGAGCCGAGATCTTCGACCGTGGTGCCCTGCGGCGTTCGCGAGAGCCGGGCGTGCCGCCAGGAGACCATGGGGTGATCGAGCGGGTAGTCACACTGCGGATCGCGTCCGATCACCATCGAGTCACGGGCGAACGTCACAGGCTGGAAGGCCGCCGCGCCGATCACCACGCGTTCGCCGCCGATGAGCCGCGACGCAGGAATCTTGAACGATCCCAGGTAGACGTCGTCTTCGGCCTGCAGCGGCGCTCGCACGATCCGGTTCTGGACCTCGTTGATGGCGGTGCCGTTGGTCGAGTTCAGGTCTTCGAGGATGTACTCGCCATCCCTGAGGAGGATGCGCGCGTGCTCCCAGGAGATCACGGGATAGTCCAGCACCACGTCGGACTCGGGGGAGCGGCCGATGCGGATGACGCGAGCGTGTGCGGCAGGCCGTGCCTGCGACGGCCCGTCGGGCCATGGCAGTGGCGCGACCGGCCCGAGCGTGATCCGCTGCTGGCGACTGATCGCGATCGGATGCCGCGGCAGGATCCGGACGCCATCGACGTAGGTGCCGTTGGTCGATCCCAGGTCTTCCACGGTGAATCCCGTGGGGAATTCGGTGAGCCGGCAGTGCTGTGCCGAGACCGTTGGATGGTTCACGACGAGGTCGCACGACGCGTGGCTCCCGATCAGCCACGACGTGAGTATGCGCGGGCTATCTGACATCGACCACCACCTGAAGGGATGGCGTATGCTACCAGGATTGGTGGGTCGCGCACATTTGCAGTTGCCTCACAGGTGGCCCCTGCAGATAATCCAGAGGGGCCGCACCGGCCCACACCTGAACCTCACCACACTCTGCCCTGGTCCGGGAGGCCGATATGAAAGCGCACGAACGCATCGGCGATTACGAAATTCTGAACGAGCTCGGCAGCGGGGGGATGGGGCGGGTGTTTCGCGTGCGGAATGTCCTCTCGGATCGCATCGAGGCCATGAAGGTGCTGCTGCCGGACCTGATGGGTCGTCAGGACCTCGCCGCACGCTTCCTGCGCGAGATCAGGGTGCTGGCGGCGTTGATCCATCCGAACATCGCAACCCTGCGAACCGCGCTCACGATCGACAACCAGCTGGTCATGATCATGGAGTACGTCGAGGGGCAATCCCTTGCGGCTCGCCTGCAGCACGGACCGATCGCGGTCGACGAGGCGATGAAGTATCTCGAACAGGCGCTCGACGCGCTCGGCTACGCGCACGGCCAGCACGTCATCCACCGCGACGTCAAACCCGCCAACATGATGTTGACGTCCCAGGGGATCGTCAAGCTCACCGACTTCGGGATCGCCCGCGCGGCCGGCGACCAGACGCTGACCGTCGCCGGCACGACAACCGGGTCGCTGAGCTACATGCCGCCCGAGCAGGTGAACGGCGATCCGACCGACGCGCGTTCGGACGTGTACTCTGCCGGCATTTCGCTGTACGAGATGGTTACGGGCCGCCGGCCGTTCGAGGCCAACAGCGACTTCGGCGTCATGCTCGCGCACTTGAAGGAACAGCCACGGCCACCCATCGAAGTGCAGCCGGGATTGCCTGCGGGGCTCAACGACGTGATCCTCCAGGCCATCACGAAGAATCCGGCCGATCGTTTCCAGTCCGCGTACGAGTTCCGCGACGCGCTGCGGCAGTTGTCGATCGCGCGCCCGGGCGTGGCGGTTTCGCCGGACGCGACCGTGATCGCGCCCTCGGCCGCCCCCGTGTCCTCCTCCGCGACGACGCGCCTCGCGACGCTGGACACGCTGGGGACGGCGGCGCCGCGCACCGCCGATTATCAGCGCACGGTCCTCGATACAGGGGTCCCTGTCGCCTCCGGAGGAAGCGCCTCGCGCACCGGGGGACCGCCCCCTCCAGTCGTGCAGCAGCAGAAGAAGGGGGTGCACGCGGGGGTGTACATGGCGCTCGGTGCAGTCCTCGTGATTGCAGCGGTGGTCGGGACCGGCGTCTACTTGCGGCAGGCCGAAGCCGGATCCGATCAGGCGGCTGCAGCCCCAGCTGCCGCTGCACCTGCCGTGGACAGCACGGCGGCGGAAACACCAACGGATGGGGCGGCTTCGGCGCCGGCAGTCGCCGGCTCGCCGCCTCCGCCCGCCGCGACACCGCCGGCATCGTCGGCCGCGGCGACCGCGGCTGCTTCCGGCGACCGCGCAACACCGCCGGCGGCTTCCGGCGATGCCGCGCCACGAGATGCTCGCAGCGACCGAGCCACACAGACGACAGGTTCGCCTGATCCGGTCGCTCCGCCCGTGCGTTCGGCTGCCCCCTCCGGCGATCGCCGCCCGCCGGTCCGCGCCACCGAATCAGCGCGCGCTCCCGCCGCAGATCCGGACGTTCCGAAACGGGAGGAGGCTCCGGTTGAGGAGGCAAAGCCCGCACCGAGTCCGCAGGACGCCGCGCTCGACGAGCTGGAAGACGAGATCGATCAGCTGAGCGTGCGCGCTGCGGCGGTCAACAGCAGCCTCGACCGTCTTCAGCAGGAGCAGGCGCGTCAGGGTTTCGGGCTCCGCGGCGACATCGTGGCCCGCCAGGAGAGCATGAAGCTGAATCTCTCCAGGGCGCAGGACGCGATTGAACGGAGCGATGCTGCCCGGGCGGGGAAGTACAAAGAACAGGTCGAACGGGACGTTCAGGCCCTCGAGAAGTTCCTCGGCCGTTGAGCCCGGCCGCGACCACGATAGGTGGCGGGGCGTGGCGCTGGCGAAGGACGCCGTTCAGGCGGCGAGTTTGCCGAGAGGGCCTTTTATGCGTCCCTATCGTCCTTTATGCGTCCTATCGTCTGGCGACCTGCGAGCGATTGTGGACGAGATCGCGGAGGTTGTAGTAGGTGTACGCCGCGGTCAGAGGTGATCTGCCGTTTCGGGTCCAGTGGGCCGCGCGAGCCGCGCCAGCGGCTGGCGTCTCATCTCCCGGGAGGAGACGGTGAGGTCCGGGACCCGAGCTGATTCAGGAGCTCGCGTACGGCCGCATCGAGCTGCGAGTCCTTGCCGAGCAGGCCTTCGCCGATCGGACGTGTGACGGCGACATCGACCGGCCGCGGATTCAGCTCCATCGTGGTGCCGTCGAGTGTCGTAATGCGCACACCCGGCATGCGCATGGACGATCCGTCCACCAGCGTCTGGCTGCCTGTGTAGATGATCCATCCTGAGGTTGGCTCCCCTACCACCTTTCCCAGCTTCAGCGTCCGGTAGCCTTCGGTGAAGTCCTCGGCATCGGACAGCGAATGCTGGTTGGTGACGAGGATCGTGGGCAGCTCCAGCGCGCGCTGGCCGAGGACGCTCCGCGCGGGGGCCGTGGGCAGCCCCCGCCGCGTCATCATCATGTAGCCGCGCCGCGCGAGCACATCGAGCGCGTAGGCGTTCACGAACCCTCCATTGTTGTTGCGCACGTCCACGACCACGCCATCCTTGGCTCTGTTGTCGGCGTCGAGATCCAGGTAGAGCCGCCGGAGCGCCCCCTCGGACATGTCGTTCATGTGGACGTACCCCAGCCGGCCGCCGCTCGCGTTGTCCACGTACTCCCGGTTCCATTCGACCCACTCGCGGTAGATCAGGTTCTTTTCCGCCGCCATGCTGACGGGTCTCACGATGACCCGCCTGGACTCGCCGGAATCCGGTGAAGCAGCGACGGTCAACTCGATGCGTCTGTTGAAGGCGTGCGACAGCACTTCGTCGAGGTTGGTGCGAGACGTCATGCGCGTGCTGTCCACGGCGGTGATGTAGTCCCCTGGCGAGACCTGCTGCGTTATGGCGGCCGGGCCGAGCGGGATGACGCTGGTGACCTTCAGGTGGCCGTTCTGTTCGAACTCGCTCCGGTCGAAACGCAGTCCGAGGCGGCCCGGCTGAGGTCGCCGTCTTTCCCCTTCCCGACCACCACCGCGGCCGGCGCTCACGCCGAGATGCGAGGCGTTGAGCTCGCCCACCATCAGGTTCAGCAGCCGGCGCATTTCGTCCGGTGTCTGCGCGCCCGCGATGCGCGGCGCGTAGCGGGTGCGGACCCCGTTCCAGTCCACGCCGTGAAATCTGTCGTCGTAGAATCCGTCCCGGAGGTAGGTCCAGGCCTGCCGGAAGACCTCCATCTTCTGGTGCGCGAAGTCCACGTCGATTTCGGCGCTCACCGAGATGCTGCGTGCCTGCCGCGTCTGAACGGGAATCAGGGAGATGCGCCCCTGCTCGAGATAGAACACCTCACGGCTGTCCGGTGTGAACTGCGCGTCGGACTTGCTCCCGGCTGTTGACGTCAACTGGCGGGCCACCGCCGGCTCGCGGGCCAGCTCGTCGAGCGAGTACACATAGAGGTTCTGCTGGCCCGCAGCCCTTGCGGTCAGCAGGAGCCATCGCCCATCCGGGCTGATCGTCTGCGACGTGACATCGACGCCGACCGGCACGATGCTCACACGCCTGCGAATGTCCTCGAAGAAGATCTCGACGGGCTTGTCCGGATCGCGTCTCGGAGGCGCCGGCGGCAACGTTTCGCCCGGCGGTGCGGTTTCACGGGACGGAGGCTGCTCGGCCGGAGGAGGTGGAGCCTGCGAGGGAGGAGCCGTATCTGCAGGGCGAGTACGCGGCCGGGGCGGCTCATCCTTGAACAGATCGCGAAAGCGATCCTCGCGGAACCGGGGTGTGCGCAGAATCAGATCCACCTGGACCGCCTGCCCTTCTTCCGTACGCTGGCTGGTGTTGTAAATGATGTAGGTGCCGTCAGGGCTCCACGAAAGGTTGTTCGCGTTGCCGTTCGGCATCGCGGTCAGGGGCCGGCTCTCGCCTCCGGCAGCCGGAACGGCAAACACATTCTGAAACGCCTGCGCGGTCAAACCCAGGTACGCCACCCAGCGGCTGTCGGGCGACCAGGCGAGGCCGCGGTTCGATCGGGTGAGATGGCCGGCGGCGAGTGCACGCTCCTGTTTCGCCCCGATGTCCAGGACACGCAGCTCCTTGCCGTCGCGAACGAACGCGATCGACGAGCCGTCTGGCGACACGCTCGGGGCAGAGTCGCCCGCGCCGGCGGCAGCCTTCGTGAGCTGCGTTTCTGTGTTGCTCGTGAAATCAAAGAGGAACAGGTTACCCGCGCCGTTCCGCTCGGACACGTAGACGATCCGCTTGCTGTCGGGCAGCCACACGATCTGGGATTCGCGCGCATCGCTCCGGCTCACGCGCACCGCATCGCCACCTTCCCGGGCAGCGGCCGCCCAGACCTCCCCGCGCGCCGTGAACACAACCTTCCGGCCGTCTGGCGACAGCGCCAGATCCTGAAAACCGCTGGTCAACGCGACGTGCTCGACCGCGGGCGCTGACGGCGCCCCGCGCTTGGTTATGGGCACCCGCCGCGCCTCTCCGCTGGCCGTATCGAACGTCCAGACCTCGAAGTCGCGCTCGAATACGATGGTGCGTCCGTCATAGGAAATGGTCGGCCACAACACCCGTCCGTCCGTGAACGTCGTGACCTGCA
>Ga0299913_10005859_pt1 | contig 10566 bp, 9 predicted proteins | sample RVTome_9_FD_201360 | JGI IMG/M metagenome (GOLD analysis project Ga0299913, IMG submission 201360) | Soil microbial communities from uranium-contaminated site in the Upper Colorado River Basin, Wyoming, United States - RVT155D38 (version 2) ... | reverse complement strand
CGACACCGTTGTCGGCGACCACGACCCGCAGCTCGTCGACGCCGCGGTCGAAGTGCACCCCCACGTGTGCATCACCGGCCGGGGGTTCCTGGTCGTAGGGGAAGGCGTGTTCGACGCAGTTCTGCAGCAGCTCGGCGACCACCAGCGCCAGCGGCGTGGCCACCTCAGCCGTCAGCTCGTCGGGGTCACCCGTCAGCTCGAACTCGATCGGCGTGTCGGGACCGACCAGACCCTGCGCCAGCATGTCCACGATGCGGCGGGTGATCTTGGCGAACGGCACCCGCTGGCGCGCCTCCTCGCTCAGCGTCTCGTGCACCAGCGCGATCGAGCTGATCCGCCGGACGCTCTCGCCCAGCGCGGCCCGCGCCTCGTCGCTCCTGAGCCGCCGCGCCTGCAGCCGCAGCAGCGCCGCGACCGTCTGCAGGTTGTTCTTCACCCGGTGGTGGATCTCCCGGATCGTGGCGTCCTTGACCATCAGCGCGCGCTCGTGCCGGCGCAGCTCGGTCACCTCGCGCACCAGCAGCAGTGCGCCGATGATGCGGCCGTTGGTGATCAGCGGGATGAAGCGGCGGATGACGACGGCATCGTCGACCTCGACCTCGGCGTCGACCGGGATGCCCGTGTGTAGGCTCTCCAGCAGCTGGCGCGGCTCCGGGTCCAGGCGCTCGACATGGGAGCCCATCACAGAGTCGAGGCTGCCCAGACGCCGGTAGGCCGAGATGGCGTTGGGTGACGCGAACCCGACGACACCGTCGGCGTCGACGCGGATGATGCCGTCCCCGACGCGCGGAGCCAGCTCGCGCTCGTCGCGGCTCGCATCCGGATGTGGCAGGGTGCCCTCGGCCATCATCTGGGCCAGCTCGCCCGCGGTCTGCAGGTAGGTCAGCTCCAGCTGTGAGGGGGCGCGGGCGGTCGACACGTTCGACTCCCGCGTGATGACCGCGATCACCTCGCCGCGGAAGCGGATCGGGATCGCCTCCTCGCGGACCGGGACCCCGGTGGACCAGTCGGGGTCGGCATCGCGGATGACGCGTTGCTCGACCAGCGCCCGCCCGACCATCGGACGCGCGCTGGTCGGGAACACCTGGCCGACGAGGTCCTCCATGTAGATCGTCTGGGTCGTGTAGGGCCGCATCTGACCGACGCACAGGTACGCCGGGCTCTCGTCGGCGAGCTGGCAGCGCACCCACAGCAGCAGGTCGGCGAAGGACATGTCGGCGAGCGTCTGCCACTCGCCCAGCAGTGCCTGCAGGTGGTCGACCGCGTCGGCCGACAGCGTGCTGCGGTGCGCCAGCAGGCTCTCCAGCAGCGTCACGTCGCCACACTCCCGTGCCTACTCACGCCAGCCTCCCGCCGTGGTCGTCCGCTCGGGGCCGCCGACGAGCCGCACGACCTCGTCCGAGCCTGGCCGCCACAGGTACAGGTCACCGACGAACGGCGACAGGCCCACGTGGTCCAGCGCGGGCCACATGCCGTCGAGGGCCACCGTGACGGTCGCACTCACCGCGTCCCCGATCAGCCCGTCCGTCGGATGCAGACCGCTGGGCAGGTCGACCGACAGGATCGGTGCGGTGTGTGCCCGCAGCGCCAACATCATCTCCAGCGGCACACCCCGCAACCGTCCGTGCTGTCCACCACCGACCAGTGCGTCGATGAACAGGTCGGCCTCGGGCAGTGTGCCCGTGAACGGCACGGCCGGCGAATCGGCGTCCGCAGCGGCCGTCACCGCGGTCACCCGCGCGCCGGTCGCCGCGAGGTCGCGTGCGGCCACGAGGCCGACCGCACCGGTCCCGCCCGTCCCGGCCAGGACGACGACGTGCCGTGGACGCTCGGGCATCCGGTCCACCGCTGCGGCGATCGCCCGCCCGGCGTCGTCGACGCGCGAACGCGCCGCGGGTCCCGGCGCAACGATGCCGTTCCGCGGGCGTGTGGCCGTGCCAACGAGGCGCGCCGCGCGGACACGCCGCTCGAGGCGCGGATCCAGCCAGGGCATCACCTCCTGCTCGTCGGGCAGGTCGCCCGGGTCCGTGCCACCACGCCAGCCGGGTTCGACCACGTCGAGCAGCACCGTCACCACCATGCCTGTGGCGCCCCACAGGATGTGGTCGCCGTCGAGTGCCCACGCCCACGACCAGCCGGTGGCCGACAGCCGGACCTTGCGCCAGCGTGACCGGTCGGTCAGGGCCGACAGCGGCGCGTGGACGATCGCCGCGACCTCCGACTCCTGCGCCCGCAGCGGATGCGGCGCGCGCCACCTGGCGACCACCGGCGCCATCCAGAACCGCGACGGCGGGATGAAGAACGCCGGCAGCCGCCCGACCACCTCGACCGTCGATGCCCGCAGGCCGATCTCCTCCGCCGCCTCGCGCAACGCGGCCGACCGGGTCGTCTCCTGCCACTCCCGCCGCCCGCCGGGGAACGAGACCTGCCCAGGATGCGTGGGCAGGTCGTCGCGCCGGAGGGTGAGCACGAACACCATCTCGTCGTCGCGCTCCTCGAGCAGCACCAGCACCGCGCCGACCCGATCGGTCGTCGCCTCGACATCGGCCGCACCCAGCTCCGCGAGGCGCGATCGCAGCCTGCGCCACCGGCGCACGTTGGCGCTCACGTCGCCCCGTCGACGGCCGCGGGAGGCCACGCGCCGTCGGCGACACGTCGCGCGATGCCGTCGAGCAGGTCGGCGACACGGACCTCGACCGCGTCGAACCCGAAGCGGGTCAACAGGCGGCTGAGCAGCAGCGCACCCGCCACGATGACGTCCTCGCGTCCCGGGACGACCGGCGGATGGTCCAGCCGCCGCGCATCCGGTACCCAGGCGAGGTCCTCGACGACCCGTGCGACGTCGGCGGCCGACAGCACCGTGCCGTCGACCGCGTCGACGTCCGGGTCCGTCGCGCCGGTCGACACCGCTGCGACCGTCAGCGCCGTTCCCGCCACGGCGATCAGCGGGTGGCCGTCGGCTGCTGCGAAGACCTCGTCCTGGTGGGCCAGCACCTCGTCGATCCCGGCCACGAGCGCCGCGTACTCACCCGACGACGGTGGGTCGCGGTGCAGGTGCCGCTCGCGCAGGCGGACGCTGCCGACCTGCATGCTGACCCACCGGTCGACCGTGCCGTCACCGGTGATCAGCTCGGTCGACCCGCCGCCGATGTCACAGACCACGCGGCGCCCGGTGGTCCCGGCCGTGGCTCCCGCGAAGGTCAGCCCCGCCTCCTGCGCGCCGGTCAGGACCGTGACGTCCTCGCCCGTGATGTCGTGCACGGCGGTGAGGAACAACGCGGCGTCGGTGGCGTCACGCACCGCACTCGTGGCGGTCACCGCGACGTGCGTCACGCCGGCGTCGCGCCAGCGTCGGGCGTAGTCATCCAGCACGTCACCGACCCGGGTGATCGCGGCCTCCGACAGGCGCCCGGACGCGTCGACGCCGGCACCCAGCCGGGTGATCGCGGTCCGCCGCACGAGCGGGTCCACGCCCTGGTCGTCGACGCGGGCGACCAGCAGGCGGGTCGAGTTGGTGCCGCAGTCGACCGCGGCCACGACGGGACGGTCAGCCGGCATCGGCGTCGTCGCCCACGCACGGACCGGGGCACGGCATCGGCTCGTTCTGGCGCGCCGCCCATGCCCCGATCGGGTTGTCGTCCGTCGCGAGGTGGTGCGCGTACAGCGCGTGCAGGCACTTGACCCTGCCGGGCATCCCGCCAGCGCTCGGGTCGCCGGGGACGGCGGGCCCCAGCTCGTCACGGAACGCGACGTAGCGCTCATGGGCCGCGTGGTGCGCGGCGGCGAGTGCCTCGTCCTCGTCGAGCTGGGCGGTGAGGTCCCGCATGACCCCGCCGGCCTCGAGCCGGCCCATCGCCCGGTTCGCGAGCGGACAGCTCAGCCAGAACACCGTGGGGAACGGCGTGCCGTCGTCGAGCTGCGGCTCGACCCTCAGCACAGCGGGCAGGCCCCAGGCGCACCGCACCGCGACCGCCGACCGGCCCCGCAGCGGACGGCCGATCATGCGTGCCGCCAGCTCGGCCTCGTCGGGATCCATCGGTGCGCGGGCCAGCTGCGCCGCGTAGGAGGCATCGTCGGGCGGACGCAGGGCATCGGCGATCATCCGGACCACCCGACGGCACCGGGGTCCCGCCGCATCGGGACGTGGTCGATGCCGTCCTCGACGAAGCTGGGGCCGTCGACGACGAAGCCACGCCGGCCGTACCAGCCGGTCAGGTGCGCCTGCGCCGACACGACGACCAGGCCTGGAGCGGCAGCGACGGCGTGGCGCACCAGGCGGTCCGCGAGGCCCCGTCCACGCAGCTCCGGCGCGGTCACCACCCGTCCGATCCGGGTGACGCCGTCGCCCTCGTCGAGCGTCCGCACGTAGGCGCCCACCGCACCCTCGGCGCCGGCGACCCACAGGTGTCGCGTCGCCGGCTCCGTGTCACGCCCATCCAGATCACGATAGGCGCATCGCTGCTCGACCACGAACACCGCCGAGCGCAGCTGAAGGATCACGTACAGGGTCGTCGCATCCAGCTCGGCGAACGTCGCGGACCGGACCACCGCGCCGGCGGTCACGGGATCCCGCGCCGATCGCGTCATCGTCGTCGGGTCACGAGGGCAGCATGTCGACCACGGCGTCGAGCAGCCAGCGGTACCAGGCGCGGTGCCCGGCGCCGTCCGGCGGCTCGCCGTCGGTGCGCAGCTCGTCCTCGGGCGTCACCACCACGTAGGCCGACTCGCCGGGCCGCACGAGACCGAACCGGCTGCGCGCCAGCAGCTCGATCTGCTGGCGGTCCTGCAGGCTGGCCTTGCGGTGCTCGAGGTCGGTGATGCTGGCGGTCAGCTGCTTCCTGGTGGCATGGAGGTACTCGACGCGCTGGTTGGCGGCGTCGAGGCTGCGGATCGGCGCCGCAGCCATGAAGGCGAGCAGGGCGAGCAGCGCCACCAGCCCGAGAACGAACCGCCGCGATGCGCGGACGGTGGCGGCCAGCCGGCCGCCCGCCGCCACCGCGTGGTCACGTGCCCGGTCGATGATGGAGCGGAGGGAAGTAGCCATGAGGCCGCGCTCCTGGTTGTCGGTCAGTCGTCAGGTCGGTGGTACGTCCGGGGGAAGGCGTCGACGCCCGCATAGCGCGCGGCGTCGCCCAGCAGCTCCTCGATGCGCAGCAGCTGGTTGTACTTGGCGACCCGGTCCGTCCGGGCCGGAGCGCCACTCTTGATCTGCCCTGCGTTGGTCGCGACCACCAGATCCGCGATCGTCGTGTCTTCGGTCTCGCCGGAACGATGGCTCACCATGCAGGTCCACCCGGACCGGTGTGCGAGCTCCATCGTGTCCAACGTCTCCGTCAGGGTACCGATCTGGTTGACTTTCACGAGGACGCTGTTCGCACTGCCCTCGGCGATGCCCCGGCGCACCCGCTGGGAGTTGGTGACGAACAGGTCGTCGCCCACCAGCTGGCAGCGGTCGCCGACGCGTGCGGTGAGCTGCTGCCAGGCCGCCCAGTCATCCTCGTCGAGCCCGTCCTCGATCGACACGATCGGGAACCGCTCGACCAGGTCCGACAGCAGGTCGACCATCTCGTCCGACGACAGCTCCCGCCCCTCGCCGGCCAGGCCGTAGACCCCGTCGTCGAAGAACTCGCTGGCCGCGACGTCCATCGCGAGTGCCACGTCGTCCCCGGCGGTGTAGCCGGCGTTGCCGATCGCTTCGACGATCAGGTCGAGCGCCGCCGTGTTGGACTCGAGCTCGGGCGCGAAGCCGCCCTCGTCGCCGAGCCCCGTCGACAGGCCCGCGCTCTTCAGCACCCCCTTGAGCGCCTGGTAGACCTCGGCGCCCATCCGGACCGCCTCCGCGAACGTCGGCGCGCCGACGGGGGCGATCATGAACTCCTGGAAGTCGACGTTGGAGTCGGCGTGCGAGCCGCCGTTGACGATGTTCATCATCGGGACGGGCAGCAGGTGCGCGTTGGGTCCGCCGAGGTAGGCGTACAGGGGGAGGGCCCGCGACTCGGCCGCCGCCCGGGCGACCGCGAGGCTGACGCCCAGCAGCGCGTTCGCACCGAGGTTCGACTTGTCGTCGCTGCCGTCGAGCGCCAGCAGCGTCGCATCGACCGCACGCTGGTCGGTGGCGTCCATGCCGGCCACCTCGCCGGCGATCGTGTCGTTGACGTTGGTGACGGCGTCGGCGACACCTTTGCCGCCGTAGCGGTCGCCGCCGTCGCGCAGCTCGACGGCCTCGAACTGCCCGGTCGATGCGCCGCTGGGCACGATCGCACGGCCGAACGCGCCGTCGATCAGCAGGCAGTCGACCTCGATGGTCGGGTTGCCGCGCGAATCCAACAACTCACGCGCGCGAATGCTCTCGATTTCCACTTGAGGTCACACTCCTCGCCGACAGGCCGCGTGCTCATCACGGCTGGTCATCGCTCATGCACTTCTGTCGCTCGATCTCACCTTCTAGTAGAGGAACATCGGCTTGCCGCCGACGTGACGGACTTTGGGCTGGTACTGCTCAACGTCGTACAGCGCGTCGACGTCGACGCGCTTGGCCCCCTCGCCCGTGACCGAGATGGGCACGTTGGTGTAGGTCCCGTTGCGCAGCGCGACCAGGCGCCCGCGCGAGCCCTCGACGGCCAGGTCGGCCGCCATCACCGCGTAGTTGGTCGCCACCATGAGGTCCAGCGAGTCGGGTGCGCCCGACCGCATCAGGTAGCCCAGCGTCTGCGCGACGATGTTCTCACCGGTGTGGGCCTTGATCTCGGCCCCCAGCGCCTCGCCGATGCCACCGAGCTTGCGGTGCCCGTAGGCGTCCGCCTCGCCGGTGACCAGCATCTGGCCGCCTTCCATCGTGGCACCTTCCGACACCGTGACCATCGCGTAGTTGCTCGGGTTGGAGCGCTTGTCGGCCATCAGCAGCTCCGAGAGCCGGTCGACGTCGACCGGCACCTCCGAGATGACCGCACGGTCGACGCCGGCCAGGTAGGCCGCGATCAGCGACGTCTCACCCGAGTAGCGTCCGAACAGCTCGACGACCGCGATGCGCTCGTGGGAGCCGGTCGAGGTGCGCAGCGAGTGGATGAACTGCACGCTGCGCGTGACCGCCGTCGAGAAGCCGATGCAGTAGTCGGTGCCGTGGACGTCGTTGTCCATCGTCTTGGGGATCGCGACGACCGGCACCCCCTCCTCGTGCATGCGCACCGCATAGGACAGGGTGTCGTCACCCCCGATCGGGATCAGCGCGTCGATGCCGAGGCTCTCGATGACCGACAGCGCGTGTAGCGTGAAGTCGAAGGGGCCGTCGCCGTCGGCCTGGCCCGCCAGGAACGTCGGCACCTCCTTTGGCCGTACGCGGCCCGGGTTGGTCCGCGACGTGTGCAGGAAGGTGCCGCCGGAGCGGTCGACGCGCCGGACGACGTTGCGGTCCAGCGGCAGCGTGTTGTCCTTGATCGACATCGGATCGTCGGGCTGGCATGCCAGGAGTCCGCCCCAGCCGCGCCGGATGCCCAGCACCTCGTGGCCGTCGTCGATCACGCGGTTGACCACCGCCTTGATGCAGGGGTTCAGCCCTGGGACGTCTCCCCCACCCGTGAGGATCCCGATCCGCATGCCAGTTCGTCCTTCGTCTGCGTCGTGTCGTGCGTCCGCGCCGTCGTGCACGCTACACCGCGCCGCGGTCGGCACCGGCCGCCGGGGTCGACGCGCCACGTCGGTCGGCTCGCCGCACCGCTACCGTGGCGGCGTGACAGCCATCGACTGGTTGGGTGGACCGAGGCCGGTGCAACCGGTCACGGCCGTCGCCGCAACCGTACCCAACGGGATGCCCGTCCTACGCGACGGGATCCAGACGATCATGCGGCGTGTGTTCGGAACACGCCATCCCAGCCCGCCGGGCGACCACGACGCGGGGTTGTGCGGGCCCGGGTCGCCGTCGTGGACGATCATCGCCGAGCCCGCGGCGATCGCCGGTGGCATCCGCGCCCTGCTGCTCCAGACGCTGCACCCGCTGGCGATGGCGGGCGTCGCCAGCCATTCCCGCTACCGCGACGACCCGCTGGCACGGCTGCAGTCGACGTCGGCCTGGGTGACCACCTCGACCTTCGGCACGACCGCGCAGGTGCTCACCGCGGCGCAGGTCGTCCGCCGGGCCCACCGCGTGGTCCGTGGCACGGCACCGGACGGGCGGCCGTACCGGGCCGGCGACCCCGCGCTGCTGGCGTGGGTGTCGATGGCCCTGACGTCGTCGTTCGTCGCCGCCGACCGCCTGTGGTCACCGACGCCGGTCGGCCCGGCGGCGGCGGACCGGTTCGTCGCCGAGCAGTCGCAGCTGGCCGCCCTGTTGGACGAGCGGGTGCCGCTGGCGCCCCTGCTGCGCGACCCCGACGCGGCCGACCGGCTGCGCGCCGGCGACGTGGACCTGCCGCTGCGCGACGAGCTGCCGCGGACCGTGGCGCAACTGACCGCCGCGCTCGACGCGGTCGCGCCCGAGCTCGCGGTCGGCGACCAGGCGCGTGACGCCGTGCGCTTCCTGCGGTGGCCGCCGCTGGCGCCGGCCATCCGCGCCGCGTACCTGCCGCTGTTCGCCGGCGCCGCGGGCTCGCTGCCACGCGTCCACCGCAGGCTGCTGCACCTGTCGGCCGGGCGCCTGGCGGCGCGCGCCGCGGTGGCCAACGCGGGCAACGTGCTCGGCGTGCTGCGCTCGGCCGTGGGCCGCTCCCCCGCCCTGACCCTGGCGACCCTGCGGGTGACGGCCGCCGCCTGAGCGCGGGCGGCGATGTTCGGGCTCGACCCCGCCCCACGGGACGATCGCGCGCACACGCGTACGGGTCGCGAAGTTCCTCACCGACCGCTCACCGGCGAGGCGATCGACGACCCGCTGGACGTGGTGACCCGTGACGGCAGCTCGGCGGCCTTCGACGGTCCCCGCTGCGTTCGGTGACCGGCTCCGTAACGAATCCGGGACGGTGCCCGCTGACACTGCCGGCACCGTCGAGCGCGCAACGGGGAGTCGACCATGATCAGTCGATCCGAACGGGTGGCAACGACCGCTGCCGGCTGGGACCGCGTCGTGGCGCTCTCGGCGATCGCCGGCGGCGTCCTCGCCCTCGCCAGCAGCATGCTGCTGGGTGCGGCGTTCGGCTTCGACATCACGGACGTCGCGCCGGATCTGACGGTGCTGCCGGCCAACCGGGCCGGCCTCGTCCGCTGGGGTGCATTGACCGACATGCTCGGCTTCTACCTGCTGTCGGTACCGGTGGCGCTCCACCTGCGCCACCGGCTCGCTGGACCTGATGACCCCCTCATGGACCTCGCGACGGTGGCGGGCCTGATGTACGCGTGCATCGGTTCCATCGGTGCGGTCATCGTGGCGACCGTCGTCCCACCGCTGCTCGGTGACGGCGGGCCGCAGGCCACGACCGGGCTGCGCCTCGTCCGGGACGTCGTCTTCGTCGGCCTGTGGCAGACGCTGGAGACCATCCCGTGGAGTGTGTGGATGCTCGTGGTCGGCGCGCGCCTCCGCCGGGCGTCGGGCCTGCTCGGGTCGACGGCGATGACCATCGGTGGTGCCGCACTCGTGGGCGCCGCGGCACGGATCGCCGGGATCGAGGCACTGGTCGGCGTCCCGGTGGCGCTGGCGATCGGCCTGTTCCCGTGCTGGCAGCTGGGGCTGGGCCTTCGCATCGTCCGCAGCGGTGCCTCGTGAGTCGCGCCGATGGTCGCGTCGCGCCGTCGACGCGTGCAGCGAACGGGCGACCGGCTGCGCCGCGCACGCACCCCCGGCTGGCCTGGGGCCTGTTCACGGTGTGCACCGGGCTCATCATCGCGACCTGGGCACTCGAGGTCGTCGGGCCGCGTCCCGAGCCCGGTTACGACGAGTTGTCGGCCAGTGCGTGGGTGTTCTCGCTCGCGGTCGTCGGCTTCGCCCTGTTCGGCGCGCTGATCGCCTCCCGGGTCGCCGGCAACCCTCTTGGCTGGATCCTCGTCGGCTTCGCGCTGGTCATGGCGAGCAGTCCGCTGGCGTACCAGTACGCGGTCGCGGGCCTGCCCGGACAGGAGGTCGCCGCGTGGCTGACGTCCTGGCTGTGGGTCGTCCCGATCGCCCTGCTCGCCGAGGCTGCGCTGCGGTTCCCACACGGCCGTCGACCGTCGAGCGGATGGCGTTGGGTGCAGCACGCGGCCCGCACCGGGGTGGCGGTGTCGCTCGGGCTCGGCATCGCGCTCTGGCCGCAGCGCGGCATGGCGCTGCTGACCGTGGGCGACGCCTGGACCGGCACGGCCGGAGCACTGGCGGACGTGGCGCTCCCGCTGACCTTCGGAGCGTTCGCCGCCGCCGCCACCTCGCTGCTCGTCCGCCTCCGTCGCGCACAGGGCGTCGAACGCCTGCAGCTGAAGTGGCTCGTGTTCGCGATGCTGGTCGCCGCATCGGGGCTGGTAGCGTTCGCGGTCGATGACCTGCTCCTCGACGATATGCAACCCGTCGTCGGCGACGTCCTGAGCAGCGTGGGCATCCTGGGCATCCCGCTCGCGATGTGGGTCGCGATCACCCGACACCGGCTGTACGAGATCGACCGCCTCATCAGC
>Ga0299913_10005858_pt1 | contig 10567 bp, 12 predicted proteins | sample RVTome_9_FD_201360 | JGI IMG/M metagenome (GOLD analysis project Ga0299913, IMG submission 201360) | Soil microbial communities from uranium-contaminated site in the Upper Colorado River Basin, Wyoming, United States - RVT155D38 (version 2) ... | reverse complement strand
GGAGGGTGGCCCCGCCGCCGATGAGCGTGGTGAACAAGGCGGGACCCTTCCCGATCGCCTCGACGACCTTGGAGGCTCCGACCGAACCGAGGACCCCGCCCACCGCCCCGGCCGTCATGAGAAGACCGAACGCCGTCGCCTCGAGGCCGAGGATCTCCTGGACGAAGAGGACATAGGTGGCGAGCGCCATCATTCCCACACCATTGAGAATGCCCAGAATCAGCGCCAACGGCCGGAAGAGGGGATGGCGCCACAGCCAGCCAAAGCCCTCGCTGAGTTGGGTCCGGAAGGTGGGCCGGGGCCCCTCCGGCCGAACGGGGCGCAGGTCGCCGCCGATCAGGAACACGAGGGCGGCGGCAACCGCGAAGGTCCCGGCGTCGACGAAGAACGGCAGGGCGAGCGACACCGCGATCAGAAAACCTGCCGCCGGCGGGCCGGCGAAGGAGTTCATCACCATCTCTGCGCCCCACATGCGACCGTTGGCCTTCTCCAGCAACTCCTTGTCGACGATGGCGGGGAGCATCGTCTGGGCAGTGTTGTCACGCAGGACCTCGGCGGTACCGAGCAGGAAGGCGGCCAGGACCACGACCGCCAACAGCAGGTCCTGGTTGCCGGCCAGACCCGAGGTCAGGGCGGGGTCCTCGAGTGCGGCCGACTTGGCGAGCACGATGAAGGCCACTCCGATCGTGATCGCGAAGCGGGCCACGTCCATGGCCACCATGAGGTGTTTGCGGTTGACCCGGTCGGTGATGACTCCGGCGGGCAGGCTGAAGAGCAGCCACGGCAGCCGGGTGGCCAGGACGACCAATCCCAGTTTGAAGCCATCGCGGGTGATGGCGGAAGCCAGCCAGGGATAGGCGATGGTGGACACGCCATCGCCGAAGTTCGAGGTGACCGAGGCTGCCCACAGCTTCCAGTAGTCGGCGCCGAAGCGGTGTTTCACTATGTCCCCTCCGGGTCGGGGAGGTGGGGACGGGCGGTGGGGTAGAGGGCGACGGCCAGTCCGTACACGATCTCGCCGCCTCGCGGGGTGGAGACAAAATCCGTGAGGAGGACGTCGAGACGGTCGGCGAACTCGGCGGCCCGGTCCTCGGGGATGCGGGCGTATCTGACGCTGGTCCCGGCCGGGAGTTCCCGATCGGCAAAGCGTGTCTTCCCGGCGGCGACCTCGTCAGCGGCTCTCGTCAACAAGGACTCCGGCGTGACCCCGGCCTGGGTCATCTCGACGCTGCGAAGGTCGAATGTCCGGGCGGTCCGCCCGTAGTACTTCGCCTCGATTGCCCTCACCTTCTCGGTCCGGACCACTCGGATCAGACCGGCCTCGGCGAGGACCCCGATGTGGTGCCCGATTGTCCCCTTCGGGCGGCCCAAAGCCTCGGCCAACTGGCTGGTGGTCGCGGCCCGCTCCGACAGAAGCTCGATGATGGCGAGTCGGGTGTCGTCGAAGAGCGCCCGATATTGCGCCGGGGATTCGAGGAGCAGCAGATCCTCGAGGGGATAGTCGGGGGCAGCATGGTCGGGCATTCCCGTATGTTCGGGTATTCCCGACCGTTTGTCAATGGCGAGTCTGCGCAGGAAGTGGCGGCCTGCGCCGTAGCCCCAAGCGCGCCGTTCTAAGGCCAAAGACAGCGGTTTCCGCTGCACGGAACCGCGGGTTCCCGACGGTGCGCCCACCGCCGACGAGGCGGCAGCCATCGGTGATTTCCGCCCCAACCGCATTCCGATCCTCCGTTCTCCGGGCCAGTGATGCGTCGCGGATGGGCTTGGCGCCTTTTCTTTGGTTGTGGGGGAACGGTCCCAGCGACCTTTGGACGCTGACTTCGGTATGCGTTGGCCAGCGTCCAAAGAAGCCTCAGACCGTTCGCTCCGTGGCCCCTCCAACCCCGGCTACTTCCTTTTGCGGAGCAGGCGATCTTTGATCGCCTTGCACTCGGGACAGACGGGGTAGCGGGAGGCGTCGCGGCTGGGCACCCATCTCTTTCCGCAGAGGGCCCGGAGCGGCTTGCCGTTCACCATGGCGTCGGTGATCTTGGCCTGGGGGTTGCGGCCGATCACGTAATGGGCGAAACGGTCGTGGTCTCCGGGGTCGATCTCATCGAGTCGCCCGTCGAGATCCTCGCGGTAGGTGGTGTCGCTCATGTGTCCATGGTGCCACTACACCCAATGATTGTCGTGGCGCAGATAGAAATCGGCCCTTTCCTCGGCAGTGGGTTCCTCGGTCCGGGCACCCATCTCGACCAGGCCTTCGAAATAGCCCTCGCGGGGAGCACCAGGGGTGAACAGGATCAGCATCGAGGCTGGGTGCCCCGACTCGTTGCGGAATCCGTGCAGACCGCCAGGAGGCACAAAGAGGAAGTCACCGGGACCGGTCTCGATCCATGCCTCCCCGTCGAACAGGCGAATCGAGCCGGAGATCACGAAGAACGACTCGGACATCGTCCGGTGGAAATGCGGCCCGGGCCCCGATGTCCCGGGGCCCATGTTCCAGCGATACAGCCCGAACTCACCCGACGTGGTGGCTCCGGTCGCCAGGTAGTGGGCGTCAGCGCCAGGTCCGGTGACCAGGTCGGGCGGGGTGCCGCCCGCCCGGAAGACGGCACTCGGCTCGCCGGCATCTCCGAAATAGCGCGCTTGTGGATACGACATCTCTTCCTCCTTTACTTCGGCCGAGCGGGGTCGACAGCCGTCTGCCATTGCGTGACGGCTTCCTCGAGGCGCACCAGGTCGTCCCGGTAGGTGACTTTGAAGGCCAACGGATCCCCTTCGACCATGACCACCTGCAGGTCAGAGAATCGCTCGACTATCTCGGCCGTGTCGGCTCCGCTGACATCGGCCCCGCGGGCGTGTTGGTACGCCGTCCTCAGAGGTGCCGCCCGGAATGCCTGGGGCGTCTGGACGCGGACAATCCTCGCCGAAGCCGGTTCGAGTCGGTCACCCAGGCGGCGCCACAGTGGCGAGGGGGGCGGTAGCGCCGGCACGGCCCCGCCGAATTCAGCGGCCGCCTCGCCAAGCCGCCGAACCAGATCCGGGGTGATGAAGGGGCGGGCGGCATCGTGGATCATCACGAGGTCGACCTCGAGTTCTTCGATGGCGGCGAGGCCGGCGTGCTCGGAGGCGGTCCTCGTTGGTCCTCCAGCGACCAGGCGGACCGGCCCCTCGGCGGCGTCGAAGTCGTCGGGACGGGCGACGACCACGACATGCTCGACACCGGCGAGTTCCAGCGCCGTGATCGAGTACCACAGCAAGGGGTGGCCGGCCACCATGCGATAGGGCTTGTTGGGTCCCTCACCCATCCGGGTCCCGGAGCCGGCGGCGAGGACGATGGCGGCAGTGGTCACCCGGCGACTCTATCTACGCTCCGGGGCGTGGACAGTTCCGACCGCTCGACGGAGATCGTCATCGACAGCCCCCGGCCCCTCGTCGAGCGCCGGCGCCTGGAGGAGGCGGCGTCGGGCAGCCGCGACTGGGTGGTGATCACGGACCGTCCTGGGCATCACCCCTCCGGCGCTCCACCCCGAGGCGGGATCCTCGTTTCGACGAAGCCGGTCACCGAGGCCGTGAAGGTGGTCGATGGGTTGCGGATCACGGGTTCGGTCGATCGCTCCGACCTGGTGGAAGTCGTGGTCCCGGTGGTCCTCGACCGCGCCACGCTCGTCCGGGTACTGGCCGGATCCGGTGACCCCGTTGACGTGGTTGCCGGTGTCGCTGCCTGCGGCGGGCCTGTGGTTCCCGTCTGAACCGCCCGGGGGCTACCAGCCGGAGCCGCCGCCTCCACCTCCGCCCCCGAAGCCACCTCCGAAGCCGCCCCCGCCGCCGAAGCCCCCGAACGAACTGCCTCCACCGCTCCACGAGCCGCCCCAGGAAGACCCGCCGCCCCCGCTGCCCCGGCCCCCGAATCCGCCGCCGCCCCCGAACCCTCCGAACCAGGAGTTGTCGTCCCACGACCCGTCTTCGTAGACCGGGTCCCAACCAAGACCGTGGGTCATGGTCGAAGTCATCATCCAGTGGTAGTAGAAGAGGAAGAAGGGGTCGAAGTTAGCCAGACCGCCCGGGATCGGTGCTCCCGTCCAACTGTCCCGCAATTCGCCGGTGCCGGTGTGGGCGAGTTCGGGGGCATAGCGGTCGGCGTCCTTGATGGACGAGCGGGCGAGCTCCTGGCGGGTGGCGGCATAGGCGAGGGCGAACTCGCGGGGTCCGCGGGCGTCGGAGGCCCCGAAGGCGGCGGCGACGTCGGCATAGGACCCGGTCATCCCCAAGGCGGCCAGAGCCTGTCGGGCCTCCTCCCAGCGCCGGACCGCCTGGGACGGTTCCAGGGATAGGGCGAGGATGGCGGCGATCGTGCGTCGATCGGCGGTCTCGATGTCGGTGCGGGCCAGGGTGTCGACAAGGCCGAGATACGACGCCATCGCTCGGTCGCCGGCCCGGGTGAGGGCGGCGGCGATGGACACCGGGATCCCCAGCTTTTCTGCCTGGTCGCGGATTTCTTGGATCTCCTTTTTCCCGCGTAGACCGGCGAGCGCCATCTCGACTGCCGCCGGCGGCTCGACCTTCAGCCTCCGGGCCTCCTCGTAGTCCTCCAGGAACTCGTCGATGTCGTCCTCGTCGTTGTTCATGACGAGGAATGCCGCCAGGGAGGGGAGATCCACCCGGTCGGCGTTGAGGGTGGTCGAGCCCTGACGCAGGTGATCGAGCACCGCGTTGTAACGCTGGGCGGCGTCGTCAGGGTCCGCTCCGAAGTCGGCCAGAGCTGCCGCCACCGCCGGGCGGGTGGGGGTGTCGGGCAGCTTGGCGTAGAGATCCTCGAGCCGCTGAGTCTTCTCGGACGCCTGGGCGGCGGCGTCGGCCAGTTCCTGGAGCGAGGCGGAGACCGGCTTGTCGGCGACCAGTACCGGGTTGACTTCCACCAATCGCTCTCCGACGTCGGTGACCATCACGGGGCCGATGGCGGTGTCGATCGCCTTGAGGGCGACCTCGCGGGCCAGACTCGTCGAGGCCTCCGCCACTCGAAACGGACGCAGGGACTCGACCAAGGAGCGGAGTTCCTGACGCTTGACCTCGAATGGCTCGCGGTCGACCTCTTCGGCTGCTTCGGACGAGCTGGTCCTGACGGCGCCCTCCAAAAGATCCTGCTCATCGCTGACCCGCATCTCCAGGGGCATTTCCCGATAGTGGGCGATGCGCTCCTCGTCTCCGACGACGAGGGTGCCCCAGGCCCACAGGCCGGTGAGAACGGTCTCGCCGGCCGCAGTTGGGTCCAGGAGGGCTGCCACCGCGGTGGCGGTGTCGGGGTCGGGGGCGCCGGCCGAGGCGGGCGCCGGACGAAGGAGGTCGTCGGGGACCACGACCTCGTGGCCGGCCGGCTCGAGGGCGGCCAGTTCCTGGTCGACGACCCGGCGATGCTCGGTGAGGCGCTCGTTGCGGTTGTTGCGACGGGCGAAGTACCAGGCCCCGCCCGCCGAACCGACGATGACGACGAGGCCCAGGCCGGGAATCGACCAGTTGAGGCCTTCCGGGTCACCGCTCGAACCGGTGCCCTCCTCCGGGATGGTCACCACCGGCCCCCCGGATTCCCCTCCGGGGCCTTCGTACTGTTGCTGGAGGCCGGCGATGATGGCGGCCAGGCCCCCGTCGAAGTCTCCGTCGGCGAAGAAGCTGTTACCCAGCTCCGCCGCTGAACTGAGGGTCGGCTCGGACAGGAAGGCCCCGGGGCCGGTGACGATCTCCGTCCGCCGGTCGCCCAGCGAGACCAGAAGCACTACACCGTCGTCCTCGTCGGGATCTCCCACTCCCCACGTGTTGCCGAGTTCCTCGGCGAACGACCTGGGGTCCTGTCCCCCGGTGTCGGACACCACCACCACGGCGATCTGATGATCGGTCGCCTCAACGAAGCGGCCGGCGGTTTGCTCGACACGGTCCCGGTCGGTCAGGACCCCGGCGGCGTCGGTGACCCAACCGTCACAGGTGATTCCCTCATAAACCGGGCAATCGGCGATCTGGGCGGTGGCCGGGAGGCCCAGAACCAAGACGGAAGCGAAGACGAGGCTGATGAGGCGGCGCATGGGGACCTAAGGGTAAGTGACTTTGCTACTTGCGAGTGCGTCGGACCGCCCACACGGTCAAGGCCGCCGCCAGACCGCTGGCCACCGCCGCCCCGCCGATCACCGGCACCGGCTTGGGGATGGTCGCCAGTCGGGTCCGGATCGTCACTTCCCGCTCGAACTCCAGGATCTGCCAGTCGCGTTCCTCGGCGATGGCCCGCAGTTCCCGGTCCGGGTTCACGGCGACCGGATGGCCTACGGCATCGAGCATGGGGAGGTCCGTGATCGAGTCGGAGTAGGCAAACGACTCGTCGAGCGAGAAGCCTTCGGCGTGGGCCATCTCCCGCATGGCCTCGGCCTTGCCGGGGCCATAGGCATAGAACTCGATGGCCCCGGTGTACTTGCCATCGGAATCCACCTCGGGTCGGGTCCCGATCACGTCTTCATCCTCCAGGCCCAGATATCGGCATAGTGGGAGGACGATCTCGACTGGACTCGACGAGATGACCACCACCCGGCGCCCGGCCCGCTGGTGCTCGTCGATGATCGCCAGCGCCTCGGCATAGACGAGGGGTGACACGACCTCGTCGACAGTCTCCTCGACCAGGCGCGAGACCTCGTCTCGGTCCCAGCCCCGGGTCAGCTCGCCCAGCTCCTCGCGCACCCGTTCCAACTGGTCGTGGTCGGCCCCGAACATCTGGTAGTAGGCCTGGGCCACCCCTGCCTTGAAGAGGCTGGTCCGGTTGAGCAGCCCGGCCCGGAACAGCGGCCGGGTGAAGGCCAGCGTCGAGGACTTGGCGATGATCGTCTTGTCGAGGTCGAAAAATGCGGCCCCGGCCACTTCGTCTCCTATGTCGTGATGAGACATTAGGACTTATCGGCACCTGCGCATCCGCCCTGAGGGCGTCGGCCCAGCAGACCCCAAACCCTCAAACCTAACGGACCCACCTGAGCGTGACTAGGGGTTTACGGCGGCGGCGGAGGTTCGTAGCTTCGGGCCATGGAGAGACTGGCGACCGACAGCCGGGTGGTCGGTGTCCGCACCTTCGGCGATGAGCTGCTAGCAGCCATCTCCCCGTTGGGGCTGGCCCTGGCTACCGGAACTGCCCTGGTGGTCGATCTCGATCCCGGCGGCCCCACCTATCCCGGTGAGCGCTCGGTCGCCGAGCTGACCGAAGAAGGCCCGCGCCGCTCCGAGCTGAGGCCGGAGCGAGAAGGTGTGGCTCTCGTACGAAATGGCGCAGCCAATACTGCCGCGGCCGTCGAGCTGATCCACACTCTGAGCGAGAGCTGGCCGGTGATCGTGGTCCGGGTGGGGACCGAGCCGATTCCCTTCCCGATCATCCCGGTGCGCCCCTTGTGGCCCGGATTCCTGGCCCCGGTCGGCGAGCGGCCAGCCGTGTGGCAGATGATGCCGGGAAGCGGCGAACCCCCCGGCCCAGGTCCGGTGCTGCCGCCCCCGGGGCGAGCCACGGTTACGGCGCTCCTGGCTGGGAGGCGACCGATCCGAAGCCGCTGGGTCCGAGCGTGGGCGGACGTGTGGAGACTGCCGTGGCGGTGATCGAACGGATGGTTCGCCAACTGGTGGCATCGGAGGTGCCGATCGAACGCACCAGCCTCAGGGAGGCGGCCCGGCGTCTCGCCTCGACGGAGGCGCCCACGGCAGGAGCCGACCTGATCGACGCCGTTGTCGATCACCTCATCGGGTTGGGGCCGATCGAGATGCTGATGCGTGACCCCCAGGTGACTGACGTGCTCGTCAACGGGCCGGCCGAGATCTGGGTTGAGAAGGCCGGCCGGCTTGAACGGTCCCGGGTCGGCTTCGGCGACAACGACGCCATCGTTGCCGCCGTCGAACGAGTGATCTCTCCGCTCGGGTTGCGCCTCGATCGCTCATCGCCGAGCGTCGATGCCAGACTCGCCGATGGTTCCAGACTGCATGCGGTCGTGCCGCCCGCCTGCGTGGATGGGCCCGTGGTGGCGGTCCGCCGCTTCACTCAGGCGGTCACCACCCTCGATGAGTTGGTCGAGTCTGGATCGGCCACCCGCCACCACGTGGATCGTCTGAGAGAACTCGTCGCCGAGCGTCGCAATGTGCTCGTGTCGGGCGGTACCGGAGCCGGGAAGACGACAATGCTGAACCTCCTGGCGGCGGAGATTCCCACCGACGAGCGCGTAGTCACCATCGAGGACGCCGCCGAGCTGGCCTTGCCCGGCCACGTCGTGCGTCTCGAATCGCACCCAGCGAGCGCCGACGGCGCCGGTGGGGTCACGATCCGTGCCCTCCTCCGCTCTGCGCTCCGTCTCAGGCCCGACAGAATCGTGGTCGGCGAGGTCCGCGGGCCGGAAGCCTTGGACATGGTGTGGGCGCTCAATACGGGGCACAGGGGAAGCCTCTCCACGATCCATGCCAACTCTCCCCAGGAGGCGTTGTGGCGACTCGAGACGCTGGCGTTGTCCGAGGGCGGGGTGGCAGCCGAGGCTGTCCGGCGTCAGATCGGAGCCGCCATCCACTTCGTGGTCCAGGTTGAGAGGCAGGGCTCTCAGAGACGGATCGTCGCCATCCAGGACGTGACGTCGTGAGCGAGGCGATCATCCTCGCCGCCGGGTTGGTGGGCCGGGCCGACTGGCGAGTGGTGGCCGTGGCCGCAGGTGCCGTGTGGGCACCATTGCCCACTTTGGCCGCTGTTGCCGGCGCGACGATGGTCGGGTGGCGGCTGCGTATGGTCACCGGCCGGGGTGCTGAGGCCCGGTTCGCAGAGACCGTGGTGGGCGAACTTCGTGCGGGCGGCTCACTTCGCTTCGCCCTCCGCGCGGCCTGTGCGGGGCGGGATGACTGCGCTCCCATCATACGTCGGCTCGACATCGGCGTTCGGCTGGCGGACGCCGTTGACGGCTTGGCCCGGATCCTCCCCTCCATCGGGGCCCTGGTCGAATCGGCGGTGGCGGTCGGGGCCGGGGCCGGCCGGATGCTGCCGGTCTTCGAGGAGTTGGTCGCCCTGGCCACCGCCGACGAGCAGGGTCAGGCAGAGGTCCGCACGGCCACCGCTCAGGTGCGGGCCTCGATGTCGGTGCTGATTGGCGGTCCACTGACCTACATGGTCTGGTCGCTCGTCACGGGTCGCCTCGGCCAACTGGTGACCATGCCCGGCGGCCTCCTGCTGGCGACTCTCGGCGGCGGCCTGTTCACGATCGGGACGGCCCTGATGGCATGGGTGGGGCGCCGATGAGGCTCGTCGTCGTAGCTGCTCTCGGTGTGCTCGTGGCCGGCCTTCCGGGAGGACTCGCCCTGGTTGCGGCCGATGTTGCCGTGTCGCGGCTTCGGCGCCGTCGAAAGCCGTCTGAGGTCGACGTCATGGCGGTGGCCACGCTCCTTCTGGTGCTCGTCGGGGCGGGGATGCCTCTCGTTCCCGCCCTGACCGGAGCAGCTGGGGGCCATCCCGAAATGGACGCCGTGGTGCGTCGCTCTCGCCGACTCGGGGCGGCCGCAGCTCTGGCATCGGCCGACGGGCCGCTGGCTCCGCTTCTGCGGCGCCTCGCCGATACCGCAATCTCCGGCGCACCGCCGGAGCCGGCCATCCGATCCTTCATCGATCGCGAGAGTCGACGGCGCCACACCGCCACCATCGAGCGGGCCCGCCGGCTTCCCGTCCGGCTGATGATTCCCATGACGCTCCTGGTGCTCCCCGGTTTCGTGCTCATGGTCTACGGACCGGCCTTCATCAGGATGATCGGCGACCTGGTCGGCCCGCTCGCTCCCTGACAACAGAACCCACTTCCCCCCGGCACCGACCGGAAGTCGGCGACGAATGAAAGGAGAGTCACGTGTTGACTATCTGGAGTTGGATCATGGCTCGATTCGAGCCCGGCGAGGACCGCGGTCAGGCGACCGTCGAGTACTTTCTCGTCATCCTGGCGGCCACCGCCCTGGCCATCCTGGCGGTGCGGTGGTTGCAATCGGGAAGCGGGGAGGGCCTCCTGAGCGGTCTGTTCGGCAAGGTCATCTCGTGGGTGACAGGAAAGTTCTGAGCAACCGAGGGTCTGCCACCGTGGAGTTCGTCCTCATCCTGCCCCTCATCGTGCTCGTCATGGTGGCGTGCCTGGAGGTGGCGGGGTTGGCGCGAACACGGGTGGTAGTGGTGGCGGCGGCACGCGAAGGCGCCCGTGTCGCCGCCACCCATCCGGACCCGGCCGACGCCGTCGAGGCAGTCCGGACGGCTCTCGGCCCGCGTCTGGGCGATTCGGCCCGGGTGTCGGTGAGTCGTCCCCACGTCGTCGGGCGGCCGGCCACGGTCGAGGTGGCGGTGCGGCAGGCCTTGTCCGCCCCCATCCTCGACTCGTTGGCCGTGACCCTGACTGGGCGGTCGACGATGCGAGTCGAGCGATGAGCGAGCATGGATCTGTCACGATTCTGGCGATCGCCTGGGTCTCGCTCCTGGTATTGGTGGCCGCCGGGATGGTCGGGGTTGGTCGGCTGGTGGCGGCCCAGACCCAGGCCACGGTGGCCGCCGACGCCGCCGCCCTGGCGG
>Ga0299913_10005857_pt1 | contig 10567 bp, 12 predicted proteins | sample RVTome_9_FD_201360 | JGI IMG/M metagenome (GOLD analysis project Ga0299913, IMG submission 201360) | Soil microbial communities from uranium-contaminated site in the Upper Colorado River Basin, Wyoming, United States - RVT155D38 (version 2) ... | reverse complement strand
AGTTGCGCAGCGTATCGTTGATCGAATCTCGGCAGGAGGATCTCGTCAATGAGTTTGTACAGAGCTTGCCTGTCGGAGGTAAGCTCTTCCTTCCGTTCGCTCACTGCCTCATCCAGAAGCTCCGCCGCTTCCCTGATGAACTCATCGGGCGACTGCTGTGCCGCGGCGCCAAGCGACGCCAGCCCGAAAACCGCTGCGAGTATCAGTTTCTTCACTACGCTGTCTCCATTGAGCATTGTTCGGCGCATCATTCGCTGACCTCGCGGCTATCCGTGTTGAACAGATACTTGCTGATCAGGTTCTCGATGACAACTGCCGACTGGGTAAACTGGATTTCGCTCCCTTCCTCCAGGTACGTGTCCGATCCGCCCGCCTGCAGGCCCAGGTACTGGCTGCCCAGAAGACCGGCGGTGAGGATGCTGGCATCCGAGTCGTCGGGGATCTGGTTGTAACGGCTGTCGATGACGAACGTTACCACGGCATTGAGCTGGTCCGGGTCGAACGCCACCGACCTTACCCTGCCAATGGTGACCCCCGACATGGACACGGGAGCGCGGGACTTGAGGTTGCCGACGTTCTCGAATCGTGCCTGAACAGCATACGTCTCCTTGCCGCTGAAGTTCTCCGAACCCGTGGTCTGCGTGGTAAGAAAGAACAACGCCGCGAAGCCGAGGACTACAAAGAGCCCTGTGCCTAATTCTACTGATCGTGTTTGTTGCATTTCGCCACCTCAGATAGCAACAGCGGTAATCATGAAATCGAGGATAAGGACGGCGATGGCCGTTTTCACCACTGCCCGTGTCGTGGCCCGGCCAACGCCTTCGGCGGTTGGAACCGCATTATAGCCTTCCCAGACCGCTAACAGGCTGGCGACAATGCCGAAAACGACGCTCTTGATGATGCCCTCATACACATCGCTGGCGCCGACGTTGGCCTGCAGCTGTTGCCAGAACGCACCGGCATCGACCTGAAGCAACCCGACGGCCACAGCGTGCGCGCCGAAAAGCCCCACCACATTGAATACCGCGGTCAAAAGCGGCATCGAGATCGCACCGCCGAGAAAGCGCGGCACAAGTACCCTGCGGACCGGGTTCGTCGCCATCATCTCCATGGCCGCAAGCTGATCGGTAGCCTTCATCAGGCCTATTTCGGATGAGAGAGCCGTACCGGCCCGGCCCGCAAACAGTAACGCGGTGATCACCGGGCCAAGCTCCTTCAGTAACGAAAAAGCCGTCAGCGTGCCCACCGAATCCTCCGCATTGAAGCGGGCCAGGTTCGCGACACCCTGCAAGCCGAGTACGCCGCCGACGAAAAAACCACAGATCATGATTATCACCAGCGAGAGTGCACCGGCGTTGTGTATCTGATGCACGACCAGCGGAAAACGCCGGAACAGAACGGTCGGCGAGTATCTCAGCAAACGCAGGAAAAACAGGAACAGCGCACCCGAAGTGCGCAGAAATCCCCGCGCGATGTAGTAGAGCTCGCGAAGCACCGGGGCTACTCCGCGTCACGCCCGAGCAGTTGCTCGGCATAATCGGGCGCGGAGTAGTGGAAGGCTACCGGACCGTCGGCCATTCCGTGCATGAACTGGCGCACAAGGTCGGAAGTCGTGTTGCGCAATTCGTCCGGACTTCCGGAAGCAACGACCTTTCCGTGCGAGATCAGGAAACTGCAATCCGCAACCGTCGAGATTTCCTGCACGTCGTGACTGACGATGATGCTGGAAATGCCCAGCGCATCGTTCATTTTCCGTACCAGACGAACGATCACGCCCATCGAAATGGGATCGAGGCCGACGAAAGGTTCGTCGTAAATCAGGATATCGGGGTCCATCACCATGGCGCGTGCAAGCGCGACACGCCTCGCCATGCCGCCGGAAAGCTCTGCCGGAGTCATGTCCGCGGCGCCACGCAGGCCGACGGCATGCAGTTTCGTCAGGACTATGTGTCGAATGAGACGATTGGGCAGCTTCGTATGTTCACGCAACGGAAACGCAACGTTCTCGAACACGTTGTAGTCGGTCAGCAAGGCGCCGTTCTGAAACAGCATTCCGATGCGCTGCCGTAACCGGAACAGATCCCGCTGGTTCAGCCTGGCGATGTCGATTCCGTCTACCTCGATGTGCCCGCGATCCGGCACCAGCTGGCGCGTCATGAGCCGCAGCAGCGTCGTCTTGCCGGTGCCGCTCGGACCCATGATCGCCGTGATCTTGCCGCGCTGTATGTTGATATTGAGACCTTTGAAGATCTCCTTGGGCCCACGCGAATAGTCGAGATCGCGGATCTCCACAATGTTCTCGGATGGCTTGCTCATGCGACTGCCCTTTCGCTGCCGGACGGCGTCCGGCCCCGGTGCAAGCGGAAGCGGACCTCTCTGGAAACCGCGGATCGTCGGCCTATGCGGCCGACTCCATTTTCGTCTCGTACTTGCCAAGGTGAGCGAGGCTGTTGAGGCGAGCTCGCTTGTAGAGTGCCTCCTGGCCGGCCTCGAACTGCCGTTCCTTTCCACGCCATGCGTCAAGCGCGGGAGCCTGCAGTGCCCTTCCATAGGAAAACGACAACTCCCACGGCAACGGACCCATGCGGTTCATCAGCGCAAGGTGTTCCGTTGCCTCTTCTGCCGACTGGCCGCCCGAGAGGAAGGCTATGCCCGGCACCCTGGCCGGCACGTACTTCTTCAAAACTTCGAGCGTTGCCCGGGCGACCTGTTCCGGTCCGGCACGGTTCGCCGCGTCGGTTCCGGAAATGACCATATTCGGTTTCAGGACGATGCCCTCGAGTTCGACCCGGTGATCCTCGAGTTCACTGAACACCAGCTCCAGTGTCCGCGAGGTGACCTCGGCGCAGCGCTCGATGCTGTGGTCGCCGTCCATGAGGACCTCCGGTTCGACGATCGGAACAATGTCCGCTTCCTGGCACAGCGCGGCATATCGCGCCAGCGCATGTGCATTGGCGCGAAGACAGAAGTCGGTTGGAATGCCCTTCCCTATGTTGATCACGGCACGCCACTTGGAGAACTTCGCGCCGAGACCGTAGTACTCCTTCAGCCGCTCACGCAGGCCGTCGAGGCCTTCGGTGATCGTCTCTCCCGGGAACCCCGCCAGCGGCTTCGCGCCCTTGTCCACCTTGATACCGGCAATCATGCCGAGATCGTTCAGGTATCTGGCAAACGGAACCCCGTCGCTGGTGGACTGGCGTATGGTTTCGTCAAACAGAATGACACCGCCGATGTAGTCGGCGATACCCTTGGTCGTGAACAGCATTTCGCGGTAGCGGCGCCGGTTTTCTTCCGTCGACTCCGTGCCGATGGTGTCGAAGCGCTTCTTGATCGTAGGCGCACTTTCGTCCGCTGCCAGTATGCCCTTCCCCTTCGCCACCATGGCCTTTGCGACCGCATTGAGTTCTTTCAGGTTCATTTAATCTTTCTCCGGAAAATCAGGGATTGTTGCGCCTCGAGTCGACGCGGCTGGCCAGTTGGCGCCTCGCGGGCCGGAATCGGAACGGCGTAGGATAGCAAAATTCTCCGGCCGCCAGTCCGGCGGCCAGCCCCGGTCTGGCGTTCCTGTTTAATCAGGACTAAAATAGTCCTCTTTCAGGGGACGGAGAACCTCCCGTGCTGCGCATGAGTAAATTGACCGACTATGGCACCGTGGTGCTCGCGGAACTGGCCAATGGCAGAACCGGCTTCGTGAGCGCTGCCGAGGTGGCCCAGGCGACCGGATTAGGTCTGCCGACAGTTAGCAAATTGTTGAAAACGCTGGCAAAAGCAGGCCTGGTTACCTCCACCCGCGGCTCCCACGGCGGCTACCGGCTGACGCGCGACGCCGCGGAGATCAGCGCCGCAGAGGTGATCGACGCCTTCGAAGGTCCTGTCTCGATCACCGAGTGCAGCGCGAGCGACAGCCATTGTGGCCTGGAGTCCGTGTGCAGCGTCGGCACCGCCTGGCAACGGATCAATGTGGCGATTCGCCGCGCGCTCGACGAAATCAGCCTGGCCGACCTGTTGCGAGCGAACAGTCCGACGCCCCGGTTCCGCTTCGCCGGCATGCCAATCAACGTAGAGAGAAAGAGCTAGTTCATGTCCAGTATTACAGACCAGATCGCGCAACCGGTCGCAGGGCGGACGGCAGACGACATCGAGTCGCTGGTAAATCGCCGCTACAAGCACGGCTTCATCACCGATATTGCGTCGGACAGCCTGCCACCCGGTCTCGACGAAGATGTCGTCCGGGCGATTTCACTGCGCAAGAAAGAGCCACAATTCATGCTGGAATGGCGTCTGAAAGCATACCGGCACTGGCTGACCATGCAGGAACCGTCCTGGGCGCATGTTCATTATCCGAAGATCAATTATCGGGACATCTCGTATTTCTCGGCGCCGAAGTCGGACGATGACCGCCCGAAAAGCCTGGATGAAGTCGACCCGAAGCTGCTCGAAACCTACGACAAGCTCGGCATACCGCTGCACGAGCGCGCGCGGCTTGCCGGGGTCGCGGTCGACGCGGTTTTCGACAGCGTCTCCGTCGCCACGACGTTCAAGGAAAAGCTTTCCGAGGCCGGAGTGATTTTCTGCTCATTTTCCGACGCCGTGCTGAACCATCCGGAGCTGGTCAGGAAGTATCTGGGAACGGTCGTACCGTATCGGGACAACTTTTTTGCAACGCTCAACTCGGCGGTATTCAGCGACGGCTCGTTCGTCTACGTGCCGAAAGGCGTGCGCTGCCCGATGGAGCTTTCGACGTATTTCCGCATCAACGCAGCCAACACCGGGCAGTTCGAGCGCACGCTGATCATTGCGGACGAAGGCAGCTATGTCAGCTATCTGGAAGGCTGCACCGCGCCGATGCGGGACGAGAACCAGTTGCATGCAGCGGTGGTAGAACTCGTCGCGCTCAAGGATGCCCAGATCAAGTATTCGACCGTGCAGAACTGGTATCCCGGCGACGAGAACGGCAAGGGCGGCATTTACAACTTCGTAACCAAGCGTGGCGACTGCCGTGGCGACAATTCGAAAATTTCCTGGACGCAGGTGGAGACCGGTTCCGCCATAACCTGGAAGTACCCGAGCTGCATTCTCCGCGGCGCGAATTCCGTCGGCGAATTCTACTCGGTCGCAGTGGCCAACAACATGCAGCAGGCCGATACCGGCACCAAAATGATCCACATCGGGCGGAATTCACGCAGCACGATCGTCTCGAAAGGAATCTCCGCCGGCCGGGCACAAAACGCGTACCGGGGCCTGGTGCGGGTCATGCCACAAGCGGAAAACGCGCGCAACCATACGCAGTGCGATTCTCTCCTCCTCGGCAAGGAATGCGGTGCGCATACCTTTCCGTACATGGAGGTGCGCAATCCGACCGCCAGGATCGAGCATGAAGCAACGACGTCCAAAATTTCCGCCGATCAGCTTTTTTACTGCCGGCAGCGCGGCATATCGGAAGAGGATGCAGTCAATATGATCGTAAACGGCTTTTGCAAGCAGGTCTTTCGGGAGCTGCCCATGGAGTTCGCGGTCGAAGCGCAGAATTTGCTGAACGTGAGTCTCGAAGGCGCGGTCGGGTAGAGAGTTATGAGCATGCTTGAAATCACTAACCTGAAAGCGCGCATCGGCGACACCGAGATATTGACGGGCCTGACGCTCGAGGTGAATCGCGGCGAGGTGCACGCCATCATGGGACCGAATGGTTCTGGCAAAAGCACCCTTGCCCTGGTGATCGCAGGACATGAAGACTACGTCGTTACCGAGGGTTCCGTACGCTACATGGGCCAGGACCTGCTGTCCCTCGACCCGGAAGAACGGGCGCGCATCGGCCTGTTTCTGGGCTTCCAGTATCCGGTGGAAATTGCCGGCGTGAACAACGCCTACCTCCTGAAGGCCGCTTTGAACGCCAAACGGCGGACGCAAGGTCAACCGGAGGTCGACGCTTTCGAGTTTCTGAAGCTGGCCCGGGAAAAGATGGCGTTGCTGGACATGGATCCGGCCCTGCTGAACCGTGGCGTCAACGAGGGTTTTTCCGGTGGCGAGAAAAAGCGTAACGAGATACTGCAGATGGCGGTGCTGGAGCCGCGGCTCGCAATTCTCGACGAAACCGATTCAGGCCTCGACATCGACGCTCTGAAGGCGGTGGCCAAAGGCGTCAATTCCCTTCGCGACCCGGACCGCGCGATCGTGCTGGTGACCCATTACCAGAGGCTGCTCGACTACGTCGAACCGGATTTCGTCCACGTGCTGTCCGGCGGCAGGATCATTCGGTCGGGCGACAAGTCGCTGGCGCTGAAGCTCGAGGAGAAGGGCTACGACTGGGTGCGGGAGGCCGCGAGCGCATGAACTCGACTGCTATTGATACCGCCCTGCTCGAGCGGGTGGTCGGCAAGCTTCCCGGCGATACGCTGACACCGTTCAGGCTGGAAGCGTTGAGGCGTTTTTCGGAAACCGGTTTTCCGACTACGCGTCATGAGGACTGGCGCTATACGAATCTTGCGCCGATCATCGAAGTCAGCAACCTGTGGCTGCGCGACGCGGCTTCCGGTCCCGCTGAAATTCGCGTCGACGACGCTGTAACAAAGTATGCGGCCCGACTGGCCTCGCAAATCGACGCCTACTGGATCGTCATTGCGAACGGCATGGTGCAGATGGATTCTCTGGCGCGCCTGGGCGAACACGCACTTCGTCGTCTCGATGCGATCTCTGTCGCCAGTGACAACCTGATGCAACCGGTATCGGCCGAGGAACCGATGACGCGATTCAACACGGCGCTGCTGCGAGACGTGTTACGCGTCACGATTCGCGCAGGGGACGCTCTCGATAAACCCCTCGGGCTGTTGATGATTGACGATGCAAGTGACGGCGCCTCGATCAGCCAGACGCGCGTTATTATCGAGACCGAACCGTATTCTCGTGCCCAAATCATCGAGTACCATGCGTCAACCGGCGACAACCCGCTTTTTGCAAACGCCGTGACGGAGTTCGAACTGGCACGGGGCGCCGCGGTCGACTACGTACGCATACAGAATCGCGATCCCGCGCATTTTCAGGCGGGAAAACTGATGGTCCGGCTGCGTCGGGACAGCAGGCTGCGCCACTCGGCTTTCGATCTCGGCGGCGGACTGATCCGCAATGATCTCGACGTCGATATTGCGGAGCCAGGTGCCACTGTGGAGCTGTACGGCCTCTACCTCGCCTCGGGCCGGCAACATATCGACAACCATACGCGCATCGATCACCGCGTGGGGCCGGCGGCAAGCACCGAGGAGTATCGCGGCATCCTGAGCGGGCGGTCGCGCTGCATCTTTAACGGCAAGGCCATAGTACACAAGGGCGCCGACGGAACGGATGCACGACAGGCCAATCACAATCTGTTGCTTTCGGACAAGGCAGAGATCGATACCAAGCCGGAACTCGAGATTTACGCCGACGATGTCAAGTGCAGTCACGGAGCGACAGTGGGCCAGCTCGACAAGTCCGCGGTGTTTTACCTGCGTTCCCGTGGTCTCGATCGCGACGAAGCCACGCAAGTGCTGACGCGTGCCTTCGCCGCAACCATAGTCGGAAAGTCAACCGTGCAAGCCGTCCACAATCACGTCGAGTCGCTGATCGACCATCGCCTGCAGACTCTGGCGGGGGGCCTGTCATGACAACGGCCGTCAGGGGTAACCTGAACGCCGTTCCGCCGGCTGCCGAGCGCATCGACAGTGCCCGAGCGGACTTCCCCGCCCTTGCGCAGGAAATTAACGGCAATCCCATCGCCTACCTGGACAGCGCTGCGTCGTCGCAACAGCCCGCAAGCGTTATTGACACGGTTGCCGAATACCAGCGGCACGACCACGCGAACGTGCATCGCGGAGTGCACACGCTGAGCCACCGTGCCACCGAGGCTTATGAAGGCGCCCGGGACTCCCTCGCGAGGTTCATCAACGCTGGGTCACGTTCGGAAATCGTATTCACGAGCGGTACGACCGGGGCGATCAATCTCGTTGCCCAAAGCTGGGGCCGGCCACGCTTGCGCCAGGGCGACCGGATTCTGATAACGCACCTCGAGCACCATTCGAACATCGTGCCGTGGCAGATCGTTTGCGAGCAGACCGGTGCGGAACTGGTCGTCTGTCCGATCAACCTGCGCGGGGAGGTCGAACTGGAGACGTTGCTTGACCTGATGGACAGTCGCGTCCGGATAGTGGCGCTCGCTCATGTGTCGAACGCACTCGGCACTATTCTCCCTCTCGAAAGAATTATCGCTGGGGCGCATGCACGGAACATTCCGGTACTGGTGGACGGCGCGCAGGCGGTCCCGCACATGCAGGTCGACATGCAGCGTCTCGATTGCGACTTTTTTGCGTTTTCGGGACACAAGATGTTCGGGCCGACGGGGATCGGCGTGCTGTACGGCAAGGAAAGCCACCTTGATGCAATGCCGCCCTGGCAGGGTGGCGGAGACATGATTCTGGAAGTCCGTTTTGACGGCACCACCTACAACGAGCTCCCGTACAAGTTCGAGGCAGGCACGCCGAACATCTCGGGCGCTATCGGTCTCGGCGCAGCGACGGAGTACCTGCTGGCGCTGGGTATGGATCGCGTACAGCGCCACGAGGCCGAACTGCTGACATATCTGGTCCAGAAGCTTGTGGCAATCGAGGGCATCCGCCTCATCGGCACCGCGGAGCACAAGGCCAGCGTACAGTCCTTCATGCTGGATGAAATACACCCGCACGATCTCGGCACGATTCTCGACCACCAGGGCGTAGCCATCCGTACGGGACATCACTGCGCCATGCCGGTGATGGATTTCTTCGAGATCGCCGGAACCGCCCGCGCATCACTTGCCCTCTACAACAACAGGCAGGACATCGACCGTCTTGCTGACGCGTTGATCAGCGCCAAAGAAGTATTCGCATGAGTATCGGCACGGGCATCGGGACGAGCCGGGAAACGGACGAACTGCGCGATCTGTATCGAGAGCTGATACTCGATCATGCAAAGAAACCGCGTCACTTCGGAAAGCTTGAAGACGCCACTCACATCGCAGAGGGTATCAACCCGCTGTGCGGCGACAAGCTGCGAATGTATTTATTGGTCGATGCGAATGACAAGATCAGCGATGCCCGCTTCGAAGGGTCCGGGTGTGCAATTTCCGTGGCGTCGGCCTCGCTGCTCACGGAAACAGTGATCGGGATGGCCACCGAACGCGCCCTGCAGTTCTTCGCGGCAATGGTCAGGCGGCTTGCCGGGCGCCCGGACCTCCAAAGCGACGCCGATGTCATCGACGACATCGATCTTGGGAAGCTGCGCGCTCTGGAGGGTGTCAAGGAGTTTCCGTCTCGCGTCAAGTGCGCAACCCTTGCATGGCACGCGCTGAACTCCGCGCTGCGGCAGGATGCGCGGCAGGTTTCGACGGAGTAACGGATGTTCGGGCACAGCAACGAGCCGGTATCCCTGACGAGGGACGTAAGCGCGGTCATCATTCCCGCCGGCGAAGTCGTCACTTTGCGTGAAGGCACTACCGGCTTCATCACACAGTCGCTCGGCGGCAGCTTTACCGTGTATGTCGAAGGCAACCTCTTTCGCATTGCGGGAACCGATGCGGATGCGCTCGGCAAAGAACCCGTTGCCCCGCCGGCAATCCCGGAGAATGCCACCGACAAGGACATAGAGGACGTAATCTGGCGTCAATTGAAAACCTGTTACGATCCGGAAATACCAATCAACGTCGTGGATCTCGGACTGATCTATCGGTGCGAAGTCGCGCAGATGGCGGACGGCCAGCGCTCGGTCGCGGTAGACATGACGCTCACGGCGCCCGGCTGCGGCATGGGGGACATACTGGTGCAGGATGCGCACGAAAAAATTGCGGTGATCCCCACGGTTGCCGATGTCAGGGTCGAGCTCGTCTTCGACCCTCCCTGGAACCAGAGCATGATGTCGGACGAAGCGAGACTGCAGACCGGCATGATGTAAACTGGCGGCGGTTCAACGCACGCTCAGGTCCGAATGAAAACCTTGACCATTCTCCGCCACGCCAAGTCAAGCTGGAGCAACCGGGGGCTGCCCGATCACGAGCGACCCTTGAACCGCCGTGGCGAAAAGGATGCCCCCGCCATGGCCAGGCGAATCAACGACGCTGGCATCAGGCCGTCGCTCGTCATGAGCAGCCCGGCCGTACGCGCCTGGTGCACCGCAAAGATCGTCGCCAGGGCCATCAACTATCCCGTCGAATTCCTGCACCGCGAGGACGAACTGTACCTGGCCAACCTCAACCGCCTGCTCGACCTGATCTCACAACAGGACAATGCCTTCAACAGCGTCATGATCGTCGGCCATAACCCCGGGCTGACCGAATTTGCCAACTACCTCCTGCCGGACTTCACCGACAACATCCCGACCTGCGGCCTCGTCGCCCTCAACATCGACACCGATGACTGGAATCTAAGGGAAAGGAAGGCTGTCGAGCTGGTTCTTTACGACTACCCGAAGAAGACCAGCGAGGCGTTACGCCCCACCGACGAAACCCGCGACCGGCCCTGACGCATTATTCAGGCCCTGCACAAGTCACAATAGGCGCGCCGTAGGA
>Ga0299913_10005856_pt1 | contig 10567 bp, 10 predicted proteins | sample RVTome_9_FD_201360 | JGI IMG/M metagenome (GOLD analysis project Ga0299913, IMG submission 201360) | Soil microbial communities from uranium-contaminated site in the Upper Colorado River Basin, Wyoming, United States - RVT155D38 (version 2) ... | reverse complement strand
CGAGCCTGAGCGAGTCCCGCGCGACATGGGATGGCGCGAGATCGCCGAGATCGACGCGCGCCTCGAGCGTGGCGAGATCGACGAGCCCGGCTGGCATGCGGCGATGGCGAACCTGATCCGTCCGGCGTACCTGGCGGCGGCGACCCCGTGGGAGGGATCGGGCAAGCAGGGAACCCGCGACGACTGGGAGTACGCACGCAGCCACGTCGCCGATGCGATCGACCGCGACGGCCGCTTCCTCGACGTCGGATGTGCGAACGGCTTCCTGCTCGAGTGCGTGCCTCGCTGGACGCCACATCGCCTGGAGCCATACGGCCTCGACATCATCCCGGAGCTGGTGGATCTCGCCCGGTCGCGCCTTCCCGAGCTGCGCGACCGGCTCTTCGTCGGGAACGTCATGGAGTGGGAGCCACCGAATCGGTTCACCTACGTGCGGACGGGCCTGGAGTACGTGCCCGCCATGCGCCGGGGTGAGCTCCTGGAGCGGCTCCGCGGCTGGTGCGATCGGGTCATCATCGGTCCCATGAGCGAGCCCGCAGACAGCCCGACGGAGCAGCTTCTGGCGGAGTGGGGGCATCCGGCGACCGGTCGCAGCGAGCGCCTGCACCGGCGGATCCCGGGTGCGGTGTACCGGGTGCTGTGGGTCGACGCATGACCGAGGTCCCGCCCGACCACGTTCGCGCGCAAAGCTTCGGCGCGTGGGCACGCGAGTACGACCGCTACCGGCCCTCGTATCCTCCGAGGCTGTTCGACGTCATCTCGGCATCGCTCGCGCTGCCCGAGCATCCGCGTGTCGCGGACATCGGGGCCGGGACCGGGAAGGCCGCGCTGGCCATGGCCGCGCGCGGCTGGCCGGTGACGGCCGTCGATCCGGGTGACGCGATGCTCGACGTTCTCCGCGCCAGGGCGCAGGCACAGAGCGTCGACGTCGACGCCAAGGCGGCGACGGCGGAGGCCACCGGCCTGCCGGATGCCGCGTTCGAGCTCGTGACGGCGGCGGAGGCGTACCACTGGTTCGATGCGCCGCGTGCCATCCGCGAGTTCGCCCGCATCCTCGTGCCGGGCGGCGGCCTCGCCTGCTTCTGGAACGTTCGTGACGCAAGCGCCTCGCGCCTCGTGGCCGACTACCACGAGCTGGCAGCGATGGTGGGTTCGGACCATGCCGGGCAGGGTCGTCCTGGGCCGCGCGACCGCACGCGCGACGAGATCCTGGCGAACGGTGATTTCGAAGAGCCGCGATTCGAGCAGGTCCCTCACCCCGTCCCGATGACCGGACGCGAGTTCATCGGGCTGGCGTTCACCACGTCGCACGTTCGGACGGCACCCGAGCAGACGCAGCGACGCTTTCGCCGCGCGCTCGAGGCGCTCCTCCGCGGCCACGGCATCGGTCCCGACGACGGGCTGACCGTCCCGTATGTGATCGACTGCTGGACCGCGCGACGACGCACCGATGGCTGACGTCCAGGAGCGCCTCCTCGGCTGGGTTCGGCGGACGTCGATTGTCCGCGCCGCCATCCTGACGAGCATGCGCGCGCGACCCGAGGGGCCGCCCGACGAGCTCTCCGACTGGGACGTCATCCTCGCCGTGACCGATCCGTCCGCCCTCGTCGACGACCTCGACTGGCACGCCGAGATCGGCGCGCCGCTCGTGCGCTGGGGCGACGAGGACGAGCTCCTCGGCCACCCGACCTGGTTTCGCGGCGTCGTCTACGACGACGGCTCGAAGGTCGACTTCACGATCTGGCCCGATGCGTTGCTCGACGCGATCGCCGAGCAGGATCGGCTGCCGCCCGGGCTCGACCACGGCCACAGCGTGCTGCATGACCCGGACGGCCGAACGAGCTCGTGGCCCCCGCCCACATTCAGCGCGTACGTGCTCTCGCCGCCGACGGAGGCCGACTACCGCGCCCTGGTCGAGGAGTTCTGGTGGGACACGATGTACGTCGCGAAGGCCGTGCGTCGCGGCGAGCTCTTCTTCGCGGCCTCGTTCGTCATCGAGCACGACCTGAAGCTCATCGCGCTGCGTCGGATGCTGGAGTGGCGCACCGCGGCGGCATCGGGCTGGACGTTCGCGCCGGGCGTGTACGGTCGCGGGCTGGAGCGTCGGCTGGATGCCGGTGACCGCGCCCTCCTGCAGGCCACGTACGCGACGCTCGACGCCGATGGCGTGCGCCGCGCGCTGGCTGCGACGATCGACCTCTTTCGTCGGGCTGCGATCGACGTCGGCCATGCGCTGGGATACCGGTATCCGGAGGAGATCGACGGGCGGATGACCATCCTGCTCGCGGCGACCTTCGATCCGCCTCCCTGGGCGTCCTGACTCAGTTGGTCTCGACCGGCTCCACCCTCAGGACCAGCCGCTCCCGGGAGACGACGCGAACGAGGTCGTCCACGTCGGCCTGCGCGTCACAGCGCGCCTGCCAGACCTCGCCCCGGACGCGCACGCGCCCCATCGGCCGGCACGCCTCGACCACCCTGCCGGTCTGGCCGATGAGCCGCTCCGGACCGACCCGCGCCGGGCCGAACCGCCGGGCGATCCGCAGGGAGACGAACGTCTCGACCACCTCGAGGCCGAGGGCGCCGGCGATGACCGGGATGGTCCACGCGTCGGGGACCACGAACAGGCCGAGGAGGATTCCGAGGACGGCGATCATCGGCGCTCAGGCTAGCGGCCCGTGGGCGCGCCTCCCAGCGCCCCCGTCAGCGCCGCCACGGCGTCGCGCATGCCCTCCGGCAGCCGGACGATGCCGCCGCTGCCGACCGATGCAGCGTGCCGACCGCCGACGGCGATGACCAGGTCCGCGCGCGCCGCTCGCAGTGCCGACACGACGCCGTCCGCCGCGGCGACGTCGTCGGCGATCACGGCCCCGAGCGCGACCGCGCGCGCATCGGTGCGCTCCACGGCGGCGACCCACGAGGCGACCGGCACGTCCGGCCCAAGGTAGAGGACCGGCACGCCGGCCCGTCGCACGGCCGTCGCGAATGCGAGGGCGGCCACCTCGTGGCGCGCGCCCGGCGGCAGGCCGACCAGGACCGGACGCGGCCCCTCGGCCTCGGCATCGGCCGCGGCGTCGAAGGCCATCGCCAGCCGGCGAACCGCGGCGGCGCTGGCCGCGTGCTCGCCGGCCACGTCGACCTGGCCGCTCGCCCAGCCATCGCCCAGCGCCTCGAGGGCGGGGTAGAGCCGGTCCTCGACGACCCGCTCGAAGCTGCCGGCGGCGAAGAGGTCGTCCAGGGCGCGCTCGATCGCCGCCCCGTCGAGCCGCGCCGCCCCGTCGACGAAGGCCCGGATGGCGTTCGGGGCGTCCACGGCCCGACCCTCGTCCGCGCCCAGCCGTGCCAGCTCGGCCGGATCGGCTTCCGCGACGCGCTCGGCCGCCTGCCGCGGCGACCAGCCGCCGTCGACCAGGGCGCGCATGGCCCGGAGCCGGTCGATGGCCGCGTCGTCGTAGAGCCGGTACCCGGTCTCGGTCCTCGTCGGCGCCACGATGCCGTAGCGCCGCTCCCACGCGCGGAGCAGCGGGACGTTGACGCCGGAGCGGATGGCCGCCTGCTTGATCGTGTACATGCTGTGTCCAATGATACTCATGCACAAACGCTTGACAAGTGCCAATCTGGCCGCGTACAGTGCCGCTCATGGTTATACAAACATTCGACACCGTGGTCACCGACGCGGAGCTGCTTGCCGGAATCGCGCACCAGGACGAGGCGAGCCTCGCGGCGCTGTACGACCGCTACCACCGCCTCGCCTTCAGCCTCGCCCTGCGGGTCGTCCACGATCGGGGTCGTGCCGAGGACGTGGTCCAGGATGCCTTCCTCTCGGTGTGGCGCAGGGCCGGCTCGTTCGTCGAGGGGCGCGGAAGCGCCCGGACCTGGCTGACGAGCATCGTGCGCAACCGGGCCATCGACGTCGTGCGTGCCCGGCGCGAGTCGGACGCGGATGACGAGGCCGTGCTCCTGGCCCTGCGTGACGGCGCGCCGAGCGTGATCGAGCAGGTGACCGCGACGCTGGACCGCGACATCGTCCGCGCCGCGATCGCCGAGCTGCCGATCGAGCAGCAGCGGGCGATCGCCATGGCCTATTTCGAGGGCCTGACCCACTCCGAGATCGCGGGGGCCACCGGGCTGCCGCTCGGCACGGTGAAGAGCCGCATTCGGCTCGGCCTGGCCCGCCTCCGCGACGCGCTCCTGGCCGCCGGCCTGAACGAGCCGGCGCCGGCCCGGCACGAGGCGGTGGCGCCGCCGTCGCGCTCCGCCGCGGTCGTCCCGATGCACGCCTGATCGATGCGGGTTCGGTGCTAGAATCGACGCTCGGCCACCGGCCGCGGTTGCTGTCGCCCCTCCGGCCACCGATTCGGTAGCCAGCGGCACTCGAGATCCTGTTGCGCAGACGCGTGCCCCGTCGGAACACGCTCTTTCTCAGGTGACCCATGCGAGTCCTGTTGATCGGTGTCGGCACCGTGGGCGAGGCCATCGCCCGCATCTCCGCGACCGCCGAGTGGTGCGAGGCGATGATCCTCGCCGACTACGACGAGTCCCGCGCCCGGACGCTCTCGGACGCCCTCGGCGACCCCGAGCGCTTCCCCGCCATCGCCCTCGACGCGCGCGACGCGGCGAACGTCACGGCGGCTGCCCGCGCCCACCGAGCGGACCTGGTCATGAACGCCGTCGACCCGCAGTTCGTCATGCCGATCTTCCGCGGCGCGCTCGATGCCGACTGCCACTACATGGACATGGCCTGCAGCCTCTCGAAGCCCCATCCGGATCGGCCCTTCGAGCTGCCGGGCCTGAAGCTCGGCGACGAGCAGTTCGCCATGCACGACGCCTGGGTCGCGAATGGCAAGCTGGCGCTGGTGGGCATGGGCATGGACCCCGGCCTGACCGACGTCTTCGCCGCCCATGCCGCGAAGCACACCGTCGACGAGGTGCACGAGGTCCACGTCCGCGACGGCGGCGACCTGGAGATCCCCGGCTTCGCGTTCGCCCCGGTGTTCAGCATCTGGACGACCATCGAGGAATGCCTCAACCCGCCCGTCGTCTGGGCCGATGGCGACTGGCACACCACCGAGCCGTTCAGCGGCCCGGAGTCGTTTCCCTTCCCCGAGGGCATCGGCCCGGTCGAGTGCGTCAACGTCGAGCACGAGGAGGTCGTGCTCGTCCCGCGCTGGATCGAGACGCGCCGGGCAACCTTCAAGTACGCGCTCGGCGACGACTTCATCGACAAGCTCAAGACGATCCACGCCCTCGGCATGGACCGCACCGATCGCGTAAGCGTCAGGGGCGTCGAGGTCGCGCCGCGGGACGTGCTGGCCGCCATCACGCCCGATCCAATCAGCCTCGGCGACAAGTTCCGCGGGCGCGCCGTCGTCGGGACGTGGGTGATCGGCACGAAGGACGGGAAGCCGCGCGAGACCTTCGCCTACCAGATGGCCGACGCGGAGGAGATCTGGGCGAAGCATCGGCTGCAGGTCGTGGGCTGGCAGACCGGCTTCAACCCGACGATCGCCATGGAGCTGCTCGCCACCGGCGCGTGGTCGGGAGCCGGCGTGCTCGGGCCGGAGGCGTTCGACCCCGATCCGTACCTCGCGCTGCTGGACCGGCATGGCATCCACCACGCGGTCGTGGACATGGAGCCGGGGGCGCATCGGCCCACCTGAGCGTCAGTCGCGCTCCGCGGCCCGATCGGCAGACGGCCCGGCGGTTTGACCGGGCGGCCGGCCGGCACTACCATCGGAGGTCGCGGGGTGGAGCAGTGGTAGCTCGTCGGGCTCATAACCCGAAGGTCGGCGGTTCGAATCCGTCCCCCGCAACCACGCATACCAGATCGGAAGCCGCCTCCCAGGGGCGGCTTTCGTGCATCCCGGGCCCGAGGGGGCGGCGGCGCCATCGTCGCTCGCGTTGAATCGGGTTCGGTACAATGCGGCCGCCACCCCAGACGCACGTGCACGAGCATGCTCCAGGAGGGTCGACGCGCCCGATGACGGTGAATCCCAAGAAGATGCGCCCGTACGACCAGCCGCCGAAACGGCGCCGGACGCTGATTCCCGACGACCCCGACAGTGCCGCCGCCGGGTTCCTGGTGGCCGCGGCGATCTGGTTCGTCATCGCCGCCGGCATCGGCGTGCTCGCGATCGGGCTGCGCCTCATCACCTTCGAGGCCTCGATCCCGCTCGGGGTCTTCGACCTGAGCTTCGAGCTCGATCGGCGCCGGGTGGACGCCGCGTTCGCCAACGCCACCGTCTTCGGCTGGCTCAGCAACGCCGGGTTCGCGGCGATCGCGTTCATGACGCCGCGGCTCCTCGGGCGGCGACTGGCGGCGGAGAAGCTGCTCAACCTCGGCCTGGCGATCTGGAACCTGGCGCTGGCCGGCGGCATCGCGCTGCTCTACGTTCTGGATATCGGCGTGAACGGCCCGCTCACCGCCCTGCCGTGGTTCGTCGAGGGCGGCCTCGCCACCGCGGCCCTCGTCGTGACCGGGGTGTTCCTGGCGACCTCCGGCGTGGCGCTGCGCGGCGGCTACATCAGTCTGTGGTTCGCCGGCGTCGCGCTCCTCGGCCTCCTCGGCATGACGAGCCTGGCGGCCGGGCTCGGGATCCTCGACGCGTTCTTCGGCCTCGACGGCGTGCCGGTGGCGCTCGCATCGGTCTTCATCGAGCGCGAGATCCTCGCCATCTGGCTGCTGGGGATGGCCTTCGCCGTCCTCCACTACCTCGTCCCGCGATCGGCCGCCCAGCCGCTCGCGTCGGGCGGCATCGCGCTGCTCACCTGGCTCACCTGGCTCGTCCTGGCGCCGGCCTCGGGGCTCGGCGCGCTCGTGGATGCGAGCGTGCCGTACTTCGTGACCACCGCCGGCGCGGTCGCGACCATGCTCCTTCTCCTGCCGGCCTCGCTGGCCGCCGTCAACCTGGCCTCCACCATGAGGGGCCGATGGACGCTCCTGTTCGGCAGCGGGACCGCCGCCTTCGCCGCCGTCGCCGTCGCCTTCCTGCTCGGCCACACCCTGCTCGAGGCCATCGGCGCGCTGCCCTCGGTCACGGCGGCGGTCGGCGCCACCGACTGGAAGCTCGGCGTGTTCACGTGGGCCGCGTACGGCACCTTCACGCTCGCCGCCCTGGCGCTCGCCGACCACGCGGCGCCGCGCGTCATGCGCCGGGCCTGGAGCGGCGGGCCGCTCGCCGGCGCGCAGCTGTGGCTCGCCTTCGGCGGCGCCACCCTCGCCGGCCTGGCGCTGATGTTCGGCGGCATGGCCGAGGGATCGCTGCGTGCCGCGGGGGCGGCACCCGAGGCGCTGGCCCAGGGCGTGCTCTGGTACCGCGCCGTCGGGCTCGTGGGGATGGGCATGGTCGCCCTGGCCGGCCTCGCATTCCTCGCCAACCTCTTCCTCGCCTACACCAGCGGCGAGCCCGCCGACTACGTCGTGCCCGGCCAGGCCGGGGCCGCAGCAGCAGGACACTGACCGATGACCGTCCACACGCCGATCAAGACGCGCTCCGGAGGCATCCCGCCCTGGGCGCTGGCGCTGACCGGGTTCGTGCTGCTGGTCGGCGCCGTGTACTTCGCCTCGAACCTCGGCGGTGAGAACCCGCCCCTCGCGCTGCCGGGCACGACGCCGGCCGCGACGCCCGCGGCGAGCGGCGATGGCGGCGGCGATGCGGCCCAGGGCGAGGCGCTCGTGGCCGAGGCGCAGTGTGCCGCCTGCCACGGTGCCGACCTGTCCGGTCAGGGCGCGTTCCCCAGCCTCCTTCAGATCGAGGAGGGGCCGGTGAGCGAGAACCTGCAGGGCCTCGCCGAGGAGCACCCGGACGACTGGGTCGCGCTCTGGATCGACGGCACGCAGCCGGAAACGGAGGGCATCGACCGCGGCGGCATGCCGGCCTTCGGCGAGACCTACTCGCCCGAGCAGATCGAGTCGATCGTCGCCTACCTGCGCGGCCTGTAGCCCGTCTCGGTGACCGATCCGGCCGCGCGCCCGGAGCGCTCCGTCCCCGTCCTCATCGGTGCCGATGAGATGGCGCGCATCGACGAGGCCGCGCAGCGCCTGGGCCTCACCGAGGACGCCCTGATGGAGTCCGCCGGCGCGGCCGTCGCCGAGCTCGTACACGTGGAGCTGGGCCGGCTGGCCGAGGGGGCGCTCGGCCCGGGCGGGCCGCTCGGCCATCCGCCGCTCGTCGTCGTCCTGTGCGGGCCCGGCAACAACGGTGGCGACGGGTTCGTCGTCGCGCGCCGTCTCGCCGCGGCCGGGCGCTCGGTCCTGGCCGTGCTGGTCGCCGACGCGTCGAAGCTCTCGGGTCACGCCGCCGGGCACAACTGGAACGTCCTCCAGGCGATGGCCGCCGCCGGATCGATCGAGCTGTTCGTGGCACCCACGCCGGAGCTGCTCCTGCGCCTGCGCGAGCGGATCGCCGCGGCCACGGTCCTCGTCGACGCGTTGCTCGGCTCCGGCGCGTCCGGGCCGCTGCGCGAGCCGATCTCGACCGCGGTCGACCTGGTCAACGCCACCCGCGCCCACGCGCGCGCCGACGGCCGGCCGTGCGCCGTCGTGGCGGTGGACACGCCGACCCGGATCGATCTGACCGGCGGCTCGAGATCGACCCCGGTGGTCGAGGCCGACGTCACCGTCACCTTCCATCGCGCCAAGGCCGGCTTCGCGCTCGACCGCGAGGCGCGCCGCTTGGCCGGCCGCTACTTCGTCGCGCCGATCGGCATCCCGCTCGAGGCCGAGGAGGAGATCGTGCCGCCCGATGGCGAGTACCCGCCCGCGCGCCTGATGCAGATCACCTGGCAGGAGCCGGTCGAGCGCGCCGACGCGGCGCATCGTCCGGGTGGCGGCGTCCCGGCCGGCCCCGGCCGCACGGACTGACGCCGACCCGACGAGCCGAGCACTCGTCTCTTAGCGCGGCTAACCTTTCCGGCATGTACGAATACGCCGAGGCCGCCGTCGAGGCGGCGCTGGCGGCCGGGGCGCGCTACGCCGATGCGCGCGTCATGGACCGCCGACACGAGTCGATGAACGCCCGCAACGGCGAGGTCGAGGGAATGACCCGGCAGAGCTCGGTGGGCGTCGGCGTGCGCGCCCTCATCGGCTCGGGCTGGGGCTTCTTCGCCACCGCCGACCTCGACGTCGAGGCGGCGCGCGCCGCCGGGGCGCAGGCCGCCGCGATCGCGCGCGCCAGCGCATCGGTCCCGGGCGCCGACCTGGAGCTCGTGCCGGTCGAGGTGCGACAGGACCACTGGGAGAACCAGGTCGCCGAGGATCCGCTCGCGGTTCCGCTGGCCGAGAAGGGGGACCTGCTCGTGGCCGCCACCCGGACGATGCGCGAGCATGGCGCCGACGTGGCCCTGGCCGGCTACGACATCTGGGACACGACGAAGTGGCTGGTCAGTTCCGAGGGGCACCGGATCGACCAGCGCATCCGCGAGTGCGGCGCGCACATGGACGCCACCGCGGTGGGGGAGCGGGAGACGCAGCGGCGCAGCTACCCCGGCATCCGCGGCCAGTACGGCACCCGAGGTTGGGAGCTGGTCCGCGAGATCGACCTGGCGGGCAACGCGGCGCGCATCGCCGAGGAGGCACGCGCGCTGCTGACCGCGCCGCAGTGCCCGAGCCACGACGCCACCGACCTCATCATCGGCTCCGAGCAGATGGCCCTGCAGATCCACGAGTCGGTCGGCCACGCCGTGGAGCTGGACCGGATCCTCGGCTGGGAGGCCGCCTTCGCCGGCACCTCGTGGCTGGACCTGGCGCAGCTCGGCTCGCTGCGCTTCGGCAGCGACCTCATGAACGTCACCGCCGATGCGACCCTGCCCGGTGCCCTGGGCAGCTTCGGCTACGACGACGAGGGCACGCCCGCCCACCCCGTCGACATCGTTCGCGACGGCATCTGGGTCGGCGCGCTCTCCGGCCGGGACTCCGCCGCCCTGGCGGGACTCGAGTCCTCGGGCGGCGCGGTGCGCGGCGACGGGTACAACCGCCTGCCGATGGTGCGCATGACGAACGTGGGCCTCCTGCCCGGGGACTCCAGCCTGGAGGAGATGATCGCCGCCACCGACGACGGCATCCTGGTCGAAACGAATCGGTCGTGGTCGATCGACGACAAGCGCCTGAACTTCCAGTTCGGCTGCGAGATCGGCTGGGAGATCAAGAACGGCACGCGGGGACGGATGATCAAGAACCCGACCTACACCGGCATCGGTCCGCGCTTCTGGGCCAGCCTGGACATGCTGGGCAACGCGTCGGAGTGGACCTTCTGGGGCACGCCGAACTGCGGCAAGGGCCAGCCCGGCCAGGTCGGCCACACCGGTCACCCGGCGGTGCCGTGCCGCTTCCGCGGCGTGCGCGTGGGGGTGAGGGCGTGACCGCCGACGAGCTGCTCGCGACCTGCGAGCGGGTCCTCCACCTGGTCGGGGCCGATGCGGAGGCGGAGGTCACCGTGAGCGCCGGCAGCGAGGCCCTGACCCGCTTCGCGACGGGCTTCATCCACCAGAACGTCGCCGAGGATGCGCGCTCGCTGCACCTGCGCGTCGCGCTCGACGGCCGCGTCGCCGAGGCGAGGGTCAACCAGGCCGA
>Ga0299913_10005855_pt1 | contig 10568 bp, 4 predicted proteins | sample RVTome_9_FD_201360 | JGI IMG/M metagenome (GOLD analysis project Ga0299913, IMG submission 201360) | Soil microbial communities from uranium-contaminated site in the Upper Colorado River Basin, Wyoming, United States - RVT155D38 (version 2) ... | reverse complement strand
CTACCAAGGAGGCCGCTCAGAACCTGTTCCACAACCTGTTCTTCACTGAAGAACGTTATGACCTGTCCCCGGTGGGACGGATGAAGTTCAATCGTCGGGTTGGCATGGAGGCAATGGAAGGTCCAGGTATTCTCTATGACGGCCTCTATTTCAGCCGGCGTACCGATGAGACTTCCAGAAGGCTGTGTGAGGAACTCGGCGATACGTCCGATATTATCGCCGTGCTGAAGGTGCTGATCGATATCAAGAATGGTAATGGTACCGTCGATGATATCGATCATTTAGGTAATCGGCGCATTCGTTGCGTCGGTGAGATGGCGGAGAATGTCTTTCGGGTTGGCCTGGTGCGCGTCGAACGGGCCGTTAAGGAGCGCTTAAGCCTTGCCGAGTCTGAGGGCTTGACGCCGCAAGATCTGATCAATGCCAAGCCGGTGTCGGCCGCTATCAAGGAATTTTTTGGTTCCAGTCAGCTATCGCAATTCATGGATCAGAACAACCCCCTGTCCGAGGTGACTCATAAGCGCCGGGTCTCGGCCCTCGGCCCGGGCGGACTGACCCGGGAACGCGCCGGTTTCGAGGTGCGCGACGTGCATCCAACCCATTACGGCCGGGTCTGCCCTATCGAGACGCCGGAAGGCCCCAACATCGGCCTGATCAACTCCCTGGCGGTCTATGCCCGCACCAATAACTACGGTTTCCTGGAGACTCCCTATCGACGGGTGGTGGATAGTAAGGTTACTGAGCAGATCGATTATCTGTCTGCCATTGAAGAGGGTAACTATGTGATTGCCCAGGCCAATGCCACCTTGGATGCCGAGGGCCGCCTGACTGATGACCTGATTTCCTGCCGTTATCAGAATGAATTTACCCTGTCCTCCCCGGACAAGATCCACTATATGGACGTCTCTCCCAAGCAGATCGTCTCGGTGGCGGCTGCCCTGATTCCGTTCCTGGAGCATGATGACGCCAACCGCGCGCTGATGGGGTCCAATATGCAGCGCCAGGCCGTGCCCACGCTCCAAGCCGAGAAACCTTTAGTGGGCACCGGGATAGAGCGTACCGTGGCCATCGATTCCGGGGTGACGGTGGTGGCCAAACGGGGCGGCGTGGTGGATTCCGTAGACGCAAGCCGTATCGTGGTGCGGGTGCGCGATGAGGAGACCGAGGCCGGTGAGCCAGGTGTGGATATTTACAACTTAACCAAATATACCCGTTCTAACCAGAACACCTGCATCAATCAGCAGCCTCTGGTGAAGCTGGGCGATAGAGTAGAGCGCAATGACGTGCTGGCCGATGGGCCATCGACCGATCTGGGTGAATTGGCCCTAGGCCAGAATCTACTGGTCGCCTTCATGCCCTGGAATGGTTACAACTTCGAGGATTCCATCCTGATCTCCGAGCGGGTCGTCCAAGAGGATCGCTTTACCACGATTCACATCGAAGAGCTGGCCTGTGTCGCCCGCGATACCAAATTGGGACCAGAGGAAATAACCGCCGATATTCCGAACGTTGGCGAGAGCGCCCTGGCGAAGCTCGATGAGGCCGGTATCGTCTATATCGGCGCCGAGGTCGAGGCTGGCGATATCTTGGTGGGCAAAGTCACCCCCAAGGGTGAAACCCAACTGACTCCCGAGGAAAAACTGTTGCGGGCCATCTTTGGTGAAAAGGCCTCCGACGTTAAGGATACCTCACTACGGGTACCCTCCGGTATGGATGGTACCGTTATCGATGTGCGGGTGTTCACCCGTGATGGGGTAGAGAAGGACTCCCGCGCCAAGCAAATCGAAGCGGCCGAGTTGGCGCGGATCAAGAAGGACTTGAACGATCAGTTGCGGATCCTGGAAGAGGATATCTACCAGCGGGTGGAAAAGATGTTGCTGGCCAAGAATGCGGAAAGAGGGCCGGACGGGCTGACCGCAGGTACCCCGATCACCGAGGCGTATCTCCTTAGACTGCCGCGGGAGCGCTGGTTTGAGGTTCGCTTACAAGATGAAGAGACCAATGAACAACTGGAACGTATTGCCGAACAGCTTAAACAACAGCGCAAGGACTTCGATGGAAAATTCGAGGAAAAGCGGGGCAAGCTGATGCAGGGGGATGATCTCGCCCCAGGCGTGTTAAAGATGGTCAAGGTTTATCTAGCCGTCAAGCGCCGTATTCAGCCGGGTGATAAGATGGCCGGCCGTCATGGTAACAAAGGGGTGGTATCCATGATCGTGCCCCAAGAAGATATGCCCTATTTAGAGGATGGCACGCCGGTGGATATCGTACTAAACCCCTTGGGTGTGCCCTCGCGCATGAATGTCGGTCAAGTCTTGGAGGCCCATCTGGGCTGGGCTGCCAAAGGTTTGGGTTTCAAGATCGGTCGGCTGCTGGAGGCCAAGGCCAAAGTTGAGGAACTGCGCAACTTTCTGCATCAGATCTACAATGAGACCGGTAAGGAAAAAGTGGATCTAAACCAGTTTAGCGATCAGGAGATCGTCAATCTCTGTACTAACCTGAGTAGCGGTGTGCCTATGGCGACCCCGGTATTCGATGGTGCCGCTGAGGAGGAATTGCGGCAGATGCTGCGTTTGGCCGAGTTACCGGAGAGTGGTCAGGCTCGCTTATACGATGGTCGTACTGGCGAGTCCTTCGATCGCCCCGTGACGGTGGGTTATATGTATATGTTAAAGCTCAACCATTTGGTTGACGACAAGATGCATGCCCGCTCCACAGGACCTTATAGCTTGGTGACCCAGCAGCCGCTAGGTGGCAAGGCGCAATTCGGCGGGCAACGCTTCGGTGAAATGGAGGTATGGGCCTTGGAGGCCTATGGCGCTGCTTATACTCTGCAGGAGATGCTGACGGTGAAGTCGGACGATGTCAATGGTCGTACCAAAGTATACAAGAACATCGTTGACGGTGATCATCGTATGGAGGCTGGTATGCCGGAATCCTTTAATGTCTTGGTAAGAGAAATTCGCTCCCTTGGCATCAATATCGAGTTGGAAACCGACTGAGGGGCGCCTGAGCTGATGAACTGCAGTAGGACGATTGGCATCTTACTCCCACAGCGAGTGGTCACGACATGAAAGACTTACTGAATCTTTTTAAACAGCAGGACAATATCGAGGACTTCGACGCCATCCGCATTGGTCTTGCATCGCCGGATATGATCCGGTCATGGTCCTTTGGCGAGGTCAAGAAGCCTGAAACCATCAATTATCGTACCTTCAAGCCTGAGCGGGACGGGCTGTTTTGCGCCAAGATCTTCGGTCCCATCAAGGATTATGAGTGCCTGTGCGGTAAATACAAACGCCTTAAGCACCGGGGCGTGGTCTGCGAAAAGTGCGGCGTTGAGGTGACCCTGGCCAAGGTGCGCCGTGATCGCATGGGCCATATCGAATTGGCGAGTCCAGTAGCCCATATCTGGTTCCTAAAGTCGCTTCCCTCGCGTATCGGTCTGCTGCTGGACATGACCCTACGAGACATCGAGCGGATTCTCTATTTCGAATCCTTTGTGGTGATCGAGCCGGGCATGACCCCTATGGAACGGGGACAACTGCTGTCTGATGAGGATTACCTGGAGGCCATCGAGCAGTACGGCGATGATTTCGATGCCCGTATGGGTGCCGACGCCGTTTATGAGTTGCTGCGCACCATGGGTCTCAAGGAGGAAGCGGCCCGGTTGCGCGAAGAAATCGCCGAGTGCTCCTCGGAAACCAAGCTTAAGCGGATCTCCAAGCGGCTTAAGCTGATGGAATCCTTCCTGGATTCCGGCAACCGTCCCGAATGGATGGTGATGACCGTATTGCCGGTGCTACCGCCGGATCTGCGCCCCCTGGTGCCCTTGGACGGTGGCCGTTTCGCAACCAGTGATCTAAACGATTTATACCGCCGGGTCATTAATCGCAACAATCGACTGAAGCGGCTGTTGGAGCTAAATGCCCCGGATATCATCGTGCGTAACGAGAAGCGCATGTTGCAGGAGGCGGTAGACTCGTTGCTGGATAACGGTCGGCGGGGCCGTGCCATTACTGGTACCAATAAGCGTCCCTTAAAGTCCCTGGCGGATATGATCAAGGGTAAGCAGGGCCGGTTCCGTCAGAACCTGTTGGGCAAGCGGGTCGATTACTCCGGTCGTTCGGTGATCGTGGTAGGACCCACCCTGAGATTGCATCAGTGTGGGCTGCCCAAGAAGATGGCCCTGGAATTGTTCAAACCCTTTATCTTTAGCAAGCTTATTCTTCGTGGGGTGGCGACCACCATCAAGGCGGCCAAGAAGATGGTCGAGCGGGAGAGTGCCGATGTTTGGGATATCCTCGAAGAGGTGATCCGCGAGCATCCGGTGATGCTAAACCGCGCACCGACTCTGCATCGCCTGGGTATTCAGGCCTTCGAGCCGGTACTAATCGAGGGCAAGGCCATCCAGTTGCACCCCTTAGTCTGCACCGCCTTCAATGCCGACTTCGATGGTGACCAGATGGCGGTGCACGTGCCGCTGTCCATCGAGGCGCAATTGGAGGCCCGGGCCTTGATGATGTCTACCAACAATATTCTGTCTCCGGCTAATGGCGAGCCCATCATCGTCCCCTCTCAGGATGTGGTGCTGGGTCTTTATTATATGACCCGCGAGCGCATCAACGCCAAGGGTGAGAGTATGCTGTTCGCCGATGTAGCGGAAGTGCACCGCGCCTATGAAAACCGCCTCGTGGAATTACAGGCCAGGATTCAGGTGCGTATCGCTGAGGTCGGGGTCAATAAAGAGGGAGCGCGGGAACAGACGCGGCGGCGAGTGGAAACCACCGTCGGTCGCGCCCTGTTGTCCGAGACCCTTCCAGAAGGCCTGCCTTTTTCGCTGATCAACCAGGTACTCAACAAGAAGGCCATCTCTCGATTGATCAATGCCTGCTATCGGCGTGTGGGTCTGAAGGAAACCGTGGTCTTTGCCGATCAGTTGATGTACACCGGTTTCTATTATGCCATGCGTTCCGGCGCCTCTATCGGTTTCGAGGATTTAGTCATTCCCGAACAGAAGGGCCCGATCCTGGCCAAGGCCGAGGAAGAGGTAAAGGAGATCGAGAACCAGTACGCTTCGGGACTGGTCACCAACGGGGAGCGCTACAATAAGGTCGTTGACATCTGGTCACGCACTAATGACCAGGTGGCCAAGGCCATGATGGATAAACTAGGGACTGAGGAAGTGACTGACCGCGAGGGCAATCAGGTCAGGCAGCCCTCTTTTAATTCCGTGTTTATGATGGCCGATTCCGGGGCCCGTGGTTCAGCCGCCCAGATTCGGCAGCTCGCCGGGATGCGCGGTCTGATGGCCAAGCCGGATGGTTCTATTATCGAGACCCCTATCACCGCCAATTTCCGCGAGGGGCTGGATGTCCTGCAATATTTTATCTCCACACACGGCGCCCGTAAGGGACTGGCGGATACGGCGCTAAAGACCGCCAATTCTGGCTACCTGACCCGCCGATTGGTGGATGTGGCCCAGGATTTGGTAATAACCGAAGGAGACTGCGGCACCCAACAAGGCTTGCTGATGACGCCTGTTGTCGAGGGTGGGGATATAGTAGAGCCCTTGCGCGAGCGGGTCTTGGGACGGGTGGTCGCGGAAGACATCTATCGGCCCGGCGGCGATGAAGTGGCTATCCCGACTGGCACCCTGCTGGATGAGACCTGGGTCGATGTCTTGGAGGAGCTCAGTATTGACCAGGCCTACGTGCGTTCGCCCATTACCTGCGAGACTCGTTACGGTGTATGCTCGGCCTGCTATGGCCGTGATTTGGCTCGTGGGCATCGCGTGAACAGTGGCGAGGCGGTAGGCGTCATTGCCGCCCAGTCTATCGGCGAGCCTGGCACCCAATTGACCATGCGTACCTTCCATATCGGTGGCGCCGCCTCACGGGCCTCCGTGGCAAGCAATGTTCAGGTCAAGTCCAGGGGCTTTATCCGCTTGCATAATATGAAAACGGTGCGCAATAAAGAAGACCATCTAGTCGCGGTGTCCCGTTCTGGGGAAATCACCGTCGTTGACGAGGCTGGCCGCGAGCGTGAGCGTTACAAGGTCCCTTATGGTGCCGTGCTGACCATGAATGATGGCAGTCCGGTAGAACCTGGGCAGTTGGTGGCGAATTGGGACCCCCACACTCACCCGGTAATCACTGAGGTTGCTGGCTGGGTACGCTTCTCTGAGATTATCGAAGGAGTCACTGTAAAGCGGGACATCGACGATATTACCGGGTTGAGCAGTCTGGTGGTGATGGACCCGAAGCAGCGTCCACGATTACAAGAGAAAGATCGGCGGGAGGGCAAGAAGGAGCCTCGGGATATGCGGCCCATGGTCAAGCTGGTGGATGAGGCCGACAACGATCTCTGTATCGCTGGTACTGACATTCCTGCCCACCACTTTCTACCTGCGGGCGCCATCGTCAGTTTGGCCAATGATGCCAAAGTGGCGGTTGGTGATGTCGTCGCTCGCATTCCCCAGGAATCCAGCAAGACCCGCGATATTACCGGCGGATTGCCACGGGTGGCCGACCTCTTTGAGGCCCGTAAGCCCAAGGAGCCAGCGATCCTTGCCGAGATATCCGGCACGGTCAGCTTTGGCAAGGACACTAAGGGCAAACAGCGCCTAGTGATTACCGATAAAGAGGGTAATCAGCATGAGGAACTCATCCCGAAATGGCGGCATGTTAATGTCTTCGAGGGTGAGCATGTGGAGCGGGGCGAGGTCATCGCCGATGGCGAACCCAACCCCCATGACATCCTCCGGCTGCTAGGGGTCCGGGAACTGGCTGCCTACCTGGTAAAAGAAATCCAGGATGTCTATCGCCTGCAAGGTGTAAAGATCAACGACAAGCATATTGAGGTTATTATTCGCCAGATGATGCGTAAGGTCGAGATCGTGGAGGCGAATGATGCCCGCTTTATTAAAGGTGAGCAGGTCGAACGGACGCGGCTCTTCGAAGAGAATGATCGGGTCCTGGCGGAAGATGGGGTACCCGCCACCTATCAGCCCCTGTTGCTCGGAATTACCAAGGCATCGCTGGCCACTGAATCATTTATCTCGGCAGCCTCCTTCCAAGAGACGACTCGTGTCCTTACCGAGGCGGCGGTGCGTGGGTTACGGGACGATCTGCGCGGTCTAAAGGAGAATGTCATCGTTGGTCGTTTAATTCCTGCGGGTACGGGCCTTGCCTATCACTCCGAGCGCCGTGACCAAAAGAGGATCACCAAGCCTGTCTTTGAGCACGAGTTCACTACCGAGGTCAACTCTCAGGTAGAAGGCTGATAGTGGATTTATTCTAATTAAAAAGCTGCTCTTTTCCCGAATCTTCCCGGTACGGGGAGAGGAGGGTTTAGGTTGAAGCCCTGGCGAAGCTTGACAGGGCTCACTGGTCCGCATAGAATTCCGCCCCTTTGGCAGACGGCGGCTGTCTCGTACGGTCTGTCGTTTGTTTTTAGGGTTTTAAGCTCTATTTGGAGTAGAGAGAACCAATGGCAACGATTAACCAGTTGGTGCGTAAGCCACGTGTTCGCAAGAAAGAGAAAAGTAACGTACCGGCGCTTGACGGCTGTCCGCAGAAGCGCGGTGTTTGCACGCGTGTTTACACCACCACGCCAAAAAAGCCTAATTCGGCCTTGCGTAAGGTGGCACGGGTGCGGTTAACCAATGGCGAGGAAGTGACCAGCTATATCGGTGGTGAGGGTCACAATCTTCAGGAACACTCAGTCGTGTTGATTCGAGGCGGCCGTGTCAAGGACTTGCCGGGTGTGCGTTATCACACGATCCGTGGCAGCCTGGATACCTCGGGGGTGGCCAAGCGGCGCCAGGGGCGTTCCAAATATGGCGCCAAGCGCCCCAAGGCCTAATTGCAGCCCTCGTTTATAGCTGATTTGAGTATAAGCCTCATGCCGAGAAGAAGAGAAATTCCGAAGCGCACTGTCCTTCCCGATCCAAAATTTGGGAGTGAGATGCTGGCCAAGTTTATGAATATGGTGATGGAACGTGGCAAGAAATCCGTCGCTGAAAAGATCGTCTACGGTGCCCTGGAGCATATGGCCGAGCGTGGCAAAGGTGATGCCATGGAACTTTTAGTACAGGCCCTGGATAATGTACGCCCGGTAGTGGAGGTCAAATCTCGCCGCGTGGGGGGGGCTACCTATCAGGTGCCGGTGGAAGTGCGCCCGGTGCGCCGTACCACCCTGGCCATGCGGTGGATCATCGATGCCGCTCGCAAGCGTAGCGAAAAGTCGATGGCCCGGCGCTTAGGGGGTGAGTTGTTGGATGCTGCCGAGAGCCGTGGTGCGGCTGTTAAGAAGCGTGAAGATACACATCGTATGGCGGATGCCAACAAGGCTTTCGCTCATTATCGTTGGTAATCATTGAGGATAAAGCTGTGGCGCGTAAAACTCCTATCGAGCGCTATCGTAATCTGGGGATTATGGCGCATATCGATGCCGGAAAGACCACGACGACCGAGCGTATCCTGTTCTACACGGGCGTGTCCCATAAAATCGGTGAGGTGCACGATGGTGCCGCCATCATGGACTGGATGGTGCAGGAGCAGGAGCGTGGCATTACTATCACCTCGGCGGCGACGACCTGCTTCTGGGGCGGGATGGCGCAACAGTTTCAAGAGCATCGTATCAATATCATTGATACCCCTGGGCACGTGGATTTCACGATTGAAGTTGAGCGTTCCCTGCGGGTGCTCGATGGCGCCTGCGCGGTATTTTGCGCGGTGGGTGGGGTGGAGCCGCAGTCGGAGACGGTATGGCGGCAGGCCAACAAATACCGGGTACCCCGTCTGGCGTTTGTCAATAAGATGGATCGCGCCGGTGCCAATTTTCTACGGGTAGTCAAGCAGATCCAGGATCGGCTGGGCGCAATCCCTGCCCCCTTACAGTTACCGATCGGTGCCGAAGACCAGTTCAAAGGAGTGGTCGATCTTATCAAGATGAAAGCCATCTGGTGGGATGAGGCTACCCAGGGCACAAAATTCGAATATGGCGATATCCCTGCCGATATGCAGGCAGCTTGTGAGGAATGGCGCGAGAAGCTGGTGGAGGTGGCGGCCGAATCCTCCGATGAATTGATGGAAAAGTATCTCGAAGGCGAGCCCCTGACTGAAGAGGAAATCCGTAAAGGGCTACGGGCGCGTACCCTGGCCAATCAGATCGTTCCCACCTTGTGTGGCTCGGCCTTTAAGAACAAGGGCGTGCAGGCGATGCTTGATGCGGTGATCGAGTATCTGCCGTCTCCTGGGGATGTGCCGGCCATCAAGGGAGTGCTGAATGATGCCGCCGAGACCGAAGCCGAGCGGCGCTCCGCCGATGAAGAGCCATTCGCTGCCCTGGCCTTCAAGATTGCCACGGATCCCTTTGTAGGCAGCCTGACCTTTTTCCGGGTCTATTCTGGTGTCTTGAAGTCTGGCGATACGGTCTATAACCCTATTAAGAGCAAAAAGGAACGCATTGGCCGCATTCTGCAAATGCATGCCAACAGCCGTGAGGAGATCAAGGAGGTACGGGCCGGCGATATTGCTGCGGCGGTAGGCCTAAAGGATGTGACCACCGGCGAGACGCTCTGCGATCCTAATCAGGTTATTACCCTGGAGCGGATGGAGTTCCCGGAACCGGTGATCTCGGTGGCCGTGGAGCCCAAGACCAAGGCTGACCAGGAAAAGATGGGTATGGCGCTTAGCAAGCTAGCCCAGGAGGATCCATCGTTTCGGGTGCACACCGACCAGGAATCCGGGCAGACGATCATCTCGGGGATGGGTGAATTGCACCTGGAGATCATCGTTGATCGCCTAAAACGCGAATTCAAGGTTGAGGCCAACGTGGGTGCACCCCAGGTCGCCTATCGCGAGACGATCCGCAAGTCCGTGGAACAAGAAGGTAAATTTGTACGCCAATCCGGTGGTCGTGGTCAATACGGCCATGTCTGGCTGCGTATGGAGCCTCGCGAGCCTGGTTCCGGCTACGAATTCGTCAATGCCATCGTGGGTGGTGTCGTCCCCAAGGAATACATCCCGGCAGTGGACAAGGGCGTTCAGGAACAGCTGGAAAACGGGGTGATTGCCGGTTTTCCGGTAGTGGATGTCAAAGTCACCCTGTTTGATGGTTCCTATCATGACGTGGATTCCAGTGAAATGGCGTTTAAGATCGCTGGTTCCATGGGCTTTAAGGAAGGCGCCAGGAAGGCCAACCCAGTGCTATTGGAGCCGATCATGAAGGTCGAGGTCGTCACGCCTGAAGAGTACATGGGTGATGTTATGGGGGATCTTAATCGTCGGCGTGGGTTGGTCCAAGGTATGGATGATGCGCCAGGGGGCAAGATCATTCGCGCCGAGGTACCGCTGGCCGAGATGTTCGGTTATGCCACTGACCTGCGCTCTGCCACGCAAGGGCGGGCGACCTATTCGATGGAATTTGCTAAGTACAATGAGGCGCCTGCCAATATTGCCGAAGCGGTGATTAAGAAAGCGTCGTAAACGTTCACAGTTGTTGATGAGGTAACATCCGGTGTCCAAAGAGAAATTCACGCGCACGAAGCCGCATATCAATGT
>Ga0299913_10005854_pt1 | contig 10570 bp, 8 predicted proteins | sample RVTome_9_FD_201360 | JGI IMG/M metagenome (GOLD analysis project Ga0299913, IMG submission 201360) | Soil microbial communities from uranium-contaminated site in the Upper Colorado River Basin, Wyoming, United States - RVT155D38 (version 2) ... | reverse complement strand
ATTCTCTACCGCGCGCCCGCCCTCCGCGGGTCTCGCACGGCCCGGAACCGAACGAGGCCAAGAACCCCGAGGGAGAGTGGACGATCAGCGTTCTACGCAACCTGGAACAGAGGCTCGAGAACCTCGTCGAAGGGGTGTTCAGCCGTGCCTTCTCCTCGCAGGTGCAGCCGGTGGAGATCGCCCGCAAGCTCGCGAAGGAGATGGACGCCCACAAGACGACCTCGATCTCGCGCGTCTACGTCCCCAACCAGTACACGGTGTGGATGTCCGAGGAGGACCACGAGCGCTTCGAGGGCTACGAGCGGTCGCTGGGCCAGGAGCTGTCCGGGTACCTGCTCGAGCACGCACGCCGCCACGACTACGCACTGCTCACGCGCCCCGAGGTGAAGCTGGAGACCGACGAGCGCCTGCGCCTGGGCGAATTCGGCATCCAGACCCGCCTGGTGAAGCCGCCCCAGCGCCAGGGCGAGTCGCCCTCGCAGGGCGAGCAGGGGCACACGATGGTGTACTCCGTCCCCCCGAAGCAGCAGCAGCAGCGCAAGCGCCGGACCCCGGCGCCCGGCCTCACCGAAACGCGCGCGATCGTCTCGCTGGACGACCGCCGCTACGTGCTCGACGGTCCCGTCGCGAGCCTCGGGCGCTCGCGCGAGTGCGACTGCGTCTTCGCCGACCCGAACATCTCGCGCAAGCATGCGGAGCTCCGCCGAGCCGGCAGCGGCGACTGGCAGATCGTCGACCTGGGCTCGACCAACGGGGTGAAGGTGAACGGCCGCAAGGTCGACAGCTCGCGGCTTTCCCCGGGCGACGAGGTCTCCCTGGGCACGACTCACTTCACCTTCGACATCGAGCACTGATGGACCCCTCCCGACAGCTGCTCCGCTCCCGCGTCCGCGCTGTCGGGGTTCGCGCCAACCTCAACCTCGGGCCCAGACGTGGACTCTGAGCCGATCGCCGTCGCACTCAAGTTCGGGTTCCTGATCGTGCTCTACCTGTTCCTGCTCTGGATCGCTCGGAGCGCGCTCAAGGAGCTGCGCACGACGGCGACGCCGGCGCCGGAGGCGACGGGTTTTCACCCGGTCGGCCCGGGCGGACGCGAGCCCGGCACCGAGGCGGCCCTGGTCGTGGTCAGGGGCGGTGGGCTCGAGGCGGGAGAGCGGCTGGACCTGTTCGGGGGGCTCTCGATCGGCCGCTCGCCCGACGCCGACGTCCGCATCGAGGACAGGTTTGCTTCGGGCGTCCACGCGCGCATCTACTCGCGCTCGGGCGGTTACTACGTGGAGGACATGAACTCGACCAACGGCACCTACCTGAACGGTGCCGAGCTGCGGGGCGAGAGCCCGCTCAACGACCTCGACGAGATCCGCATCGGGGACACCGAGTTCCGCTTCGAGCTCGAGATAGGTGAGTAGCTGATGGCCCTCCGCATCGTCGAGCAGGCGTACATGTCCGACACCGGCCGCCAGCGCACGGCGAACGAGGACTCCTTCTTCGCCGGGTCGCCCGTGTTCGCCGTCGCCGATGGCATGGGCGGGGCCCAGGCGGGCGAGGTGGCGTCGCGGATCGCCGCCGAATCGTTCGCCCCGGCCGACCGCGGCGAGAGCTCGCCCGAAGCGTACCTGCGCTCCGTCGCCGAGGAGGCCAACCGCCGCATCCACGGCCTCGCCGAGGAGGACGAGGCGCGCACCGGCATGGGGACGACGTTCACGGCCGCCCTGGTCGACGGCGACGATGTCAGCGTCGCCCATGTGGGCGACAGCCGCGCGTACGTGTTCCGCGACGGCGACCTGCGGCTCCTGACCTCCGACCACTCGCTCGTGGAGGAGCTGCTGCGCCAGGGCAAGCTGACGCGCGAGCAGGCCGATGACCACCCGCAGCGCTCGATCATCACCCGTGCGCTGGGCCCCGAGCCCGACGTCGAGGTCGACACCATGACCTATCGCGCCAAGCCGGACGACGTCTACCTGCTGTGCTCGGACGGTCTGACGACGATGATCAAGGACGACGAGATCGCCGCGATCCTCGCGCGGTCGGCGAGCCTCGAGCACGCGGCCCGCGAGCTGGTCGAGCGTGCGAACGAGGCCGGCGGGCGCGACAACATCACCGTGGTCCTGTTCCGAGTCGGCGAGGGCGAAGCCGCCGCGGTGGAGGAGGGCGCGACGCTGGTCGGCCCGACGGCGGCCGAGGCGGGGCTGTCCGGCCCGGCGGTGCGCGAGGCCGCACGGGACCGCGCCGCGCGGGGCCGCGAAGCGCCCGAGCCGGCCGGCCGGCGATCCCGCGTGCGCCGCTGGCTCAAGGTCATGGCCGCCCTGGTGCTGGTGGCGGGGGTGGCCGCGGCGGCCTTCCTCGGCGCCCGCCAGATCTACTTCCTGGGCGGCGACGAGGGCGGCCGGGTGGCGCTCTACCGCGGGTTGCCCTACGAGCTGCCTTTCGGGATCGATCTCTACAGCGAGGTCTCCTCCAGCCCGATCCAGGTCTCCTCGCTGCCCGAGCCCGACCAGCGCACGGTTGCCGACCACGAGCTGCGCTCGGAGGACGATGCCCTCTCGCTGATCGACTCGCTCGAGGCGCGGGTCGAGCCGGAGCCCCGGCCGCGACGTGATCGCACCGGCGGCAACCGCGGCGACCGGGGCGATGGCGGTTCGGGCGGCGGCGGCAACTGAGTGAGGCATGAGCGCGCGTAACCGCGAGCTGCTGGCGCTGCTGCCGGTTGCGCTGCTCGTGATCGGTGGCTTCTCGGCGGTCTTCATCGTCGAGTCCGAGCAGATCGGCGACCTCAGCCTGATCTACGGCGGCTACTTCTTCGCCCTCTGCCTGATCGCGCACGTACTGATCCGCATCCGCCTGCCGGACGCGGACCCCTACCTGTTCCCGCTGGCCGCGCTGCTGGCGGCGGTGGGCATGGTGGTCGTCTACCGCATCGACGACGGCCTCGCCGGGCGCCAGGCCTCGCTGTTCCTGCTGGGCTTGGTGTTCTTCGCGGCGACGATCATCTGGCTTCGCGACTACAGGGCTCTCGAGCGCTACCGGTACCTGATCGCCGTCGGCTCGATCGTCCTCCTGTTCTCGCCGTTTCTGCTGCGCAACCAGGTCAACGAGGCCTACCTGCAGGTGAACCTGGGCCCGCTCTCGTTCCAGCCCTCGGAGTTCGCGAAGATCGGCGTGATCGTCTTCCTGGCCTCGTATCTGGCCGAGAACCGCGAGATGCTCTCGGTCGCCGCCAGGAAGTTCCTCGGCATCACGATCCCGCCGCTGAAGCATTTCGGGCCCCTGATCGCCGTCTGGGGCGCGGCGATGCTGATGCTGTTCGTGGTCCGCGACCTCGGCAGCTCGGTGATGTTCTTCGGCGGGTTCCTCGCCGTTCTCTACGTGGCCACGTCGAGGCTCTCCTACGTGATCGCGGGCCTCGGCCTGTTCCTGGCCGGAGCCGGGTTCCTGGCGCGCCGCACGCCTCACGTCCAGGACCGCGTCGATATCTGGCTCGACCCCTTCGCCGGCGGGAAGAACGCGCCCGAGGGAGCGGGCCAGATCCAGCAATCGCTGTTCGCCCAGGCCGATGGCGGGCTCTTCGGCACCGGCCTGGGCGAGTCGCTCCTGCGCCTGCCGGGGCCCTTCTTCCCGCCGGACTGCACCGAGGGCTTTCCCTTCTGCGGCTCGATCCTGCCCGAGCCCCACACCGACTTCATCTACGCGGTGGTCGTCTCCGAGCTGGGCCTGTTCGGGGGGGCCGGGCTGGTCCTGATCTACGCGCTGTTGGCAGCCCGCGGCTTCAAGACCGCGCTGATCGCCAGGGACGCGTTCTCGAAGCTGCTGGCCGCGGGCCTCACGGCCGTGTTCGCCCTGCAGACGTTCGTGATCATCGGCGGGGTGACGAAGGTGATCCCGCTCACCGGCGTGACCCTGCCCTTCGTCTCCTACGGGGGCACGTCCGTGGTCGCGAACATGATCCTGATCGCGCTGCTGATGCTGATCTCCAACGACGCCAGGCGGCCACGGTCGAGGCGGTTGCCCGGCGAGGACCTCGGGGGAGCGCCGGCGTGAACGCCCCGGTGGTCCGCCTCTACGCGCTGGTGCTGCTGCTGTTCGGCCTGCTCGTGTACTTCACCTCGAAGTGGGCGGTCTTCGACGCCGAGTCGCTGGAGCAGCGCCCCGAGAACCGCCGTCCGCTGATCGCGGAGCAGCAGATCCCGCGCGGCGACATCACCACCGCCGACGGCGTGCTGCTGGCCGAGAGCCTGCCCCAAGGACAGGGGCGCCGGCCAGTCTTCGTCCGTCGCTACCCGGCGCCGGACCCGGCGACGTTCGGGAACCCGGTGGGTTACTCGTTCGTCGACGTCGGGCGCACCGGGATCGAGCTGTCCGAGAACCGGCTGCTCTCGGGCGAGCAGAACGAGTTCGCGTCGATCCTCGATCAGCTTCGCGACGTGCCGCCGGAGGGCGCGGACATCACCCTCACGATCGACGCCGAGGCACAGCGCACCGCGGTGCAGGCGCTCCAGTCGGCGGTCGGGCCCGGGGTGGGTGGCTCGGTCGTGGCGCTCGAGCCGGACACCGGCGCCGTCAAGGTGATGGCCTCCGTCCCCGGCTTCGACCCGAACGTGGTCAGAAACGAGCAGACGTTCAGCCAGCTCTCCGAGCAGGGGACCACCTCGCCGCTGTTCAACCGGCCGACCCAGGGCACCTACGAGCCCGGCTCGACGATGAAGGTCGTCACGGTCGCCGCGGCCCTCGACTCGGCCGAGGTCGACCCCGACACCACGATCAACGCGGACTCGCCGAAGGAGATCTCGGGCTTCCCGCTGGAGAACTCGGGCGGGCAGAGCTTCGGCGAGATCGACGCGACGAGCGCGCTCACGAACTCGGTCAACACCTACTGGGCCCAGGTGGGCGAGCGCCTCGGCACCGGCACCTACCTCTCCTACATGGACCGGTTCGGCTTCAACACCGACCCCCCGCTCGACTACCCCGACGACCAGATGGCGCCCAGCGGCGTCTACGAGGCCGGGCGCCTGCTGGGCTCGGGTGCGGCGATCGACATCGGGCGGGTCGCGATCGGCCAGGAGCGGCTGCTGGCGACTCCGCTGCAGATGGCCGAGGTGGCCGCGACCATCGCCAACGGCGGCACCCTGATGAAGCCCACCTTCCTGCTCGAGGCGAAGGACCCCGACGGGCGCACGATCCGCGAGCTGGACGCCGACCCCGAATCCCGCGCGATCTCGGAGGAGACCGCCGCCCAGGTGGCGGAGATGATGACCAACGTCGCCAACGAGGGGACCGCCAGCGGCCTCTCCGTCTCCACCGGCGCGGGAACGCTGGCGGGCAAGACCGGCACCGCGGAGATCGACGTCGAGCAGCGGCTCAACCGTGCCTGGTTCATCGGCTTCGCGCCGGTTGACGAGCCGCAGATCGCCGTGGCCGCGATGATCGAGCGCTGCACGGCCTGCTTCGGCGGCGAGGTTGCCGGACCGATCGCGACCGAGGTCATGAACACCCTGCTCGAGGGCTAGCCGGATGGCGCGCCCGCAGCAGGGAGTGGAGGTCGACGGCGGGCGGTACAGGCTCGTCTCGCGCCTCGGCGCCGGCGGCATGGCCGACGTCTGGCTCGCGCACGACACGATGCTCGACCGCCGCGTCGCGTTGAAGTTCCTGCACGAGCGCTTCGCGCAGGACAAGCAGTTCGTCGAGCGCTTCCGCCGCGAGGCCTCGGCCGCCGGCGGCCTTCAGCACCCGAACGTCGTCGGCGTCTACGACCGCGGAGAGTGGGAGGACACCCACTACATCGCGATGGAGTACGTGGAGGGCGCCTCGCTCAGGGAGCTGATCGACCGCGGCCTCTCCGTCGGCGAGGCGATCGAGATCACCCGGCAGATCCTGGCCGCCGCCCGCTTCGCGCACGAGAACGGGATTGTCCACCGCGATCTGAAGCCCGGCAACGTCCTCGTCGACGGCGAGGGCCGAGCCCGCGTGACCGACTTCGGGATCGCCCGGGCGGGCCCCTCGGAGATCACGCAGACCGGCTCGGTCCTCGGCACCGCCCACTATCTCTCGCCCGAGCAGGCCCAGGGCTTGGAGGTCACCGCCGCGTCCGACCTCTACTCGATCGGGGTGATCCTGTACGAGGCGCTCACCGGGCGCGTCCCGTTCGACGGCGACAGCGCGGTGACGATCGCGCTGAAGCAGGTCTCCGAGCAGCCCCGGCCCCCGTCGCAGCTCAATCCGAACGTCAGCCCGTCACTCGACGCCGTGGTGCTGAAGGCGCTTGCCAAGGACCCCCAGAACCGGTTCGCGAGCGCGGCGGAGTTCTCGCGGGCCCTCGATGCCGCCGAGGCGGATCCGAACGCGATCGGCGACACCGCCAGCTATGCGGCGGTCGCCGGAGTGGCCGCGGCGGGCGGAGCGGCCGGAGCAGCGGCCGCGGGCGCGCTGGGCGCCGACCCGGCGCAGGCTGCGATGGCGTCCGAGCAGGAGGCCGCGAGAGCGGGCCAGTCCGGCGGCTGGATGACCCGCAGGCGCGCGATGGCGCTCGCCGCCGCGGCGGTGCTGCTGGGCGCCGTCGCCGCCTGGGCCCTCACCCGGCCGGACCAGGTCGTCGTCCCCAACGTGCTCGAGAGCAGCCGGTTGGCGGCCGAGGCGAGGCTCGAGGCGGAGGGCTTCGACGTGCGCGCCCTGCTGCGGCCGGCTTGCGCCGAGGCGAACGCCGTGGTCGAGCAGAATCCGCTCGCCGGCACGGATGCCGACGAGGGCTCGACCGTGACGATCACGGTCTCGACCGGCCAGGACGTCCGCGTGCCCCAGGTGGCCGGGCTGCCGCTGCGCGAGGCGAACGACCGGCTGCAGCGGGCCGAGCTCCTGGTGCGCTCGCGCGAGCGCTTCTCCGACAACGTCCGCCCGGGACGCGCGATCGGCACCCGCCCCTCGGCCGGGACCGAGGTCGAGTGCCAGTCCAAGGTGACCCTGCTGGTCTCCCGCGGCGAGAACCTGGTGACGCTTCCCGGCGTGATCGGTCAGCAGCAGTCAACAGCCGAGGCCACGCTCGAGCGCCTCGGGTTCATCGTCGACGTCGACGTGGAGCATGCCGACGAACCCGAGGGAGAGGTGATCGGGCAGAACCCCGGCCCCGAGAGCCGCCTGCCCAAGGGCGAGACGGTGACGATCATCGTCTCGACCGGGGCGGGGTCGGTGCTGGTGCCCGACGTCGAGGGCCAGTTCGAGTCGGCCGCCCGCGCGAACCTGACCTCCCGGGGCCTCAGCGTCGAGATCGAGGAGGAGCCGACCGACGAGGAGTCCGAGGACGGCCGCGTGATCGACCAGGCGCCGACGGCCGGGACCCGCGTTCGCACGGGCGACCGGGTGACGATCGTCGTCGGCGTGTTCGAGGAGCCCGAGCCGCCGGAGGAGGAGGAGGGCGGCTTCCCGAGCCCGAAGCTGCGCGGCGGGGGCGGAAGGTGAGGGTGGCGGTCCTCAGCGGCGGTCGCTCGAGCGAGCACGAGGTCTCGCTCGAGTCGGGGAAGGCGGTGGCGCAGGGCCTCGCCGAGGCCGGCCACGAGGCGCTCGCGGTGCTGATCTCGCGCGAGGGGCGCTGGACGCACGAGGGGGAACCGCTGGCGCTGGAACCCGCCGGAGGCCTGCTCGGCGCGGACGCGGTGTTCCCGGTGCTCCATGGTCCCTTCGGCGAGGACGGGAGCGTGCAGGGGCTGCTCGAATGCCTCGACGTCCCCTACGTGGGCCCGGGGGTGCTGGCCGCCGCGGTGGCGATGGACAAGCTGGTGTTCAAGCGCCTGTGCGCCTTTCACGGGCTGCCGCAGGTGGAGTTCTGCGAGGTCGGCGAGGATGGCTGGCGCGAGCTTGCGGGCGCCATGGGCAGTCCGCTTTGGGTCAAGCCCTCGCGGCTCGGGTCGAGCGTCGGGATCTCGAAGGTGTCGAGCGTCGAGGCCGAGCTCGACGATGCGGTGGCGCTGGCGCTGCGCCACGATCCGCGGGTGATCGTCGAGGCGCACGGCGACGGCCTCGAGGTCGAGTGCTCGGTGATGGGAAACGACGAGCTTCAGATCTCGCTGCCCGGGCAGATCGCTACCGGGGCCGACTGGTACGACTACGAGGCCAAGTACTCCGAGGGCGGGATGGAGCTGCTGGTCCCGGCGCCGATCGGAGACGAGGCGACGGCGCGCCTGACCGATCTCGCTCGCCGAGTGTTCGAGATCGTCGGCGCCAGCGGTCTGGCCCGCTGCGACTTCTTCGTGCGCGACTCGGGCGAGGTGCTGGTGAACGAGATCAACACCATCCCCGGCTTCACCTCCACCAGCGTCTTCGCGAAGCTCTTCGAGGCGTCCGGCGTGCCCTATCCCGAGGTCTGCGACCGCCTGGTGGGCCTCGCCGTCGCCCGCTACGAGGTCGAGCGCTCGTTTGAGTTCTGATCGCCGGCCCGAGCCCGGCTCAGGCGGTCAGCGCGACCTCGCCGATCTCGACGTTGTAGCCGCCCTCGGCGTCGGTCAGCTCGGTGAGCCAGAGCAGGAAGTAGCGCGACTCGGACGTTGCGGTGAGGGTCACGCTCTGGCCGACTCCGGCGTCGTCGATGCTCGCCAGGGGCGAGCCCCAGCCGGCGAGGTCGTCCGGCGGCCCGTCGGCGGCGCCATAGACCTCCCCCGACCAGCCGCCGGTGGCCGAGCGGATCTCCATGGTGCGCGCGGTCACGGGCTCGCCGGCGTCGAGGATCAGGCCCACGCCGGACTTGCCCGACAGCTCCAGCGGCGGGCCCGCCTCATAGGTCTCCGTCGTCCACGACGTGTCGGGGTTGCCGTCGATCGCCTGCGCGGTCTCCTCCGGGTGCTCGCCGTCCCCGCCCTCGGGGTCGAAGTCCGAGGCCGAGGCAAGCTCGACCTCGGCACCCGAAACCGGTGCGCCCGGCGACGACCCGCCCTCGCCATCGCCCGCGCCGGTGAGCGCGGCGATGCCGAGGGCGACCGCCGCGGCGCCGAGCACGAGCAGGATGCCGGCGATCGAGACCTTGCGACCGGGCAGCAGGCGGCTGCGGTCGGGGACCGACTCGATCACAGTCGTCGCCTCGCCGGTGGCACCGCCGGCGCGTGAGACCTCCACGTCCAGGGCGCCCTCGAGATCGGCCAGCATCGCCCCCATGTCGGTGTAGCGGTGCCCGGGGTTCTTCGCGGTCGAGCGCTCGACCACGGCGGAGAGGGCGGCGGACACCTGCGGCCGGGCCGCCTGGATGTCGGGTATCGGCTCGTTCACGTGCTTCATCGCAACGCCGACGAGGGTCTCCGCCTGGAACGGCGGCTGCCCGGTGAGCATCTCGTAGAGGAGGATTCCCAGGGAGTAGATGTCCGACCGGGCGTCGACCTCCTTGCCCATCGCCTGCTCGGGTGAGACGTAGTCGGTGGTGCCGAGCACGCGCCCGGTCTTGGTCAGCCCGTCGCTCTCCAGCGAAAGCGCGATCCCGAAGTCCGTGACCTTGGCCCGTCCCTCGGCGTCGATGAGCACGTTCTGCGGCTTCACGTCGCGGTGAACCAGGCGCCGGGCGTGCGCGGCGGCGAGGCCACGGCCGATCTCGATCGCGTAGGCGGCGGCCTCGTCCACCGGCAGCCGGCCGAGGCGGTCGATCCGCTGCTTCAGCGTCTCGCCCTCGACGTGCTCGAAGACGATGTAGGGGTGGCCGCCGTCCTCGCCGGCGTCGATCACCGCGACCACGTTGGGGTGGGAGAGCTGGGCGACGGCGCGCGCCTCGCGCCGGAAGCGCTCGATCTGGTCCGGCTGGTCGGAGATGCCGGCGTGCATCACCTTCACCGCCACCGAGCGCTCGAGGGTCTCGTCCTGCGCCAGGTAGACCGTGGACATGCCACCGCTGCCCAGCTTCGACAGCAGGCGGTAGCGAGCCGAGAGCGTGGTGCCGATCGGGCTCGTCAGTCCGGATGTGCCCTTGGCGCTCACGGTGGGCAGTATGTTGGACGTTCCGGCTGGCGAGCGTCCAGGTCTAGGTCTGCGGCACGCCGGGATTGCCGTAGAGGAAGAACCACGCGGTAACCACCACCGCGACGACGATCGTCGTCGCGATCAGGCAGTTCTCGAGGAAGTTCGTCTGCGGCGCGGTCTTGCGGGCGTCGCTGAGGCTTCGATTCCAGGCGTAGCGCTCGCCGCGCTCGCGGCGAGCCACGAGGTCGCCCCGGCCTTTGAGCCACGCGGCCAGGAGCGCGACGACGCCGTAGGACGCCATGCAGCCGGTGACCACGGTGGCGATCGCGGTCGCGCTGGGCGAAGTGCCGCCCTGGACCTGGGATCCGACCCAGACCCACGCCAGCGGGATACCCGCCGCGAGCAGCGCCACCACGACGGCGCCGAGCGTGAGCCTGGCGAATGTCAGCGCCCCGCCTTTCACGGTCTCGAAGGTAGCACCAGCGGGGCGGCGCTTTCGGCGGGCCTCAGCTCCCCTGACCGCGCACGAACTCGACGATCTCCGGCGGTGCCTTCTGCGGCGAGCCGGCGTCGAACGGGGGTTGCGGGTCGTACTCGATGCCGAGCTGGATCGCCTGGGCGACGTCGGGGCCCGCGATCTCGGCCGCCA
>Ga0299913_10005853_pt1 | contig 10571 bp, 10 predicted proteins | sample RVTome_9_FD_201360 | JGI IMG/M metagenome (GOLD analysis project Ga0299913, IMG submission 201360) | Soil microbial communities from uranium-contaminated site in the Upper Colorado River Basin, Wyoming, United States - RVT155D38 (version 2) ... | reverse complement strand
TCATGTGGTTCCTCCCCGTGTCGTTTCAGATGGACATGTGCGTGGGGGGAACTGGTGCCGACTATGCCTCCGGTCCCGGGGAGCGTCCATCCGGCCTAGACCAGTCGCTCGCGAGCGGCTCGCGAGCCGTTCCGCCGGCGGCGGTACGGTCGGGTGGGTGAGCGCGCTGAGGTTCTCCGGTCCGGTCCTGCCCGACGGGGAGCCGAGCGACCTGTACGTCGTCGACGGGCGGATCACCTACGAGCGCCAGGCCGGTGCGGAGACCGCGGGGGAGGGCTGGATCGTCCCGGGGCTCGTCGACGCGCACTGCCACCTCGGGCTCGACGACTTCGGCGCCACCACCGACGAGGAGACCGAGCAGCAGGCGATCGACGACCGTGACGGGGGAGCGCTGCTCATCCGTGACGCCGGCAGCGCCGCGGACACCCGGTGGATCCACGAGCGGGACGACCTGCCCCGGTTGATCCGCTGCGGGCGCCACATCGGCCGCACCAAGCGCTACATCCGCAACTACGCCCACGAGGTGGAGCCCGACCAGCTGGCCGAGTACGCCGCGCTCGAGGCCCGCGCCGGCGACGGCTGGATCAAGCTGGTCGGCGACTGGATCGACCGCGACGAGGGCGACCTGGCGCCCAGCTTTCCCGCTGCGGCGTTCGCGGCCGCCATCGATGCCGCCCACGACGCGGGCGCCAAGGTCACGGCCCACTGCTTCGGCCCGGGCGTGCTGCCGGGGCTGATCCACGCGGGCATCGACTGCATCGAGCACGGCACCGGCCTGTCCGAGGACCTGGTCGCCGCGATGGTCGAGCGGGGGACCGCGCTGGTGCCGACGATCATGCAGCTCGACAAGTTCCCCGAGCACGCCGCGGCCGGTGCCGAGCGCTTCCCGACGTACGCCGAGACGATGAACGAGCTCTACTCCAGGATGCCCACCACGATCATGGCGGCCTACGACGCCGGTGTGCCGATCTACGCCGGCTCGGACGGCGGCGGCATCAGCCGGCACGGCAACATCGCCGGCGAGGTGGCCGCGCTCCACCGGATCGGCATCCCGGCCCGCGAGGCACTGGCCGCCGCGAGCTGGCGGGCCCGCGAGTGGCTGGGCCACCCGGACCTCGAGGAGGGCTCACCCGCCGACTTCCTGGTCTTCCCGACCGATCCGGTCGCCGACCTCTCCGTGTTGCGCCGCCCGAGCCGGATCGTGCTCCGCGGGCGGGTCGTCGCCTGAGCTCAGTGGAGCTCGGCGCGGCGCGGCGACGTGCGCCGCCGGATGGAGCCCGGCTCCTCGCCGGAGGGCTGCCGGCGTCGGCGGGAACGCTCCCGTCGGACGGGCTCCTCGCTCCACAGCTGCTGGATGACCACACCCACATAGCGCATCTTCATCATCTCCTGGTTCGGCATCGCCTCGAAGTGCGACACCAGTCAACACGTTATACCGGTGTCGCGATTGAGGCAACCGGCAAACGCGCTACGCTGGTGTCGCTACCATCTAGGAGTGAGCATGGAGCCCGTTGATACACCCGATGTTCCGCGCGCAGCTGCTGCCGTCCGTGACTTCGTGAACACCACCGACCGCGAGACGGCCACCGACGACCTGACGACGCCGGCCGAGCTCACGCGCTACCTCGTGGCCCACGGGCTGATGCCGCGCGCCTCCCGTGCCACCTCCGAGGACCTCGAAGTCGCCCTGCGGCTCCGTTCGGCCCTGCGCCGCGCCCTCGAGCAGAACCACGACGGCGACCGGTCGGCGCCGTCAGGCCTGTCGGACGCCCTGGCCGACCATCCGGTGACGCTCACGTGGTCGGCGGAGGGCGCGGTGGTCACCACCACCGCGCCGGGCGTGCGTGGAGGGCTCGCCCGGATCGCGATCGCCGCGCACGAGGCGACGTCGGAAGGCACCTGGCGGCGCCTGAAGATCTGCGCCTACGACGAGTGCGAGTGGGCCTACTACGACCACTCCAAGAACCACTCCCGGTCCTGGTGCGAGTACGGCTGCGGCAACAAGGTGAAGACCCGCGCCTACCGGGCCCGGAAGGCCGCCGCCGTGAGCGTGTGAATGGCCCGGGCCCGCTCCTTGGGAGTCGGGCCAGCGTCGTACGCCCGCGCTGATTCGGTCCGCCGCGGCGGCTCTGGCAGAATGTCGCGCTGAGTCGTGCGGGCGCCGGACCCTCTCATCCGGAGCCCGCCCGCCCATCGAGGAACCGGCCCTGGTCCCCACCCGGCACCCGGCCCTCACCACACACAGATTCCGAGGAGACACCACACACGTGTCCGTCAAGATCCGTTTGAAGCGCCTGGGCAAGATCCGGGTGCCGCAGTACCGCATCGTCGTCGTCGACTCGCGCAAGAAGCGCGACGGCCGGGTGATCGAGGAGATCGGCAAGTACCACCCCAAGGAGGACCCGTCGTACATCGACGTCGTCTCCGACCGGGCGCAGTACTGGCTCGGTGTCGGCGCGCAGCCGACCGAGGCCGTCGAGAACATCCTCCGGATCACCGGTGACTGGCAGAAGTACAAGGGCCTGCCTGGCACCGAGGGCCGGCTCAAGGTCGCCGAGCCCAAGCGCGACAAGCTCGACATCTTCAACGAGGCCCTCAAGGACGCCGCCCACGAGCCCAAGGGCACCGCGGTGACCAAGAAGGCCTCGAAGAAGGCTGCCCCGGCCTCGGAGAAGGCGGAGAAGACCAAGGTCGAGGAGCCCAAGGCGGAGGAGCCCAAGGTCGAGGAGCCCAAGGTCGAGGAGCCCAAGGCCGAGGAGGCCCCGGTCGAGGTTCCCGCGTCGGAGACCCCGGAGGGTGCCGCCGAGGAGGCGGAGGCCGCCGAGGTCGTCACCGCCGAGGACGCCGGCAAGAGCGAGGCCTGATCGCCGTGCTGGCCGAAGCCCTCGAGCACCTCGTCCGCGGGGTCGTCGACCACCCGGACGACGTCACCGTGCAAGACAAGCAGCTGCGCCGCGGCTCGATCCTCGAGGTCCGGGTGCACCCCGACGACCTCGGCAAGGTGATCGGGCGCAGCGGTCGGACGGCGACCGCGTTCCGCACCGTCATCTCGGGACTTGCGGGCCGCGGCGGAGCGCGGATCGACTTCGTCGACGTCGACCGCGTCGCACGCCGCTGACGCGCGACTGAGAGCACTCACCCGGACAGTCCGTGGCGAGCCGGCTGTCCTCCGAGACCGGAGGGCGAGCGGTTCGTCGCGGACTGTCTGCGTCTAGCCTGGAACCGTGGAGCGCATCGAGGTCGTCGTCGGCCGGATCGGCAGACCGCACGGCATCCGGGGCGAGGTGACGGTCGAGCTGCGGACCGACGAGCCCGAGCGCCGGTTCGCCGACGGGACGACGCTGCGCGCCGAGCCGCCGTCGGGCTCGGCCAGCCGGCTCGCCGAGCTCACGGTCGGCCGCACCCGGTGGCACCAGGGGCGGCTGCTCGTCACGTTCGAGGAGCTGCGCGACCGCGACGCCGCCGAGGCCGCCCGCGGCCTCACCCTCCACACCGACGTCGACCCCGACGAGCGGCCGGCCGACCCCGACGAGTTCTACGACCACCAGCTCGTCGGCCTCACGGCCTACGACGTGGCGGGCGGCCGGCTCGGCGAGGTCTCCGGGCTCGTGCACGGTGGCGCGCAGGACCTGCTGGCGGTGCGCACCGACGACGGCCGCGACGCGCTCGTCCCGTTCGTCAAGGAGCTCGTCCCCGAGGTCGACCTCGCGGCTCGCCGGGTCGTCGTCGCCGACCGGCCCGGCCTCGTCGCCCCGCTGCCAGACGACCGCTGACGGCGCGCCAACCGGCCTCTTTACCACATCGGGGAGGGGCTCGTGTGTCGGCACGCCACGACGGGTCGCAGGGGGTCCTCGTTACCGTGTCACGGCCCTACCGACGCCTGGTGGACGGGTGGATACAGTCCGATAACGATGGAGACACGGGTGCTTGCCCTCCTTTGTGACAGGAGACAAGGTTGGCGGCGCTAAGCGTTTCATGCGCACCTTTCTCAAGGAGGACCTATATGAAGGTCAGGATGCCTTTGCGCGCGACCGCCGTTGCCGCGGCGCTCGTGCTCGGGCTTGCCGCCTGTGGTGGCGGCGACGACCCGGAGCCGGACCCGGGCACCGGCGACGAGCCCGCCGGGGACGCCGGGGGCGAGTACATCGCCGAGATCACCGAGCCGTCGTTCCTCGCACCGGCCTCGAACTGCTACGAGTCCGAGTGTTCCGCGATTCTCGACATGATCAACGACCCGCTCGTGACCACCGACGCGGAGAGCGGCGAGCTGGTGTTCGACGGCCTCGCCGAGAGCATCGAGCCCAACGACGACCAGACCGTCTGGACCGTGACCCTCAAGGAGGGCCGCACCTTCCAGAACGGCGAGCCGGTCGAATCCGAGGCGTTCGCCCGGGCGTGGAACTACTCCGCCAACCCGAAGAACGCGCAGGCCACCGCCGGCTTCATGGCTCGCATCGAGGGCGCTGGTGAGGGCAAGGAGATGGCTGGCTTCTCGGTCGTCGACGAGCGCACCTTCGAGGTCACCCTCAACGGCCCGTTCTCGCAGTTCGGCCAGCAGATGTCCTACGCCCCGGCCTTTGCGCCGATGGCGCAGGAGTGCCTCGACGACCTCAAGGCGTGCAACGAGCAGCCGATCGGCACCGGTCCGTACATGATGGACGGCCCGTGGCAGCACGACGAGGCGATCACGGTCACCCGCTGGGCTGACTACGCCGGCGAGCAGGAGGGCATGGCCGACACGGTCACCTTCCAGATGTTCACCGACCCGACCGCCGCGTTCCGTGACTTCCAGAACGGTGGACTCGACGTGATCAGCCTGGCACCCGAGGTGTACCTCGAGGCCCAGGGCCAGTACTCCGACGTCATCATCGAGGAGCCGACCGCGAGCCTGACCTACCTGGGCTTCCCGACCGGCCAGGCGCCGTACGACAACGTGCAGCTCCGTCAGGCGATCTCCATGTCGATCGACCGTCAGCTGATCGCGGACCAGGTATTCAACGGTCTGCTTTACCCGTCCACCGACATCGTCACCCCGCCGATCCCCGGCTCCCGTGACGACGCCTGTGGCTACTGCGTCTACGACCCGGACCAGGCGAAGACGCTGCTCGAGGAGTCGGGCGTCGACCCGAACCAGACGCTGGAGTACTACTTCAACGCCGACGCCGGTCACGACGCGTGGGTCGAGGCGGTTGCCCGTCAGGTCCAGGAGAACCTGGGCTTCGACTACAGGCTGCAGTCCACCGAGTGGGCCCAGTACCTCGAGCTGCTCGACGCGCGGAACTTCGCCGGTCCGTTCCGCCTCGGCTGGTCGCTGGACTACCCGTCCCCGGAGAACTACCTGCGTCCGCTCGTGGGCACCGACGGTGACTCGAACTACTCGGACTACTCGAACCCCGAGGTCGACGAGCTGCTCGTGCAGGGCGACGAGGCCGGCACGCTGGAAGAGGGCTTCGAGGCCTACCAGGCGGCCGGTGACATCGCCCTCGAGGAGATGCCGATCATCCCGCTGTGGAGCGGCGGTACCGCTATCGCCTACTCCGACGAGGTGGGCGACGTCTCGTACGACGTTGGCCAGGGCGAGATCGCCTTCAAGGCGATCACCGTCAACTAGTGACAATCACGATCGCCTAAGGTAGCAACCACAGGCGACCTGAGCGGGGGTCGGGCCGACGGCTCGGCCCCCGCACCTGGTTGCGCACTCCGCATCTGGCCGTGCACTGTGACGGAAAGGGATCCGCATGGGGCGCTACGTAGCCCGACGACTCATCCAGTTCATCCCCACGATCCTGGGGACGCTGTTCCTGCTCCACCTGCTGAGCACCATGACGATCCAGATCGTCGGTGACCCGGTCAGAGCTCTCTTCGGCGAGAACGCGCCGCCGCAGGAGGTGATCCTGCAGCTGCAGGCGCAGTACGGCCTCGACAACCCGTGCCTCGAGCAGACGGGCAACCCGTGCATCGGGATGTTCTTCGACCGTCTCGGGCAGTACGCCCAGGGTGACTTCGGCGTCGACTTCCGCCAGCAGCCGGTCATGGACCAGTTCCTGCACCGGATGCCCATCACGGCTCGCATGGCGACCATCGCGATCGTCTTCGAGACGGTCGTCGGGATCATCCTCGGCATGCTGGCCGGACTGCGCAAGGACAAGTTCGCCGACAACTTCGTCCGCGTGTCCACCACCCTCCTCATCGCGTTCCCGGTCTTCGTGTTCGGGTCGCTGGCGCTGCTGTTCTTCGGCCTGAAGTTCGGCCTCTTCCTCCGCAACAGTGACTGGGCGCCCGAATGGCTCGGGCAGATGTTCCAGATCGGGTACAACCCCGAATACCCCTGGCTCAGCCTGTTCCTTCCCGGTCTGGTGCTGGGCGCGTTCTCCCTCGCCGCCATCGCGCGGCTGACGCGCACCAGCCTGATCGAGAACCTCCGGTCCGACTACGTGCGGACCGCCAAGGCCAAGGGGCTGACGACCCGCCGGACGATCGGGATCCACACCCTCCGGAACTCCCTGATCCCGGTCGTCACCTATATCGGCATCGACGTCGGGTTCCTGCTGGGCGGCTCCATCGTGACCGAGGCGATCTTCAACGCTCCGGGGGTGGGTCTCTGGACGTTCCAGGCGATCGGACGCAACGACACCACCATCATCATCGGCGTGGTGACGATCCTCTCCATCGTGTTCCTGGTCGCGAACCTGCTCGTCGACATCCTGTACGCCTCACTCGACCCGAGGATCCGCTATGAGTGACCTGAGCGCGGCGCAGGCCGCGACCGCCGGCGAGCCCGGCGCCGCCGTCGAGGGAGCCTCCGGCAGCACCCGGTCGCTCTGGGGCGACGTCCGCTACGAGCTGTCACGCAGTCCGGTCTTCTGGGTGTCCGGGGTGCTCGTGCTCGTCATCCTGTTGATGGCGTTCTTCCCCCAGCTCTTCGCCTCGACGTCGCCCAACTCCCGTGGGGCCTGCCCTTTGCAGCAGGCGCGTGTTGCTCCCACGTGGGAGCACCCGTTCGGCTACACCTCGGCCGGCTGCGACATGTGGGCCTCCCTCGTCTGGGGGACCGGCAAGTCGGTCATCCTGGCCGTCCTCGTCGTCGCAGGCATCGTGATCATCGGGGTCGTGACTGGCACCGCCGCCGGCTGGTTCGGCGGGTTCACCGACACGATCGTCAGCCGGATCACCGACATCTTCTTCGGGCTGCCGTTCATCCTCGGCGCGATCGTGTTCCTCGCGATCTTCCCGACCCGCAACATCTGGACGATCTCGTTGGTGCTCACCATCTTCGGGTGGACGTCGATGACCCGCGTCATGAGAGGCAGCGTGATCGCGACCAAGCAACGCGACTTCGTCGACGCGGCCCGAGCCCTGGGTGCCACCGACCTGTTCATCATCCGCAAGCACATCCTGGCCAACAGCATCGCGCCGGTGATCGTGCTCGCGACGATCGCACTGGGGTCCATCATCAGTGCCGAGGCGACCCTGACGGTCCTCGGGGTGGGCTACCAGCGACCCACGGTCTCGTGGGGCCTGCTGGTGGCCGACGGGCAGAACCTCGCGCTCGCTGGCTTCTGGCACCTGCTGGTCTATCCGTGTGCGTTCATCGTGGTCACCGTGCTCGCGTTCATCATGCTGGGCGACGTGCTGCGCGACGCCCTCGACCCCCGAAGCCGCTGAGGTACACAGAACCCATGACCGACACCAAGCCAGACGTGACCGCAGGGCCGGCGAAGTCGCCCCTGAGGAACGTCGCGTTCGACCCGTCCGCCCCTCTGCTGGAGGTGGAGGACCTCGCGGTCGAGTTCCACACCCGCGACGGCGTCGCCAGGGCCGTCAACGGCGTGAGCTTCTCGCTGTCCGAGGGGGAGACCCTCGGCATCCTCGGTGAGTCCGGCTGTGGGAAGTCCGTGACGGCGCAGGCCATCATGGGAATTCTCGACACCCCGCCCGCCCGGATCGCCGGCGGGGAGGTCCGGTACCGCGGCGTCGACCTGTTGAGCATGGACGAGAAGCTGCGCCGGCACGTGCGTGCCAACAAGATCGCCATGATCTTCCAGGACGCGCTGTCCTCGCTGAACCCCGTGTTCACGGTGGGCTGGCAGCTCGCGGAGAGCTTCCGCGTCCACCAGGGCGCCGACCGCAAGCAGGCCAAGCAGAGGGCCGTCGAGATGCTCGACCTGGTCGGGATCCCGGCGGCGAAGAACCGGGTGGACGACTTCCCCCACCAGTTCTCCGGCGGCATGCGCCAGCGCGTGATGATCGCGATGGCGCTGTCCCTCAAGCCGGACGTGATCATCGCCGACGAGCCCACCACGGCGCTCGACGTCACGGTGCAGGCGCAGGTGATGCAGCTGCTCGCCGACCTCCAGCAGGAGATGAGGCTCGGACTGATCCTGATCACCCACGACATGGGGGTCGTCGCCGACGTCGCCGACAAGATCTGCGTCATGTACGCCGGCAACGCGGTCGAGCAGGCGGACGTCTACCAGACCTACGAGTCGCCGGCCCACCCCTACACGAGGGCGCTGCTCGAGTCGATCCCTCGGGTCGACCAGAAGGGGCAGGAGCTCACCGTGATCAAGGGCCTGCCGCCGGCACTGGTGAACCCGCCACCCGGCTGCCTGTTCCACCCGCGGTGCACCTTCGCACGAGACAGGTGCAAGGTCGAGGCGCCGCCGCTCTACCCCGTCCCGGGTGGCCGGGCCAGTGCGTGCCACTACTGGGAGGAGGTCATGGCGAAGTGACCACCGACACCACTCGCGCCCAGGAGCCGCTGCCGGTGGACGACGACGACGTCGTCCTCACGGTCCGCGACGTCAAGAAGTACTTCCCGCTGACCCAGGGCATCGTGTTCAAGCGCACCATCGGCCACGTCAAGGCCGTCGACGGCGTCTCGTTCCAGCTGCACAAGGGTGAGACCCTCGGCATCGTGGGGGAGTCCGGCTGCGGCAAGTCGACCCTGGGCCGGCTCCTGATGGGTCTCGAGGCACCGACGGAGGGATCGATCAGGCTGCTCGGCCACGAGATGGCGGGCCTCAAGCCGTCCCAGATGCGGGCACTGCGGCGCGACATCCAGATCGTGCTCCAGGACCCCTACTCCTCCCTCGACCCCCGCATGACGGTCGGCGACATCGTGGGCGAGCCGTTCGACATCCACCCCCAGGCACTCGAGGGACGGGAGCGACGCAAGGTGGTCCAGGAGCTCCTCGACGTGGTCGGTCTGAACCCCGACCACGTCAACCGCTACCCCCACCAGTTCTCCGGTGGCCAGCGGCAGCGGATCGGGATCGCCCGGGCGCTGAGCCTGAAGCCGAAGGTCATCGTGTGTGACGAGCCGGTCTCCGCGCTCGACGTGTCGGTGCAGGCCCAGGTCGTCAACCTGTTCGAGCGCCTGCAGGACGAGTTCGGGCTGTCCTACGTCTTCATCGCCCACGACCTGTCGGTGGTCCGTCACATCTCCGACCGGGTGATGGTGATGTACCTCGGCAAGACGATGGAGATCGGCAACGAGGACCAGATCTACGGCGAGCCGACGCACCCCTACACCCAGGCGCTGCTCTCGGCCGTGCCGGTGCCCGACCCGCGGATGAAGGGCCGGCGCGACCACATCGTGCTCGAGGGCGACGTCCCCAGCCCGGCCAACCCCCCGTCGGGGTGCCGGTTCCGGACCCGCTGCTGGAAGGCGGAGGACATCTGCGCCCAGGAGGAGCCGCTGCTCCAGATCCGCGAGAAGGCCGACCACCCGTCCGCCTGCCACTTCGCGCAGCCGCGCGAGATCATCCGCGCGATCGACGAGCCCGAGGGGCAGGACGCCTGAGGGTGACCTCCGAGCGCTTCCGTCGGAGGCGCGGCCTGGTCGCGGCGTGCGTGGTCACGCTGGCGGTCACCGGCTGCGCCTCCGACGAACCACCCACGCCCGGTCCGGACCCGACGGTGACCGAGCCGTCCGGTACGTCGGCCGCCACCGACTCCGACGGGATCACCACCACGTCGGACGTCTACCCGACGTGGTCGGCGATCGACGGGCTCGAGACCCCGCGCGACGACTTCGGCACCGCCGCGATCGGCTCCGACATCTGGGTCCTCGGCGGGATGACGGGGGAGCGCGGCAACCGGCTCCTCACGATCGAGGTCCTCGACACCGCGTCGGGCACGTGGACCACGTCCGACGTCGAGATGCCGGTCGGGGTGGCGTCGTTCGAGGTGGTCGCGGTCGGGCCGCGGATCTACGCGTTCGGCGGGTTCGATGCGAGCAGCCGGGCCATGGACTTCGCGGCGGTGCTCGACACCCGCTCCGGGCAGTGGACCGACCTGCCTCCCCTGCCGCACGCCCGCTACGCCCACACGGTCACCCTCTTCGACGGGTCGGTCTACGTCATCGGCGGCCGCGACGTGGCCGGAGAGGTCGGGGCGGTCGACGTGTTCGACCCGCGAACCGAGACGTGGACGACGCTCGACCGGCCGATGCCGAAGGCTCGCGCACGTGACTCCCACAAGACGGCCGCGACGCCCGAGGGGTTGGTCGTCGCCGGTGGGCAGCGCGACTTCGAGGACAGTGACCTCGTCGACCTGTTCGACCCGCG
>Ga0299913_10005852_pt1 | contig 10571 bp, 7 predicted proteins | sample RVTome_9_FD_201360 | JGI IMG/M metagenome (GOLD analysis project Ga0299913, IMG submission 201360) | Soil microbial communities from uranium-contaminated site in the Upper Colorado River Basin, Wyoming, United States - RVT155D38 (version 2) ... | reverse complement strand
CCGCGCTCGAGCAGCCGGGCCACCTGGTCGACCTCCGGCAGCCCCGTCTCGGTCATCGGCCGCCGGGTGTCGCCCGACCCCAGCCGCTCGGCGCGGTCGGCGAGGGTGGCGACCTTGGCCGCGACCGCCCGGCCCTCGAGCAGCCCGAGCGCGCCGGCGGTGACGAGCGCGGCGGCGCCGAACGCGAGCACCAGCACGACGACGGTGCCGGCGTCCAGCGGCTCGTCCGCGAGCACGGCGACCAGCACGAGGGGCAGCCCGAGGACGACAACGGTCAGGAGCGAGACGACGAGGGCGCTGACGAGCAGCCGGCGTCTCATGTGTGGGCGGTCACGAGGTGCTCACTCGCGCTCGAAGCGGAACCCGACACCTCGGACGGTCGTGATGAAGCGGGGGTTGGCCGCGTCGTCCCCGAGCTTCTTGCGCAGCCACGACACGTGCATGTCCAGGGTCTTGGTCGAGCCCCACCACGCCGTGTCCCACACCTCGCGCATCAGCTGCTCGCGCGTGACCACCTTGCCGTTCTCCCGGAGCAGCACGCGGAGCAGGTCGAACTCCTTGGCGGTCAGGGACAGCTCGTCGTCGTCGACCCAGGCCCGGTGGGACTCGGTGTCGATGCGCACGCCGTGGACGCCCTGGGTGACCTCGATGCCGCCGCGACGCAGCAGCGCGCGGGCGCGGGCGAGCAGCTCGGCCAGCCGGAACGGCTTGGTGACGTAGTCGTCGGCCCCGGCGTCGAGCCCGACCACGGTGTCGACCTCGTCGGCTCGCGCGGTGAGCACGAGCACGGGGACACCGCTGCCCTCGGCCCGCAGCCGGCGGCAGACCTCGAGACCGTCCATGCCGGGCAGGCCGAGGTCGAGCACGACGAGGTCGACCGGCACGCCGGCCGTCGCCGACTCCAGCGCGCCGGGACCGTCCTCGCAGACCTCGACGTCGTAGCCCTCGCGACGCAGCGCGCGGGCGAGCGGCTCGGAGATCGCGTGGTCGTCCTCGGCCAGGAGAACGCGGGTCATGACGGCATCGTATGCACAGGAGGGGTCGCTGCCGTCGCGGACGCGCTCAACCCAGCCGCGCGACCTCACGCCCGACCCGGCGCAGCTCGCGCACCCGCTGCTCGTACGTCGCGCCGCCGACGAGCAGCAGCAGGCCCACCAGCCCGATCGTGCCCCAGCGCGGCACGACCTCGTAGGCGCGCACGAGGTACGGCGCGAGCTGGACCACGGCGTCCACCGCCAGCACTCCCCCGCCGACGAGCAGCGGCGCCTGCAGCCGGCGCGCGACGCCCGCGCCGAGCACGGCGAGCGCCGCGAGCCCCAGCAGCAGCGGGCGCAGGTCGCCGGCGTCGGTGACCGCGCGGAGCAGGCTCGGCACGAGGGCGAGGGAGAGCCCCGGGCCGTAGGCATGCCACGACGGGTACGCCGGGTCGCGCCGCCGCTTCAGCAGGCCCACCGCGAGCAGGGCCAGGGCCGGGGGCACCGTGTAGGCCTCCGGGGCGGTCACCTCGGAGAGCGCGAGCCGCACCCAGCTGCTCGCCGCCAGCAGGAGACCCGACGGCCAGCCCCACCGGTGGTCCTCCCGGACCCCCAGCACGGCGACCCCGACCCCGAGCGCCAGCAGCGCGAGCCACAGCCGGTCGCCGTCCACCCCGGCGAGCACGGTGCCCGACGTGGCGCCGGCGGCCAGCACGAGCCGGAGGTCCAGCATGGCCAGCGGCACGCGGGGCGGCAGCAGCGCGGTGGCGGCGAGCAGGACGGCGGTGGCGACGGCCACCGCGAGGCCGACCCCGGCGTCGCCGGCGCCCTGCCACGAGGCCACCGAGCCGGTGCCCGAGACGGCGGCCGCCGTGGCGACGACGACGAGCGTTCGCTGGACCCCGGACCAGAACGGGTCGCTCCGGTCGGTGCGGACCGTCACGACGGCGGCGGCGGTCGCCGCCGACACGAGGGCCAGCACGAGCACGAGCGACCAGACGGCGGGCCACCCGGCGTCCTCGTGGCGGGCGACCGCGCCCGCCTCGGCCACGAGCAGTGACACGGCAGCGGCGGCAGCGGCCACCCGCGGGCCCCGCAGCGGTGCCGCCCCGTGCGCGGCAGCCGTCGCCGCCAGCAGCACCCCGGCCGCGACGGGCAGCACGCTGAGGGTCGCGGCCTCGACCGCGAACGACCAGGCCACCGCCAGCGACAGCACGGCCGCGCCGGAGACGAGCGCGCTCACCCCGGGGCCCGGCTGCCGGCGACGGAGCAGCAGCAGACCGGCGGCCAGGGCCGCCGCCGCCAGCGCGAGGTCGGTGGCCAGCCCCACGGCGTACGTCGTCGTCGACGCCGGGGGGACGAGCAGCCCGGCCGACGCCACCGGCGCGAGCGCCGCGGAGGCAGCCGCCGCGCGCACGACCGGCCGCAGCGCGGCCACGACGGCCAGGGCCGCGGCGACGACCAGCAGCAGGACCAGCGCGGGCCGGGCCTCCGGCCCGGTCAGCGCGACGGAGGCGTCCGCGTCGGGCAGCCGGAGCAGCCGGGCCGCGGGCTGGTCGCCGCCGGCCGTCCAAGCCCGGTCCATCCAGTGGACGCGGCCCGCGACGGCGGGCACGAGCGCGCGCAGGGCCTCGACGCCCGGCAGCACGGCCGCGAGCAGCAGCACGGCCGCCGGCGCGGGCCGACGGTCCGGCGGCACCGCGACCAGCGCGGCCAGCAGCACCGCGGCGGCCGCGGACAGCCCGACGGTCGTCCACGCCGCGGACGCGAGGTCCACGACCGGAGCCCACACGCCCAGCACGAGCACCGCCGCCGCCGCCCCCTGGCCGGGGGTGGCAACGCCCCCGCGTCGCCGTGCGACCTCGGAGCCGGCGGCGAGCGCGAGCGCGACGACCACGAGCACGCCGGTGCCCACGACGAGCGACCCGTCCTCGACGTAGGCCGCGCGGAGGGCCAGACCCGTCGCCGCCAGACCCGCGAGGACACCACCGGCCGTCACCACGGCCCGGGCGTCCCGCGAGGCCGCCGAGGCCGGCCACGCCGCGACCGCGGCCAGGGCCGCGAGCGCCTGCACGGTCGCGCCCGCGGCGAGCAGCGCGGCGGGGTGGTCGGAGCGGTCGGCGAGCTCGAGCAGTCCCAACGGCAGGGCGAGCTGCGCGAGGACCGCCGACGAGACCCGCAGGGCGCGCGTCGGCAGGACCAGGCTGCCGGCGCCCGCCGCAAGCGCCAGGAGCGCCGCGGTCCCGGCCGCGAACGGCAGGCCCGGGACGTCGCGGAGCGAGAAGAGGTCCGAGGCACGGGCGCCGTACGCGTCGAGCAGCGCAAGGCCGACCGTGAGCAGGGACAGGGCCTCGGCGGTGGCGGTGAGCCCACGGCGGGCGGTCCGGTGGCCCGCGACGGCGGCCGCAGCGGTCACGCCGGTCATGACCGCCGCGCGGCCGCCGACGCCCAGGCTCCCCCAGGAGACCGCGAGGAAGATGACGGCCGCGACGCCGAGCAGGCCCACGCCGAGCGCGAGCAGCAGGTTCTGCACGCGTCGCGGGCTCCACTCCGGGCGGGGGGCGGGGGCGGGCACGGGGCCGGTCGGCGTCGCCCTGCCGCCGACGCCGGCGGGCACCGCGTACGGTGCGGCTCCGCCGACAGGGGCGGCGCCGCCGACAGGCGCGGCGCCGCCGACAGGCGCGGCTCCGCCGACAGGCGCGGCGCCGCCGACAGGCGCCGCGGAGGCCTCGGCGCGCAGCCGCGCGACCAGCGCCGACCGCTCGCCCAGCAGCCGCGACACCTCGACGCTGACCTGCCACAGGCGGGCGGCGGTGGGTCCCTCGAGGCGGACCCGGCAGGCCGGGCAGGCAGCCGAGCGCCCCTCCAGCAGGGCGCTGCACGAGGGGCAGCGCTGCGGGTCGGCGAGCAGGCTCTCGTCGATCATCGTCCCCACCCCTCCCCCGAGCCGGGCGCCGTCCCGGCCGGCGGCCGGCCCCGGCCCCCGCGCACCGCGTAGGCCAGCGCCCAGCAGGTGACCCACGCCGCGAGCACCGCCGGGACGGCCGACGAGAACACCTGGTCGAGCAGGCCGCTGACGACGGTGGCCACGGCCGCGCTGACCGCGATGCCGGCCAGCGCACCACCCACCCCGCGCCACCAGCGCCGCGCCGGGGAGGCGCCCGGTCCCGCCGCCCGGGCCACGACCACGGCCAGCGCGAGCCACCCCGGAGCGCTCACGACGAGGGCGAGCGCCGCGAGGACGGCCAGGATCATCGCGATGTCGACGGGGCTGAACTCGACGGCACCTGCCAGCAGCGTGGGTTCCATGGGACAAGAGTCGGCCGTCACCGCGGCCCGCCGTACCCGTACAGGTACTCAGATCCTGGGCCGCCTCACCCGGTCGGACCAGCGCCGGCCCTTGACCCGCGGTGCGGCAAGGTCCACGGTGCCGCCATGCCCGACAGCATCGAGGACCCGCCTCCCGCCGACGTCGTGGCGGAGCTGGCCGGGCTCTCGGCCGCCCTCGACCGGGTGGTGCCGCCCAAGGCCTACGGCAACCTGCTCGTCGGCACCTGGAACGTGCGGGTCTTCGACCGCGTGCGGCCGGCCTGGCGCTCGGTGCGGGGCGACCGGCCGATCCGCGACCTGAGCAACGTCGCCTGCATCGCCGAGATCGTGCGCCGGTTCGACATCGTCGCGGTCCAGGAGGTCCGCCGCAGCGCGGCGGCGTTCCTGGCGATGATGCACCTGCTGGGCCGGACCTGGGCCTACCTCGTGACCGACGTCACGGCCGGCTCACCGGGCAACAGCGAGCGGCTCGCGTTCGTGTTCGACACCACGCGGGTGCGGCCGTCGGGCCTCGCCTGCGAGCTCGTCGTCGCGCCGGACCGGTCGGGGGCCAGGCCCGGTGGCCTGACCGACCAGTTCGCCCGGACGCCGTACGCCGTGAGCTTCGAGCGCGGCAGCCGGCGCGTCACCCTCGTGACGCTGCACGTGCTGTACGGCAGCCGGGCTGCGGACCGGTTGCCCGAGCTGAGGGCGATCGCGGAATGGCTCGCGCGCTGGTCGGCGAGCACGGACGTGTGGGGCGAGAACCTGCTGGCGCTCGGCGACTTCAACATCGACCGCAGCGGGGACCCGCTGCACCAGGCGTTCACCTCGACCGGCCTGCGGGCCCCGGACGCGCTGAACCTCGTGCCGCGCACCATCTTCGACGACCCCGACCCGGCGGCCCGGCCGAACCTGCGCCACTTCTACGACCAGATCGCGTGGTTCCCCGAGGGCCGCTCGCGGATGACCGTGCCCTTCGTCAACGCCGGGATGTTCGACTTCTCCGACGGGCTGATCCGTGCCGACGACCGGCAGCAGCTGGCCAACCGCGTCTCGGACCACTACCCCCTGTGGTGCGAGTTCGAGGCCTGAGGAGTCCTGGCGGTCCAGCGCGTCAGACGGGCGTGACGCCGTGCCGCCTCCGGGAGAACGTGCGGTCCTTGCCCCGGTAGGTGCGGTAGCGGCGCACCAGCTCGGCCCGCAGCCGGTCGGGCGTCACGACGTCGTCGACGACCAGCTCGCTGGCCAGGCGGACGATGTCGATGTCCTCGTCGTACTCGCGGCGCTTCTCGGCCACGAACGCCGCGCGCTCGTCCGCGTCCTCGATGGCGGCGATCTTGTTCGCGTAGACGGCGTTCACCGCGGCCTCGGCGCCCATGACCGCGATCTTCGCCGTCGGCAGGGCGATCGTCGCGTCGGGCTCGAAGCCGGGCCCGGCCATGGCGTAGAGGCCGGCGCCGTAGGCCTTGCGCACCACGACGCAGATCTTCGGCACGGTGGCCTCCGAGATCGCGGTGATCATCTTGGCGCCGTGGCGGATGATGCCCTGCTTCTCCACCGCCGAGCCGACCATGAAGCCGGGCACGTCGGAGAGGAACAGCAGCGGCACGTTGAACGCGTCGCACAGCTGCACGAAGCGGGTCGCCTTGTCGGCGGAGTCCACGAAGAGCACGCCGCCCTTGAACATCGAGTTGTTGCCGACCACCCCCACGACCTCGCCGTCGAGGCGCCCGAACCCGACGGTCACCTCGCGGGCCCACAGCGCATGGATCTCGAGGAAGGACCCCTCGTCGAGCAGGCCCTTCGCGTAGCGGCGCATGTCGAACGCCTGCCGCTCGCTGTCGGGGACGAGCGCGGACACGTCGATGGATGCGGGCGGGTCGACGGGCTCCGCGGCGGGTGGCTCGCCCTCCCAGCTCGACGGGAGGTATGACAGGTAGGAGCGGACGGTCTCCAGCGCCTCCTGCTCGGTCTTCACCAGGAAGTGCCCGACGCCGGACTCGGCGCAGTGCACCCGCGCCCCGCCCATCTCCTCCAGCGTGGTCTTCTCGCCGGTGACCATCTCGACCATGCGGTCGGAGCCGAGGTACATCGAGGCGTTGCCCTCGACCATGACGACCACGTCGCAGAACGCGGGGATGTAGGCGCCGCCCGCCGCGGACGGGCCGAACAGGGCGCAGACCTGGGGGATCGAGCCGCTGGCCCGGACCTGGTTCCAGAAGATCTTGCCGGCGCCGCGGCGGCCGGGGAACAGGTCGATCTGGTCGGTGATGCGGGCGCCGGCGGAGTCGACCAGGTAGACCATCGGGACGCCGGTGCGGTAGGCCGTCTCGATGATGCGGATGATCTTCTCGACGGTCCGCGCGCCCCACGACCCGGCCTTCACCGTGGAGTCGTTGGCCATCAGGGCGACCGGCCGCCCGTCCACGGTGGCGCTCCCGGTCACGACCCCGTCCGCGGGCAGGTCGCCGGCGGCGACGTTGGCGAAGGTGCCGTCCTCGACGAAGGACCCCTCGTCGACGAGGAGCCGGACGCGCTCGCGGGCGAAGAGCTTCCCCTTGGCAGCGTTGGACTCGTGGTACTTCGCCGCGCCGCCCTGCTCGACCCGGGCGCGCAGCTCGGGCACCGGCGGGTGCTCGGGGATCGGGTTGTGCTCCTGGGTCTGCACCGGGGACACGGCAGGACTCACCTCATGGCGGGCTGGCGCGGGGGCTGGGACGCGGCGAGCCTAACGGGCAGTCGTGGCGGCAGGTCCCGGCGGCTACGCGCGCTCCGGCGCGCGGGCCGGGGGTACGCGGGCGGCGCCGGTCTCCGTCACCGCCCCGGACACGGCGACCGCGACCAGCGACCTCAGCACGGGCTCGAACGTCCCCATCGGCAGGCTGATCGAGTCGGCGTAGACCTCCACCAGCCAGCCGCCCCGCGCGTCCGAGCCGCCGGCACCCAGCACCGCGAGGTAGCCCGCGGTCGCGAGCGTCGCCTCCTCCGCCGGGTCGTTGCCCGGCATCCCGGTCTCGACGAAGAAGGACCCGGCCTCGTCGATGGCCCGGCGGGTGACCGGGTAGTCGCGCAGGTCGAAGACCGCACCGACGTCGGCGTAGTCCTCCGGACGGCCGTCGGCGGAGTGGGCGAGGCGCTGCACGGATGTGCCGAGCGTGACGAGCCGGTCCTCACCGGCCGCGACGTGCGAGATCCACCAGCCGGCCGCGTCGAGCAGGTCGCGGAGGTGGTCGGCCACCACCTCGACCCGCTGCCGTACGTCGGCCGGCCCCAGCTCGTCCAGCGCGGCGAGCCCGGACTCCAGGGCCGCGGGGACGTCGGTGCTGAGCCGGCCGCGGCGGGCGCGGCGGTCGGCAGGTGCCTCGCCTGGGTCGTCGGGCACGGACCGGCCGGCGACGACCGGCCGCCGGGACGCGGCCCGCTTCGCGCGGTACTGCGCGGCGTCGGCCAGCCGGAACAGGCGGGTCGCGTTGTCGACGGTGGCGGCGAGCACCTCGGTCGAGGCCACGCCGCAGGAGATGCCGGTGCTCATCGGCTGGCTGTCGACCAGGCGGCAGAGCTCCTCGGCCACCTGCACCGAGGTCGCCAGCGGCTCGGCGTCCACCACGACGCAGAACTCGTCACCGCCGATGCGGGCGGCCAGGCTGTGCTCGGCCAGCCCGCTGGCCCGGCTCACCGCCTCGGCGACCGAGACGATCAGCCGGTCGCCGGCCTCGTGGCCGAACGTGTCGTTGACCTGCTTGAGCCGGTTGATGTCGGCCAGCACGATCGTCACCGTGCTCCCCGTCGACCGGTGACGCTCCAGCGCGGCGTCGAGCCGCTCGTCGACCGCACGTCGGTTGGCGAGGCCCGTGAGGGGGTCGGTGAACGCCAGCCGCTCGACGCGGGCCATGTGCTCGGCCTGCACGACGCCGGCCGCGACCTGGGTGGCGACGGCCTCGGCGAAGTCGAGGTCGTCCTCGGTGTAGGCCGGCTGCCCCTCGGCGCGGGCGACCCACATCTCGCCCCAGACCCGCGCCTCGACCAGGATCGGCGCCGACAGGCCCGAGGTCTTCCCGAGCTGGGCCAGGTGGCCGCCCTCGGGGGTCCCGTCGCCGAGCCGGGTGAGGAAGGACATCCGGCCCTGGACCAGCCCGCCCCCCTCGGGCCAGGACGCCAGCGCGAACGTCTCGTCGGTGGGGAAGCGGACCTCCCCGGGCGCGAGCATCCCGACGTTGACGATCGTCTTGAGGACGCCGCGCTCGCGGTCCCAGCGCGAGATCGACAGCGACGCGCCGTCCAGGGCACGCCGAGCCGACTCCGCGAGCGCCTCGACCAGGTCCTCGGTGCGGCTGGCGCCGATCACCTTGGCGATGTCCAGGAGCGCCCGCAGACGCGTCGCGTCATCGCCGGTCTGGGACACGCTGTCGAAGATGACGCATCGGGGGCGTCCGTGGGGGCGAAACCGGGCGATCCTCCCACCTACCGGACCATCGCGGCCGGTCCCGTCCCCGACCGCCCGGACCCGTCCGGACCGCGCGGACCGGGCGGGTCAGCCGTCCGCGTCGATGGTGCGCGTGCGCGGCCCCGCCCGCAGCACCTGTGACGGGAGCGTGCGCCCGACCAGCCGCTCGGCCTCACCGGCGGCGCCGATCATGGCCTCGAGGTCCACGCCGGTGGCGACGCCCATGTCCTCCACCATGTGCACGAGCTCCTCGGTGGCGATGTTCCCGGTCGCCCCCGGCGCGTAGGGGCACCCGCCCAGCCCGCCCACCGACGCGTCGAAGTCGCTCACACCGAGCTCCAGGGCGGCCAGCACGTTGGCCAGACCGGTGCCGCGGGTGTTGTGGAAGTGCAGGTTCAGCCCCGCGTCGGGGTGCGCCGACCGCGTCTCGCCGACCAGGCGCGTCACGCGCGACGGCGTGGCCATGCCGGTGGTGTCGCCGTAGGAGAGGGTGTCGGCGCCGTCGCGCAGCGCCCGGCCCGCGACCGAGAGCACCCGCCCGACCGGGACGTCGCCCTCGTACGGGCAGCCCCACGCGGTCGACACGATCACCTGGCAGGTGGCCCCCCGCGCGTGCACCAGGTCCATGATCGCGGCGATGTCGTCGAGCGACTCGTCGGTCGACCGGTTGAGGTTCTTGCGGTTGTGGGTGTCGGAGGCGGAGACGACGACCTCGATCTCGGTGAAGCCCGCGTCCAGCGCCCGCTCCGCGCCCTTGAGGTTGGGCACGAGCGCGGAGTAGCGGACCCCGGGGGCCGGAGTCACGGCGGCCCACACCTCGGCCGCGTCGGCCATCTGCGGGATGGCACGGGGGTGCACGAACGACACGGCCTCGATGCGACCGACGCCGGTACGCGACAGGGCCTCGATCAGGGCCACCTTTCCCGCGGTCGGCACCGGGTCCTCGTTCTGCAGCCCGTCGCGCGGGCCGACCTCGCGCAGCGAGAGCCGCTCGGGCAGGTCGCTCATCCGTCCACTCCCGGCCAGTCGGGCTTGCGCTTCTCGTTGAACGCGGCGACCCCCTCGGCCCGGTCCGCCGAGAACGCCGTGGCACGCCACGCCCCGTCCTCGACGTCGAGACCGGTCGCGAGGTCGACGTCGCTCCCCCGTCGCAACGCCGTTTTCGCGTTGCGCACTCCCACCGGGGAGTTCGCGGCGATCGTCGACGCCAGCTCGAGCGCCGCCGCACGGTCGGTGCCCGCCGGGACGCGACGGTCGACCAGGCCGATGCGCTCGGCCTCGGCGACGTCCAGCCGCCGCCCGGTGAACACGAGGTCGGCGGCCCGCGACGCCCCCAGCCGCCGCGTCAGCAGCTGCGTGCCGCCGCCTCCGGGGATCACCCCGACCGTGACCTCCGGCAGGCCCAGCACCGCCGTCTCGTCGGCCACGACGAGGTCGCACGACAGCGCCAGCTCGAGCCCCCCGCCGAGGGCGAACCCGTGCACGGCCGCGACCGCGGGGACCGGCAGGGCGAGGACGCCCCCGAAGCACGCCCGGAAGTGCGGGCGTTGCGCCATCAGGTCGGCGTCGCTGAACGCGTTGCGCTCCTTGAGGTCCGCGCCCACGCAGAAGGCCTTCTCCGAGGCGGACGAGACGACGACGGCGCGTACGTCCGCGTCGCCCGCGAGCGCGGTCGTCGCGGCCGCGACGTCACGGGCCATGGCCGTCGACAGCGCGTTGTGCGCCGCGGCCCGGTCGAGGACGAGCTCGACGACGTGGCCCCGGTCGCCGTGCGCGGTCAGGGTGACGTGCTCGTAGTCGCCGAACCTGTTGGTGCTCACGGTGGGCGAGGCTAACGCGTG
>Ga0299913_10005851_pt1 | contig 10572 bp, 14 predicted proteins | sample RVTome_9_FD_201360 | JGI IMG/M metagenome (GOLD analysis project Ga0299913, IMG submission 201360) | Soil microbial communities from uranium-contaminated site in the Upper Colorado River Basin, Wyoming, United States - RVT155D38 (version 2) ... | reverse complement strand
CTCGCCGAGCGCGTTCACGACGCGGCCGAGGAACCCGTCGCCGACCGGAACCGAGAGGATCTGCCCCGTCTGCTTGACCGGATCGCCCTCCTGGATGTGCGAGGCGTCGCCCAGGACGATGCAGCCGATCTCGGTCACGTCCAGGTTGAACGCCAAGCCGAGGATCCCGCCCGGGAACTCGAGCAGCTCGTTCGCCATGGCTCGGGGCAGACCGGAGACGCGGGCGATCCCGTCACCCGCCTCCATCACACGCCCGAGCTCACCGCGCTCGACCGAGGGCTTCCAGCTCTCGACGTGCTTGCGGAGTGCCTGGGCGATGTCGTTCGAGTCGAAGTCTTCGATGTCGATCGCCATACGGTCACACGCTCCCTATGAGGTACTGCCTCGCCTCGGCCAGCCGGCTGGCCACCGAGCCGTCGAACACCTCGTCGCCGACCCGGACGACCACGCCGCCGATCACGGATGGGTCGACGTCGACCTTCAGCTCCACCGGATGTCCCGTGGCTTTCGTCAGCGCCTTCTCCAGCTTCGTCCGCTGCGCATCCGTGAGCGGTACGGCGACGCGAACCTCGGCGAGGGTCCGCTCGGACCGGTGGGCGGCCTCGCGCGCGAGCTCCTCTGCGATCTGCGCGATGTGGCGGGCCTGGCCGGCGTCCACGAGGAACCCCACGAGGGTCGCCGTCAGCGGATGGGCGCGCTCCCCGAGCAGCTCGTCGATCACCGCTTTCTTGCGCTCGGACGGGAGCGCCTCGTCGGTCAGCGCCTCGCGCAGGTCCGCATGGCGCTCGACCGACTTGGCGAACGCGTAGAGCTCGTCCTCGACACGGTCGAGGACGCCCTCCGCATCCGCGATCGAGAGGAGCGCCTGCGCGTACCCGCGAACGGCGTCGTCCTTCGCCACTCAGGCCTCACCCTTCCCGTTGCCTTTGGAACCGTTGCCACCCGATGACGCGCCCGAGGCCACCTCATCGATGAACTCGTCGATCAGGCGCTGGTGCGTCTGCTCGTCGAGCGATTGCCCGACGACACGCTCCGCGAGCTCGACCGCGATCGAACCGATCTGGGTCCTGAGCTCCTGGAACGCGCGGTCACGCTCGGCACCGATCTCCTCCTGCGCTCGGGCGACCGTCGCCTGCGCCTCCTCCTCTGCTTTCGCCTGGAGGTCGTGGCGCATCTGCTCGGCGGTCGCACGCGCCTCCTCGATGATCTTGTTGGCCTCTTCTCGGGCGCCGGCGAGCTGCGTCCGATACTCCTCCTGCAGCTTCTCGGCTTCCTTGCGAGTGGCCTCCGCCTTCTCCATCTCCCCTTGGATCTGCTCCCGGCGCTCCTCGAGCACCTGGTTGAACTTGGGCAGCACCCACTTCCACGTGAAGAAGAACAGGATCAGGAAGGCGACCAGGCCGACGACGAGCTCGCCAGGCTCCGGGTAGAAGCGACTCGCCTCGTTGACCTCTTCGGCGTGCTCCTCGGTTTGGGCGAGGATCGACGCGATCACTGCATGCACCAGCGGTCTCCCCTCAGATGATGAACGAGAACGCGATGCCGAACAGCGCCAGCGCCTCGATCAAGCCGATCCCGATGAACATCGTGGTGCGGACCTGGTTCGCGTACTCCGGCTGGCGAGCCATCGCCTCGACCGATTTGCCGATCAGCACACCGAGCCCGATACCGGGCCCGATCGCGGCAAGCCCGATCACGAGCCCCCTGCCGATCGTCTCGAGGCCAGAGAAATCACTGGCAGCTTGTGCGAGCAACCCCAACATGTTGCCTCCTTGTCTAGTGCTCCTCCGCCAAGACCCCGCCCAGGTACGACGCGGTGAGGACGGCGAAGATGAATGCCTGCAGGACTGCCACGAACACCTCGAAGCCGACCAGGATCACGGACAGCGGGAACGAGACGGCGATCAAAGGCCAGGTCTTGGGCCCATTCAGTAAGAAGAACTCGGTGCCCAGGAACACCAGGGCGAGCAGGAAGTGTCCTGCGACGAAGTTGGCGGCGAGACGGATCGTGAGCGTGACGGGTCGGATCACGATGTTCGAGACGAATTCGATCGGGACCAGCAGCGGCTGGATCCACCACGGTGCCGCCGGGATCACGCACATGAACTTCAGGTAGCCGAGGGATCCATGCTTGCGCACGCCGACCGCGTTGTACGTGAGCCAGGCGATCGCCGCGAGGACGAGAGGGAAGGCGACACGACTGCTCGCCGAGAAGTTCACCCACGGTGCGACCTCGAACATGTTCATGAAGAAGATGAAGAAGAAGAGCGTCACCAGCAGCGGCAGGAACCGATCCGCGGCGGGGCCGAGCATCGGTATCGCGATCTGTTCCCGCACGAACGTCAATCCCATCTCCATGAGCGACTGCAGCTTTCCCGGAACGGTCTGCGGCTTGCGGAAAGCGAGCAGGAACATCAGGAGGTAGACCACGACGGACGCCGTCACCAGCGCGATGATGAAGTTGAAGCAGATCTCGATCCCGACGAGATCGATGCTGAAGTAGCAATCGAAGACGAAGTCCTCGGTGCCCGGCGGGTGGAACTCGGCGCCGCGGATCGCGGCGATCACGAGCTCCGCTCCGGGAAGTACCACAGGTCAGCCTGCATCCGTCCGGCGAGCAGCTTCATCTCGAACACGAGGAGCACGATCGTCGTCGGCACGAAGGAGGCGGCGAAGGCGACCGGTGAGAACCAGGCGAGTTGGTCCAGCAAGAGCAGGGCGATCGTGAGCGCGGCGAGCCGCACCACGAACCCACCGAGCCCGACCACCATGAGCACCGTCGGAGCGATCCGAGCGGCCCAGGCAACCGAATAGGCGTAGCCGAGGAAGTTGGCCGTGACCGCCGCGACCCCGATCGCCGCGGACCAGGCGGCGCCGGCGCCCCCGAGGAGTGCTCCCACCACGGCGGCGACGGCGAGCGCGGGAAACGAGTAAGGCAGGAGCCGGCGCACCAGCTCGTGCTCCGGGTCTCCGGTCCTGGTCACTCGCCTCCCCTGCCGTACCGCAGATACACGATGTAGATGGCGCATGCCGCCCCGAGGACGATCCCGAGCGCCGTGAAGCCGGATCCGGTTCCGAGGATCCGGTCGAGCACGTATCCCAGCCCGCCGACGGTGATGATCCCCCCGATGAGCGTCGAGGTGATCGCCCAGCCGATCCCCATGCCGGACCACGCGTCGCTCTTGCCGGGCCCGTTCATGGGAGGCGGACACTCTAAACGCCTGCCGCGCACGCCGTCAAACGCCTCGAGAGTGTGTTTCCGCTGGTCAGAGGCCATTTTCGCGGCATGGCGACCCGAGCTTGTGAAGGAATTCACAAATCGGGGATACCGACGCCGACTAGGGCCGGGTCGGGTCTACCGGCGCCGGGCCGGCAGGCGTCGGACCGGAGTTGGCGGCGGAGGATCGGTCGGCCTCCGCCGATCCGGAGCCGATCGTGGCGACGTGCTTGCCGTTCAGCTCGCCGTTCCGCCGCCGTTCGAGCAACCGAGGCAGGGCCGTCACCAGGAACAACACCAACGCGCATCCGACGATCACCCCGGCGACCAGCCGCCCGTCGATCACGCCGATCGCGAGCGCGGACCCGCACACCAGCGCCGACCAGAGGTACATGAGCAGCACGGTCTGTCGATGGCCGTGCCCGATGTCCATGAGCCGGTGGAAGATGTGCTCCTTGTCGGCGTGCGCGATCCCGAGGCCCTTGCGCGTGCGACGCACGATCGCGAGGAGCACGTCGAGGAACGGGATCGCGAGCACCAGCAGCGGCACCAGCAGCGGCAACGCGATGACCGCGGCGCCCCCACGGCTGGGTGGCCCGAGGTCGTTCCCGACACCGGCGATCGTCGCCACCGCGACGAGCATGCCGAGGAGCATCGAGCCCGTGTCCCCCATGAAGATCCTCGCCGGGTGGAAGTTCCAGGGGAGGAACCCGACGCAGATCCCAACGGTGATCACGGAGAAGAGCGCCGCGACCGAGGCCGAGTCCGAGGTGTCGCCGCCCCGGATCATGTAGACGAAGAATGTGGTGGCCGCGATCGCGACCATCCCCGCGGCCAGCCCATCGAGTCCGTCGACGAGGTTGATCGCGTTCGCGGCCGCCACGACCCACAGGACCGTGAGCGGTACCGCCTCGTCGGTCCCGAGGACGGCGAGCCCCTGGTCGGGAAGGACGAAGTATGCGAGCTGCACGCCCATCAGGACGAGGATGCCCGCGATGAAGATCTGGGCGGTCAGCTTCGTGAGCGCCAACGTCCCGCGCCGATCGTCGATCACGCCGAGGCCGGCCATCAGCGTGCACGTGACGATCGCGGCGATCGGCTCGGGCGCGGTCTGCTTGAGCTGTCCGAAGAAGGGCAGGAGCCACGCGACCCCCATCGCGACGAGGAATCCGACCCACATCGCGAGGCCGCCCATCGTCGGTGTGGGGACCACGTGGAGCTTCCGCTCCGACGGGTGATCGATCGCTCCGAGCCGCACCGCGACCAACCTGACCACGGGTGTGAGGGCGAACGTGGTGCCCGCGGCGACAAGGAAGACGATCAGATAGGCGACCACGGTGGGCACAGTCTGCGGGGGGCGGTCGCCGTCCGGCAACCGACCTCGCGTCCTATGCGTACGGCGGGAACCGCTCCATCAGATCTCGGACGCGCTGAGCGGATCTCCCCTGTGCATCCGCGTCCTCGGGGTTCTTCAGGACCTCACCGATGATCGACGCGATCTCTCCCATCTCTTCCTCGTCCATGCCGAGGGTGGCGGGCCCCGGGGTGCCGACGCGGATGCCGGACGGCGCCGAAGGGGGGTTCGGGTCGTACGGGATCTGATTCTTGTTGAGCGCGATCCCCACCTCGTCGCAGACCGCTTCGGCCGCCTTGCCGTCGATCCCGACCGGACGGACGTCGGCGAGGATCAGGTGGGAATCCGTGCCGCCGGAGATCACGCGGAGCCCCTCGTCGGCCAGGCCGGCGGCAAGAGCTCTGGCATCGCGCACCACCCTGTGCGCGTAGTCACGGAACCCGGGGGCCATGGCCTCCTTCAACGCCACCGCCTTCGCCGCGATGCAGTGCTCGAGGGGACCTCCTTGCATCATCGGGAACACCGCCTTGTCGATCGCTTTCGCGTGCTCCTCCTTGCAGACGATCATCGCGCCGCGAGGTCCCCGGAGGGCCTTGTGGGTCGTGAACGTCACGACGTCGGCGTGAGGAACCGGTGAGGGATACGCGCCACCGGCCACGAGGCCGATGAAGTGGGATGCGTCCACCCAGTGCAGTGCCCCGACCTCGTCCGCTATCTCGCGGAACGCCGCGAAGTCGATCTCGCGCGCATACGCCGTGTAGCCGGACAGGATGATCTTCGGGCGATGCTCCTTCGCCAGATCGCGAACGCGATCCATGTCCAGTCGCTCCGTCTCGCGGTCGACCTGATAGCCGACGAAGTTGAACCACATCCCGGACATGTTCACCGGCGAGCCATGGGTGAGGTGCCCGCCGTGCGCGAGCTCCATCCCGAGGACCTTGTCCTCGGGGTCGTTCGGCCTGAGGAACGCACCGAAGACCGCCATGTTGGCCTGGGCGCCTGCGTGCGGCTGCACGTTCGCGTGCTCGGCGCCGAACAGCTCCTTGGCCCGGTCGATCGCGAGCTGTTCCGTCACGTCGACGAACTCGCACCCGCCGTAGTAGCGCCGGCCCGGATAGCCCTCGGCGTACTTGTTCGTCATCGTGGACCCGAGCGCCGCGAGGACAGCGGGGCTCGCGTAGTTCTCCGACGCGATCAACCGCAGGTTGCTGCGCTCGCGCTGGAGCTCGTTCGCGATCGCGTCGGCAACCTCCGGGTCGGCGGCCTTCAGCGCGTCCCAGTCGGCGGCGTACTCCCTCATCTCAGAGCTCCCCTCGCTCGATCTGTGCGACCTGATCCAGCCTCTTGACGTGACGCCCGCCTTCGAACGGTGTCTCCAACCAGATGCGCACGATCTCCCGAGCGTACGCGGACGCGATCACCCGCGCTCCCATCGCCAGGACGTTGGCGTCGTTGTGCTGGCGAGACATGCGCGCCAGCCACAGGTCGTGGCAGAGCGCCGCCCGGATACCGTCCACCTTGTTGGCGGCGATCTGCTCCCCCTGGCCGGATCCGCCGAGCACGATCGCGCGGTCGGCCTCCCCCGTCGCAACGGCGCGCGCCGCGGCCGCGCAGAACGCCGGGTAATCGACCGGTTCGGAGGAGTCGGTGCCGTGATCGTCGACCTCGTGACCCTCCTCGACGAGGAACGCCTTCAGGTCCTCCTTGAGCGGGAAGCCGGCGTGATCGGCGCCGAGGGCGACGCGCATCAGCCCGGGTCCTCGGTCAGCGCGACGGCCAAGCGACCGGAGAGGTCATGGAGCTCGTCGGCCACCTCCCGATAGCCGTCGATCGGATCACCGAGCGGATCTCGGATGTCCTCAGCAGGGTGGATCGCGCCGTTCCGCCCGGCCGCAGCGGCGGCCACTCGCGCATCGAAGGCACCTCCTGCGGGCGAGGCTTCCATCAACCGAACCAGCTCCTTGATCGTGAAGGTCTTCGCCTCCACCTCGGGACGCGCGGCGACGATGGCCTCGCGGTGATCCGCCGCCATGCACACGATGAGGTCGGCGTCGTCGAGCATCTCGCCCGTCAGCCGCCGCGCGACATGGGCTCGGATGTCGGCGCCGCGTTCCTCGGCCGAGAGGATCGACTCGATCATCGCCCCGGAACCGTCCCAGCCGGCGGTGCCCGCCGACGTGACGACCGGCGCCCTCTCGCCGAGCCGTTCGACGAGGGCCGCGCGCAGGAACCCCTCGGCCATCGGAGAGCGGCAGATGTTGCCCGTGCAAACCACCAGGATCCCGCTCATGACGAAGAGCGCGAGTCTAGCAACGACGACTCCTCCGGCAGGATCTCGACGAGCGCGTCGCGGGGAAGAGAACCTTCCCGGATGATCGTCGCCGGCCCGTGGGCGAGGTCGATGACGGTCGACGCGACACCGTCGAGCGGCCCCTCCTGGCACAGGTAGACGGCGACGGCGCCACCGAACAGCGCCTGTAGTTCGCCGCACGTCTCAGCGGGTGCGCTGCCGGAGAGGTTCGCGCTGGTGACGGCCAGCGGCCCGGTCTCCGCGAGGAGCGCAAGGGCGAGGGGATGGTGGGGGGCCCGGACGCCGACGGTGGTGGGGTCGCCCCCGAGGTCCCACCCGGCGGCGTCCGCGCCCCTGGGCAGCACCAGGGTGAGCGGTCCCGGCCACAACGCCGACGCGAGACGGTCGGCCCGCTCGTCGAAGACGGCCACCGCTCGCGCCGCGTTCACCGTGGCGACCAGCACCGGGAGCTCGAGGTCTCGGGGCCGACGCTTCGCCTCGAACACCTTCGCGGTCGCCGCGGGATCATCCGGGCACGTCCCGATCCCGTAGACCGTGTCGGTTGGGAAGACGATCAGCTCACCGCCGCGGGCGGCGGCCGCCGCGTCATGCAGTGGACCACTGAGGCAGGTCATCGCAGCGGCGTCACAGGCGGGGCGGCCGCCGCCCGCACACCACGCGGTCCCGTCCGGCCAGATCTCGGCGCACGGATAGTTCCTCGAAGCCCGCCCGTTCGGCTGCCTCCGAGACCGACGCCGCCGTGCTCTCCTCGATCTCGACGGCCACGAGGCCCCGAGGTCGAAGGGACACGATCGCGTGCGCGAAAAGCCGTTCGTAGAGGTCGATCCCCCCGAACACCGCGAGCTCCGGTTCGGCTCGCACGTCGGGAGGCAGCGAGTCCCGTTGCTCGGGCGCCACGTAAGGCGGGTTGCAGACGACCACGTCCACCTCGCCGCGGAGGTCGAGCGGCAAGGGATCGAGCAGGCTCCCCTCGAAGACCGCCATCTCCAGGCCGAGTGTCTCCGCGTTCTCCCGAGCCAGGGCCACGGCTTCGGGCGAGAGGTCGATGGCCGACACCGACGCGTCCGGCCGTTCGTCCTTGATCGCGAGCGCCACGGCGCCGCTCCCCGTGCACACGTCGACCACCACCGGCGACTCGACCTCCGCCACGGCGTCGAGAACCACCTGGACGAGGACCTCGGTCTCGGGCCGGGGCACGAACACGCCGGGTCGGACGCCGACTCGGAGCCGGCGGAAGCCCTGCTCGCCGGTCACGTGCTGGAGCGGCTCACCGGCGCACCGACGGCAGAGCGCCCGTCCGAAGAGCTTCGCCTCTTGTGAGGTCAGCCCTTCCCGGGCGTAGATCCCCGTTCGATCCGTTCCGAGGACGTGCGACAGGAGCTGCTCGGCGGTGGGAACCGGATCGTCCTCGCCGTGCCGCTCCAAGTACGCGGCCGCGCGCCGGACGACCTGCGCCGGCCGCACGTCAGCTCGTGGTGCCGGGTCGCGCCGGCACCACTTCCACGACCTCGGCGAGCTGTGCCGATCGCTCCGCGGCGTTCAGCCGTTCCGTGAAGCCGTCCAGCTCGTCGCCACCCGCCAGCACGTTCGCCAGCTGGTGCGACGTGTGCTTGATGCGGTGGTCCGTCACCCGACCCTCGGGGAAGTTGTAGGTCCGGATCTTCTCGGAGCGCTCGCCCGTGCCGACCATCGACCGGCGCGCCGCGGCCTCCTTCGCCTGCTGCTCGTCGAGCGCCTTCTGATAGAGGCGGGCGCGCAGATATCGCATCGCTTTCTCACGGTTCTGCAGCTGCGAGCGCTCCTCCTGGACCTCCACCTTGATGCCGGTAGGCCTGTGCACGATGCGCACCGCCGAGTCCGTGGTGTTCACCGACTGCCCGCCGGGACCGCTCGATCGGTAGACGTCGATGTCGAGCTCCTCCGGACGGATCTCGACCTCAACGTCCTCGGCCTCGGGCATCACGGCCACCGTGGCGGTCGACGTGTGGATCCTGCCCTGCGACTCGGTGACCGGCACGCGCTGCACCCGGTGCACACCGGATTCGTGCTTCAAGCGGCCGTACGCGTCGCGTCCTCGGATCCCGAGCACGACGTCTTTGAATCCACCCATCTCCGCCGGCGCCGATGCCAGCACTTCGGACTTCCACTTCCGCCGGTCCGCCAGATGCTGATACATCTCGAACAGATCCCCCGCCCACAGGGCGGCTTCCTGGCCGCCCGCCCCGGCGCGGATCTCGACGATCAGGTCCTTGCCCTCGTTGGGATCCTTCGGCACCAGTAGCTGCTCGAGGCGGGCGCGGAGCTCCTCGGCTCGACCCGACGCGGCGCGGGCCTCCTCGTCGAATGCCTCGGCCATCTCGGGGTCGGCCTCCGCGGCTGCGAGCTCGCGGGCTTCCGACGCGTCTGCCGTGGCCTGCCGGAACTCGCGGTAGGGCCCCACGATCTGATCGAGCTCCGCGAACAGCTGGCCGAGTGTCCGCATCCGATCGTGGTCGGTCGCGGCCTCGACCGAGGCCATCTCGGCCTGGATCTGCTCGAAGCGGGCCTCGATCTCCTTGAGGCGATCCTCGACGTCCATGACGTCGATTCTCCCAGGCGCCGTCCGGCTGCCTGCGACGCTACTCGTCGGGCTCGTCGAACTCCAGGTCGATCGACGCGAGGTCCGGGATCTGCAGCGACTCGTCCTTCTGCACCCAGAGATCCTCGTATCGAGGATCGACGGGCGTCTCCGCGTCGCCGGCGTCATCGGCGGTGCTGGTGGCGTCGCTGGCGTCGGTGGCGTCGGGGGTCTCCGCGAGGTCGCTGTCCTCCGCGTCGGCTCGCGCGGCCTCCTCGATCGGGCGGGCGAGGTCGTCCGCCACCTCGATGAGCTTCCCTCGCATCTCCTCCAGCTGGGAGACGAGGCCCCGTCGGCGCTCGGCGAGACCCATAAGCAGCCGATCGGATTCGGTCTTGGCTCGCTCCAGCGCATCCGTGCCCTCCTGACGAGCCTCCTCCGCGTGCGCCTGCGCATCCACCCTGATGCGATCGGCCTCGCTCCTCGCCTCGTCGAGCGTTCGCGTCGATTCGGATCTCGCGTTCTCGAGGATCCGGTCGGCTTCCTGATCCGCCATCTCGATCAGGTTGGCGAAGCGTTTGGACAACGCGTCGTACGGATCGGCGGAGGAGGTCGCGTCGGGCGTCGCGGCGGGGGCAGCCATGGCCGGCCCGGCCACCTGCACGCTCCGCGCGGCGGCCGACGACCCCACTTCGAGGCGGAGCTGGCTGAGCTCTCGCTCCAGCGTCCCTACCTGGTTCGCGATCGAGGTCAGGTACGCGCGCACCTGCTGCGGGTCATAGCCGCGACGAACGGTTGCGAACTCTCGTCGGCGGATCTGCTCCGCGCTCGGCAGCAACGGCATATCCAGGTCGCTGGTCGGCATGGGGAAACCTCCCGAGTTATGGGGAACGGCATCATCTTCGCGCAAGAAACGAGCGATGCAACGACCTCGCGCGAAGAATGGACCCGGGCCGTGGCTCCGAAACCGGCTACCGCTCGGGCGCGGTCGCCTCGGCCTCGCGGCGGAGCAGCTCCTGGAACGACGTGACGGCGACCTCGATCTGGGATCGATCGGGCTGCTGGGTCGTGATCTTCTGCAGCCAGATCCCCGGTGTCATCAGCGATCTCATCAGGAGCGATCCCGGGTGCTT
>Ga0299913_10005850_pt1 | contig 10574 bp, 9 predicted proteins | sample RVTome_9_FD_201360 | JGI IMG/M metagenome (GOLD analysis project Ga0299913, IMG submission 201360) | Soil microbial communities from uranium-contaminated site in the Upper Colorado River Basin, Wyoming, United States - RVT155D38 (version 2) ... | reverse complement strand
CGCGCTGCGCGAACGTGAAGGCCGAATCCGCGGTCTCGCCGCCGAGGATCGACAGGAACTCGTCGCCGCCCATGCGCCCGGTCAGATCGGACGCCCGCGTGTTCGTGCCGAGCACTTCGGCCACCACCTTCAGGACCCGGTCGCCTTCCGCGTGACCCGATTCATCGTTGTGCCGCTTGAACCCGTCCACATCGAACAGAACGACGGCGAGTGAGCGGCCGCGCTCCGCCTCCGCGAACTCCTTCCCCAGGAACCACTCCAGCGTGCGGCGGTTGGGCAGGCCGGTGAGGTGGTCCAGATACGCGAGATCGAGCGCGCTCGATCGCTCCCGGTGAAGGCTCTCGGAGATCATGCCCGCGCCGAGGCTCACCGTGATCAGGACGACGATGACCCCGGTCACGACCCACCAGCGCACCTCCCGGTCGGCGAGATACGACCCGCCGACCTCGACACCGACGAGGAGGATCATCCCGATCGCGAGGGCGAGGGTGGCGCCCTCCCACCCCTTGTAGTAGGCGAGCAGGAACGGGGGGACCAGCGCGAGGAGCCACAGCAGTGCGAAGTAGTTCTCGAGCTGCTCGGGGAACATGATGTTCCCGGCCGCCGCCGTGCCGAGCGCGAGGACGCTGACGAGAAGGGCGCTTCTGGGGACTCGCTTCGCACCTGTGGGCAGCGAGACGCCCCGGCCCGCTCCGTTCGAATCCTTCCAGGAGTTCACCCCCCGCACCCCTCCCTCGGGCTCGGCCGACGGGGACCCCGGCTCCGTTCAGTTGGGCCCCGGTAGCGTAGCGACACGAAACCAGAACTCGGCGATGGCGCGGATCGATTCGAAGAACTCGTCGATCTGCACCGGCTTCGTCACGTAGCAGTTCGCCAGGCGGTCGTAGCTCGATTGAATGTCTTGCGGGTTGTCCGATGTCGTCAAGACGATCACCGGGATGCGGCGCAGCTCCTCATCGCCCTTCAATTGAGCCAGGATCTCGCGTCCGTCCATGCCGGGGAGGTTCAGGTCGAGGAGCACGAGATCGGGGATCGGGTTGCCGCCGGGGCGCGAATGCAGGTATTCGAGCGCCGATGGTCCGTCGGCGACGTGCCGGATTCTACTCGGGAAGCCGGCCTCCTTGAGCGCCGACTCGATGAGGAACGCATCCCCCTCATTGTCCTCGACAAGCAGGATTTCGGCCGTTCGATTCCCGAGTTTCCCCATCGTGCCTCCTTTCACGCCGAACCCGCCCGCGGCAGGTGCCCCGCCCCGCTCGAGCGGCCGGGGCTCCGGAACGCACGCGCCTGAACGGTGGCCTCACCGGAGATCTGCGCGGCCACGGCCGGCTCGCGCGGGGGGTCTTCCTCGTCACCCGGGGGCGCGACCCGGAGCGTCAGGACGAAGCGCGCCCCCTCGCCGGGCTTCGACTCCACCCAGATCCGGCCGCCGTGCCGCTCCACGACGCGCCTGCAGATGGCCAGGCCGATGCCCGTGCCCTCCCCGCCGTCCGTATCCCCCAGGCGCCGGAAGATCTGGAAGATCCGGTCCGCATACCGCGGATCGAGGCCGATGCCGTTGTCGGCCACCCACACGACGGCCTCCTCCTCTCCCCACCCCGCGCCGATCCGGACCCGGGGGTGCGGCGTCGCTCCGCGGCTGAACTCGATCGCGTTCTCGACGAGGTTCTCGAGGACGAGCACGAGGTGCGAGTAGTCTCCCACGACGGTGGGGAGGGGGCGGCGCTCGATCACGGCGCCCGACTCCTCGATGAGATCGGACAGGCGGTCGAGCACGGAATCGAGCGCGGTCTCGAGATCGGTGCGGCCGAACGGCCGGCCGCGCGACTGGAGCCGGGAGTACACCAGGAGATCCCGGATCTGACGCTGCATGCGCAGCGCGCCCGTGACGATGAACCCGATGAACTCGTCGGCCTCCTGGCTCAGCTTTCCCCGGTACCGGTCGGCGAGGAGCTCGGTGAAGCTCACCACCGTCCTGAGCGGTTCCTGGAGATCGTGCGAGGCCACATGCGCGAACTGCTCCAGCTCCTCGTTGGATCGCTTGAGCTCGGTGCGGGCCGCGGTCAGCTCTTCCGCCACGCGACCCAGCTCCGCGTCCATCTCGGCCCGCGTCCCCTCCGCGCGGATGCGGTCCGTCACATCGCGGAAGACCGCCACGGCGCCGCGCGGCGTGCCATCGCGCTCACGCAGCGGACGGGCGTTCATCGCGATGTGGGTGCCGTCGGGACGGCGTCCGTCGCGTACCTGGAAGACGAACTCGTCCACCGTCTCACCGCGGAACGCGCGTGCGATGGGAAGCTCGTCCTCCTCGAGCGGGGTCGCGCCGTCCGCGGCGTACGCCCCCTCGCCCGCCGCCAGCCGCTCGATGTCCGCCGCGCGGCCGAAGAGCCGTTCGGCCTCCGCGTTCCAGAACACCACTCTCCGATCGGCGTCGACCTCGAGGACGCCCTCGGCGGCCGCATCGACGATCGACGCCAGCGTGTCGCGGGTCCGCCGGAGGTCGAGCATCGCCCGGCGCCTCTCCTTGACCTGGTTGGCGAGCGCCCGGTTGGAGAGCTGGACCTCCGCGGTCCGCGCCCGGTGGAGGGCGTTCGAGCGCATCGCGAGCGTGAGGAGGAGCGCGGTGAGGAGCCCGAAGCCCAGCACCACGAGCGGCAGCGGTGTCGACCGGGCCACGACCAGAGTGATGAGCACCGTCAGCGCGACGACGACGAGGCCGGCGACGTACGGTAGCGCCTCCAGGAAGCCTCGCGTCCTCGAGGGCGGGTCTCGCGAGCGGTCCCGCGTCGAGCCACGCGAGCCCTTCTCGAGGATCATCGGCGAGTCCCGGCGATCGGATCGGGTCACGGCTCGTCGGACCCGGGCCGCGGTGGCGACGTCTGGATCGGCCCGAGCGGACCCCCCTCCAGCAGCCGCTCGAACGCCCGTGGCGTCACCGCCTTCGCGAACAGGTAGCCCTGACCCACCTCGCAGCCCAGGTCCCGGAGTCGCCGGAGCTGCTCCTCCGTCTCGATGCCTTCGGCGACGACCGTGGCCCCGAGCCGCTGACCGAGCACGATCATGGCCTCGACCACCGCCGTGTCGCGCGAGCTGGTCCCGAGGCCGCCCACGAACGTCTGGTCGATCTTGAGGACATCGGCATCCAACTGGGTGACGTTCTCGAGCGACGCGTGGCCCTTGCCGATGTCGTCGATCGCGATCGCGACGCCGAGCTTCTTGTACTCCGCGAGGTGACGCGCGGCGCGGATCGCCGCGGACTCCTCGACCTCCAGCTGGAGCATGGCGGGGTCGATTCCCGTCTCGTCGAGCACCTCGGAGACGACGGTCACGAAGCCCGGGTCGCCGAGCTGGCGCGACGAGACGTTGACCGCGAGCGTGAGCGAGGATCTGGTGGGGTCCATCGCGATCCAGTCACGCCAGCGCTCGGTGGCCTGTCGGAGAACCGACTCGCCGAGCTCCCGCACGAGACCCGATTCCTCGGCCAGGGCGATGAACTCGCCCGGGAAGATGAACCCCCTGCGCGGGTGCTCCCAGCGGACGAGCCCCTCGCCGCCCATGATCTCGCCGGTGCGGAGGCTGACGATGGGCTGGAAATGGACGCGCAGGTGGCGCTTCTGGATCGCCTCGCGCAGCTCGTTCTGGACCTGGACCCGGCGGGTGGCTCCGAAGTCCTCCCGCGGGTCGAAGATCTCGTACGTGGTCCCGGGCTTCTCCTTCGCCCGGTACATGGCCACATCGGCGAATCGGAGCAGGTCCTCCGGGCCCTCCTGTTCGCTCGTGAGCGGCGCGATCCCCATGCTCACGTTGACCTGGATCGGCGACCCCATCACCTCGAAGGGTGTCTCGAACGCCGCGGCGATCCGACGCGCGACGGAGTGGATGATCTCCTCGTCGGTGATCTTGTCGAGCAGGACGGCGAACTCGTCGCCTCCCATGCGCGCCACGGTATCGTCGCCGCGCGTGAGATCCACCAGCCGCTGCCCCACCATGGTGATCAGCGCATCCCCGACCGGGTGCCCGAACGAGTCGTTGATCGCCTTGAAGCCATCGAGATCGAGCATGAGGACCGCGACCGGGTTGCTCATGCGAGCCCGGCGCTTCATGGCGTGCTCGAGACGATCCTCGAACAGTATGCGGTTGGGAAGCCCGGTGAGCGGGTCAGAGAAGGACGCGCGCGCGAGCTCCACCTCGGCGCGCTTCCGCGACGTCACGTCCATGACCATGACGACGCGTCCCCGGTCGCGTCCCCGCTCGTCGCGGAGGGACGAACACGAGGCGTGGATGGCGATGCCCGCGCCGTCCTCGCGGCGGAAGTCGAGCTCCATCTCGCCGTCCGCGGGAAATGGATCGGTGTAGGCGCCGCTCGCGTCGGTGAAGTGGAAGATCTCGCCGATCGGCTTCCCGAGGAGATCGGCCGGGTCGCGGCCGAGCATCCGCCCGAGGCTGGGGTTCACGAGCGTCGCGCGCCCCGCCTGGTCGACGGCCAGGATGCCCTCGCGGGACGTGTTCACGATCGATCGGTAGAGAAGCTCTTCGTCCACGGCCGCGCGGGTCCAGCGGAAGCGCTCGATGCTGTACCGGATGGCGCGGCGGAGCTCCTTCGGCTCGAAGGCCCCCTTGCGGAGGTAGTCCTGCGCGCCCGCCCGGAGGGCGAGCTGTGGCAGGTCCTCGTCGAGGGCGCCGGTGAGCACGACGATCGGCGTATCGGGCACGGCATCGACCGCCCGGCGCACGGTATCGACGCCCCCGCTCTCGGGCAGGGAGAGGTCGAGGAACATGATGTCGCACCCGGATCGCCCGATCTCCTCGATCGCGGGGGCGAGGCCGGAGGCGTGCTTGAGGGTCAGGTGCTCGATTCCCGTCCGCCCGACCAGATCCTGGAAGAGCCGGACGTCACCGGGGTTGTCCTCCACCAGGAGGATCGTAAGCGGCTCATCGCCGGCCGGCGCCGTCTGTCGAGCGCCGGACCGGACGGCCGAGCGCTCGGGCTCTTCGGTCTCGATCGGTGTCTCCGTGCCTGTTTGTCCGTGTTCCACGCCCACTCCCCTACCCCCTCGTCGGGGACCCAAGTCGGGTACGCGTGTCCGACGCGCGCACCCCTCCTGAGTATAGGGTGACATGAGTGGGCAAAATCTAACATCCGGGTTTCGAGGAGCGCCGCTTCGGTTTCCCGGTTTCGGAGCCCGATGTTAGATTTCGACGACTCGTGTCATCTATATCCATGGAACGGAGGGCGAGGCGCGCCCATGGATCCCGACCCCATCGCGAATGCCAGGGAGCGACAGAACTCGGCGGCCCCGGATCCCGAGGCGCTCGGCTCGACGCTGGAACGCGTCGTTGCCGGCGACCTCGGTGCGCTCGCGGTCATCTACAGCGGCTACGCAGAGCGGGTGTACCGGTTGGCGTATCGGCTCACCCGGTCCGTCCAGGATGCCCAAGACGTGGTGCAGGATCTCTTCCTGGCCCTTCCGGAAGCCCTGGGGCAGTACCGTGGCCGCGGTTTCGACGCCTGGCTGCGAACCGCGACCGTTCGGGTGGTGCTGCACAAGCTGCGTCACCGCCGGCGGAGGAGGGAGGTCGCGCTCGAGCCGGACTGGCTGGCGAGCAGGCCGCCGCAACACGAGACGCGGCTCGATCTCGAGGCGGCGCTGGCCGCGTTGCCGGAGACGCTCCGCGTCGTGGTCGTGCTCAAGGAGATCGAAGGGTTCTCGCATACCGAGGTCGGGGACCTCCTGGGGATCACGGCGGCGGCGTCGGCCACCCGACTCATGCGAGCCCGCGAGCAACTGCGGCGCGCCCTGGACTGAAAACCACATGACACGATAGCTGCGAAATGTTATTCCGCACCCATCCAGGATACGATCAGCTTTCCCGGCTCGCCGATGGCGAGCTCGCCCCCGCCGAGGCCATGGAGGTCAACGGGCACCTCGCGCAGTGCGACCGCTGTCGCGAGGAGGTCGACTTCATGGCGGAGCTGCGCGAGCGCCTTCGCGCGCTGGCGGTTCCCGGTCCGCCGAGCGGCCTCCTGCCCGAGATTCTCGACCGCCGGGAATCGGGCGACCGGGTGGTGCTGCCGCTCGCGGCCGCGCTCGAGGACACCGGCCGTTGGCGATTCCGGAAAGGCGCCGCGGCGCTCGTCGCCGTCCTCGTCCTGGCGGTGGCGGCCTTCTTCGTCCTCCGGCCACAGTCGATCCGCGCCGGCTCGACGACGTTCGAGGTCGAGATGCGCGAGGCCGGCCGTCCCGTCGAGGTCTCGTTCGTGACCGCGGGCGGTCTCGCGGGCGAGTCGATCCTGCGGGTGCGGGCCGAGTATTTCACCTTCGGCGAGCTGGAGCTCGGGTCCACGGAGTCGGGGACGCTGGTCGAGGGCGTCCTGCGCAGCCGGGGGGACGGCGAGTTCCGCGGCGAGGTGCTCCTGCCCTCGACGGTCGCGTACGCGCGCTTCGTCGTGGAGGACTACCGGGGCGAGGACATCGAGCGCGACTACGCGGAAGGCTGGGAGTACCTGGCACGGAACGAGAACGGGGAGCCCACCTTCGAGGCCCTGTGGCAGCGGACGCTGGCGCTGGAATCGGTGGCCCCCCGCGAGGCCCTCGAATCGGCCCGAGAGTTGGCCGAACGGTATCCGGATCGTCCCGAGGGCTGGATCTACCGGCTCGCGAACGAGGGAGAAGGAGGAATCGTCCGCGACGCGCCGCCTGTGGGCGCCTTCCTCAACCGATTGCCCCCCGACCCTCGTGCTGACGAGCTCGCAACGATCGCGGACTACGCAGGCCGCACGGGGGCCGATGACGTCGTGTCGGACCTGTTGCAACGGATCGAGGCCATCGATCCGCGCCATCCGGCCGTCGTCCAGAACCGCGTCGAGCGAATCCTTGCCGACCTGCAGGCCAACCCCGCGCAACTGCTCGCGTCACTCGAATCGGAGTGGCTCAGCCACGGGCACCCCGATGCCGTGCTGCTCCCGATGGGCCTCGCCACGGCGCTCGAGGCAGGCGCCACGGACGCGGCGCGGCGCTGGGCCGATCGCTGGGTGGCGGCCGACCCCGCGGCGAACGCCGAAGTGGCCGCGATGCTGGGCCAGCTTCCGGAACTCCGACCGGTGGCGATCGATCGGCTCCGGGCGGAGCTTGGGCGGATCGAGCGTCCGATGACCCGCCCGCTCGGGAAGACACGCTCGGACGATCGGCGCGCGGTGGACCGAAGGAGAGCCGGGGTCTTCGCCTCGCTGGGCCACTTGCTCCTGGCCGAGGGTGAGCTCGACGAGGCCTCCGATGCGCTCTCGCGCGCGGCCGCGCACGCCTGGGACTCCGACACGCTGGAGCGCCTCGTTCGGGTGTCCGAAGTGCTCGGGCGCGACGACATCGCGGATCGATACCGTCTTCTCCTCGTGGCCGACCCCCTGCTGGAGACGGAGGATCGGCACCGAATCGTGACAGAGCTCGGGCTGACGAGCACGGAGCTGGAATCACGGGTCGATCAGGTGCGGCGCGAGATGATCGGGGGCATGCTCGGCTCGACGCGCGATCGGATCTTCCCATCTGGATCCATCCGGCTCGCAGCGGTGGATGGGGGGCCGCGCGACCTCGGAGCACGCCTCGGGCATGCACCGACCCTCGTTCAGTTCTGGACCCCGCTCCTCTCGAGTTCCGTCAGGAAGCTGGAGTTTCTTCTCGGGGAGTGTGACCGCCTGACCGATGAGGGCGTACGGCTGATCGCGGTGTCAGCGGACGCGGTCGGGGAGAATCAGCTGCCCGACGGCCACGAGACATGTCAGGGGTTCGAGATCCTGATCGATTCCGGGAGCGAGGCACGCCTGGCCTTCAGGACAGATGTTCTCTCCGAGGGGATCCTGCTCGACCGCGGCGGGCAGATCCGCGCGCGGTTTGTGGACGCGCTGGACGAGGTGAGGGCCGCCCTGGTATTGGCCGCGATCCAATAGGCTTCACAGCCTCCTGTCCCTGTAGTCTCTCGGCGGCACCTCCGTGTGCCGCCGTTTTCTTTCCGAGTCCGTCTCGCCAATGTCATCCCTGCGACCGGTGAGTCCGGTCGTCCCGGCGCGGCCAATGCAAACGGCAAGCCGGACGCGGAGCCCCCGCGAAAAAACAGACCACAAGACATGGAGAACCGAGCATGCATGCCATCCTCAGCATCCGTTGGACCGTCGTCGCTTCGATCGTAGCCGTGCTTTTCCTCGTCCCCGTCTCCATCTCGCCTGCCGGTAGCGTCGAGCTCGATGGCGTCTGCGCGTCGGCCGAGTGCCAGCACAAGACAGGGGCGCGCTGCTACGACGAGGGTCAGATCTATCCCGACGCCCGGCTGATCTTCACCGAGATCGACTGAGCAGGCGCAATGCGTTCCCGAAGCCCGGTCGGTCGAGCGGAGAGGCCGTTCGGAGGGGGCTCCGCGAGGAGGGCTGCCGCTCGCCGGCCGGTCACATCGGGGACGCGCGCGAATACCGCACCGTCGGAACAACACGAAGCCGTTGGAGGTGAACGTTGAAGTCGACCATCAGGAAGCTGGCGCTCGCGGGTGGGCTCGCGGGCGCCTTCGTCGGAGGAAGCCTGCTGTGGACGGCGATCGAACAGCGGCCCCTTCGCTACACGATCGACCCCATCCCGCTCGAAGGGGAGGTCTTCCACACGGGAGATCACCTCGGGCTTCCCGTGGATCTCGAGGTGGCGGACGGGAACGTCCTCGCAATCGACCGCTACGGCGCGAAGAGCCTGCACGTGATCGATGCCGCCCGAGGCTCGCTGGTCGCGTCGGTGGGGAGCCCCGGCGAGGGGCCGTCGGAGTTCATGGCGCCGACGACGATCACGCGCGATCGGTCGGGCCGCGTCTGGGTGCTGGACATGACCACGCAGCGCATGACCCGGATCGATCTGGAGCGGCTCGAGGAGACGGGCGCGTGGGCCGACTCGTCGTTCCAGCTCCACGGAGCGCTGGTGACGGATCTCTCGTGGACGTCGGACCGGGGCCTGATCGCGGGCGGCGTCTTCCCGGAGGCCCGGTTCGGGCTCCTCGACGGATCGGGAACGCTCACCGAACAGGCGGGACGCTTCCCGGCCATGGAGGGAGACGTGCCCGCCGTGTTGCGCCAGCAAGCGTTCGAGTCGCGCTTCGCAGCGCACCCGCACGGGCGGCGGTTCGCGGTGGCGGCCCGCTACGCGGGGCGTATCGACCTCGTCGACGATCGCGGGGTCTCGCTGGGGGAAGTGACCGCGCCGCTCCCGTTCGAGCCCCGCTTCGAGGTGATGCGGAAGGGGGACTTCCCGGTCGCCGCGTTCCCCCCGTCGAGCACGACCGGTTACATCGACGTCGCGTCCACGCGCGACTTCGTGCTGGGTCTCTTCTCGGGCCGGACGGAGGCGGACTTTCCGGGGCGCGACAACTACGCCAGCGACATCCACGTCTTCGACTGGACCGGCGCGCTGATCACGGTGCTGCGTGCGGACCGGGACCTCTTCGCGATCACGGTGGACGAGGATCGGGGCCGTCTGCTCGCGATCGCCCACGATCCCGTGCCGGCGATCCTGAGCTTCATGCTTCCGGCGCTGTCCGGACCGGCCGTGGTGGTCGCCGTGGATCGCGTCCCGCGGCCCTCCGCCGACGAGTGAGAGAGGGGCGGACGGCACGGCGCCGGTTACGATGACGAGACCGGGGCAGCAGCCCGCCTCGATGCTCCGCACCACGCTGCGCCATGTCTGTCCATGCTGCGGCCTCGGCGAGCTGTTCGCGCACGGGTACACGCTTCGGCGGGAATGCCGCGTCTGCGGGCTCGACCTCGAGGGACGGCACGGCGCCCACTACGGCGGACCGATCGCGCTCGGCTACGGGATCGGTGGCGTTCTCGGGCTGGCCGTGTTCGCGCTCCTGTCGGCGCGTTTCGGATTCGCCGACGGGGTGGTGTGGGCCACCGTGGCGATCGTGCTCGTCTCGATCTTCGCGACCTTCCGGCACTGCAAGGCCTGGTGGACCTGGTGGCTCTACCGGGCCGGCGAGCTGCGTGGGGGTCGCCCCCCGCCGGAGCGGACCGACCGGGCAGACGCCCGAGCCGCGGGCCCCGAACCGTGAGCGACCCCCGCGTGGCCGACGCTTCGCGCCGGGGACGACACCCGGCATGCGCGGCCGGTCGCCGCGTCATCGATTCCGTCGGATCAGCGAGCCGGCTCGATGGCCTCCGAGACTTCGCCGATGATGTCCGACAGGTATCCCGTGATGTCGCCGGGGCTCGGCCCCAGCCGGACGACGACCATGTCGAGCGACGGGATCACGGCGGTGAACTGACCCATGAACCCGGCGGAGTAGTACGTGTCCGCCGGCGCCCGCGGAAGCTGGTCGCCCCGGTTGAGCCAGAAGAGCCCGCCGTAGTTTCTCTCCGGATCTCCGGGAGCCGGGGTGCTCACGAACTCGACCCACCCCTCCGGAAGGATGCGGTCGCCCTGCCATACGCCGTCCCACAGGTGGAGGAGCCCGAACCGCGCCCAATCCCGGGCGCTCCCGAAGTCGTAGCCGGTGATGATGAAGTTCCCCCAGGCGTCCGTCTCGAGGACGTAGTTCCGCGCGCCGAT
>Ga0299913_10005848_pt1 | contig 10576 bp, 11 predicted proteins | sample RVTome_9_FD_201360 | JGI IMG/M metagenome (GOLD analysis project Ga0299913, IMG submission 201360) | Soil microbial communities from uranium-contaminated site in the Upper Colorado River Basin, Wyoming, United States - RVT155D38 (version 2) ... | reverse complement strand
GACGCGACCGCCGAGCTGCTCGACCAGCCGCAGCGTGGCGGCCATGGTGCCGCCGGTGGCCAGCAGGTCGTCCACGGCCAGCACCCGCTGCCCCGGCGCGATGGCGTCCTCGTGCATGGCCAGCGCGTCGCGCCCGTACTCCAGCTCGTACTCGACCTCGATCGTCTTGCCGGGCAGCTTGCCGATCTTCCGCACCGGCACGAACCCCGCCTGGAGCTGGTGGGCGATGGCGCCTCCGAAGATGAATCCCCGCGACTCCACGCCGACGACGACGTCGACCCGGTCGGCCTGGTAGCGACTGGCCAGCGCGTCCACCGCGAACCGCCACGCCGGCCCGTCCTTGAGCAAGGTGGTGATGTCCTTGAACAGGATGCCTTCGGTCGGGAAGTCCTTGATGTCGCGGATCTTCGCGCGCAGCGCGGCGAGGTCCATGCCCCGCATACTAGATGATCCTTGGCGCGCCGCGCAAGGACGGGAGGTCAGTCGTGATCGAGCCGGGCGATGGCCTCGGGGAGGCCGGCGAGGCTGGGGATCACGGCGTCGGGGCGCGGGGCCCCGGAGGCGCTCGGCGCGGCCCCGGTGACCTGGATCACGCGCAGGCCGGCCTGGCGGGCGCCGGCCACATCCAGGATCGCATCGTCGCCGACGTGCACGGCCGCGGCCGCGTCGACCTGGATCGCGCGCAGCGTGGCGGCGAAGATCTCGGGGCCGGGCTTGCGCACGCCGACCTCGTCCGAGAACGTCGTGTGCGCGAAGCAGGCGAGCAGGCCGAACCGATCCAGCACCTGGCGCAGCACCACACCCGGCGTCCGCATCGTGTTCGACAGCAGCGCCAGCGTCAAGCCCTGCGCCTGCAGCCGGGTCAGGGCGGCCCGTGCCCCCGGGTCCACCGACGGCGGCACCAGCAGCGCGGGGCGGGCATAGGCATCGACGAGCGCCGTCATCGCCTCCGCCGGCAGCAGGCCCGGCAACCCCGGATCGACCGCGGCCAGGATCGCCCGCACGTGCTCGGTCACCGGCACGTCCCGGTTCTTGACCCACGTGCGCCCCAGGAAGCCGGCGGAGTCTTCGTAGGCGCGCTCCAGCGCCACCGGCGTGACCTTCAGGCCCAGGCCGCCCAGGATCAGCTCGAAGTCGGCCATCCGCCGTCGCTTGTACCGATTGTCGCTCGAGGGCGGATCGAGCAGCAGCGTGCCCCAGAAGTCCACCGTCACCGCGCGGATCTTCAGCGCGGCGCCTCGAAGCGCGGCGGTCGCTTCTCCAGGAAGGCGGCGGCACCCTCGCGGGGCTCGCCGGTCGCGTAGGCGGCGGCGAAGGCCGCGATACCCGCGCGGACCGCGCCCGGCAGGTCGCTCTCGCGCCAGCGCACCATCAGCTGCTTCTGCAGCCGCACGGCGCCCGGCGCGCACGCGCTGATCGCATCGACCACCGCCTCCACGGCCGCGTCGAGGTCCGCGCGCTCGACGACCCGATTGACGAGCCCCCATGCCAGCGCCTGACCGGCGCCGATGGTCCGGCCGGTGAGCAGCAGCTCGGCCGCGCGCGCGGGGCCGATGAGCGGCGGCAGCAGCGCGGCCTGGATCACCGAGGGCACGCCGACCCGCACCTCCGGCAGGCCGAAGGTCGCGTCGGCCGCGGCGATGCGCAGATCGCAGGCGATCGCCAGCTCGAACCCGGCGCCGAGGGCGTGGCCGTTGACCGCCGCGACGACCGGGAACGGCGCCCGGTGGACGGCCTCGATCGCATCGTGCAGCGAGGTGATGAGGGCCGTGGCGCCGGCGGCGTCCAGGTCGTGCAGGATCCGCACGTTCATGCCGCCGGTGAAGGCGCGGCCGGCCCCGGTCAACACGGCGAGCCGCACCGAGGTGTCGGCGGCGAGCGTCTCGAACGTGGACCGGAGGGCGGCGATCAGGCCCGGCTCGAAGAGGTTCAGCGGCGGCCGGTCGAGCGTGCATCGGACGACACCGCCGCGCCGCTCGACGCGGATGGCGGTTGCGGCCATCAGTACCGGCGCATCTCCGGGTCGACCGCGCGCGCCCAGGAGTCGAGACCGCCGGCGAGGTTGGCCACGCTCTGGAAGCCCAGCGAGCGCAGGAACTCGGCCACCGCGGCGCTGCGCACGCCCTGGTGGCAGTACACGACGATGTCGTCGGCCGGGTTCAGCTCCTCCACCCGGAGCTCGATCTCCTCGATGGGGATGTGGACCGCGTTGGGCAGCCGGCAGAGCTTCGTCTCCCAGTCCTGCCGGACGTCGAGCAGCAGGGGCGGCTCGTGGCGATCGATCCGGGCCTTGAGCGCCTGCGGGCTGATCTCCATCAGCGGGGCGCCGGCCGACCGATCAGGAATTCGGCGAGCCACCCGTTCACGGCCCGGGCGTGTTCGAGGTGGGGAAAGTGGCCGCAGTCGTCGACCCAGCGCAGGCCGGCCCGCGGGAAGCCGGCGGCCGCCTCGCTGGCGTGCTGCGGCGCCACCGCGCGGTCCTGCCGGCCGTGCACGAGCAGCACCGGCAGGTCCAGCGTCGCGATCGCCCGCCGGTAGCCCGCCCGGTGTTCGAGGAAGTCGGCGCGGATGTGGCGCGCGGTCGACAGCCACGCCGCCCGGCCCTCGGCGCCCGTCCGGATCGCGTAGTCGTGCTCGACCAGGAAGTCGACCTCGCTGGCTCGCGGGACGTGGAAGCAGCGGGCGACGGCGGCCTTGTAAACCGGCGCGCGCCCGCACAGGGCCAGAGCCTCGCCGACAACCGGAAGCGCGATGAGCCGGTACCCCCACGACATGGGGAAGCCGAATCCCGGGACCAGCGCCGCCACCAGCGCCACCCGCTCCACGCGGGCGGGGTGTGTGAGGGCATAGGTCACGGCCACCGACGCGCCGAGCGAGTGGCCGACCAGCGAGGCCCGGGCGATGCCCATCGCCTCGAGGAACGCGTGGATCGCGCGGGCGAAGTATCCGAGCCGGTAGGCGGCCCGCGGCTTGGCCGAGCGGCCGAAGCCCGGCAGGTCGATCGCGAACACGGTGGCGCGGGGGGCCAGCGCCTCGATCGTGTGCCGCCACGATTCCGCGAAGCCGCCCAGCCCGTGCAGGAGCACCACGACGGGACCGCGGCCGGCGACCACGTAGTGGAGCGAGAGCCCGTCGACCTCTCCGCCGCGCAGCGTGATGTCCGGCATGGGAGACGAATTCTACCAGAGCTCGGCGTCGGCCAGCCGGCTCAGAGCCTCCCGGAAGGGGTAGATGCTGAAGACGCCGCCGGTGTGAATGAAGCAGATGCGCCGCCCGAGGCGGCCGGGCTCGCGCTGGAGGTGATCGAGCAGCCCGCCAAAGGCCTTGGCGGTGTAGACGGGGTCGAGCACGATGCCCTCGCGCCGGGCCACCCGCAGCACCATCGCGAGATCCTCGCGCGCCACCTCGGCCCGGCCGGCGCCCTGGTAGCCGTCGAGCGCGTGGATCTCGTCCGGCACCTGCACCGCGAGGCTCCAGCGTCGGCGCGCCTGCTCGATGACGTCCGTGACGTAGGCACGCACGCGCTCGACGGGCCACGCGATCGGCACGCTGACGACGTCCGCCTTCAGGCCGGTCAGCTGCCTGGCCATCAGGAGACCGGCCTGGCTGCCTCCGCTGAACGCGGTGATGACGATCGTGTCGAACTCGGGGGCGCCGTGGCGCACCTGCTGGGCGATTTCCTGCCCGCACGCGAGGTAGCCGAGCGCGCCGACCACGGTGGCGCCGCTCTCCGGAATGACGTAGGGGGCCCGCCCGGCGGCCCGGGCCCGCCCGGCCATCTCCTGCATGACCTGGTCGACCTTCTCCCACTCCTCGTCGGAGCAGTAGCGCACCTCGGCGCCGAGCATCCGGTCGAGCAGCAGGTTGCCGTCGTACTCCGGTGGCGGCGCGCCCTTGAGGGCCAGCATGGCCTTGAGGCCCAGGCGGGCGGCGACGGCCGAGACGGCGCGGCAGCAGTTGGACTGCAGTGTCCCGCAGGTGATGAGGGTGTCGGCCCGCTGCGCGAGCGCCTCGCCGATCAGGAACTCCAGCTTGCGGATCTTGTTGCCCGTCTCCAGCAGTCCGGTGAGGTCGTCGCGCTTGACCCACAGCTCCACGCCGAGCTCCGCAGAGAGACGCTCGAGCTTGAGCAGCGGCGTGGGCGCGTAGGCGAGCTCGACCCGGGGAATGGGCGGAACCGCGGTGGCCATCGAGGCCACTATCTCAGTTGAACAGCCCGCGTTGCAAGGGCCCGTCCTCCCCACCCTGTCCCAGCAGTCTTTTGAGGGCGAGCGCGTTGCGGACCGGGTAGTCACGGTTGTTGTTGTTGAACGAGACGAACACCTCCTCGGCCTCCCGGGCGAGGCCGCCGATCTCCGGCACCAGGGCGGCCAGCTCGGCTTCGCTGTAGAGATAGTCGTACTTCTCGCGCACGCTCGGCTCCTCGCCACGGAGCTGGCGCCGGAAGCCCTCGGCGTTGCGTCCGTGCAGCCGCAGGACGGCCGTGGGCGCCGTCACCGCGCCGACGTGCGGCATGGCCCCGCCGACGGCCGGAGCGTCGGCGATCACGTGGACGAGCCCGGCCGCCCGCAGCGCGCCCAGCGTCTCGGTGGCGTGGTCGGGGAACCAGGAGCGATGGCGGAACTCGACCGCCACCGTGCATCCCGGCAGCCGCCCGGCCAGGGACGCCACGTACTCGAGCCGGCGGGGCTCGAAGTGCACCCAGGGCGCGAACTGGAACAGCACGTAGCCCAGCTTGCCGGCCGCCTCCAGCGGCCCGAGCGCCGCGCGGAAGACGCGAAACGCTGCGTCGAGGCCCTCGGCCGGCACGTCGTCGGCCAGGATCTCGCCGCGATGGCTGCGGCGGGCCCGGGCCGGCAGCACAGCCTGCACCTCGGCCGGCAGGGCCAGCGGGCGTGGGTGATGCCCCGTCATGAGGCTCCACGCCTTGACGTGGAACACGAAGCCGGGCGGCGTGCGCTCGGTCCAGCGGCGGACGGTGACCACGTCGGGAATCGCGTAGTAGGAGGCGTTGACCTCCACCACGTCGAAGGCGCGCGCATAGAAGCGCAGGCGGGCGTCCGCCGTCATGGACCGCCGAGGATAGAACGCCCCCGACTCGATGAGCGCGGGGTCCGCCCACGAGCAGATCCCGACGCGGACGCGGCCGCCGCTCACACGATCTTCTCGTACACCCCCGGCGGGATGACGCGGTACACGTGGATCGGCTGGGAGACGTTCTTGAACGCGCGCGGGCCCAGGCTCTCCAGCACGAACTGCGACCAGATGCGCGGAGCCGTCGCCGATCCCACGATGATCTCGCCGCCCTCGGCCGAGCCGGCGAAGCGCGCCGCGACGTTGGTGGTGGGCCCGGTGGCGGTGAACGTCCACCGCTGGCCGGCGCCGGTGCCGATCTTGGTGGCGCCCACCAGCGCCTCGCCGCTGTTGATGCCCATGTGGAGCTGGACGGGCGGGAAGACGCCGCCGTACTCCTCGTTGAGCTGCTCGGTGCGCTGGCGGATGGCGAAGGCGGCCCGGGTCGCGTTCAGCGCGTGGTCGGGGGCGGTCGGCTGGGCCTGGAAGATCACCATGAGGCCGTCGCCGGCGGTCTCGTTGATGTCGCCGTGGTGGCGCTGGATGATCTCGAGGAAGCTCGAGAAGTACGTCTGGACGAGCTGGTTCAGCTTGCGGGGCTCGAGCTGCTCGGAGAGCTTCGTGTACCCCGCGATGTCGAGGAAGAGCACGGAGACCTCGGCGGTCTTCTTCTCCAGCTCGGTGGCGCCGGGGTTCTGCTCGAGCAGCCGCTGGACGGCCTCCGGAACGAACTTCGACAGCTCGCCCTTGAGCTGCTCCAGCAGCACCAGCCGCTCGCGCGACTCCCGGAGGTGCTGCAGCGCGGTGGCCAGCTCGGTGTTCTTGCCCTCCAGCTGCTGACGGGCGGTGGCCAGCCGTGCCGTCATCTCGTTGAAGGCGGCGCCGAGCCGGCCGATCTCGTCACGGCCCGCCACCGGCGCCCGCGCTGCGAAGTCGCCGGCGCCGACCCGGCGCGCCGCGTCCGACAGCTGGGTGAGCGGGCGGAGGACGATCCGGCGCATGGCCACCGTCAGCACCACGGCCCCCGCCAGGATCGTCAGTCCGCCGATCAGGAACTGCCGGTTGCGGTGGTGGCGCACCTCGGCCAGCACCGGTGCCATCGACGTGTCGACCCGCACGACGGCGCGGACCGCGTGGTCGTCGCCGTGGCAGCCCTGGCACTTCTCCTGGTTCGCGATCGGATGGTGCAGCGTGAAGTAGGTGGCGCCGTCGCGCGTCTCCAGCGACTCCTGTGTCGTCCGTGACTCGATGGCCTGCCTGAACTCGGGCCCCGACGCCGCCTGCCCGGGCTCGCGCGCCATCCGCTTGATGTTGTCGAGGACCTCCCGGGGCAGGCCGGCGTTCCGGTCCACCTCCATGGCGGTGGCCAGATCGGTGAAGGCCTCCACGCCGTTGCGACGGAAGACCGTGAGCCCTTCCACCGGCGTCGAGCTCTTGAGCTCCTGCAGCACCGTCCGCGTCACGTCGGGGCGCTCCTGCAGCATGGCGCCCTCGATGCTGGCGACCAGGGTGGCGGTCAGGCGGCGGGCGGCCATCTTGTTCTGCTCGACCAGCAGCTCGGCTTCCCGCTGCACCGTCCACAGCGTGGACGCGCCGAAGCCGACGATGAGCACCGCGACGATGAGCACGGAGATCTTGACCGCGAGGCGGTCGCGCAGCATGCGCGATCGTAGCACGGAGGATCGGCGGCGGGACGGGCGGGGTGCGGGCACCTCCGCTCCCCGGCGACTCCGGGGAGTGGAGGTGCCCGCACCTTTCGTTACGTCCGGTCCTTGTCGTCGACGACGTCCTCGATGCCTTCCCGAACCTTCCGCTTGGCCTGGCCGTATCCCTCACGCACCGTCCCGGTGCCGCGCTCGACCTCGCCCTCGGCTTCCAGGTCCGGGTCGTTGATGATCTCGCCCGCCTTGTCCTTCACGTAGCCCTTGGCCTTCTCGGCCTTGCCCTTGATCTCGTCTCGATCCATCACGCGCCTCCTCCGCGCGCGCTTTCGCGCGCGACACCCGTGACGGTGCAACGCGATTGCCAGCCACGCGTTCGTCCGCCGACGTCGCGTGTCCGGACTCCGAGCCGGCCCTCGGTTCTCCGTGTACGCGGGCGGCCACGACGGCCGGGCCCGGAGCGCTCGGGCCAATCCGTCACACGCTAAGCACTGGATTTGTCAACCGAGCACTCGGCGAGCGTCAAATTATTGACACCGCCCGTGGTAGAAGTTTTCCTACGGATCACCGAGCCGTTGCGTAGTTCAGGGCCTGGTGCTAGGCTGATCGCACTTCTTTCATTCGTCCCATCATCCTCTCTGTCGGCCCAAAGAACGTTGTGGCACTCGCGCAGGGCAGTTGCGACACGAGCAGGGCAGCTGCGACACCATAGGGAGGGAGCAGTCATGAGTATCCGGAGAGCCGTCGCGATTCTGACGCTGGCGCTGGCGGTCACGTTCGGCGGTCTCAGCCTGACCCGCCACATGATTGCTGTCGCCGGGGAGATGGACGCCGAGCGTCTGAACCGCGCAATCCTCGACTACATCGCGGAGAAGAATCCACGCGCCCCCATCGGGGCCTTCCGCCGCTTCCCGGAAGTCGTGCTCGCCGAGGCGCAGCGCAGCAACCTCGACCACTGCCTGATGCTGGCTCAGGCCGAGGTGGAGTCGGAGTTCAGGCACGACGCCGTCGGCGCCGCCGGGGAGATCGGCATCTTCCAGATCAAGCCGTCGACTGCCGCGCTGCTGGAGCCCATCGCCGGGAAGTTCAAGCGGCCGGTCATCACGGCCACGACGCGGAACCTCGGAGATCTCGCCGATCCGGCGATCAGCGCCCGCTTCGCCATGGCGTACCTGCGCGACATCATGCTCCGCAAGCCGAACGTGAAGGACGCCCTCACCGAGTACAACGGCGGGCCCAACGGCCGGCAGCCGCACTACTACCGCATGGTGATGGGCGCGTACGTCGAGGTGCTGGAGCGGGAGGAGCTGCGTTGCCGCTTCCGCGACGCGCCCCGGCAGATGCCGCTGCTGACCCGCCTGGCCGGCCTGTAGCGCGCACCGCCTCGGCGTCTCCCGGGGGGCGGCACGAGCCCGACGGCCCGCGCCGTCCCCCATCTCCCGACCCCGCCGGCTCCCGCGGAGCACCCGCGCATCTGGTCGTCTCCATCCGAGATCCAAGTGTAAGATCCCGCGTACATCCGGAATCCAGGAGAGCGCGATGAAGGGCGTGACGTTGCCGACGGAGACGGTGTTCGTGATGGAGATGTCGCCGATCAAGTTCGGCCTGGGGGCCACGGACGAGATCGGGTACGACGCTCGGCGGCTGGGGCTGAGCCGCGTGCTGATCTTCACCGACCGCCACCTCGCCGAGTTCGGGCTGCCGGAGCGCATCCGGGGGCTGCTGGGCGAGGAAGGCATCAAGGCGGAGATCTTCGACGGCGTGGAGGTGGAGCCGACCGATCGCTCGATGGAGGAAGCGGCCTCGGTCACCCGTGGCACCGAGGCCGACGGCTACATCGCGGTGGGCGGGGGCAGCACGATCGATACCTGCAAGGCCGTCAACCTGCTCACCACCCACCCGGCGCCCCTGCTGGACTACATCAACAAGCCGGTCGGCAAGGGGCGACCGCTGCCCGGTCCGCTACGGCCGCTGATCGCGGTGCCGACGACGGCCGGCACCGGCAGCGAGACGACGGCGGTGGCGGTGACCCACGTGCTCGAGCAGAACGTGAAGGCCGGCGTCTCCCACCGCCTGCTGCGCCCCACGCTCGGTCTCGTGGATCCGCTGAACACCCTCACCGTGCCCCCCGAGGTCACGGCGGCCGCCGGGGCCGACATCCTCACGCACGCCATCGAGTCCTACACGACCCGGCCCTACCATGCGCGGCCCAAGCACCATCCTCCCGATCGCCCCGCCTACATCGGCGCCAACCCCGCCAGCGATATCTGGTGCGAGAAGGCGATCGAGTACGTCGGCCGCTACCTGCGGCGGGCGGTGCTCAACGGCCACGATCTCGACGCGCGCGTGCACCTGGCGCTGGCCGCGAACTACGCCGGCATCGGCTTCGGCAATGCCGGCGTGCACGTCCCCCACGCGGTCGCCTACCCGATCGCGGGCCTCGTGCGGGACTACGTGCCGGCCGGCTACCGGACCCGCCATCCACTGATCCCGCACGGCATGTCGGTGATCCTCACCGCCCCGTCCGCGTTCCGCTTCACCTATGCGACGGCACCGGACCGACACCTGCGCGCGGCCGAGCTGATGGGCTATCCGGTCGCCGGCCTCTCCCACGCCGAGCGCCACGAGGCGCTGCCCCGGGCGCTCGTGTCGCTCATGCAGGACGTGGGCATCCCCAACGGCCTGACGGCGGTGGGCTACGGGGAGGGCGACGTGCCCGCGCTGATCGAGGGCACGCTCAAGCAGCCGCGCCTGCTCGCCGGCGCGCCCCGCGCCGTCGGCGCCGCCGAGCTCGACTGGATCCTGCGTGACGCGATGCAGTACTGGTAGCGGGCGGCACGACGCCCCGGCGTCAGCCGGCGTCGATGGCGCGGGCGAGCTCGAAGTCCTTCGCGCTGAGCCCGCCGGCGTCGTGGGTCGTCAGCGCGAGCCTGACGGTGCCGTAGCGGATGTCGATGTCGGGGTGGTGGCCGGCGCGCTCGGCCAGCTCCCCGACGCGGTTGACGAACGCCAGCGCCGCGCGAAAATCCTCGAAGCGATAGGTCCGCGTGATCTCGCCGCCGGCGCGCTGCCACCCCGGCGTCCGTCGCAGCGCGTCGGCGACGCCGGCGTCGTCCAGCCGGCTCATACCCGGGCGAACTTCTGCAGTGACCGGATCTCGCGGGGCGGCGTCTCCTGGCTCCCCTTGGCCGTCCACGACACCTCGGCCACGTAGAAGTCCCCGCGGGAGTCCACCGCCACACCGTGGGGGGCGACGAACTCGCCCGGCTGCTCCCCGGCGAACCGTCCGCCGACGCGGTCCATCAGCTCGCCCTTGATCGACAGGATGCTGACCCGGGCACCGACGTTCGGCACCTCCCGGTTGACCGCCAGGTGCGTGGGCAGCTCGCCGACGTAGAAGGTGTCGTTGCGCGCGTCGGCCCGCAGGCCGCAAGGCCGGTGGAGGTTCTTCCACTGGTCGAGGTACCGGCCGCTGCCGTCGAAGATCTGCACCCGGGAGTTCTCCCGGTCGGCGACGTAGACGCGGCCGGCCGCGTCGGTGGCGATGTTGTGGGGGATGTTGAAGCATCCTGGGTCGGTGCCCGGCTCGCCCCAGGACAGCAGGGGCCGCCCGGCGGGGTCGAACTTGTGCACGCGGGAATTGCCGTAGCCGTCGGAGATGTAGATGCTGCCGGTCTTGGGGCAGATCGCCGAGTGGGTGGGCCGGTTGAACGGCTTGCCCCCATGCAGGGTGGAGGCCCGGTCGGGATCGCCGATGGTCAGCCGCAGCTTGCCGTCGGGCGAGAACTGCCTGATCGTGTGGTGCAGGTCGTCGGTGAGCCAGATACTGCCGTCGGGGCCGA
>Ga0299913_10005847_pt1 | contig 10576 bp, 8 predicted proteins | sample RVTome_9_FD_201360 | JGI IMG/M metagenome (GOLD analysis project Ga0299913, IMG submission 201360) | Soil microbial communities from uranium-contaminated site in the Upper Colorado River Basin, Wyoming, United States - RVT155D38 (version 2) ... | reverse complement strand
GAAGCGGATCCACGCGGCGCACACGACGGTCGGGCCGGCTTCTGCCACGACGATCGTGAGGGCGTCCGGATCGACCGCGCGCTCCGATTCGAGCATGTTCACGAGCCAGTCCTCCTGACCGTATTCGCCCCACACCGCCTGCTCGAGCGCAGCGACCCGAAGGAAGTCGGCGCGGCTCGTCACCTCCCGCAGCGAAACGCCCTCGGGCAGTCGCACCTCGCCGGCGATCTCGGCGACGGGCGCGATCACGATCGTCTCCGTCTCCTCGGGCACGAATCCCGCCGCGCGCAGCTGCTGCGACAGGTCCCTGGGGCGATCGTGCCCGTGCAGCTTCCACTCGAAGCGCTCGCCGCGCTCAGCGAACACCTTCACCTGGCGCGCGATCAGCTCGTCGAGATCCGCGCCCTCGAGCCCGCCCAGGTCGCGATAGACGACGAAGCCGCGGCCCGCCAGACCCAGGAAGCGCAGGAGCGGCCCGTCGCGCTCGACTGTGACTCCTCTCGGCAAGGGGTCGGGAACGCGAGCGCGAGCCTGCTCGTCGTAGGCGGCCAACAGCTCGGACACGTCGGGCACCAGCAGACCCTAGACCCTCCAGCCGCTGACCAACCGCGCTGCCGCGGGGGGACATCCCGAATGCTGGCGCAGTCCGCGGTTCTGGCTCTACAACCTACTGAGGATGGATGGCAAGAACGGTCAGGGGGACATTCCCGCACACTGGCGCAGCCGACGGTTCAGTCCCCGGCGCCACTGCCTTGACCGTCCGGATCTGTGAGAAGCTCGCTAAAAGCGGCCGCTCGGAGGTTGGGGATGTGGCACTCATTACGAGGGAGGCTCGGGCACGTGCGCCAGGGTCGATGGCTGGCGGTCGCCCTGACGGTCGGGGCAATCGGTTTCGCGGGCTGTGGCGATGAATCCGGGGGCGAGGGCGAGACGACCGCGGCCCCGACGGTGGCAGGCAGCGCGACAGACCTCGGAGCGAGCGGCGACGCGATTCTGATCAGGACGCAAGTGAACCTCCCCACGGGCGTGGTCCTCAGCGGATCCTCGATCGGGGATGCGCCCTTTTGCCCCGGCGGCACGTTCCGCGACCAACCCGGGGGCGACAGTCCTGGCTCAATCGACAGGACCTTTCGCTGCCCCGAGGGCACCCTGAGGATCGGCTTCACCACGGGCACGGGGAAAGATCGGAAGCAGACTGGCTCGTGGAAGATCATTAGTGGCACCGGCGCCTTCGCAGGGCTGCAGGGATCCGGTCAAATGGAGATTGAGGTTCAGCGCGACAGCAACACGAAAGGTCATGAGACCTTCACCGGGACGCTCGCCCAATAGCTAGTGGTTGAGGGATCGTGATGCTGGTCACTGACGCCGTCGCGACCGCTGACCAACGCTGGCGCGCCGCGGCACGCAGACACCGCACGCTCAGGGGACATTCCCGAACACTGGCCCACTTCACCGGTGCGACGACCATCGCGCCGTTAGTTGGCGGTGAGGCGTCGAAGCGATGCGCTAACAGCGCCGGGCGCTTCGACCCACACAAAATGTCCGGCACCCTCGACCACCTCGACCCAGGCGCCCGGAATGCGCTCAGCCCCGTCCGTCGAGGCGGCGACCGGCATCGGGCTCCGCGAGCCGTGGACGAAGCCGACGGGGACGCGAATCCGCGGCAGCCCCGCCTCGAGCGCCGGCAGCTCTGCCAGAATCGACGGCCCCATCTCGGCCGAGCGCTCGCTTGCAATTCGTAGCTCGGGCATCGGCGGTGCGCGCTCGGAATCGGCGAAGTACGCGGACCAAACAAGCTGCATCTGCTCCAGCGCCAGCTCGTCGTCGGCTGCGCCAGCCGTCATAAGTTCGTCGATCTCGCGCGCCCGCGCGCGCACGGGCTCCGGCGTCCGGCGGAAGATCTCCTCGTCGAACTCCGGCCAACGTCCGTCGCCGACCGGTCCGAGCGGGTCGACAGCAAGCACGCCGAGGAGCCGCTCCGGCATCGCCTCCGCGACATGGAGGGCGAGGTGCCCACCCCACGAATGACCGACTACGTATGTCCGCTGCCAGCCGAGCGCATCGAGGACGCGGCGGGCATCCCCGACATCCATCGCCACCGTGTAGGGCCTTCCCGCCGCCGACGGCTCCAGCCCCCGCTGCTGGTACCACGCGACGTCGTTCTCCTGCGCGAGCTCGTCGGCGAGATCACGCAGATAGTCGAAGCCGAGCCCCGGCCCCCCGTGCAGCAGGAGAACCGGCGGCCCACTGCCGGCACGGCGACCCGCGATCAGCGGCCCGTCGTCGTGCGTGGTGAACTCAGTCCACGCCACCGGCGACGATCGTCTCACGCCCTTGCCAGGATGGCGAGAGCTCAACGGCCCCACCCGGCGTCGAGGCGGGTCGAGCTGGAGTGAGCGCGCCTCTTCCTGGCCCGCGGGGTCGTCGCCCAGGTTGTGAGAGTGGATCCTCGCGGGGCGCGCGCGAGGAAATCGTTACAGTCCGCACAAGCGAGCCTAACAGGCTGGCCCCGCGCAAACAAGGCTCCCAGTGCCGACGTGCTCGACCGTTGAACGGCGTGGGGGAACCGATGGTTCCCCCACGAGCCCCTCCTTCAGCCATGGGCCGTGAAGGATTCGAACCTTCGACCTTGGGATTAAGAGTCCCCTGCTCTACCAGCTGAGCTAACGGCCCGCGGGGAGGCGACTAGTGTAGCCGCGATGCGCGTCCTCTCCGTGGTCGGAAACCGGCCGCAGTTCATCAAGTCCGCGCCCCTTTCGGTGGCCCTGCGGGAGGCGGGGTTCGAGGAGATCGTCGTCCACACCGGGCAGCACTGGGACCGGGAGCTCTCGCAGATCTTCTTCGAGGAGCTGTCGATTCCCGAGCCCGCCTACCGACTCGACCTGCGCACAGCGGCGATCGCGCTCATGGAGACCGCGATCGCCGAGGTGCTGGCGCGGGAGCGGCCGGACTGGCTGCTCGTCTTCGGCGACACGAACTCGACGGCGGCGGGGGCCCGCGCGGCGGACGGGGTGCCCGTCGCGCACGTCGAGGCCGGGTTGCGCAGCGGCGACCTCTCGATGCCCGAGGAGCGCAACCGGATCGAGGTCGACCGGCTGGCCGCGCTCCTGCTCTGCCCCGACGAGCGCTCCGCGGAGACGCTCCGCGGCGAGGGCGTCTCCGGCCGGATCGAGATCGTGGGCGACGTGATGGCGGACGCCTCGCTGCGGTTCGCTCCGATCGCGCGCGAGCGCGTGCCGATCCCGTACGAGCCCGGCACGTACGCCGTCGCGACCGTGCACCGCGAGGCCAACGTCTTGCAGCCGCGGCTCGGGCGCATCGCCGACGGGCTCGGCCGGGTCGGCCTGCCCGTCGTCTTCCCGGCTCACCCGCGCACCCGTGCCGCGCTCGACGGGATCCCGCTCGCCTCCAACGTCGAGCTCGTCGAGCCGCTCGGCTACCTCGAGCTGGCCGCGCTCGCCTCCCAGGCGCGGGTGATCCTCACGGACTCGGGCGGCCTCCAGAAGGAGGCGTACTGGTACGGCGTCCCCTGCGTCACGATGCGTCCGTCGACCGAGTGGGTCGACACCGTGGCGGCCGGCGCCAACGTCCTCGTCGACGACGATCCCGACGCGATCGCCGCCGCCGCAGCGGCCGCGCGGATGCCCGCCGATCGCCCGGCCCTGTACGGAGACGGAAACGCCGCCTACAGGATCGCGGAGGCGCTCGGTAAGGTTGCGGGCCGATGAGCACCGAGACGCAGCCCTCGACCGAGGCGGCCGCGGCAACGAAGACCGTCGACGTCGCGATCGTGGGCGCCGGCTATGTCGGCGTCCCGCTCGCGCAGACGTTCGCCGAGGCGGGCCGCACCGTCCTCCTGGTCGACGTCGACGCGGCCCGCGTCGCGCTGCTGAACCGGGGCGAGTCGTACATCGAGGATGTGCCCTCGGAGGCGCTCGCACGGCCGGAGATCCGCGCGACCACCGACTACGACGAGCTGCGCGGCGCCGACGCGATCCTGATCGCGCTGCCGACCCCGCTCTCGAAGCAGCGCGAGCCCGACCTGTCGATCGTCGAGGCTGCGACGCGGGAGATCGCGAAGCGGCTGCGACCGGGCCACCTCGTCGTCCTCGAGTCGACGACGTACCCCGGCACGACGCGCGAGCGCCTGCTGCCGCTGCTCGAGGAAAGCGGGCTCAAGGCCGGCGAGGACTTCCACCTGGCGTTCTCGCCGGAACGGGTCGACCCCGGCAACCGTGACTGGAGCACGAAGACCGTGCCGAAGATCGTCGGCGGGATCACGCCGGCGTGCTCCGAGGCCGCGGCCGCGCTCTACGAAGGCGCGATCGACACGATCCACCGCGTCTCGTCGCCCGAGGCGGCAGAGCTCACGAAGCTGCTCGAGAACATCTTCCGCTCGGTCAACATCGCCCTCGTCAACGAGCTCGCGCAGCTCTGCGACCGGATGGGGATCGACGTCTGGGAGGTCGTCGACGCGGCGGCGACGAAGCCCTTCGGCTTCATGCCATTCGAGCCCGGGCCCGGCCTCGGCGGCCACTGCATCCCGATCGACCCGTTCTACCTGACCTGGAAGGCGCGCGAGTTCGACTTCTACACCGAGTTCATCGAGCTCGCCGGCAAGGTCAACGAGAACATGCCGTACTTCTGCCGCTCGATCGTCTCGCAGGCGTTGAACCACGGCAGGCAGCTCTCGCTCAGCGGCTCGCGGATCCTCGTCCTCGGCGTCGCCTACAAGGCCGACATCGGCGACGTGCGCGAGTCGCCTGCGCTGAAGCTGATCGGACTGCTGCGGAACGGCGGCTCCGACGTCTCCTACCACGATCCGCACGTCCCGGAGGTGCCGGAGCTCGGGCTCTCATCGGTCCCGCTCGAGGCAGCCGCGGTCGATTGCGTCGTGATCGTGACGGCCCACTCGTCGATCGACTACAAGCGGCTCGTCGAGGAGGCGCACCTCGTCGTCGACCTCCGCAACGCCACCGGCGAGGCGGGCGCGGCGAACGAGAAGGTCTGGAAGCTTTGAGGCCGAGGGTCGGCGTCGCCGGCCTCGGGCACTGGGGCAGGAACCTCGTCCGCAACTTCGACGAGCTCGCCGAGCTCCGGCTCCTCTGTGACGTCTCGTCCGAGCTACGCGAGAGCTTCTCCGTGCGGTACCCGAACGCGCGCGTGACGGAGCGCTACGACGACCTGCTCGAGGATCCGGAGCTCGACGCGGTCGTGGTTGCGACCCCGGTGCCGACGCACTACGACCTCGCGCGCCGGGCGCTCGCGGCCGGGAAGCACGTCTTCGTCGAGAAGCCGCCGGCGGTGCGCGCCGACGAGATGGAGGAGATGGTCGCACTCGCGGAGTCGAACGGGCTCGTGCTCATGCCAGGCCACCTGCTCCTCTACCACCCGGCCGTCCGGAAGCTGAAGGAGCTCGTCGACGGCGGCGAGCTGGGCGAGGTCCTGTGCGTGTACGGCAACCGGCAGAACCTGGGGATCATCCGCAAGGAGGAGAACGCACTGCTTTCGCTCGGCGTCCACGATCTCTCGGTGATCCTCTACCTCGTCGGCGAGGAGCCGAGCGAGGCGTGGGCTCACGGGAACGCGTTCCTCAACCCCGGAGTCGAGGACGTCGTCTTCTGCTACCTCCGCTTTCCGTCCGGGAAGATCGCGCACATGCACCTCTCCTGGCTCGACCCGCACAAGATGCGCAAGATCACCGTGGTCGGGAAGGAGAAGATGGTCGTGTTCGACGACATGGAGCTCGAGCGGAAGGTGACCGTCTACGAGAAAGCGCCCTGGCTCCCGGCCGAGACCTACGGCGAGTGGCAGACCCGCACCGGCGACATCTTCAGCCCGAAGATCCCGAACGACGAGCCGCTGCGGCTCGAGTGCCAGCACTTCCTGCGCCTGGTCGAAGGCGACGGCGACCCGCTCGCGGCGGCACGGGACGGGCTTGCTGTCGTGCGGACGCTCGAGCAGCTCCAGGCTTCGCTCACCTCGTGAGCTTCGAGGTCGCAGACAGCGCGATCGTCTACCCGGGCACGGTGATCGGCGAGGGGTGCAAGATCCTCGACGGCGCCGTCGTCGGCAAGCAACCGACCCTCTCGCCCCGCTCGACGACGAAGCGCGAGCCGCTGGCGCCGACCGAGCTGGGGTCGGGCACGATCGTCTCCACCGGTGCGATCGTCTTCGCCGGCACGCGGATCGGGGAACGCGCCATCGTGGGCGACCAGGCCTGCGTGCGCGAGCGGGTCGACGTCGGCGACGACGTGGTCATCGGCCGCGGGGCGCTCGTCGAGAACGACACGCGGGTGGGGGCGCGGACGAGGATCCAGGCGGATGCGTACGTGACTGCGTACAGCACGCTCGAGGAGGACGTGTTCATCGCGCCCTGCGTCGTCACGACGAACGACAACTTCATGGGGCGGACGGAGAAGCGGCTCGAGCTGATGAAAGGCCCCACGATCCGCCGCGGCGCGAGAATCGGCGGCGGCGCGATCCTCTGTCCCGGCGTCGAGATCGGCGAGGAGGCCTTCGTCGGTGCCGGCGCCGTCGTCGTGAAGGACGTGCCGCCGCGCAAGCTCGTCGTCGGCAACCCGGCGCGGGTGCTACGCGACGTGCCGGAGGACGAGCTGCTCCTCAAGGGCGAACAGCAAGTGTGAGGCACTTGCGGTGCCTGAGGCTTCGTCCTTGCCTAGCGCTTCACGTACCGCAGCGTGTACGGGCCCGAGCCGGGCCGCTGGATCTTCACCTGGAGGAAGTACCAGCCACCGCGTTGGCGCGGCACCCGGTACGAGAAGCGCTCGGCCGAGCCGCGCGTCACCGACTGGCCGAGGCGCATCCGCTGTAGCCGCACCGAAAGGCCCTCGACGACCTTCGTGCCCGGCCGCCACAGGAAGGCCTTCGTCCCGCCCGGCTGCCCGGTGACGCCGACGAAGAGGCGCTGCCCGCCGCGGACGTAGATCTTGTAGACGTCGCTCTGGTCGTCCCAGAAGTCGATCGTCGCGCGGATCCTCCCCCCGCGGGCACCGTAGATCTTGCGCGCCTTCGCACCCGCGTCGTCGTTCGTCTCGAAGCGATCGGGCCTCGGGAGCGCACCCGACGAGGCCTGCGCGATCGCGGCCGCCACGTCGAGCCTGCCCCAGCCCGCGAGCTCGTCCCGCAACAGTGCACACTGCCTGCAGCCCGTGCTCGGATTCGCGTCCACGGCCGACCGCGTCAGGAGCGTCATCACCTGGTCCGGCTCGAGCTCGGGCCGCACGGAGAAGAGGAGGGCCGCGGCGGCGGAGACCTGCGGCGCGGCGAAGGACGTCCCCTCGGCGTGCCGGTAGTCCTCGGGGCCGCAATCCGAGTAGCCCTGGTTGGCGCACCCCCTGTTCGCAGCCGTGAGTGGGCGCGGGAAGGTCGAGAGCACGTCCTGTCCGGGAGCGGCGATGTCGTTGTAGATCTTGTCGCGGTCGGAGAACGTCGGGACGGATCCGTCGCGCGCCAGCGCGCTCACGCCCAGCACGTGGGGAAGTGCAGCCGGATAGCTGGCGAACGGCCACGGCCGGCTCGGGGCCTGGTCGGCGTTGCCGACCGCCGCGACGAGGAGGACGCCGTGCCGATAGGCGTAGTCGACCGCAGCCGCCTCGAGCGGCGAGAAGGTGTCGTTCTCCGGGTTGCGAGGGTCGCGGACCCCTCCGAGGCTCAGGTTGATCACCCGCGCGCCGCTGTTGACCGCCCAGCGAATCGCCTTCACCTCCGCCTCGAGCCCGATCGAGCGGTCCGACCGGACGACCTTCGCGACGAGCAGCTGCGATCCGAAAGCGATTCCCGCCGTCCCCTTGCCGTCGTGGGCGGCGGCGACGATCCCCGCCACGAACGTTCCGTGACCCTGCTGGTCGGTGCTCCAGTCGCCGCCGACGAAGCTGCGGCCGTCGGCGATCCGGCCCTTGAACTCGGGATGGTCGGCGTCGATGCCGGAATCGATGATCGCCACGAGCGGTCCGGCCAGGGGCGGCGGCTCCGTCCACGAGTCGAAAGCCCGGATCCGCTCGAGGTACCACTGCCGCGGCACGAACGGATCGGCGGGCGCGAAGGACAGCTTCCGGGAGCGGTCGAGCCGCTCCACGTAGGCGACACCGGGCAACCGGGCGACCCCGCGAGCGCTCGGCGCCTCGAGCACCAGCGCCCCGATTTCGACCAGCTCGCGCGAAACGCGGCCGTCGAGCCTGGCCGCGACCGCGTCCGGGGAGGCGCCGGACTCGAGCCCGACGGCGAAGCGGGCGGCTTCCGCGGGCGCAGCGAGCGCGAGGACGCCGATCGCGACGGCGAGGGCTCTCACGCCGGGACCACTGCGAGCACGGGCGAGAACCCGACAGCGAAGCCGCGGCCCGGCGCGAACCGTGCCCGATACGTGCCCGGCCGCAGCTCCAGCTGCGCCTCGAAGACTCCCTTGTCGTCGACGGTCGCGACCGCGACGGTCGACCACGGGCCGGCGGCCTCGCGGCGCTGGATCGAGACCTTGCCGCCGGGAAGCACCGGCCGCGCCACGCCGCGGAGCGCGGTCGGCGCCGTCGGCGCCTGGAGCTTCAGCGCGGGAGCGACGAGCGCGCGGACGGCGGGCGTGCGTACCTTCCCCGCGGCGAGGCGGTACTCGGCGCTCGCGGCCGCCTTCAGCGAGAGGGCGAACGCGCCGCCCTTGGCCGCCTTCGGGCTGCCGGCAGGCTCCCAGGTCGCCGTGCCGAGCGCCTTCCGCTCGAGCGTCACGGCTCCGAGCCCGCGAGCGACACCCGAGAGCTTCAGCGCGGCCCCGAAGGAGGCCGGCCGCGCCGGCCTCGCCAGGGAGAGGACGCCGACCCTGAACCACGTCGAGCGCAATCCGAGCCGGGTGCGCGCCTGGGCTCCGCTCAGCGTCCGCTCGCCGTCCTCGAGCACGGCGACCACTTCCTTGACCCTCCCCGAGCCGTTGGCAGTCGTCCGCACGTCGAGCAGCCGTTCCTGCCGCTTGAGGCCGAACGCCTTCCTCACCTTCGCCTCGGTCAGCATCACCGGGCCCCAGGTGTGGTACGGCGAGAGCTTGTCCGCCGGGTCGGGCACCGAGACGAGGTACGGCGTCGGCAGCGCGCCGTCCCAGACGTCGGTGACGTCGGCCGTGCGCCCCCCCGAGGTGGAGTAGAAGTACGTCGAGGCGACCTTCCCGTCGAACATGAGCACCTGCCCGGCCGTCTCGCCCACCGCGGCCGTCGTCGTCGGCTCCTCCGAGGCGACGCCGCCGTAGACCTGGCTGCGCGTGTCGTCGTAGAGGTCGAACGGGCCGCTGCGGCGCGAGACCAGCGCGTACGAGCGGGCGACCACGGCCTGCGCCTTCAGCGCCTCGGCAGGCCAGTCCGGCGGCACCTCGTCGGGCACGACGCCGGCGAGATAGGCCTCGAGCGCGACGACGTTGATCGCGCGCAGTCGACCCTTGAGGACGCCGACCTCGAGCGAGCCGCGGTAGCCCTTTCCGTTCACGGCGAGCGGCTCGGGGCCGGCGGTGAAGAGCAGCGGCCCGGGCAGCTTCTCGCCGGCCACGGTCAGCCCGGGCCCGAAGGCGTACGCGCCGGCCGTGAGCTCGTGACGCGCGCCGGTGCCGTCGCGGACGCGGAAGGCGGCCTCCGAGGAGACCTTCAGCGTCTTGCGGCCGTCGGCCAAGAGGACGCGTACCTGGCGCACCGTCGCCTCGGCGAGCTCGGTTCCGGGGTAGTAGTGGGCGAGGATCTGGGCGTAGGTCCAGCCTTCTCGCGCGAGCCCGAGCGCGCCGTACTGGCTCATGCCGACGCCGTGGCCCCAGCCGCGGCCGCTGAGCACGAACGTTGCGCCGGGTTGTGGCTGCGGCTGCACGCGGGCAAGCCCCCTGGCGTCGGGCCGCGCGGCTGCGCCCGTGGCGGCGAGGAGGCTGAGCGAGGCGAGGACTGCCGTGACCCGGACCATGGGCGAGCCCGTCGAGGGTAGCGAACCTCCTGGCGGGCGCCGCAGGAGTTTACGGAACCTTCACCCCCCGCGTTTTCCACCGGCCTCGAGCGGCTATCGCCACGTCGGCATGGCGGTCGAGACGAATTTGCTCCCGCCCCGCTACCGCGAGCCGCGGCTCCTGGCGCACGGCGGTATGGGCGAGATCTATCGCGCGACGGACGACACGCTCGGCCGCGACGTGGCCGTAAAGGTGCTCGCCGAGCGCTACGCCGAGGACGAGGCCGTTCGCAGCCGCTTCACGCGTGAGGCGCTCGCCGCCGCACGGCTCTCCGGAGAGCCCAATACCGTGACGATCTTCGACGTCGGCGAGTGGAACGACCGGCCGTTCATCGTGATGGAGCTGCTCGGCGGCCAGTCGCTCGAGCAGGTCGTCTCGCGCGACGGCGCGCTCGAGCCGGGCCAGGCGCTCGCGTGGCTGGAGGAGGCGGCGCGTGCGCTGGACGCGGCACACGCGCGGGGAGTCGTCCACCGCGACGTGAAGCCGGCCAACCTGCTGCTGGACGAGGCCGGACACGTCCACGTCGCCGACTTCGGGATCGCGACCGCCGCCGGGCTCGACTCGTTCACGCGCCCGGGCACGGTGCTCGGAACGGCC
>Ga0299913_10005846_pt1 | contig 10576 bp, 9 predicted proteins | sample RVTome_9_FD_201360 | JGI IMG/M metagenome (GOLD analysis project Ga0299913, IMG submission 201360) | Soil microbial communities from uranium-contaminated site in the Upper Colorado River Basin, Wyoming, United States - RVT155D38 (version 2) ... | reverse complement strand
GCCTTGCCAGCGATAACGCTCGCTCAAGCCGCATCCCCTTCGGTGGGCCGAATGACCGGCCTCTCTCCAGAGCTGATCAGCGTACGTGGTCCCTGTGCCTGAGCGTTTCCGAGCGAGTTGCGCCTTCGGCGCCCCGTGCACGACGAAAAATGCCGGGGTCTCTTCCACGTACCCTGTCGATCAGTGGCCGCAATGATAGCCAAGTCACCAGGCTGTTGCCAGCCGCCGGCAAGGCAGCAACAATGCAAAATCCGAATTTTGCGAGGAGCTGCGACGATGCCGATGGTGCGCATGGTCCGAATCGTTACCGTCGCCTTGTTGCTTGCCGGCAGCACGGCTTACGCGGATGCGGCACAAGACTTCGAAATACTGCTCGATGAGGCCTGGGAGTGGCAGCTGCGGGAAAATCCCGTCTTCGCCTCGGGGCTCGGCGACCGCCGCTACAACGACAAGTGGGCGGACGTGACCATCGAAGCGATCGAGAGGCGACACCAGGAGCAGCGCCGGTTTCTCGACAGGCTGCTCGCCATCGATTCCTCGGCCCTTCAGGAAACCGATCAACTGAACTACGACCTGTTTCGCCGCGACCTGCAGAATGACATCGACGGCAACCGGTTTCGAACTCACCTGATGCCCGTGAGTCATCGCGGCGGCGTACAGACCCTCGAGTCGACGGCCGAAAACCTCCGGCTGCAGTCCGTCGAAGATTTCGAAGACTGGCTGAAGCGCATGCAAGCGGTGGACGAGGTTATCCGGCAGACCACGGACCTGCAGGAACGCGGCAGGCGCGGTGGATACATGCCGCCCAGGATCCTCATGGAAAGAGTGCCGCCGCAGATCCGGACGCAGCTGGTCGAGAATGCCGAAGAGAGCCCCTTCTACGCGGCGTTCGCCAGTATGCCCGACTCCATTCCGCCGGACGAACGGGAGCGCCTGCAGAAGGCCGCCGCCCGAATCATCGATACGGAAATCGTGCCGGCGTACCGCGACTACAACCGTTATTTCGAGCGGACCTACCTGCCGGCAAGCCGCGACAGCATAGGAGCATCCGAACTCCCGTACGGCGACGAGTTCTACCGGCACCGCACGCGCGTATACACGACGACATCGATGACGCCGGACGAGATCCACGACCTTGGTTTGTCCGAAGTAAGTCGCATACGCACGGAAATGCAGTCGATCATCGACGAGCTGGAGTTCGACGGCGACTTTGCCGCATTCCTGCAGTTCTTGAGAACGGATTCACGCTTCTATTACGACACCCCGGAGCAATTGTTCGAGGCTTACCTGGCCACGGCCAAGCGTATCGATCCGGAACTCGTCCGTCTGTTCGGCAAGCTCCCTCGAATGCCTTATGGGCTGCGCCCGATCCCCGACAACATCGCGCCCGACACCACTACGGCCTACTACAGCCGCCCTGCCGGTGACGGCAGCAGGGCCGGCTACTATTACGTGAACCTTTACCGGCCGGAGGTCAGGCCGAAGTACGAGATAGAAGTATTGACGGTGCACGAAGCGGTACCCGGGCACCACTTGCAGATCGCGCTGGCCCAGGAGCAGGAAGATGTGCCGGAATTCCGCAAGTACTCGGGCTTCACCGCCTTCATCGAAGGCTGGGGGCTATACAGCGAGAGCCTGGGACACGAACTCGGACTCTACAAAGACCCGTACTCGAAGTTCGGCGCACTGACTTACGAAATGTGGCGCGCCGTCCGGCTGGTCGTGGATACCGGCATTCATTCCAAGGGGTGGAGTCGCCAGCAAGCGATCGACTTCTTCAAGGACAATGCCGCCAAGACCGAACTGGATATCGTCAACGAGATCGACCGCTACATCGGGAACCCGGCTCAGGCTCTCGCCTACAAGATCGGCCAGCTCCGAATCCTGGCACTGCGCGCCGAGGCTGAACGGGCGCTGCGCGCGGACTTCGACATTCGCGAGTTCCATGACCAGCTCCTCGGCGCAGGCGCACTCCCGCTCGAGGTGCTGGAGATTCGCATGAAAGACTGGCTGGCAGAGCAGGTACCAGGCCGTGCCGCAGGAAGGAGAACGGAGGATGAGTGAGATGACGGGAGGATGCCTTTGTGGCGCCGTGCGGTTCACGGCCGAAAAAGTGGGGACGGACTTCGAAACCTGTCACTGCGGCATGTGCCGGCGCTGGTTCGGTGGCCCGGTATTTGCGGCCAGCGCGGAAGGTGTCAGGTTCGAGGCCGAGGACAAAATCACCGTCTACGGCTCCTCGGAGTGGGCGTCGCGCGGATTCTGCAGCAAATGCGGTTCCAATCTTTACTATTACTTGAAACCGGCCGATCGCTACATCCTGTGCGTCGGCTCGTTTGACGACGCTGACGCATTCAAGCTGGTCGGCGAAATCTTTATCGACCACAAACCGCCGGGCTACGAATTCGCCGGCAACCTGCCGAAACAGACGGAAGAAGAGTTCCTCGCAAAGTTCTCGCCGGCGTAGGAGCCCGCCATTGCGGGCGACCACGACCGGCAGAACCGGGTCGCGTCCGTTTTCGTGCGGCCTCGAAAACCGTGGGGGTCGTGACGACAACCGAAGGCGGATGTCGCCCGCAATGGCGGGCTCCTACGCCGGCGCGATCGGGCCACTGCGAGGGTTTGAACCTTCCTCCTCAGTCGGAGAGCTCGAGCGTTCCCTGGCGTTCGGCGGCGAACTCCTGGCGTGCGGTACGCGCCCGAGCCACTGGATCCGCCTCCGGGTCGAAGATCTCGTCGATTCGGCGGATGCGATGCACCAGTCCGCAGCCGTTGGCGATCTGTATGTTGAGCCCCGGCCTTGCGTTCATTTCGAGGATGAGCGGACCTAAGTCCTTGTCGATGACCATGTCGACACCCACGTAGCCCAGACCCGTGACTTCGCTGCTGCGAGCCGAGGACTGCAGAATGAAGTCCCACTTGGGAATATACAGGCCCGAAATCAGCGCGCCGGTATCCGGATGTTCGTCGATCACGTCGTTCCCCAGCACGCCGCGCAGGGTCCGGCCGGTGCTCAAGTCGATGCCGGCACCAACTGCGCCCTGATGCAGGTTCGCCTTGCCATCGGACGTCCGCGTCGGCAAACGAACCATCGACATGATGGGATAGCCGCGGTAGACGATGACACGGATGTCAGGAACACCCTGGTAGCTCACCTCCGCAAATAGCGGATCGAACTTCACGCAGTACTCGATAAGGGCAGTGTCGGGATTGCCGGCCAGGCTGTACTGGCCACCGACGACGTTGGAGATGTGATGCTCTATCTCGGCGCCAGAAACCAGCAGGCCGTTCGCATGGCGATAGCTGTCGCGCTTGCGCTTGCTGCGGCCGGTAATCACGATGATGCCGTCACCGCCGCTGCCGCGAGCGGGTTTTACGACGAAGCTCTCGTGGTCGGCGACGATGGCGGAAAAGCGTCGCACTTCGGCCTGGTTGCCGATCAGCCCATAAAGCTCCGGAACGGGCATGCCTGCCTCGATTGCGAGCTTCTTTGTCAGCACTTTGTCATCGACACGAGGATACAGGCGGCGCGGGTTCATTCTCATGATGAATTCGGCGTTGCGCTCGTTGAGGCCCAGCACCCCGGCTTCACGCAGCAATTTCCGGGTTGCGAACACCTTACTTGCTCACGATTGCCTTGAATCGGGTCAATTCAGACAGACGATAGCCTGTGTACCGCCCCAACATGAGGACCACTGCGAGAACGATCAACAGCAGTTCCGGAAATGTGATGATCAGATGCTCGAGCCACGGCAGTCCCATGACAAGGTAGGCTATGGTCGCTACGATCATGCTTCCCGCGCCGGCACGCATCGCATCGACGGCGCCGCGTTCCTCCCACACGACGGACATGCGCTCGATGGTCATTGCGATGATGACCATCGGAAACAACGCGACCGAGAGGCCGGTCTCCATACCGAGCTGATGGGCGACAATACTGATGAGAAGCATCAGGAGGACGACGACGATCAGCACAGCGCTCAGACGCGGTACGAGCAAAAGCCTGAGTCTTTCGAGGAGAAAGCGGATGCTGAGTCCCAGTGCAACCAAGACGGAGAACAGGATCACGCCCCACACTAGCTGGGTTTCCCGAAATGCAAGCGCGATGAGCACCGGCATGAACGTGCCGAAGGCATCTATGCCGATGACGTTACGCATGAACACCATGACGAGCGCACCGATCGGAATCATCAGGAGTACGCTGTACACGGACTGCGTTTCGATCGGCAGGCTGAACAGCGAGAAGTCGAATAGCCGCGACTGCCTCAATTCCGCGCGGTGTTCGGCGATGGCGAGAGCGTCGATGTAGTTTCTCTGAACCGCAAAACGTACTTCGACGTTGCTGCCCCCCTCCACCCGGTACAGCGGCTCGCTGCCGCGCCACCATACGAGAAACCGGTCCGGCAGACCCTCGTCCCCGGTACTCGGATCGAAGTAGCGCCAGCGATCCCCGTCATGAATCTCGAGCCAGGGCACGGGTTCCGCCTGGCGCTGCTGGTCCTGCAGCGGAATACCGCGGATGACTCTCGCCGGGATTCGCTCGGAAGCCAGCACCGTGGTAAGCATTCGCACGAAATCGGCACGAGTCTGGGTCTCGGCAAGGAGCAGCTGAATATTCGGGTTCGGAGACGGACTGTTGAACAGTCTGATCAGGACCGAAGTAAATGAGGCCTCATCGGCGGAGTGCTCCCGGACGTCCGCGACCACCATCTCCACAGCCGTTCTGAAGGGTTCGTCGATTACAGGCGGAATCGGGAGCTGCGGCGTCAGGTCGGACTGATCGCTGTCCGGATCCTCATAGACAATGATGCGGTAATAGAGAGTCTGCGGGCCGTCGGCACGGCGCACGGTCCACTGCGCCTCGCGATCGGCGCCGACGTAATTGAGGCCGAACGCGTAATTGCGGGACACGGAAAACTCGTCGAGCGTCACGAAACCGGGCGTAAGTGTGGGGATCTGCAGGTTGACGTTGATCGAGCCCGGCCCGCTATCGAAGCGAATCGTGGTTTCAACCGTCCACGTCGGAGTCTCCTGGGACGCGTCGAGGGGCAACCCTAAGACCTGCCACTTGTAGATGAAAGCCGCCAGACCGATCAGCGTAAGGATGCCGGCGAGCACGAGCACATAGCGCGTCGTCACGTCAGATTGCCCGTGTTGCCTGCGCCGGACGCAATCCGGCCGTCCACCGGATGCTCTTTCTTTTGGGTCTGGGCTTGATCAATTCAGCGTAGCTTGTTGTTTTTCATGTCTCGACAAAACAGAACCCTGCAGTCCTGGTCGGGGGAGGCAGATTCTACACGGTAATTCCATGCCCTTTAGAACCTATCTCATAATTGTCCGTGGCCGCGGCGGCAGCCGTCGCCGCCACGGACAATTATGAGATAGGTTCTCATGCTAATCGAGGCCGAGCGCCACCGCGGCAATCCGCCTGCGCAGCGGACCGCTGTGGTTGAAAAGCCGCATACCGGCTCCTCGCAGCGCGCTCGCCTGCGATGACGGCTGCGAAAACAGGCGGTTCAGGGCGTCCACAAAGTAAAGCATGGCGTTGTTCGCGCCCTTGCGTGCGCGCTCATAACGGCGGAGGACCGGCAGATCGCCGGGGTACTCGCCGGCAGCGACTGCCTCGTCGAGCACCTTGGTCAGTATCGCGGCATCGGAGATTCCCAGGTTCGCGCCCTGCCCTGCAAGTGGATGAATGCTGTGGGCGGCATCACCGATCAGGGCCATTCCCGGGGCTACATACCGGCTCGCATATTGCGCCTTGAGCGGAAATACGGCCCGCTCTCCCGCCACTACGAGCCCTCCGAGCACACGGTCGCTCGCGTCCGTCAGCATCCTGCCGAGCCGCGCCGTGTCCGCGGAACAGGCTTCCTCGGCCTCTTCCGGCGACGTCGACCATACGACCGACACCCGGCCGTCGTGCAGCGGAAGCAATGCCAGCGGCCCCGCGGGAAGAAACCGCTGCCAGGCACATTCACCATGTGGTTTCTCGGGTCGAAGATGCGTAACGAATGCGGATTGTGGATAGCTCCAGGACGTCACTGCGATCTTCGCCTGTTGCCGTACCGACGACGCCGCACCGTCGGCACCGATGAGAAGATCGGCGTGAAAACGTTCGCCGCCGCAGACGACGTCCGTCCCACTCTTCGAGGCAGACCGCGAAGCCTCGATCTTCGTGTTGAAGCTCAATGTTACGCCGGCATTCTCCACAACGTTGAGAAGGGCATCCTGCAGCAGGACGTTTTCCACGATGAACCCGAGTTCTCGCAGAGCGAACTCCGCCGCGTCGAAATGCAGTGCTTCCGGACCGTCGGCGGAACGGGCTGCATCCCATACCCGCATCTCCCGGAACCGGCCCGCGCGTGCGGCCGTGACCGTCTCCCAGGCGCCGAGCGATCTGTACAGGCGTACCGAACCCTCGGCTATTGCGGATACTCGCAGGGCGACGTCGGCCGCTGCATCGAAGACGGGTTTCGCACCGGCGTCGATTACGCGAATGTTCAGTCTGTCCCGAAGCCGCCCTGTTGCGAGCAGCGCGGCAGCGGTGAGTCCCGCCATGCCCGAACCAGCGATCACTATATCGAATTTGCGATTCATGCCGATCGATCCATTCTGACGGATTCGCCTGGTTCGACCAGCGGTACACCGCGCGACAGCCGCGGCAACCTGCCTGCAAGCCCCATCGTGTGCCGGGCAAACAGGCCGCGGACGCCGGGCACCAGATCGAATCCGAGCATCCCCAGCGTGCGGAGTGCGCGCAGCGGCTCGTGCTCGCTGCCGAACAGCCGTACCAGTCCGTCCGTAAACTGTACGACCTTGCGATGATCTGCGCGCCGCCACTCCGCATACGAGCCGAGTAGACGATCGTCTCCGATCACGGCGGGTTCCCCGCCATCGCGCAGCGTATCCGCGATGCAGTCGCATAATGCGGCTACGTCGCGAAGTCCGAGGTTGAATCCCTGTGCGGCGACGGGGTGCAGTTCGTTTGCTGCATTGCCGACGAGGACGCTGCGGCGGGCCGTCAGCCGCGCGGCGCGGGTCAGGCCCAGAGGATACGAACTTCGCCGCCCGACCTTGTCCAGTGTTCCGAGACGGTAGCCAAAGGCCGCCTGCAGTCTCTTCGTAAAGTCATTATCCGAAAGCTCTATCACATCTTTCGCGGCCGCTTCCGGAAGGCACCACACGAAAGCGGCCCTGCCCTCGGTCACGGGGAGCAGAGCCAGCGGCCCGAAGTCCGTGAAACGTTCGAAGGCGCGATTCGCCATGGGCAGTTCCGGCATCAAATTGCCTGTGATGGCGCGCTGCCCGTAGTCAACATGCCTCGCGCGGATCCCCAGCAGGCGGCGGACGGTCGAGCCGGCTCCGTCGGCCGCAACCAGCAGGCTGCAAATCAGGTTCCGCTCGCCACTCGGTGCCGCGACTGTCACGACGACATGATCTTCCCGCGTCTGCACCGCGGTGATGCGTTGCGGGCAGAGCACATCCAGGCTGTCGCGGCTCGCTATCGCGCTCTGCAGTACATGACCGAGTACGCGGTTGATGACGACGTAGCCCAGGGCTTCCACGTTCTGTTCAACGGCGTCGATGTGCGAAAAGCCGAACCGGCCGCGATCCGATACGTGAATGCTGGCAATCGGCGTCGACGCGGCCACGATCCCCGGCCAGAGGCCCATCGCTTCGAACATGCGCTGGCTGCTGCGCGACAGCGCCGTCGAGCGATCGTCGAAACTGGGCTGGCTCGGGTTGTCTCGCGCGACGGCTTCGACCATGGCAACGCGAAGACCGAGAGGCTCGAGCGCCAGCGCGAGACAGCTGCCCGTCATGCCACCGCCGGCAACGATAACGTCGTAACGATTCTCAGACGCGGAAATCATGCTCTATTCGCTTCGATGGTCAGTTCCCCGGGACCAACTGGCGCTTCAGGCAGCCATCAGCTTCTCGATCTCGTCCGGATCCTTCGCCAGATCGCGGCTCAACACGTCGGGGCCTTCGCGTGACACCAGAACGTCATCTTCGATGCGAATACCGATATTTCGCCATCGCGCCGCGACCCGGCTTCTCCCCGAGATGTAAATACCGGGCTCGACCGTGGTCACCATTCCGGGTTCCAGCAGGCGCCACTCATCGTCGACCCGGTAATCGCCCACGTCGTGGACGTCCATGCCCAACCAGTGCCCTGTCCGATGCATGAAAAACTCGCGATAGGCCCCGTCACGAATGAGCTTCGGCACTGAACCGTCCAGGAGGCCCAGCTTCTTGAGACCCCGCGTGATGACGCGCACGGCGGCATCGTGGGGATCGTTCCAGTGATTGCCCTTGCACGTCCGTTTGATGGCGGCGAGCTGCGCCTCGAGAACAATCTCATAGATGGCGCGCTGTTCCGCCGAAAACCGCCCGTTTACGGGCAAGGTCCGCGTAACGTCCGAGGCGTAGTAATCGTACTCGCATCCGGCGTCGATCAACAGGAGGTCACCGTCCTTGAGCTCGGCGTTATTCTCGACATAATGAAGTGTGCAGGTATTCGCGCCGCCTCCCACGATCGGGCTGTACGACACGGTCGCATCGTGGCGGCGGAACTCATGCAGGAATTCCGCCTCGATCTGGTACTCGTAAAGACCGGGCTTTATGACCGCCATCGCCCGATTGTGCGCCGTGACGGCAATCCTGGCCGCCCGGCGCATTGCTGAGATCTCCGCCCGACTCTTGTACAGACGCATGTCATGCAGCAGGTGGTCCAGGGCAACAATTTCCTGCGGCGGGCGCCGGCCGGCGGCTTCCTGCGAGCGCAATGACCTGATCCAGTCAGACGCACGACGATCAAATTCCGGGTAAGCGCCCATGGCGTAGTAGACGCGAGCTCGTGTTTCGAGAATGCCCGGCAGAATGTCGTCAGCATCGTCTATCGGGAAGGCATCGTCGGCGCCGTAGTTGGATACGACACCTTCCGGCCCCTGGCGCGAACCGTTCCACAATTCCTTTTCGCGATCGCGCTCGCGGCAGAACAGTACGAACTCGCCATTGTCGCGGCCTGGTGCCAGGATGCAGATTGCATCCGGCTCTGCAAATCCGGTCAGATAATAGAAGTCGCTATCCTGCCGGTAGCGGTATTCGGCATCCCGACTGCGCATCCTCACCGGCGCACTCGGCAAAATGGCGATGCCGTCGGTCCCGATCATCCGCATCAGCTGCTTGCGGCGCCTGGCGAATTCATTCCTGTTCATGCGTATCCTGGTTTGGCCGTCACGTTACGGTCGGAGGGACTAGCCCGGAACAGGCTCTGCTCCAGCCCGGACCAGGGGTCTGCGCGGTGGAAGCACCCTGCTAGTGAACGGAGTCGCCGTCCGGCTCGCCGACGTCGCGGGCGCGAAATCCCGCGAGCTCCTCGAACGCCAGCTGGGCGGCGACGCGAATATACTCCACGAGTTCCACGTACGCTTCTTCATTGTCGTCATCGTCGTGGTCATCATCGACAGTCGCGCGGGTAATTTCCAGCATGTCCTTGATGATGTCCGAAAGTGGCTCCGTCGCCAGTTGCGTGCGGAGCACCTCCGGGTGCGGCCCGGACACGAGGCCGTGCAGGTAGCCCTCGCACCAGTGGGCAAGGGCTTCCGCACGCTCCGTGGCAGGACTCCCGTCATCGGGCAGCAACGGGACGAACTGAGACTGTCGCTCGGCAAGCTGGCGCCACGTTATGGTGAAAAGCGCTTCGAGCGTTGCGGCACACTCGCCGCCTTGCGCCTTGTCCTTTTCAACACCTGTTGTTATGTGGTCGAGCCACCCGGAACGGGCCCCCGTCCCGCGCACGGCGATACGGCCGCACAGAAAACCGTGCGCCTGCGACGCGTTCCAGGTTGCGCCACACTGCCGTAGCGCCGCCTCGAGTTGATCGTGCTCTACATCCCGATTCATGCTCTCGATCGCTGGACTCCACAGGCCAGGGGACCTGAATGCCCTGGCACACTCCGGCCGAATGATCCCATGGAACGGAGGCCCGGACCATGCGGAAACCTCCGGACGCGCCATGGCAATTGATTCTCTTTGTCCCCGGCTCTATATTCACGCCATGGCTGAAGATGCACACGGCAAGTTTGAGCAGGAACTCAAGCGCCTCGAAAAGAGAGTGGATGCGCTGGTCGACGTCTGCGACCAACTGAAGGACGAAAACCGCTCCCTGAAACAACGGCAGGACGCGCTCACCGCCGAGCGTGCAACCCTGCTGCAGAAGAACGAGCAGGTACGAGCCCGGGTCGAGGCCATGATCGGGCGTTTGAAAGCGATGGAGCAAGGTGGCTGAGGGGTATCCCACTGCCCGGATAGCGGACAGCGAATACCGGATACCTGCAGGTCGCCGCCACGCTTTGCACTTGAACTGTTCGCCCCGGACGGAGTCTCATCGATGAACGACATATATGCCCACGTCAGCGTGCGGATACTGGAGAAGGAATATCAGGTGTCCTGCCCAGCGAATGAGCGCACCGATCTGCTGGATTCCGCGGAAGTGCTCAACGCGAAGATGCGGGAAATCCGCGACAGCGGAAAAGTGGTAGGATTGGATCGTATTGCGGTCATGGCAGCG
>Ga0299913_10005845_pt1 | contig 10576 bp, 9 predicted proteins | sample RVTome_9_FD_201360 | JGI IMG/M metagenome (GOLD analysis project Ga0299913, IMG submission 201360) | Soil microbial communities from uranium-contaminated site in the Upper Colorado River Basin, Wyoming, United States - RVT155D38 (version 2) ... | reverse complement strand
GCGAAGGTGCTGTGATGACCGACGTCCCGCCGCCGATCGTCGAGACCGAGCACGCCATCGCGACGCAGTCGCTCGGCGTGCGCTACAGCCTGCGGTTCAGTCGGAAGAAGTCCATCCAACGCACGCTGGGCCAATTCCTGGCGCGCGACGAGGTCGAGCAGTTCTGGGCGCTTCGGGACGTGTCGTTCCGGCTGGTGCACGGCGAGTCGCTGGCCATCATCGGTCCGAACGGAGCCGGCAAGAGCACCCTGCTCCAGGTCCTGGCCGGGATCATCCGGCCGTCCGAGGGATCGGTCGACGTGCGCGGCCACGTCTCCGGCCTGCTGCACCTCGGTGCCGGGTTCGACGTGGAGCTGACGGGCCGCGAGAACATCCTGCTCGCCGGCGCCTTCCTCGGCCTGGACGACGCGGTCACGCGTGAGCTGGCGCCGGGGATCGTCGAGTACGCCGACCTGGGGCAGTTCATGGACGCGCCGCTGAAGACGTACTCGGCCGGGATGCGGGCGCGCCTCGGGTTCGCCATAGCGACCTCGGTCGACCCCGACATCCTGCTGCTCGACGAGGTCCTCGCCACCGGCGACGCCACGTTCCGCGCCAAGTCGAAGGCGCGGGTCCTGGAGCTGGTGCGCGAGTCGAAGGCGGTCGTGCTCGTCACGCACGACATGGCGTGGGTCAGGGAGTACTGCAACCGCGCCCTCCTGCTCGAGAACGGACACGTCGTGATCGAGGGCGAGCCGGACGAGGTCGTCGCGGTGCACCGGCAGCACACGGAAGAGGCCAGGGAGCGCAAGGCGGCAGAGGCGCGCGCCGCCGGACTGGCGCCCGAGATCGCGGCGAAGGGTCGCTGAGCGCGGACGAAGGCAGTCGCGACGCACCGCTGTCGCATCGGCGGGGGAGGATCATCGGCATGAGGCGAATCCTGACCATCGACGGCGGCGGCGTGCGCGGCATCATCCCCGCGACGCTGCTCGCGTCCCTAGAGCGAACCACGGGGCGGCCGGCCCGCGACACCTTCGACTTCGCGGCCGGCAGCTCGACCGGTGCGATCGTGGCCGGCGGCGTCGTCGCCGGCGTCTCGGCCTCGCGCCTAGCGGATGTCTACGCCGATCGCGCCCCCGATCTGTTTCGCCGCATTCCGGTGGTCTCGGACCTGTCGCGCTTCTTCCGCGGCGAGATGTACGACACGCGGCGCCTCCATGCATTGATCCGCGACGAGCTACCCGAGATCGCGCGCGATTGGGTGTTGAACGACGCGCCCATCGACGTCCTCATCACGGGGAAGCGCCTCACTGACGGGATGCCGTGGTACTTCGTGCGGGACAACCCCTCCAACGCCTGTCGGGCGGGCAGCGTGGGGCTCGCAGACGCGATGACCGCCTCCGCCGCGGCCCCGACGTACTTCGCGCCCTGGATGATCTCGGGCATCGGCGAGCTCATCGACGGCGGCATCGGCGTGGCCGGCAACCCGGTCTACCAGGCCTGCGTCGAGGCGTTCCACTACAGCGAGGGCTACGACCCGGCGGCGACCGTCGTGGTCAGCTTGGGCACCGGGCGTGTCCTGCTCCGCGAGCGCCCGACGTGGCTGCCGAGCTGGCTTGGGTGGACACTGTCGGAGCTGCTCCGCTCGCCCGGAGAGCAGCAGACCGAGCTCGTCCATCGCCACTGGCCCGAGGCGGCGTTCTACCGAATTGACCTCGAGCTCCCGCGCGACATCGGTCTCGACGCCGTCGACCAGCTGGGCTCGCTTCGGCGGATGGGCGAGGTCCTGGCCGCGACTGTCGACTGGGATGCGATCCTCGCCGGCACGGACGAGGTTCATCGCATCACCGCGGGCATGGATCTGCCCCGGGAGTATTGTCGAAGCGGCCCGACCTGACGAGGTCAGGACGGTCGGGCGATCGCGGTGCGCTCGCGTGCTAGCCGCTCCAGCAGCGCGACGCCATGCGCGACCGGGTGCAGCCGGTCCATCTCCTCATTGAGCGATCGGATTCGTGTCCGCATCGCCTCATCGTCGATCAGCGCTCGCACCGCGGAGCGAACGGCGTCCGGCGTGACCGCGTCGGGCATCAAAGCGCGGGCGATGCCCTCGCGCTCGCAGATCTCCGCGTTGGCGAACTGGTCGGCGCCCTGGGGAAGCATGAGCTGCGGAATACCGTGCCGGATGGCGTTCATCATCGTGCCCCGCCCGCCGTGATCGATCACGACCTGGCAGCGCGGGAAGAGCATGGTGTGGGGGATGTAGCGCTCGACACGCACTGACGCCGGCACAGGCCCAAGCGCCGCAGGATTACCGCTCGGTCCGACTGTCACGATGAGCTGCACGTTGTCATCGGACAGCGCGTCGACCACGGCTCGCAGCACATGCACGGCGCGGTTGAAGCCAGCCGTCCCGAGCGTGGCGTGGACCACAGGCTCGGAGCCGAGGTCTGCCATCCATGCTGGGGCAGCGGCTGACACGGACGCGTCGAAGACAACGGGCTGGAGGTAGTGTCGTGTCACCACGGCCGATGCCCCCGGCGCGTCCAGTCGCGGCGACCCGAAGGCCAGCCCGAGATATCGGACCAACATTGACAGGCTGGGGTCCGGCGGTAGCCCGAAGGCCTCCCGGGTCTCGGCGAGGCCTTCGCCGAAGGCCCAAGCCAGCTGCTCCGGGTCGTTGGCGGCGATCTCGATCGTGGCGTTCGGGATGTCCGTCAGCTCGGAGACGATGGCGGCTCCGTACTCACTGAGCTCGCGGACCAGCACGTCCGGCCGCCAGTCGTCGATGATGCGGAGCAGGTCTGGGACCATGGCCCGCGGTCGGAAGCGGGCGAAGATGACGTCAGGGAACCAGCGGGGATCGAGGACGTGGTCGGCCGAATCGGGGTAGGCGGCCCGAACGGCCGCCTGGCTGGCTCCGGCTTCGATCGCCTCGATGCCCGCGGCCGCGATCCAGGGAATCGCGTCAGCCGGAGCGGCAAATCGGACAGCGTGGCCAGCGTCCCTTGACGCGCGCGCGATCGGCAGCATCGGGTTGACGTGACCGGCTGCCGGCTGGGCGGTGAAGAGGATCCGCATCGCTCCCTCCTCGGTTGCATTCCGCGGTCACGATACGCCGATCACCCCCTGGGAGCGATCCCGGCGTGGCGGGGACATTCGTCCCTTGCGAACGGGGCCGCCGTCGGCGCTCGATGGAACCGGCCCCGGGAGGGTTGCCGATGTCCGTCGATCGCGAAGTCACCCGCCGCTCCTTCATGCGGCGCGTCCTGGGGGCCGGCGTCGGGCTCCTCTCACTCGAGTTCGTGGGCGCCTCGCTGGCGTTCGCCTGGCCGAACGTCACCGAGGGCCTCGGCGCGCGAATCCGGATCGGCGCGCTGTCCGACATCCTGACCGCCGAGCCGCGGTTCGCGCAGGGACATCCGTACAGCGCGACCCGCGCGCAGAGCTTCCTCATCAACATCCCCGCGGCGCGTGCGCTCGCCAGCGGGGATGAGGTGAGCCTCCCGGCACCGACCGCCGGGCAGATGATCGCGCTCTGGCGGCGCTGCCCCCATCTCGGCTGCATGGTGCCCGCCCTGTGCGAGGAGCGCTCGCGCTTCGAGTGCCTCTGCCACGGAAGCACGTACAACGTCCTGGGCGAGAAGCTCGCCAGAGGACCGGCCAGCCGCGGGATGGACCGATTCGCCGTCGAGCTCGACCCGGACGGGGTCGTGGTGATCGACACGCGCGAGATCATCCGCGGCGCCCCGGAGGGGGCGGTCACCTTCCGCGACCCGCATCCGCAGGACGAGGGCTGCGCCGGGTGATCGTCAGACGACGTTGAGCTCCACGATCGGCGCGCCGCGCTCGATCCGATCGAATCCGAGAGGGGAGAGGTCGAGCGTCTCGTAGCGGCCGGTGGCGATCCACTCGGCCAGCCCGCGACCCACAGCGGGAGCCTGCTGCAATCCGTGGCCGGAGAAGCCGTTGGCCAGCAGGAAGTTCCGGACGCGCGGATGCGGACCGATGATCGCGTTGTGGTCCAGGGTGTTCACCTCGTAGTGGCCCGCCCACGCGTCGAGCAGACGGAGGCGGTCGAACGCCGGCACGCGATGGGCCAGGGCCGGCCAGACGTGCGCCTCGAACGGAGCCCGATCGACGGTGAGGTCGAGGGCGTCCGGGTCCGGAGCGTCGCCGTGGGGCGAGAAGCCGGCGATGTAGGTGGGTCCCTCCGGCCGGAAGTAGACGCCCGACGGGTCGATCGTCAGCGGCGCCGCTCCCAGGCTGACCGGTGCCTCGACGTGATATACGTGGCGCTTCCGCGGTCGGACGGGCAGGTCGATGCCAGCCATCGCGGCGACATCGGCGGCGCGCGGCCCGGCGGCATTCACGACCCAGCCGGTTTCGATCGTCGTCCCATCGGCCAGGCGGACGCGGCACGCGCGATCACCGTCGACCTCGATGCCCGTCACCTCGCCGGTCCGCTCCTCGACGCCCAGGCTTCGCGCCCGCCGCCGGAACCCCTGGAGCCATGCGTACGCATCGAACCATCCTTCGTCCGAGAGGCCCAGCGAGGCACCGGCAAGGTCGTCGGCGTTGATCCAGCCGAACCGGCGCCGGAGCTCGGAGGGGGAGAGGAGGACGACCGGCACGTCGAGGGAGCGCTGCACGGCGTGGTTGTGCTCCAGCGCCGCCAGCCCTGCATCGGTGGCCAGGAACAGGTAGCCGTTCTCGACGAAGTCCACCTCGGGAACCTCGCCGTGGACCGCAAGAAAGCGCTCGGGATGCTTGACCAGCTCGAGCCCGAAGCGGCTGATCTCGATGTTGAGCGGCGTACTGAACTGGAGGCGAATGCTCGCCGCCGACAGCGTCGTCGACGAGGTCCGGTACGTCGGATCTCGCTCGACGACGATCACGCGCCCATCGAAGTCGGCCCGGCTCGCGAGGAAGGTCGCCACCGACGAGCCGATGATGGCACCCCCGATGACGACGACATCGGCACGCTCGAGATCGCTCACGCGCCCGATCCTAGCCGCTTGCGGCGCGGGCGTGCCTCGGCGTGGCTCGGCGGACGATCAGCTCCCCGTCAGTCAGCCACGCTACCCGTCGGTATCGGCGTCGGCCTGGCCCTCGCGCTGGCCGTACGCGGCGTCGGGGCTCTCACCGAAGGTGTCGCTCGCCTCGTCAGGGTCCGCTGGCTGGTTCATCGGGCCGTCAGGACGCGGGTCGCGGACTGCCGGATCCTGATCGCCGGCCTCGGTCGGTTCCTGCTCGGGACCCTCGGTCTCGCCCTGGGTGCTGCCGGTGTAGCTCTGCTCGTTCACGTCGGTACCTCCTGGGCGCACGAGAGGCACACACCATGCCAGCCGGGCAGGACCATCGATGGATTGCCTCTCCGGACCCATCGCTCACGATAGGCACGTGCTGTCGCCCTCCTGGCCGAGTCCCGCGACCGGCCGACGTGAGGCACCGCCCGCGTCGGTTCGCCGCCGCGTGCGCCGAGCCGAAGGCCGCGCCATGCGCCGGGCCGTGATGATCAGCTCCGTGGTGGTGTCCCTGCTGATCGTCGGTGACCAGGCCGCCAACCTCCTGGCCGCAACCCCGGGCGTGATGGAGGCCGTCCCCTACCAGTTGGCAGCAGCCGCTCTTGCCTCGACCGTCGGTATGCTCGCGAAGCGGGGCCGCGCGGCCATGGAGCTCCTGGGGTTGACCATCCTGCTCGTCGTCACCGGTGCCATCCTGTTCGGATTGGCCATGATGCCCGCCGGCCGCCTTCTCGGCGCCGCCCAGCTCGCCACCCTGCTCGTCGGCGCCGGCCTCATCCTCCCGTGGTCGCGGCAGTGGCATGTCGCGTCGATCGGCTCGGCGGTTCTCCTCGTCGGCATCGCGTCCGCCGGCCCGCTGGATCCGGCCCTCGACGACGCCGACCGCCTGAGCCTCACGGCCGCCGCCGTGATCGCCGGCGCCACGAGCATCCTGGGCCACGGCCTCTGGCAGGTCCGCATGCGGGCAATGCTCGAGCAGCAGTTCAGCCTGCGCAACCTCAGCCGCTACGCGCAGCGGCAGGAGGCGCAGGTCAGCGAGCTGAACCGCGAGCTGAATCGCGTGGCCCGACGGGACACGTTGACCGGGGTCGGCAACCGGTATGCGCTCGACGAGGCCATCGCCCGGCTGCTCGAGCAGGGTGACCGGGTACGTCCCGCGCGGTTCGCCCTCGTTCTGCTCGACATCGACCACTTCAAGGCCTACAACGACGAACATGGCCACCTCGCGGGTGATGCCGCACTCGGCCACCTGGGGCAGGTTCTGCGCAGCGCGACGCGCAACCAGGATCTCGCGTTCCGCTACGGCGGCGAGGAGTTCCTCCTGCTCCTCCCCGGGATCGACCTCACCGGGGCCATGGCCGTGGCGGAGCGGGTCCGCCAGGCGGCCGAGGACTCCGCGGCGTCATCGGTCCCGCCGTTCACGATCTCGGCTGGTGTTGCCCTCTGCGACCCGGCCGACGGGCGAAACCCGGAGCCGCTCCTCCGACGCGCCGATGCCGCGCTGTACATCGCCAAGCGCGCCGGGCGCAATCGGATCGCCGCGGATGAGCTGTCGGCGGCCATGCAGCGCCAGGAGCTCGCGGCAGCCGGCTGACTCAGTACCTCGGCTCGTCGAGGAGCCAGCGTCCGTCCACGAGGACGAGCCGCCAGTAGCCGATGAAGCTCCGTGAAGAGCCGCCGTCGTAGCGCTCGGTGAAGTTGGCCTGCACGTCTGCCGCATCGCTCGACTGGCTGGCCACGTACAGGGCGTCGAACGTGATCGAGGCGGTGGTGTCGAAGCGCCCGTCGAGGTTCTCCTCTCGTGGATAGGCGGCCTTCATGCGGGCGCTCCAGAGGTCGTAGGCGGCGTCGAAGCGGCCGGCGGCGACGTGCCCGTAGAACGCGGCGACGGCATCGTCCGGACCGGCCGCCGCGACGGGGACCGGACTGGGCTCCGCGGGACGCGGGGTGGGGGCCGCTGTCGCAGGCGCTGGCGCCGGCGGCGAGGGGGTCGCCGTCACCTCCGGCGTTGGGCTTGCGTTGGGGATGTCGGTCGGGACTGCGGTCGGTGCCGGCGTCTCGGTCGCATTGTCGAACGCGAAGCCACCGGGCGATCCCACGATGACCTCCGGCAGCACGTCGCCCACCTCGCCGCCGGTGAGCAGCCGTCCGCCGACGTAGCCGCCCACGAGCAGCAGGGCCAGGACGAGCGCGGCGAGCACCCAGGTGCGCGACCTAGAGGTCGGCGCTCGCGGCGGCACTGCGACGTGGCGCTCGGCGGCCATCGGCGTGTCCATCGGCGGATCGCCTCGCGAAGACGCCGCGACGGGGACGACGTCCGTTCCGCGACCACTCGGGCGGTCGGCAGCCAGCCAGGCTGCGAGGGCGTCGCGCATCTCGCTCGCAGACGAGTAGCGATCGGCGGGATCGATGGCCATCGCCCGTGTCGCGATCTGGGCCAGCCCGGCGGGGACGTCCGGCCGGACGTCGCGCGGATCGGGCGCCGGCCGGTGCAACCGGTCGACGGCGATCGCGTACGGGCTGTCCCCGCGGAAGGGTCGCTGGCCGGTGAGCAGCTCGTAGAGCACGACGCCAAGCGCGTAGATGTCGCTGGGCGGTCCGGCGCGTTCCCCTCGTGTCTGCTCGGGGCTGAAGTAGTCGACCGATCCGAGGACCGCGCCGGTCTTCGTGAGCGTGCCATCGCCGACCGCGCGGGCGATGCCGAAGTCGCCGACCATCCCGCGCCCATCGGGACCGACGAGGATGTTCCCGGGCTTCACATCACGGTGCGTGACGCCGGCGTCGTGCGCCGCCTGCAGGCCGGCAGCGGCATCGGCCGTCAGCTGGGCCGCGCGCTCCGCCGGGAGGCGGCCCTCCGTGCGCAGGAGCAAGGCGAGGTCGCCGCCCTCGACGAGCTCCATGACGATGTACGGGCCGCCGTCGGTGCCGACGTCGTACAGGGCGACCACGTTCGGATGGTTGATCGACGCGGCGCGCTTGGCTTCTCCGGCGAAGCGCGTCGTGAACCGATGCTGCTCGTCCAGCTCGGCACGCAGGCGCTTGAACGCCACCGGGCGGTCCAGCTGTTCGTCGTGGGCGCGGTAGACGGTCGACATGCCACCACGGCCGATCGCCTCTCCGAGGCGGTAGCGTCCCCCGATGCGCGGCGGTGGCGCGTCGCCGTCCCCTGACGTCGGTGTGTCGCGCATGCTCCACGGAAAGCACGACCCGTACCACGCGTGGCACGATGGCGCTGTGAGATTCGGACTGCAGATCAACCAGTTCACCTGGCCGGGTGGCCCGGCGGCCATCGGCCCGACGCTGGCGCGCGTGGGCCGCACCGCCGACGAGGTCGGCTTCGACTCGATCTGGGTGATGGACCACTTCTTCCAGATCCGCGGCCTCGGGCCTCCCGAGGCGCCGATGCTGGAGGGGCACACGGCCCTCGGCTTCCTCGCGGCGCACACCGAGCGCGCGCGGCTGGGGCTCATGGTCGGCGGCATCCATTACCGCGCCCCCGCCCTGTGGATCAAGGCGGCCACCACGCTCGACGTGCTGTCCGGTGGCCGCGCGTGGTTCGGGATCGGCGCTGCCTGGAACGAGCACGAGTCGAAGGGGCTCGGTCTCGGGTTCCCGCCGCTCCGCGAGCGTTTCGAGCGGCTCGAGGACACGCTCCGCATGGCGCACGAGATGTGGTCGGGCGGCAGCGGTACCCACGGCGCCTTCGAGGGGACGCACCTCAGCGCCACCCATCTCATCAACTCGCCGCAGTCCCTCAGCCGGCCGCGGGTGCCCATCCTCGTCGGTGGGGGCGGCGAGCGGAAGACGCTCCGGCTGGTCGCGCAGTACGCCGACGGCTGCAACCTGTTCGGGCGGGAGGGGCCGGAGTTCGTACGTGCCAAGCTGGCGATCCTGCGCGAGCACTGCGACCGCCTGGGACGCCCCTACGACGAGATCGAGAAGACCGTCCTCCTGCGCGTCGACCCGGATACCGAGTCGAGCGAGGCCCTCGTGGAGCGGTTCGGTGCCCTCGGCGAGGCAGGCGCCCAGCAGGTGATCTTCAGCCTGCGGGGCGTGTCCGACACGACGAGGCTCGAGTCGGTCGCGGCCGAGGTCCTCGCGCAGCTGCGCTGACCGCTAGCCCAGGCCGAATCGGGCCGTCGCCCTGGCCGTGAGCCAACGCCCGCCGTCGATGGCCAGCCTGCCCGCGCGGACCATGGGATCGGCCCGGGCGAGCGCGAGGGCCTCGTCGAGCGGCAGCGCGTAGACCGAGAGGCCGCGAATCCGTTCGTCGGTGGGATCGACGATCGGCCCGTTCGCGATGAGGACGCCGCGGCGAGCCAGCCCTCGCAGGTAGGCGAGGTGCTCGTCCTGGAGACGGTCGAGCTCGGTCTCGTCGAACGCGGGCGCGTCGGGCGGGCGGACGAGGAGGATGACGGTGTGCTGGTCGAACGCTTCGGGGATCAGCGCCTCGCCGTGGGGATAGTCCGTCACGCGCCGGTCAGCTCGGCCACGAGCTCCTCGATCGGCTGCACGGCGCGCTCGCCGGACGCGCGGTCGGTCACCTCGACGCCGCCCGCCGCAAGCGAGCGCGGGCTGACGGTGACGACCGTGGGCATGCCGAGCAGCTCCGCATCGGTGAACTTGACGCCCGGCGACTCGTCGCGGTCGTCGTACAGCACGGCGACGCCCGCATCGGTCAGGCGGTCGTACAGCTCATCCGCGGTCTCGCCGATGGCCGGATCCCGCGTCGCCCCGATGGCCACGAGGTGCACGCGATAGGGCGCCACCTCGATCGGCCAGGAGATGCCCTTCTCGTCATGGTGCGCCTCGACGATGCACGCCATGGCGCGCCCCAGCCCGATGCCATACGAGCCCATGAACGCGTGACGCCGCTCGCCCTCGGCGGTGAGGAAGTCGGCGCCGAGGGACTCGGTGAAGTCGGTGCCCAGCTTGAAGATGTTCCCGACCTCGATGCCCTGGGCCAGCCGGACCGCCGCCCCGCACTCCGGGCACGGGTCGCCATCGCGGACGCTGGCGATGTCGGCGGTCACGTCGGGCTCGAAGTCGCGACCGACATTCACGTTTCGAAGGTGCTTGCCCGGCCGGTTCGCCCCCGCCACGAGGTTCGGCGAGGCGGCGGCCAGCGCATCGACCACGACCACCGTGTCGTGGGCGCCGATCGGGGACCCGTAGCCCGGCTCCATGCCGGCACCCCGGATCTCCTCCGCGGTTGCCGGCCGCAGCCCGCCGATCGCCTTCACCGCGTTGCCGAGCTTCGTCTCGTTGACATCGAAGTCGCCGCGCGCGATGGCCGTGATCATCCGACCGTCACCGGTGACGAAGAACGCTGCCTTGGCCGTGCGCGAGGTCGGGATCTCGAGGAAGGAGGCGAGGGCGGCGATCGTCTCCGTGCCGGGCGTATCGACCTCCTCGACGGGTGCCAGCTCCTCCGCGTTCGCCGGTGGGACGGCCACCCGCGCAACCTGCTGGTTCGCCGCGTACCCGCACGCGTCGCACAGAACCAGCGTGTCCTCGCCGTGCGGGTTGATGACCATGAACTCGTGCGCGCCGGAGCCACCCATGATCCCGAC
>Ga0299913_10005844_pt1 | contig 10576 bp, 9 predicted proteins | sample RVTome_9_FD_201360 | JGI IMG/M metagenome (GOLD analysis project Ga0299913, IMG submission 201360) | Soil microbial communities from uranium-contaminated site in the Upper Colorado River Basin, Wyoming, United States - RVT155D38 (version 2) ... | reverse complement strand
ATGTGAGGACGGTTCGCGATCGGCAGCAGATGCTTGGGGCGCGTGAAGGTCAGAGGCCGGAGACGGGTCCCCAGACCACCGGCGATAAGTAGGGCCTTCAACTACGGGCGACCTCGGCTCGCCAGTAGTCCAGGACGTCTGCCAGCGTGTCCTCGAGGCGGTAGGAGGGCTTCCAACCGGTGGCTCGTTCGAGCTTGCCCGCATCACCGAAGAGCACGGGGAAGTCGACCGGTCGCAGCTTGGCGGGATCGGTCTCGGACCGGATCTCGACTTTCGCCATCCCGATCAAGAGCTCTAACACCTCGCCAAGACGGTGGGGCTCCCCCGTGGCAACGTTGTAGGCCTCGCCCGGAGCGCCGTGCTCGATGACCCCCTTGTATGCGACGACCACGTCGCGGACGTCACCGAACTCGCGCAAGCCCTCGAGGTTGCCGGTTCTCACGACGGGCTCGGCGCGCCCGGCCTCCGCCAGTGCGATCTGCCGGGCCCAGTCCGCCGTTGCGAACGATGCGGGCTGGCCGGGACCGACGTGCATGAACGCGCGCGTCACGACGACGTGAAGGGCGAAGGATTCGTAATACATGCGTCCGATCCACTCCCCCGTCACGCGGCTCACGGCGTACGGCGACACGGGACGCAATGGAGCACTCTCGTCGATCGGGCACTCGCTGGGGTCGACCTTCCCGTACTCGTCGCTCGATGCGGCGATGTGCACGCAGGCCTCGGGTACGTGCCGGTTGATCGATTCGAGCAGATAATGGGTCCCGAGCGCGTTCACCTCGTAGGTAAGCGCCGGTTCCTTCCACGACAGTGATACGGAGGACTGTCCGGCGAGATGGAAGACAAGCTCGGGCTTGACCTCGGCGATCAATTGGTCGACCCGCTCGGGGTAGCGGACGTCGAGGTAACGGAGGCCACCCTTATCGTCGATCGCCGTCCCGACGACATCATGACCGTCGGCTTCGAGGGACGGCACGAGATGGCCACCCACGAATCCACCCGCACCCGTCACGAGGACCCGAGACATCGTGGTGCCCTAGGTCCCCGAAACGCTCTTGGACGAGATCCCGACCAGAGCGATACCAAGGGCCACCACCGCGACCCCGACCCAGCGGAGCGGCGGCACGTGCTCGTGAAGGAACACCCGAGCGATCGCCACCACGATGATGTAGCTCAGGCCCACTATCGGATAGGCGACCGACAGCGGGACCCGCGACAAGACGATGAGCCAGAACAGCGCCGAGACCCCGAACAGCGTCAGGCCGATCCACAAGCGAGGTTCTTTAAGGGCCCGGGTCACCGTTTCCATCGGTCGGGATACCTGGGCGGTGCCGATCCGGCCGATCCGGGCGGGGTCCATCGCCGACTTCAGCGTGAGCTGACCGGCGATCGCGAAGATGACACTGACGAAGAGCAGTCCGAACGAGATGAGCGAGCTGATGCGCGAGCCGGGCGCGGCTATCGGCAGCGCTTCGGGAGGTGGAACCTCGAGTGCCATGGCGCCCGAGTCTAGTGGGGCCGGCCCGGTTCACCGGGCCGGTCGAGCCATCTAGCTACAGTGGACCTTCACGCCGCGCGCCTTGGTCCAGACGATCGATCCGTTCTCGAACGCGGCCGCAGCCCCGGCGTCATCGATCACCATCGAAGAGGTCGGGGCGCCGCACTTCGACTTCAGAGCACCGAGAGCGCGGTAACGCTTGTCGATCTGTCCCCACAGAGCGAAGATGTCGGTGCTTCCGGGCGGACGGTACAGGGTGCCTCTCGTGAACCGCTGACGGGAACCTTGACCATCGACGCGCCTAACGCTTGCCTTCGGAAGCCCGAGTCGCTTGCGCCCCCCGGCCGCCTTGAAGGCATCGGCCCACGTGCCGAGGACGTGATGCGCCCCGGTCTTCTCGGACCACATGATCAATCCGTTCACGTAGTTGGCACCGCTGAATCGTTCGGGCTCACCCCAGATGTTCGAGGTAGGCATCCCGAGTTTCGAAGCCTCGCGGCCGAGCCTGTTGTAGCGCCTGAATACCGGCCCCCATTGCCACACGACCTTGTCGGTCTCCTTGCGCCACGTCATGCGGCCTTTCACGAAGTCCTGGGCCCGGCCGAGCGGAGTATCGGCGTTCCTCGGGACCGGATAGGTGTTGCTCGTCGCCTCCCCGGGAGCCTTGTCGAGCCTGCGATAGGTGCTCAAGAACTTGTCGCCGACCGCGAACGCGATGTCGATCCGGTACAGCGTGTCCTTCAATATCGACGATCCGAAGTCGGTGCGGAAGGTCCAGCCGCTGACATGAACGGTCTTCTTCGACCCGACGATGCGCACGCCGCCCGTGCCATCTGCGTTCACGACGGTTACGCGACCGGACACACCGTACGGGCGGACGAGATCGAACTTCTGCAGCTGCCCGATCCCGTATTTCGCCTGGAGCTTGTTCTCGAACTCGGAGAACGGCATCTCCACCGGGTCCCACTTGTGATTCGGGTTCGCGTCGACGTTGTCGGGCTTGTCGATCACCCCGCGGAGGTACGGCAGCGGCGTGCCTCCCCAGACGTTCTCGTTGTTCTCGGTATGGCCCCCCGACGACGACGAGTACAGGGCCTGGATCGGCTGACCCTCATGGATCGTGACCTTGCCGTTGCTGTCGTTGACGGCCGCCTGCCATTCGTCCCAGTACGACCCCGAACCGGTGCGTTTGCCGTCACCGGCATAGGCCTGGTCAAGGGTCGAGTCGTAGACCGTGCAATCGCATGGGTAGCGGTGTGAGCCCGAGCGCGTCCACTTCTCGTACGCGTAGGTACGGGCGGCGATCGCCTGTGTGCGCAGCACGGCGGCAGGCCACGACGAGGGGACCTCGCCGAGCCCGTAGAGGTACTTCTGCATGCCGATCGCCAGTACGAGCCGGAGACAGAAACCGGGGTCACATCGCTCGGTCGGATAGGTGCCGACCTGGAGCTTGCCGAGTGCGTAGTTGTAGGTCTTGTCGGTGACGTCGATCAGCGTGCCCTTCCTCTCGTAGAGGAGCACGAGGGGCGTCTTGGCGTCACCGAAGACGCCCTTGCGATCGCGCCTGACCTGACGGCCATCCTTGTAGAGACGCATGCCGCCCGTCGCCGACGGTTCGACGCGCCACCCAACGCCGGGTCCTCCCCCGGCGAGTCTGCGCTTCTCGCCCGCCACCTTCCAGACGACGTCGCCCGAACCGCCGAGATGCGACGACGACGTGAGGGCGACCGAAGATCGATCCTGGAGCAGTCCGACCCGGACCTTGGGCATCTTCTTAGACGTGACCTGCGCGCCGGAGTAGTAGTGCTCGAGGATCTCTTCGGCACTCCGTCCGTTGAGCGCGCGGCCGTAAGCGCCGTACTGCGACATCCCGATCCCGTGGCCCCAGCCGCCTCCGGTGATCGTGACGGTTCGTTCCGCGCGCGCGGCGGTCGGCGCGAGGAGCGCGCCGACTAGAGCTACGACGATGAGCGGGTATGCCTTACGGGTCATGTCCCTCGATATCTATCGGTTTACGGACAATCCGGCCATACGTAACTGTCGAAACATGTTCGCGCCGCTGGGTGGATAGACGGCGGAACCGGCTGACTGGTTGCCTACTCGACTGCCTGCTCGGCTTGCTCGCGATGGGACTCGAACCACTCGATCGTGGCCTTCAGACCGTCCTCCAGGGGGGTCTTGGCGGTGAAACCGAACCGCTTCTCGGCCCGGGTCGTGTCGAGCCGGCGCCGGGGCTGCCCGTCGGGCTTCGTGGCGTCCCAGCGGAGCTCGCCATCGAAGCCGGCCAGCCGGGCGATCATCTCGGCCAGGTCCTTGATCGCCACCTCGTGGCCGGACCCGAGATTGACCGGCTCGGGATCGTCGTATCGCTCGGCCGCGAGCAGGATGGCCTCGGCTGCGTCCTCAACGTAAAGGAACTCGCGCGTCGCGCTGCCCGTGCCCCACACCACGATCTCCCCATCCCCGCGCTCGCGTGCTTCGACGCATTTCTTGATCAGCGCGGGGATCACGTGTGACACCTTCTCGTTGAACTTGTCCCCCGGCCCATACAGGTTCACCGGCAACAGGTAGATCGCGTTCTGGCCGTATTGCTGACGGTTCGCTTGCGCGTGGACGAGCAATGCCTTCTTGGCGATGCCGTATGGAGCGTTCGTCTCCTCGGGATAACCGTCCCAGAGCGCGGACTCCTGGAAGGGGACGGGCGTGAATTTCGGGTACGCACAGATCGTTCCCGCAAGCACGGTCTTCGGCGTGTCGCGACGACGGGCCTCCTCCAGGACGTAGGTCCCGATCAACAGGTTGCTGAGATAGAGGTCCGCGGGGCGGGCCAGGTTCGCCCCGATGCCACCGACACGCGCTGCGAGATTGATGACCATGTCGGGTGAGTGGTCGGCGAACATCCGCTCGACCTCGGTCTGACGCATCAGGTCGTAGTCGGCGCTGCCGAGGGCGATCACTTTCGCTGCACCTCTGGCTTCAAGAGCTCGGGCCACCGTCGACCCGAGGAACCCGGTCCCGCCGGTGATCAGAACGCGTTTGTCGCCCCAGAAGCTCACGCGGGCATCGTATGCGGAGGTAGGCCACAATCGTCCCCGCATGGAACCCACGCGCATAGCGATAACGCTCGAACAGTTCTGGCACCGGGTGCCGGGTGGCACCGCGACCGCGATATGGGCGATGTCACGCTCGCTGGCCGAACGCGACCTCGACCTGGTGGGCGTGAGCGCGTGGAACAAGACCAAACCCGATGTCCGCTTCCGGCTCCCCTTCTCGATCGAATGGTTGCCGTTGCCGCGCCCGGTCCTCTACCCCGCGTGGCACCGGTTCCGGTGGCCGAAGGTCGAGTTCGCCACCGGCCCGGTCGAAGTCGTCCACGCGACGACGTCCGCGATCCCTCCCAAGACGGTCCCGCTGGTCGTCACGGTGCACGACCTCGCGTTCCTTCACGATCCGGACCACTACACGGCACGGGGCCTCCGATTGTTCCGCCGCGGGCTGGAGCTCACGATCGCCGACGCCGATCTCGTCGCGTGCCCGTCACAGGTCACCGCGGACGACTGCGCGGCGAACGGGATCGACCCGGACCGGATCCGCGTCGTGCCGTGGGGCGTCGAGCAGGTAACCGTGACCGAAGACGACGTCATCGATGTGCTGGGCGGCTTCGGACTGACGAAGCCCTACTTGTTGTGGACGGGGACGATCGAGCCGCGCAAGAATCTCCCTCGCTTGCTAGAGGCCTACCTGTCACTCGATACAGACCACGAGCTGGTACTTGCGGGCCCCGAGGGGTGGAACGAGGACCTTTCCGGGTTGATCGCGCGCGGGAACGGCCGGATCAGATCGCTCGGTTACGTCCAGCCCCATGAGCTGGCCGTGCTCTATGGCGGTGCGACGGTGTTCTGCTATCCGTCCCTGGTGGAGGGTTTCGGCCTTCCGGTGCTCGAGGCGATGGCCCAGGGCACTCCGGTGGTCACGTCGAGCGGGACCGCCACCGAGGAAGCGGCCGGAGGAGCCGCCGCGCTCGTGGATCCCCACGATGTGGTCTCGATCGCAGCCGGGATCGGGGGGCTGCTGGACGACCCGTCTCACGCCGAGCTTCTGGGGGCCGCAGGGCGGGCACGAGCCACCGAGATGACCTGGGACGCGTGTGCGGCGAAGATGCATTCCGTGTACGAGGAAGCGAAGGGCACATGAACCGGGTAGCGATCAATCTGTTGTGGATGGTCCCCGGCGTGGTCGGTGGTTCGGAGACCTACACGGTGAGGTTGCTCCGCGGCCTCGCGGAACGTTCGACCGAACTCGACTACACGTTGTTCGCGCTCCCCCAGTTCGCGACCGCCCATCCCGGTCTGGCACGCACGTTCCGCACCATCTACGCGCCGATGCGCGGACAGCTGAAACCCGCGCGCGTGCTGGCCGGCGAGGCCGGATGGATGGCCCTGCAATGCCGGCGGTTGAAGATCGACATCGTTCACCATGCCGGCGGTGTGGTGCCGTTGTTCCGCTCGGGGCGCCCCGTGCTGACGATCCACGACCTCCAGTACCTGTTCTATCCCGACTACTTCTCACGCTCGAAGCTCGGCTACCTGCGCGTCGTCATGCCGCGCAGCGCGGAGGCCGCCCGTCTGATCCTGACCCCGAGCGAGTACTCGCGGCGAACGGTCATCGAGCGACTGCACATCGACCCCACCATCGTCACGGTCGTGCCCCATGGGATCTCGTCGAAGGAAGAGGTCGAACCCGTGACCGACATCAGGCAGCGTCACGGGATCCACGAGCGGTTCTTCCTGTATCCCGCGGCGTCCTATCCCCACAAGAACCACCTGGTGTTGATCGAAGCGTTCGCCCTCGTGCGCGAGCGCCATCCCGATGTGAGCCTCGTGCTCACCGGAGCCAAGGGCTCGATGCAGTGGGGCACCGCGAAGTCGATGGAAGCGCCGATGTCCGAAGAGATCCGCAAGCGGGGCCTCAAGGAGCACGTCCGGAGCCTCGGTTACGTCCCGGGGGCCGAGCTCGAGGCGCTCTATCGGGACGCGGTGGCACTCACGTTCCCATCGCGGTTCGAAGGGTTCGGCGCGCCGGTGCTCGAGGCGATGGCGAGAGGGTGCCCGGTGCTCGCGGCCGACGCAACCGCGCTGCCCGAGGTCGTCAAGGACGCTGGGCGTTTGCTGTCACCGGATAACGCGGGGCACTGGGCAGATGCGATGCTCGAGATGCTCGAGGATGAAGGCGCCCGCGAGGCGATGCGCGCCACCGGTTTCGAGCGGGCCAAGGCATACACGTGGGAGCGATCCGCCGACATCCTCGAGGATTCGTACCGCCACGTGCTCGCGACGACGCTATGAACCTCGTCGTCCTGACTCCCCACTTCGCCCCCGACATCGCGCCGACCGGTGAGGTGATCACGAGGCTCGTCGAGGAACTGGCCGGGCTGGGGCATCGCATCGAAGTCATCACCGCGCTCCCCTGGTACCGCGAGCACCAGATCGAGCCGGGCTTCACCGGGAAGATGGTGCGCCGCGAAGACACCCCGTGGGGAACGGTTACCCGGTTGCATCCTTTCCCGACCGCCGACAAGACGAACCTCGCCCGGCGTGCTGCATCGTTCGCCGGATTCAGCGCGCTTGCAGCCGCAGTGGGGCGGCGCGGGATCGGTGCCAAACAGGACAGGAAGATAGACGGCGTGTTGGCCGTCTCACCTCCACTCACCCTGGGATCGGCAGGGCGCTCGATAGCGCGCGCCCGAGGTGGCGTCTACGTGCTCAACGTCCAGGACGTCTACCCGGACGTCGTCATCGATCTCGGCTACATGCGCAACCCCGTAACGGTGGGAGCCGCTCTGATGTTGGAACGCCGGTGCTACAACGCCGCGGACGCAGTGACCGTCTTGTCGGAAGACCTCCAGGCCAACGTTGCGCGGAAGACGCGGCGCGCCGACAAGGTGCGCGTGATCCCGAACTTCGTCGATACCGAGCGGATCTCGCCCGTCGATCGGGAGAACCCATACCGGGCCGAGTTCGGTCTCCAAGGCAAGAAGGTCGTGATGTATGCGGGAAACGTCGGGTTCTCGCAAGCCCTCGATCTGGTGCTGGCCGCCGCGGTCGCGATGATCGAGGATCCCGATGTCGTGTTCGTGATCAACGGGGGTGGGGCCGTCAAGGCGGATCTCCAGGCCCAAGCCAGAGGGCTCTCGAACGTCGTCTTCGTCGACAGTCAGCCGATCGACCGCCTTCCCGAGGTCCTCGGGGCCGCCGATATCCACCTCGTTCCGCTCAAGAAGGGTCTGAGCAAGTCCAGCGTTCCGTCGAAGACGTTCTCGATCCTCGCCGCGGGGCGGGCATTCGTCGCGAGCGTGGACCCCGGTAGCGAGATCGCCCAGATCGCGGAGCGCTCGGGGGCCGGCCTTGCAGTACCACCCGAGGACCCCGAGGCCTTCACGAAGGCGATCCGGAGGCTTCTGGACGAGCCGGACGAAACGCGCGCGATGGGTGAAAGGGGTCGCGCATTCGTCGAGAGTTGGGCATCGCCGCACGCGGTTGCCGTCGCGTACGAGGAACTTTTCGCGGAGTTGCAGGAAAGCTCGAAGGGGCGGCGGCGGGTTCGATAGGCTCAGTCCTATGCGCATGCCGAGCGCGACCACTCCCGAGGTCGTAACCGCCAGAGACGTCCTCGAGCTGGCGCGAGCGGCCGAGGACGAACGGACCGACGTCGTCTATTGCACGATCGACTCCCCCCTCGGCTCCCTTGTGGCTGCGGCGACGAAGGTAGGGCTCGTAGCCCTCGCGTACGAAGATGTCGGACTCAAGAGCATCGTGGAACGGATCTCAGCGCAGATCAGCGGCACGATCGCGCGCGGGACGACGCGGCTGGACGAAGTCAGACTTCAGCTCGACGAGTACTTCGCCGGCACGCGCACGGAGTTCGAGATCCCGATCGACTGGATGCTGGTGAAGGGCTACGCGCGCGATGTCTTGAAGGCAACGGCCGAGATCCCCTACGGACAGGTGATGTCCTACCGGGAGGTAGCCGAAGCGACGGGCCGCGAGAAAGCGGTCCGTGCCGCGGGCAACGCGCTCGGGTCGAACCCGATCCCGATCATCGTTCCGTGCCACCGTGTCCTCCGCAGCGACGGGTCACTGGGCGGCTACACCGGGGGCCTCGAGAAGAAGAAGCACCTCCTCGCGCTCGAGCGCATCACGCCGAGTGGTGACTGAAGCACCGCATGGGTGCCTGAGTCACCACTCGGCGCTGCTGGCGGCTAGCCCCCGTGGGGGTCGCCGAGGCGGCCTTCTTGCTCGCAGACCTTCGGCTCTTCTCCGGCTTTAGCCAGCGGTATCGGAAGGATCTGTAGCAACGGCTCGGTCTCGAGCCCGTTGTCGCCCACGATCACCGAGACGTCGACACCAGACGGTGTCTTGTGCTCTTCGAGGACCGCGCCCGGGATGACCGCGGCCACGAGCTGCGCCATCTCCTCGGCAGCGGCCTCGTAGCGGATCGTCGTCTCCTTGAACCTGAAGTTCGGGGCATTCGCAACGTCGGCGACCTGGAAGCCTTCGATCGCCCCCCCGCTGGCCGCGACGACGGCATCGCGTGCGTTCGCTGCGTACGGTTCGAAGAGGTCGACCCCGTTGTAGAACCCAACGCGCACCGTGTGAGGGTCGATGTTTGGGACCCCATCGGCCTCCGCCGGGGACTCGTTGTTCGCGATCGCCCGCCCCAGGAGCTTGATCCGGTCGAAATCGGCGGTGACGATCGACGCACCGGTGGCCTCGACCCTGGCCGTACCGAAATTCGGGGCTATATATGCCTCGTAGCGGTCCGGATCGAAGGTCTTGAAGCGGTCGAGGATCGCCTGGAGCCGTCGGATATCGGTGCTCGTGTCAACTCGAAGGTTCTTTTCGGCCACGCCTATGAGATCGAGAAGCCGATCGGGGCGGAGCAGGGTGCCGGCCGAAGTCACCTTGTCGAGAGCAGCCGACAGGAACCTCTGCTGGTTCGCGATGCGATCGAAATCACCACCGGGAAACGCGTGGCGGGAGCGGACGTATCGCAGTGCAGAATCACCATCGAAGTGGATCGTGCCGGGAACTTCGACCTCGAAGCCGGTATTCGGATCGAAAGACACCGTCTCCGCGACACAGACGTTCACACCTCCGATCGCATTCACGACGTCTCGGAATCCTGCGATGTTCACTTCGATGTAACGGTTGATCCGAACACCGGTTAGACCTTCGACCGTCTCGACCAAAGCGCGACGACCGTTCAGCAGGGCCTCGTTGATCTTTCCTTCGATACCGGTACCGGCGATGGGCACGTAGAGATCGCGCGGGAATTGCAACATGATCACGTGATCGTTGGCCGGGTCGACATGGCCGAGGATCAGCGTGTCTGCCCGAGCACCATCGACCGCATTGGCTCCCAGCTCGAGCTGTTCCTCAGGGGTCAGGTCTCCCCGGCTATCGGAGCCGACGAGCAACACGTTGAACGGCTTCCCTTCCTCCTCCGGATCGATCGGAACGGCCGTCTGGATCCGGTCGTGGAACTGGTTCCACTTGTACAAGGCGGCGCCGCCCAGCACGCTGATGACGAGGACGATGCCCAGCACGATCCATTGCCAGCGGTGTGCCATGTGCTTGCGCGCGCGCGACCGGGCACTTCGGAAGAGGTCGCCGCCTCCGAAGCGAGACGGCGCGAAGGGGTCCGGGTCGCGCTTGAACGGATTCCGCATGATCCTGCCGATTATGAGGGTTGGAGGTTGCTAAGCGACTGCTCGCCCATCAACCGCTTATCCGTCGAGGGGACGGGTCATGTCCTCGGGGCGTACCCACTTGTCGAAGTCGCCCTCGGACACGTATCCGAGCTCGACGGCGGCTTCTTTCAGCGACTTGCCCTCCCGGTACGCCTTGAGCGCTATCTCGGCCGACTTCTCGTAGCCGATGTGGGGATTGAGAGCCGTGACGAGCATGAGGGAGCCGTCTAGATGTTGCTTGATCACCTCGCGGTCGGGCTCGATCCCGACGGCACAGTGGTCGTTGAATGCCCGGCCGGCGTCGGCCAACAGGCTCGCCGACTCCAGGA
>Ga0299913_10005843_pt1 | contig 10577 bp, 11 predicted proteins | sample RVTome_9_FD_201360 | JGI IMG/M metagenome (GOLD analysis project Ga0299913, IMG submission 201360) | Soil microbial communities from uranium-contaminated site in the Upper Colorado River Basin, Wyoming, United States - RVT155D38 (version 2) ... | reverse complement strand
TCCAGGAACGTGAAGAAAAGGAACTGGATGACCTGCAGAGTGTTCTGTTTGAAAGCTCGGGACATCGGCCCGGTGGAGGTGGCAATGAATGTTCACGATATTCGCCATTATCGCTCGTTGCCCGGTCTCGTCACCGACATCGTGAGCCAGTTCACTTCCCTGGTGAGCAATGAATTTCGTTTGGCCCGGGCCGAGGTCTCCTACAACGTGTCGCGCGCCGGAATGGGTTTGGCACTCATCGTTGGCGGCGCAGTTTTGCTGATACCGGCATTGGTGATTGTCCTGAATGCCGCAGTTCAAGCCATGGTGGCCAACGGCATCGCCGAACATTGGGCGGCTCTCATGGTCGGCGGAATGGCTTTCTTGTTCGGCCTCATCCTCGTTTGGATCGGAGTCAGCCGCATCAAGCCGACTGCGTTGATGCCGAGCAGGACCATGGAGCAAATTCGACGCGACGCTGCCGTGGCGGTGCAGCAAAAAAGGGATGCCCTATGACGACGCGCCTTGAGCAACTCGAACATGACACGGAACAGTCTCGCGCCGACCTTGCCGGTACGTTGCGCGAACTGAAAAGTCGAATGACGCCAGGCCAAGTGCTGGACGATGCCATCGACTACTTTCACGACGGTGATGTCGCCGCAATGGTTTCGAATCTTCGTCGACAGGCGGTCGACAATCCCCTGGCGCTCGCGCTTCTTGGTTTCAGCTTGGCATGGCTGATAAGCCCAAAGCGGGCTTTTTCCTCAACAAGCAATTCAACTTCGCGTTTGCGGAAGGTGAAGAATACCGCACTGGACGCCGGCGAACGTTTGAGCAGCGGTGTGCACGCAATGGCAGAGAAAGCCAGAACCGTAGGCTCGCGAATCGCCGACGCCGGCGAGACTGTCGCTAGCGCCGCTGCGTCGACGGGCGAATCGGTCTCAAGGGGCTACAATGAATTCGCTCGATCGGCGAAGGCGACTTCCGCTCGTACCCGCCGTCAACTTGTTGGTACGGCAAAGAGAGAGCCGTGGCTGCTTCTTGCATTGGGATTGGTGATTGTCGCCACTGTTGAAGCAGCTTCAAGAACAGAGACGCGCCGCTAATCGGTGGGTGACATCGCAGGCACAAATGCTGAATACCGAAATGGCGCCAGTTCGGGCCGTTTCTGAGTCGCGCAGCGGTAGTCACCGAGGCCGCGCCAGGAACGTCATCCGCGCTTGGTTGTGCCCGATATTGCTTGCCGCTCGCTCGCCGGAAAATCCCGCCGCGGTCAACTTCGCGAGTAACGTTTCGGCGTCGTAGCGCGCCAATCCGAGGGTCGTGCGCAGACGCGCATAGTCGGAAGTGACCGTGCGGGCGAGGCCGAGCAGGGCTGCACCGAAAAATCCATTCGTCCACGCCAGCCGCAGCAGCGATCGGATGTCGGCAAGCGTGGAGAGATCGGGCGGAATGACGTCGCCGACGATCAGCAAGCCATCCGTTTTCAGCAGGCGACGAAACGTCGCCAGCAAGGTATCGAACGCATCTCCGGTGAGATATTGTGCGACCGAATGCATCACGATCAGGTCGATGCTGTGATCGGGAACATTCGGCAGATTCTCAGGCGAAGTCACTTCAATCTTGGGATTGGCGGCAAAGCGCGCGGCGAGCGTCTTGACGACGCCGGGAGCGGCTTCCACCAGGATCAGCCGGCCCGCAGCAGCGGCAACAAGGTCGGCATGCAGCGCCTCGCCGCAGCCGTAGTCCATGACGATTGCGTCAGGCGAAGGAACGTACCGGCGCAAGTCTTCGGCGATGATCCGGTAATGCACGTCGCGATGCCGCGCATTCACGTAGATCGAATGCGGGGTGTCCCAGAAGGAAATCCAGTCGGACATGATCGACGCGCGGATTACCCTCGCCACACCCGCATCAGTGGGCCATCCGCCCCGAACACCGGATCGGTGCCGGGCAGCGGGACATGCGAAATCGTCGTGAGGGCCTCGGCGTGTTCGGCCCTGCTGCCGCGGCAGAGATTGTACTCGCCCGTCGGGGGATAGGCGCCGATCACCATGAAGCTCGGGTCCGCCCAAAGGCACTGATGGCCGACGCCGGCCGGCACCACCATCACATCGCCCGCGTTAAGATCGATCTCGCTTCCGCTTGCGCCGCCGCAGCGGACTTTGGCGCGCCCGCGCGCAACGCCCATGGCTTCGTGAATCATCGAATGATAGTGCACGTAGTTGAAGATGCCATTGCGCCAAGTGTTTCCCCAGCCATTGCGGCGGAAGATCGCCTCGATGCGCTGCTCCGGCTCCGCGGAGCCGGCAAGGTCCAGCGCGCCCGGCGTCAACACGAGCGGCAGAGTCGGATTGTTCGGAATCACGCCGTCGTCGGCAAACATCAGCGTTCGCGGTTCGGTGGCTTTGGTCCCGGTCATGCGCTGGTCCGCTTGTGCGCCTGCATCAGCTCGATGAAGCGCCGGAACAGGTAGTGGCTGTCGCGCGGGCCGGGCGAAGCCTCGGGATGGTACTGCACCGAGAACACCGGCTTGTCCTTCAACGCAATGCCGCAGTTCGAACCGTCGAACAGCGACACATGCGTTTCGGTCACGCTGTTGGGCAGCGTTTTGCCATCCACCGCGAAGCCGTGGTTCATCGACGTGATTTCGACCTTGCCGGTCACCAGATCCTTGACCGGATGATTGGCGCCGTGGTGGCCCTGGTGCATCTTCACCGTCTTGGCCCCGACCGCGAGGCCGAGCATCTGGTGGCCGAGGCAGATGCCGAAGGTCGGGATATCCTTCTCGATCATCGTCTTGATCACCGGCACGGCGTACTCGCCGGTGGCCGCCGGGTCGCCCGGGCCGTTGGAGAGGAACACACCGTCCGGCTTGAGCGCGATAATGTCCTCGGCCGAAGTCGTCGCCGGCACCACGGTGACTTTGCAGCCGCAGCCGGCGAGCAGCCGCAGGATGTTGCGTTTGATGCCGTAGTCGACGGCGACCACGTGAAACTGCGGCGCCTCCTGCCGGCCATAGCCTTTGCCCCATTCCCACGGCGTCTCGTCCCAACTGAAACGTTGGCCGGAGGTGACCGAGGGCACGAGATCCATGCCCACCAGTCCGGGCCACTCGCGCGCCTCTTTCTTCAGCGCCGCGAGATCGAACTGGCCCGAGGGCTCATGGGCGATCACGGCATTGACGTATCCGCGCTCGCGGATCAGCGCCGTCAAAGCCCGCGTGTCGAGGCCGGACAGGCCGACGATGCCGCGTGCCCGCAGCCATTGGTCGAGATGCCGGGTCGCCCGGTAGTTCGACGGATCGGTGATGGCCGTGTGCAGCACCACGCCGCGCGTTCCGAGGGTCGCCGCCATGTTGACGGTCTCGATGTCCTCCTCGTTAGTGCCGACATTGCCGATGTGCGGAAAGGTGAAGGTGATGATCTGCCCGGCATAGGAGGGGTCGGTGAGAATCTCCTCGTAGCCCGTCATGGCGGTGTTGAAGCACACTTCCCCGACCGCCCGGCCCACGGCCCCGAGGCCGAATCCCTCCAAAACCGTGCCGTCCGCGAGCACAAGCAATGCGGTCGGCTTGGGTTCGGCCCAGCCGTCCAGCGATTCTTGACCATCTGCCATGGGCTCTTACTTGCGTATAATTGCAGGCCGGACAAGGGTGTTCCGGCTGTTTTCAAGCCAAAGGATGCTGCCGTGCTGCGCGACCAAATTAACGATGCCCTTAAGGACGCCATGAAATCCAAGGACCAGCGCCGGGTTTCGACGCTCCGCCTCGTCAACGCGGCGCTCAAGAACGCCGACATCGAGGCGCGCGGGCAGGGCAAGGAGGCGCTCGGCGACGACGCCATCCTTGGGGTGCTGCAAAAGATGATCAAGCAGCGGCAGGAATCGATCGTCCTTTACGAAAAGGGCGGCCGCGCCGAACTCGCCCAGCAGGAGCGAGAGGAGGCGGAGATCATTTCCTCCTACCTGCCGAAGCAGATGTCGGAGGCCGAAACCGAAGCGGCGATCGCCGCGGCGATCCAAGAGACCGGCGCGGCGGGCATGAAGGACATGGGCAAGGTCATCGGCGCGCTGCGGGCGAAATATGCCGGGCAGATGGACTTCGCCAAGGTCAGCGGACAGGTCAAGGCGCTGTTGACGAAGTGACGCCGCTGGGAGCGGCAGGGTGGCGTTTGGCCGCCGCCCTGTGTTCGTCTGACGGAGGTCAGAAATTCGGGCAGTTGCCGAGACTTCCTTGCAGCGTCACCGTATCCATCCGAAGCGCTGACGTTCCATCCACCGACATCAGGGGGCCGTTAGCCGCACGCCCGTAGCGATGCAGGAGCTGTTGATGGGAACGGTGCCGGCGTATTTGATCTCGACTCTCAGCTGTCTGCTGGAGGGCACCCGAAAGCCGAGATCGGAGTCGAGCGTGTATAGTTTGAGATTTGGGTCGCCGCCCGGCAGGGTTCGCTGCGATATCAAGGCAAGCTGAACGTTGAACAGTGGCGAGCTTACATAGTAGTAGGCCCTGGCGTACCAAGGGTTGCCGTTCACATGGATCGCGCAGCGGACGCGCTTGACGTCGAGCGTCTGATTCGACGCGTTGGACGTGAAAAGGGCGTAACACTTTCCGCTGCTGCAGGATAAGGTCTGCTGCTCCTGGAAAAGCTCCTTCGTCGGCGCGGCCGCTTCGGCCGCCGACTGAGTGCAGACGGCAATGAGCGCAGCCGCGACGTGGATCCTCTTCGACATAATGCGTTCTCCTCTCTGGTTGATGCGGCGCGAGCCTTGCCGCATATTTGACGAGAGGCAAAAATCACGAAATATATTTATCATCAATATGAATCGGGTTTCGCGAATGTTTCATTTGTCACGGCTCTGTTTCGTTTTTGGGAAAGACGGCTGTTCATCGAGTCAGAATTGCACTAAGTTGATGACAGAGAGAATTCGCTAAAGCTGTCGGCTACCGGGAGCCAAATGGCGAAGAGACCCTACCGGATGACGAAGCGGGCGAGCGCCCGCGACGACACGCGCGAGCGAATCCTTCGCGCGACGATGACTCTCCATGACGAACTGGGGGTCGCTACGACGCCCTATTCCGCGATCGCGGAACGCGCCGGCGTCGGAGCGGCGACAATCTACCGGAACTTTCCCACGATCGACGATCTGGTCGCGGCCTGCGGCGCGCATGTCTGGCGCGATATGCGGCCGCCTGTGCCGCAGGAGGCGGCTGGTGTCTTCAAAGGGCTGACCGGGCGCGCGCGGCGCCTGGAACGGCTGATCGCGGAGCTCGACGCGTTCTATCGGCGGGGCGAGCCGCGGCTGATCCGTGCCGCGCAGGACCGTCATCGCGTCGCGGGGCTCGACATGTTCCTCTCTCATGTTGACGCCGGGATCGAGGCGCTGGTCAGGGAAGCGCTCGCCGAGGGAGCGAGTGAAGAAGAGACGCAGACCGTGCTGGCCATCACCGATTTTCGGGTATGGCTGTCGCTGAAGCGCCTCCGCCTGTCGAAAGCCGAAGTTGTCAGGATGATCCTGAGCCTGATGAACTGCGCACTTGGGCCCGCGGCGAGAAGCGCACCGACGTGATGCAGCGCGGCGCGCAGCCGGGAGCCTGTCATAACGAGGTGTCCCTCGTTTGTCGGACGGTGGTGAATTCGGATAAGGTCCGGCGTTTTCGTTGGAACGCCCTCCATGTCCCTTCAGTTCTATCTCGCCTACGTCCTCGCCTGCATCGTCCTGGTGATCGTGCCCGGCCCGACCGTGACGCTGATCGTCGCCAACAGCATTCGCCACGGCGTCCGCGCCGGAATGATCAACATTGCCGGAACGCAGCTTGGCCTTGCCAGCATGATCGGCCTGGTCGTCATCGGGCTTGCGTCGCTGATCGAGACGGTCGAGTGGTGGTTCGACTGGGTGCGCCTCGCCGGCGCCACCTACTTGATATGGCTCGGCATCAAGTTCCTGCGCGAGCCCGACGCGCTCGGCGAGCCGGCCCAGACCCCGCGCGGCGGCTTCTTCCTGCAGGGCTTCCTGGTGGTCATCAGCAATCCCAAGGCGCTGCTCCTGTTCGGGGCCTTCATCCCGCAGTTCGTCGACCCGAAGGGAGACTATGTTGGGCAGGTGCTGCTGCTCGGCGTGACCGCCATGGCGGTCGCCTTCATTTTCGACAGCGCCTACGCCGTCCTGACCGGGCGCGCTGCGGCGCTGCTGGCGCCCGGCCGGGTACGGTTGTTATCGCGTATCAGTGGCTTGTGCCTGATCGGCGGCGGCGCGTGGCTCGCGCTGGCGCGGTCGCGGTGAGGACCGGAGGAGGGCATCCTCCTCCAGTGTAGCATTCAGCATGCACCGCTATTTGACGTGCGGATAGAGGCCCGAGTCCTTGATGATCTGCAGGGCGATCTGGCGTTCGCTCACGAGCTCTTTATCGAACTCATCCGGCGAATTCAGCACCGAGACCAGGCCGCGTCCGGTCACGAACCTCTTTTCGAAATCGGGCTTCGAAACGATCTTCTTGGTCTCGGCGTAGATCTTCTCGAGGATCGGCTTCGGCGTTCCCATCGGGGCGTAGAGACCGTGGAATGGGATGCCGGGCACGTCATAGCCGGCTTCCTTGAAGGTCGGGACGTCGGGCGCCAGCGGATTACGCTTGTCGCCGTCGATCGCCAGCCCGACGATCTTGCCGGCCTTGATGAGCTGCGCGAGATTGCCGACGCCGAAGATAGCGACCTGCGTCGTGTTGCTCAGCATCGAGTTGACGGCATCGCCGCCGCCCTTGAACGGCACGCGGACCAAGTCGGTGCCGTGCTTCTTGTTCAGCCCGTTCACGAATGCGACCTTCGCCACCGCCGGCGTCATGTAGTTCATGGTCTTCGGGTGTGCCTTCGCGTGCTTGATCAATTCGTCGAACGACTTGACGTTGAGCGCCGCGGTCACGGCGAACACATGGGTCAAATTGTAAAGACGCGTGATCGGAGTGAGCCGTGTCTTCGGGTCGAAGTCCTGCTTCGTGAGGATGATCGGGTTGTAGAGGATCGCGACGTCGGGAAGGATGCAGAAGGTGTAGCCGTCCGGCGCCGCCTCGGCGCAGGCGCGCGCGCCGACCGTGCCACCGGCGCCGACCCGATTTTCGACGACGACGTTTTGACCTAGCGCGGGGCCCAGTTGATCGGCCAATCCTCGCATGAAGATATCGCTCAAGCCGCCCGCGCCTTGCGACGTGATCACCTTCAGCGGCTTGCTCGGAAAGGTGTCGGCGACAGCGCCGGCTGACGGCAGCAATAAGAATCCCGCCAGCGCTGCGAAGCAGCCTCGCATTCCCATGGCATCCTCCCGTTGTGGTGGCGGCGAGTGCCGAAGGAGGCTGTCCTCCTTCGGGCTAGCCCTCGGGGCGGGATGCTTTTTCGTTAAATTGTCATCCCGCTCGAAGTCTTGGCTGGCGCGCGAACTCTTCCGGATCGCGCGCCAGCGGGCCGTGTTACTTCACGTGCGGATAGAGGCCCGACTCGATGATGATCCGCTTGGCGACCTGCCGTTCCTTCACGAGGTCTTTCTCGAACTCGTCCGGCGAGCTCAGCACCGGGACCAGGCCGCGTCCGAGCAGGAACTTCTTCTGGAAATCGGGCTTCTCGACGATCTTCTTCGTCTCAGCGTAGATCTTCTCGAGAATCGGCTTCGGGGTTCCGATCGGCGCATAGAGCCCGAAGAAGGTGAGGCCCTCAACATCGTACCCGGCTTCCTTGAAGGTCGGGACGTCGGGCGCAAGCGGATTGCGCTTGTCGCCGTCCATCGCGAGCCCGACGATCTTGCCGGCCTTGATGAGTTGCGCGAGGTTGCCGATGCCGAAGACAGCGATCTGCGTCGTGTTGCTGAGCATGGAGTTGACGGCATCGCCGCCACCCTTGAACGGCACGCGCACGAAGTCGGTGCCGTGCTTCTTGTTCAGCTCGTTCATGAACGCGACCTTCGCCAAGGACGGAGCCATGTAGCTCATCGTCTTGGGATTCGCCTTCGTGTGCTTGATTAGTTCTTCAAAGTTCTTGACCTTGAGCGCCGCGGTGACGGCAAACACCTGCGTCAAGTTGTAAATGCGTGTGATCGCCGCGAGCTTGGCCTTGGGGTCGAAGTCCTGCTTGGGAAGCGTGATCGGGTTGTAGACGATCGCCGTGTCCGGAAGGATGCAGAAGGTGTAGCCGTCCGGCGGAGCCTCGGCGCAAGCGCGTGCGCCGACCGTGCCGGCCGCTCCCACGCGATTTTCAACCACGACGTTCTGACCGAGCGCGGGCCCCAATTGATCGGCGAGCCCCCGCATGAAGATGTCGCTCAGACCGCCCGCGCCTTGCGAGGTGATGGCTTTGAGCGGCTTAGTAGGAAAATTCTGGGCCGAGGCGTTTGCCGCCGGCAGGACAAATGACGCGACTATTGCAGCAAAAGTAGCAGCGGCCCTCATGGCATCGCTCCCTTTCATTATTGACCACTATGCATCCCAAGCACTTCCGTTGGCCTGGGGCCTCGCTCACAATGCAGGAAATGCCGGGGGTCGACAAGGCGGCCCGCCGCCGCATGGCCGCGCAGGGAGACTATAGATAATGCAGGAACAAGCAGGGCAGGGAGCCGGAGCGGCTTCGACCATGATCGTGGAAAAGGACGTCGGCGTGACGATGCGCGACGGCGTCCGAATTTCGCTCCGCATCTACCGCCCGGCCGCGCCCGGCCGCTATCCGGCGCTGTTCGCGGCCTCGCCGTACCAGCACGAATTTAACGATGTTCCGGCTTATCCGCTGTTCCTCTGGCGCGAGACCGGACCGGTCGAATGGTACGTGAGCAAGGGGTACGCCTACGTCCACGCCGACGTGCGCGGCTCCGGGCAATCGGAAGGCAACTTCGGCTTCGTGGATCGCGCCGAGCAACTCGACTACGGCGAACTCATTGCCTGGATCTGCCGGCAGGAGTGGTGCAACGGCAAGGTCGGCGGCATCGGCCAGTCCTACTACGCGGTCGCGCAGTGGCACATGGCCGCCGACAATCCCCCCGGGCTCGCCTGCATCGTTCCCTACGATGGGCTGGTCGATCAGTATCGCTGCTCGAACTACCACGGCGGCATTTTCTGCAGCTACCGGCCGGGCTGGTACATCTCGCTCCTCGCCAACAACCAGCATCGCCGTCCCGGCAACGAAGGCCGCCCACGCATGTCCGCCGACCTCGTCGGCGACATCATCGCGCACACGACCGACGACGAATGGTGGAAGGAACGCTCTCCCTACTTCCGGCTGAAGGACATCAAGGTGCCGGTGCTGTCGATCGGCCACTGGGGCAAGATGGGACTGCACCTGCGCGGCAACATCCTCGGCTACGAGGAGCTCAACGCCCCGAAGAAGATGGTCATCACCGGCGCGCTCAACGTGCATCAGGCGCACCACATGTTCGACCAGATCGAGTTCCACGAAAAGGAATGCCTGCCGTTCTACGAGCATCACCTCAAGGGCGTCGACAACGGCGTGATGGACGAGGCGCCGGTGCGCATCTTCGTGCGCAACACCGGCAAGTTCCGCGAAGAGCCGGAATGGCCGCTCAAGCGTGCCAAGTACACGCCGTGGTATCTGCGCAAGGGCCCGTCGGGCTCGGTGACCTCGCTCAACGATGGCTCGCTCTCGCGCGAAGCGCCGGCGAAGCACGAGGCGGCGACGAGCTACAGCTATCCCGATTGGGAATGGCGCAACGGCGTCGTCGCCTTTGTCGACGGCAAGCCCGATCCGATCCGGCGCGTGCTGACGTTTACCTCGGCGCCGCTCGACGCCGACTTCGAAGTCACCGGGCCGATCGTGCTGAAGCTGTTCGCATCAAGCGATCAGATCGACACGCAGTTCATCGTCAAGCTCGCCGAGCAGCACCCGCAGGACGAAGCCGCGCGGGCGAAAGGCGAGCAGCCGGGATCGACCAATGTCTCGAAGGGCTGGCTCAAGGCCTCGCACCGCGAGAAGGATCCGGAACGTTCGACCGACATCCGTCCGTTCTACACCCACGCGAATCCGCAGCCGATCGAACCGGGCAAGGTCTACCAGTTCGACATCGAGGTGCTGCCGATCAGTTACGTGTTCCGCAAAGGCCACCGCATTCGCCTCGAGATCGTCAACGGCGATTCACCGCTGACCGACGCGGTGTTCAATCACCCGTATCACCCGACGCAGATGGGCACCGACACGATCCACCACGACGCCGTGCACGCATCGTGCATCTTGTTGCCGGTGGTGGAAGGTGAAATCTGACGCCCCGATCCGAGCCAAGCGTGCCGTCAGTCGCCAGCATGATTGTACGTGTACGTGATGCGGGCACCGTGAAACACCGTGTCGCTGCCCAAGCATACCCCGAAGCCGTAGGTGTAAGGCCCGCTCTTCACCTTCGCCAAAGAATTGTTTGCGATCGTGAGGTTCCTTTGCTTCCGCGTTCCGCTGTCATCGATGATAGTTTGGAAGGCAATGACGTTGCTCGTGCCGTCCGCCAATGTGTGGCGAACCAGTTGTACGAAAGGATTTGAACTCGCGCCGCTCGTATACCAAACCGACAACCGCGTCATGGTCGCTCCGTTCGGCAGGTTCACGCCGGTGTTGAAACAGAGG